>Ga0114978_10001498_pt1 | contig 19631 bp, 19 predicted proteins | sample S_140212_EF_Meta_FD_87027 | JGI IMG/M metagenome (GOLD analysis project Ga0114978, IMG submission 87027) | Freshwater microbial communities from Lake Simoncouche, Canada to study carbon cycling - S_140212_EF_MetaG | ecosystem: Environmental > Aquatic > Freshwater > Lake | place: Lake...
CCACGAATTCCGTTACCGAGACCCCGTCATTACCCCCGAAACGCTGGTCATCTCCATCAGCCAGTCGGGCGAAACGATGGACACACTGATGGCGGTCAAGTTCGCTCGCGAGGCCGGTGCCCGCACTCTCTCGATTTGCAACACTCAAGGATCAACGATTCCTCGCGAGTCGGATGCCGTCGTCTACACCCACGCCGGCCCGGAAGTTGCGGTGGCCTCCACCAAGGCATTTGTGGCTCAAATAACGGCCCTCTACCTGGTGGGACTGCATCTGGCGCGGGTTCGCGGCACGGTCGCCGAACCAGAGTTGCGTCGTCTGGCCAAAGAATTGCAGGAGCTCCCCGCCAAGGTGGAGGAAGTTCTCAAAACGGGTCCTGCTGTTGCCCAACTGGCGAAGTGGATGAGCGATTCTCAAGCCGTGTTGTTCCTGGGGCGCCACGTGGGGTATCCCATCGCTCTCGAGGGTGCGCTCAAGCTCAAGGAGTTGGCCTATATTCACGCCGAAGGCTTTGCTGCCGGTGAACTCAAGCACGGACCGATTGCGTTGATTGATCACGGTCAGCCTGTCTTCGTTGTCGTCCCCAGCCCTCGCGGCTCGGCCCTGATTCACTCCAAGGTCGTCAGTAACATCCAAGAAATTCGCGCCCGCGGCGCCCGCGTTATTGCGATAGCCGAGCAGGGCGATGCTGCCGTTTTGCCCTATGCGGATGAGGTCATTCCGATTCCTCTGGCCGACCCCATGTTCGAACCTATTTTGGCCGTGATTCCCCTGCAGATTTTTGCGATGGAGCTGGCGGATGCCAAGGGGCTCGATGTGGATCAACCTCGCAACTTGGCCAAGTCGGTCACGGTCGAGTAGCGCGCGGCATGATTGTTGGGGTCGGTGTCGACATTGTTGACCTTGAACGATTTTCCCGGTCGCTGGGCAGAACCCCCAAGCTGATTGAACGTCTTTTTACGGTCGAGGAAAGAAAGCTTGAGATAACTTCTCTGGCGGGGCGTTTTGCTGCCAAGGAGGCGCTCATCAAGTCCTTTGGTGGCTCGGGTGCCATGACCTGGCACGACATGGAAGTTGTGACCAACGCCCTCGGAGCGCCGTCATTTGTGCTCACGGGGCCTGCGGCAGCCATGGCGGCAGAGCGAGGAATTGCGTCGGTGCACCTGTCCATTAGCCACGATGCCAATGCTGCTGTCGCTTTCGTCGTGGCCGAAGGGCCAGGCGCCGAAGGTGCGCTCAGGGGAGAGGGCATTGCACGATGAATCACACACCCTTTCGAGAGGCGCTGATCAACCTCGACGCGCTCTCCGCAAACGTGCAATCTCTGGCACAGACAATCGGTACCCCCAACCTCATGGTGGTTGTCAAGGCGAATGCCTACGGTCACGGCATGATCGAATCTGCTCGCGCGGCGCTCGCCGGGGGGGCGACTTGGCTGGGAGTCGCCGACATTGATGAGGCCCTTCAGTTGAGGGCCGGGGGAATCGCGGTGCCCGTTTTGGCCTGGATTCATGCCCCTGATGAAACGTTCGATGACGCCATAGCGGCAGGGATCACATTGGGTCTTTCGACGGTGGCCCAATTGAACGCGGTAGCGGGTGCTGTTGATCGGGCAGCCGCAGGTTCTGGAGCTGGAGCTGGAGCTGGAACCGGAGCCGTGCCCGCTCGCGTTCATCTCAAACTCGAAACCGGTTTGAGTAGAAACGGTGCGAGCGAACCTGAGTGGCCCCCGTTCTTTGCGGCGGCAGCCGCGCTGCACGCGTCGGGTGCCATCTTGGTGGAAGGAATCTTCAGCCACCTCTCGAACACCAGTGTCGAAGACGACCTCGCACAAGCGACAGTTTTTGAGCGCGGGCTTCGGGCGGCGGCTGCGGCGGGCCTTGCCCCGACGCTCATCCACCTGGCTGCATCAGCCACGGCGGTCACCGTTCCCGCTCTGCGTTACAACATGGTACGTCTGGGAATTCTGGCCTATGGCGTCTCCCCCTTTGAAGATCGGTCCGCCGCCGACCTGGGACTGACCCCCGTCATGACCCTGCGCGCATCCGTTGTTGCAACCCGCCGCGTCCCATTCGGCGCCGGTGTGAGTTATGACTACACCTATCGCACAGCGGAGGAAACCACGCTCGTGCTCATCCCCTTGGGCTACGGCGAGGGGATTCCGCGTGCCGCATCCGGGCGCGCCCCGGTTGTCATTGACGGGCAGCGTTTTGTGATTGCGGGGCGCGTCGCCATGGACCAGTTCATAGTGGATGTGGGGCAGGCCAGCGTTGCCGTGGGCGACCATGTGGTGCTCTTTGGTGACCCGGCAGTGGGCCACCCCTCCGTCACGGAGTGGGCGGAGGCCGCTTCTACGATCGGCTACGAAATAGTGACGCGGCTTTCCGGGCGCCTCGAGCGCACGTTTGTGGGAGCGCCCTCGTGAGTACCCCGTTGGTTCTCGGCACGCGCACCATTGCTACTCCCGACGACATGAATGCTTTGGGCCAAGAAATTGGCCGCACCCTTCGCGCCGGTGATGTTCTTGTTTTGACGGGGCCGTTGGGGGCCGGAAAGACCACTCTCACCCGAGGCATTGGAGCGGGTTTGGGCATTCGCGGCCCGGTTACCAGCCCCACTTTCGTGCTGGCCCGCACGCATCCGAGCCTGACGCAGGGGCCACCGCTCGTGCACGTCGATGCTTACCGCCTCGCCTCCGCTCTCGAACTGGATGATCTCGACATCGACTTCGCACACTCGGTTGTCGTCGTCGAGTGGGGGGCCGGCATGCTCGATGGTGTGACCCCCTCCTGGCTCGACGTTCTGATCGTGCGCCCAGAGGGAGGCGGCGAGCATGACCTCGACGACGACCTCGTGGAACCCCGAACCGTCACTCTCACGGGGCACGGCCCCCGTTGGCGCGCGTAATGTTGTTCTTGTGATTCTGGCCATCGATACCTCTGCGGGCACCAGTGTTGCCGTCGTTGACGGGGGCCACATAGTGGCGGAACACAGTGTGGCCGATACCATGCGGCACGCTGAAGTCGTGGGAGCGCTCATTCTTCAGTGTCTTTCCAGCGCAGGGATCTCCGCCTCCCAGGTCACGGCCGTCGTCGCCGGCATGGGCCCCGGCCCCTTCACGGGCTTGCGCGTGGGAATTGCTGCGGCCGACGCGTTTTCGGTGGGTGCGAGCATCCCGTTGCTGCCCATGGTGAGCCATGACGGCATTGCTGCCGCGCACTTCTCCGCAGGGTCTCGGGGTCCGATAACAGTGGTGACGGATGCTCGCCGCCGCGAACTCTATTGGAGCACGTATTCCGGCCTGAACGCCGACGGGCTCCCCGAACGCATCGCTGGCCCGAACCTCGCCAAAGCCGGCGAGGTTCCTCTCACGGTTCTGGGATTGTCGCCCCAGATTCTCGAGGCGAGTGAGGTTCCGGCCGGGTCCCTTGCTCTGGTGGCCGAAAAACTCCTCTCCGCGGGGCATCCTTTTGAGCGCTACGAAGCGCTCTACCTGCGCTCGCCGGATATCACCCTCTCCAACGGGCCAAAACGGGTCGTGCAATGACACGGCCGACCAACACTTTCGCCGCAAACCCGCCCGTCATCCGCCCCGCGCGAGCCGATGATGTGCCGGCAATAATGTCCTTAGAAACCAGCGTCTTCGGCGCCGAGGCTTGGTCGGAGACTGCCATGCTTCGCGATGTAACTGACCCAAACTGCGTCTACATTGTTGCCGAAGTTGTGCCCGAGACGACCTCTGAGACCGCTGCTGGGGCCACGAAAGTTATGGCGTACGCGGGGCTGATGTGTCCGCCGGGATCAGGAGATGGTGACATTCAGACCATCGCGGTGGCGCCCGAAGCCCGCGGGTTGGGTCTGGGGCGAGCCCTCATGCTCGTTCTTCTGGACCGTGCCGCGGAGCGTTTGGCGGAACGTGTTTTTCTTGAGGTCCGAGCGGACAACGACGTCGCCAAGGCACTCTATCTGAGCCTTGGGTTTGAGGAGATTGCGGTGCGCCCTCACTATTACCAGCCCGAGGGAATCGACGCCGTCATCATGCGCCGCGAGGAGGCTTTTCCTCCCCGGCGAGGCATGAGCATCGGTGCGGAGGTCCTCTCGTGAACGAGGCTCTGAACCGGAGTGCCCCGCTCGTTCTCGGAATCGAGACGAGTTGCGACGAGACGGGCATTGGTATCGTTCGCGGGCGCCAGCTGTTGGCGAATGTCATCTCCTCCTCGATGGAGGAGCACGCTCGGTATGGCGGTGTCGTGCCCGAGGTTGCGGCGAGGGCACACCTCGAGGCGATGGCTCCCGCCCTGCGCCAAGCGGTGGCCACAGCGGGCGTTTCTTTGAGTGACATCGACGCCGTTGCGGTCACGAGTGGTCCCGGTCTGGCGGGAGCACTCATGGTCGGCGTCGGTGCGGCCAAAGCGCTGGCAATCGCCCTCGATAAGCCGCTGTATGCGGTGAACCACCTCGTCGGGCACGTCGGGGCTGATGTCTTGGGGGCGGAGGGCCCCCTGGAATACCCCACCATCGCGCTCCTCGTCTCAGGAGGCCACACGTCGCTCCTTCTGGTTCGCGATCTCGTTTCTGATGTCGAGCTACTGGGAGAAACCATTGACGATGCGGCGGGGGAGGCCTTCGACAAGGTCGCCCGCGTTTTGGGCATGCCGTATCCCGGGGGTCCCCACATCGATGCTCTCGCGGCCACAGGAAACCCCAAGGCGATCCGTTTCCCCCGAGGGCTCAGCCAGCCCAAGGACATGGCGGCGCATCGTTACGACTTTTCCTTCTCCGGCCTAAAGACCTCTGTGGCTCGCTGGGTCGAGATTCGTCGGGATGCGGGCGAAGAAATTCCCCTCGCCGATGTCGCCGCAAGCTTTCGGGAGGCCGTCGCTGACATCTTGCTGACGAAGGCCTTAGCTGCTTGTCACGATTATGAGATCCCGCGGCTTTTGCTCGGTGGTGGGGTTGTTGCCAATGCCCGCATCCGTGATCTTGCGGCCGAAAAATGTGCGGATGCCGGGGTGACATTACGCGTGCCTCCGCTGGCACTGTGCACGGACAATGGCGCAATGATCGCGGCCCTCGCCGCCGAACTCATTATGGCGGGGGCTCGCCCCTCGGGAATGGATTTTGGTGCCGACTCGACGCTTCCGGTCACCACCATTCAGGTGAGCTAAGAAACCATTTTACTTTTGGACTCCGCTTAAGTACCATTTAGAGTACAAAGTTGCCGGGGGGCGTGTGCCATGCGGCGGCAATAAAAATAAGGGGAATCACATGTCTGAAGGTAACGTTGCACAACCGGTCTACGCTGCAGCTCCTGCGGAGGCGAAGACCAACACTCTGGCAATCGTTTCGCTGGTCACGTCAATTCTGGGGATTGGCATCGTGGGAATCATCACCGGGCACATTAGTTTGAGCCAGATCAAAAAGACCCATGAACAGGGCCACGGTTTGGCCCTTGCCGGGCTCATCATTGGCTACATTTCAACGGCGGCCCTCATTATCGGTGGCCTCATCTTCATGTTGACTGTTCTCTTTGTGGGCGCTTCTGGCTACACGACGTATTAACCGCTCACGCGACACGTTTTTTGATTTCTTCCTGTCATGAATTAGATTGACGGCTATCAGCCTTGCGTTGCTTCTTGCAGCACAGGGACGCTACCTCATGCGGGAGAAGTCAAAAATGTCGGATGCATCTGTTGCCCAGCCTTTTGTCGTCGTCCCCCCGGGCGGCGCCAGAACTAACGCCCTGGCCATCGTTTCTTTCGTGACGTCGATTATCGGCTTTGGTCTGGTCGGCCTGATTACCGGCCACATCGCACTCAGTCAGATCAAGCGGACGCACGAGCAGGGTCGAGGGTTGGCTCTGGCGGGCGTGATTATTGGCTACGTTTCGATTGCCGCGGCCGCCGTTATTGTCGTCGGCATGTTGTCGTACGCGTTCCTGTTTTACAGCGCGAACCGTTACTAAGAGACACGTTCCGCGAGAAGAGCAACGCGTTTCTCGCCCACTCGAGTCAGAAAAAGCGTCGCACTCTCGGTGCCCTTAAGCTTCAGCAGTTTGCGAAATTCGGCAGGATCGATGTCGACGCCCCGTTTTTTGATTTCGAGGGTGCCAATGTTGCGGGCGTGCATTTCGCGGGCCAAGGTTTTCACATCGAGTGGATACTCGGCGACGAGGCGAAAGCCGCGCGCAAAGGGGGTTGGCGTGAGAGCATCACTGGTGAGGTACGCGATGCGTTCGGAGATCATGTGGGCGCCTATTTCCCGCGCGAGGTCGCCAATCAGGCGAGCGCGGATGACGGCGCCATCCGGTTCATAAAGGTACGCCCCCAGCATTCCCGAAGCCACGTCTTCGCTATCGGCGGCAGCGGACATTTCGTGCGATCCTGTTGCATCGAGAATCAACGCCGAACGGGTAATGCCTCGGCGGGCCAGCGCACCAAACCACAGCCCGAGCTCGACGACATCGCCGTCCACCGAAACCCATTGGGCTTCGGCATCCGTTGGAATCAGATCACGATCGAAACCCGGTCCGAGTTTGATGCCGGTGGGATAACGATGCGCCAGCCCAAAGGCAAAGTCGAGAGACGGCGAATAGTCCTCGGAGCGGGTAAGGCGCTCCGTGTTGGCATGACCGGATGTTCGCCTTGCCGGGTCGAGATAGACGCCACCGACGGGCGCCAGGGCGGGGGAGGGCTTGGGGGCGGTAGCAGTGGCGGTAGCAGTGGCGGTGGCGGCAACAATGTCAAAATCTTCGGCGCCGCTGTGGACGACCGTCACGGTGTCGAAAATCGCCACGTTATAGGTCGCCAGTGCAGCCGTGACCTCATCAATTTCGACGGCGGTTACGGTCATGCCGATAGCCGCCATTGCGAGGGCATCGGCGCCGATCCCGCAACCGAGGTCGACCACGTGAGAGATGCCGGCTCGGGAAAAACGTCCCGCGTGAAGAGCAGCGACACGAAGACGCGTGGCCTGCTCTAGTCCCGCTTCGGTGAACAACATACGGGCGGCGAAATCACCAAATTTCGAGACAGCTTTGGCGCGTAATTTTGCCTGAGTGAGGACAGCCGCCACGAGCGCCGGGGAATGGCCGGCACCACGCAGGCCGGTAACAATGCGAACGATGTCCGCTTTGTTGGAATAGTCCGGAAGGGAATCCAGAAGTCGAAGGCCATCTGGTGTCAGTAGTTCTCTTAATTCGCTTCTCTCCACGAGAGCAAACTTACCAAGGTGGGACGGAGGGCTCACGCCACCGGCAGAAGATTTTTTGCGAAAGGGTTTCTAGCACTCACGTTGCGTGAGTGCTAGTTCGGGTCGTAGACTTACCGTTAGCACTCGCAGAGTTCGGGTGCCAATTCACTGTCTTAGCAAAGAAAGAGGTCAACCGTGTCGGTCGCCATCAAGCCGCTCGAAGATCGCATTGTCATCAAGCAGGTCGAAGCAGAGCAGACCACCGCGTCTGGTCTGGTTATCCCTGACACTGCCAAGGAGAAGCCTCAGGAGGGCGACGTTGTTGCTGTCGGCCCCGGCCGCATCGATGACAACGGCAATCGCGTTCCCCTTGACATCGCCGTGGGCGACAAGGTGATTTACTCCAAGTACGGCGGAACCGAAGTTAAGTACGCCGGCGAAGAGTACCTCGTACTCTCGGCTCGCGACGTTCTCGCGGTCGTCGTTCGCTAACACCCGTTTTAGCGTAAGAAGGATCCCGGTTGGTGGTTGCCCACCAGCCGGGGTCCTTTTTCTTTGCCCAGCCGGAGTAGCATCACAGGTGTGACTCCTGCAAACCCCCACCAAAAACCTTCCCGGTCTGGGCTGATGTATGGTTTTGGGGCCTACGGCCTCTGGGGAATGTTTCCCCTTTATTTTCTGACCTTGTTGCCCGCGAGCCCCTTTGAGATTGTCTCCTATCGCATCATTTTCTCGCTGCTTTTCTGCGCGCTTCTTCTGACGGTTACCCGAGGATGGCGTCGGTATGTCGCTCTCCTCCGCCAGCGACGCATTTTGTTCACGCTGGCATTAGCCGGTGTGTTGATTTACCTTAACTGGCAGATTTTTATCATCGCTGTGGTGACGGGCCAGGTTCTGGAGTCTTCGCTCGGATACTTCATCAACCCCATCTTCACGGTGATTCTTGGGGTGACCGTTCTCAAGGAGAAATTGCGTCCCCTGCAGTGGGTTGCCGTGGGGATTAGCTTCGTGGCTGTTCTGGTTCTGACCTTTAGCTATGGAAAATTGCCGTGGATTTCCTTGGCCCTCGCGGCATCATTCGGGCTCTACGGGCTCATCAAGAAGCGAGTAGGACCCAAGGTAGATGCCGTGAGCGGCCTCACGATGGAAACCATGTGGGTTCTTCCCATTGCCGTGATTCAGCTCATCATTGTCGGCAACCTGGTGGGGCTCAGCTTCCTTGGTTTTGGTGCGGGGCATACGCTTTTGCTGATGAGCTCCGGGATCCTGACCGCGCTTCCGTTGCTTCTCTTTGCGGCGAGTGCCAAGCGCCTTCCGCTGACGGCCATTGGTCTGATCCAATACTCCACGCCGGTCGTCACTTTTCTGTTGGCACTGTTCGTTCTCAATGAGGAGATGCCCAGCTCTCGGTGGGCCGGCTTTGTCCTCATCTGGATTTCGCTTTCCATTCTCACGATTGACATGCTTCGGGCCGCGAGAGTTTCTCGCTTGGCACGAGCGGCCTATGGGGCGACTCTGAGCTAGTTTTATTCCGCGCCCTCACGTCGCTCGTGCTTCAGCTCGCTAGGGTAGTTAACGTCGTAATGTACGCAAGGGATGGGTGAGACATGTTGGTTGGTCGACTAGCAGGAATTCTGGTTGCGAGTGCAGTTGTCTTTGCCCTCGCCGGCTGTGCGGGCGAGGCAATGCCCACCCCGACCCCCTCCGCCACCCCCGTGGCGCCTTCAGGTGATGGCGTCTTGCGCATCGGGGATATGACTCCGGTGACAGGAGATCTCGCCGGTTTTGCGAAGGCGCAGGCTGCGGGAGTCGAGCTCGCCGTGAGCGAAGCCAACACTGTTGGTGGCTTCAACAAAGTTCCCATCGAGATCCTTCATCGCAGCGCGGGTGATGGTGACCCTGCAGTCACCGACGCAAGTTTTGCCGATCTCCTTGCCCGCGGGGTCGACGTCATCATCGCCCCGGCATCCGCCAGCGTTCTTGAACAGCTCGTTCCTTTGGCGAAGGCCGCTGGAATTGCCGTGATTGCCCCCGCCTCTGCCGATAATGCCCCCAAAGGTGCCGAAACGACAGCGGTCGTTCCGGACGATGCTTTTGCCGCCAAACTGCGCTCCTCGGACCCCAGCGTGGGGGACCTCAGCTACGGTATCGAGGCTTATGACCTGACTGTCGCGGCGATTCTTGGCGCGACCCTGGCCAAAGACGACGGTGGTGCCTCCATCGCGTATGGACTCTCGTTGGTGACGGGCTCGGGTATTCCCTGCTCCAGCTATGGCATGTGCCTGGATGTCCTGACAACCGAGCCGTCCATTGATTACGTGGGGCTTGCCGGTCAGATTAACTACACAAGCGAGACGGGTTTGGCGTACTTCGGCAAAGCCGTGGCCGCGACACCGACTGCCAAGTAGAGCATCCTGCACTACGAAATCAGTTGTTTGAGCGCTGAAATCATAACGATTCCGTCATTTGCGGCCCAAATCCGCAGAGTTGTTACCCAGTCGTAACGCTTAAACGTTGTTTGCGGAAACGTTCTGCCCATAGTTTGGTATGACACAGGGGGGCAGGTTATTTACCCTGCCTCTTTCAAACCAACTAGCTAGGAGTACCATGAGCTCATTCTCGAGCCGCTCCCGTGTTCTCGGTGGAATCGCCATCGCCGCTGCGTCAGCCTTCGTGCTGGCCGGTTGTGCTGGTGGAACGACTGAGACACCGGCCGCAGCAGACCTGACACTCAAAATCGGAACCGTTCTGCCCCAGACTGGTTCGCTTGCGTTCCTCGGCCCGCCCGAAGAAGCTGGCGTTGCCTACGCTGTGCAGCAGATCAACGATGCCATGGCTGGCGTGACCGTCGACGTTACCTATGGTGACTCGGGCGACACCGACAACAAGGCATTCGAGACGACCGTTCCCAAGCTCCTCGACGGTGGCGTTAGCGTCATCGTTGGCGCGGCTTCCTCGGGTGTTTCCAAGCTTTTCATTGACCAGGTAACCGGTGCCGGCGTTCTGCAGATTTCCCCTGCAAACACCTCGCCCGACTTCACCACGTGGGATGACAACGGTCTGTACTTCCGCACCGCCCCCTCCGACCTGCTTCAGGGCGAAGTTCTGGGTAACCTCATCGCTGCTGACGGCGCCGAGACGCTTGGAATTCTTTACTTGAACGATGCCTATGGAACCGGTCTCGAAGCCGCCGTCACGGCGTCCTTCGAAGGTGCCGGCGGCAAGGTTGTTGCCTCGGAGTCGTACAACACGGGTGACTCAACGTTTGACTCGCAGATCAGCGCCATCGTGGCGACGAACCCTGCTGCCATCGCTGCCATCACGTTCGACGAGTTCAAGACGATTGCTCCTGCCCTCATCGCAGCAGGTTACCCCGCGAACAAGATCTACTTGGTCGATGGAAACCTCGCCAACTACGGCACGGACATTCCTGTCAGCCTCGAAGGCGCCAAGGGAACCTTGCCTGGTGGCATTCTCGACGACGGCTTCAAGAAGGCTGTCAGCGACAACTGGGTTGCTGCTGGAAACGCTGCGCTGGAAGACTTCAGCTACGCCGGTGAAGCCTACGACGCTGTCAACCTCGTTGCTCTCGCATCGCTCGCTGCTGGCTCCACCAATGGTGTAGACATTGCCGCGAAGATGCAAGAAATCTCCGGTGGCTCTGGAACGGTCTGCACCTCGTTTGCTGACTGCGCCAAGCTCATCAATGAGGGAACCGCCATCAACTACGACGGCGTCTCCTCGAAGGTCACCTTCGACGAAAACGGTGACCCCACCGAAGCCGTCATTGGTATCTACCAGTACGGTGCGGACAACATGTACGCACGTATTAGCTAAGACCACTGCTTTACCAGAACGGGCCTCGGCGAAAGCCGGGGCCCGTTCTGCATGCCTTGCGTTGTTTCTGTCTGCCGCGCTACTCCTGTGGAGCTGCACCTGTCGGGAAATGTTGGCCTGAGGTCACTACGACATGTCCGTCAGCGCCCTTCAGCGCTCGAGAGAGGCGCGTAAACAGTGAAATGCCCCCAACCATCGGTCGGGGGCATTTCGCGGCGCTGAGGGCGGTTTTTACTCGCCGAGAGTGCCGAGGTAGAGGCCGATGACCTTGGGATCATTCAGCAGTTCGCGTCCGGTCCCGGTGTAGGCGTCGTGGCCTTGATCGAGAACGTAGCCCCGGTCACAGATCTGCAGGCAACGGCGGGCATTCTGCTCCACCATGATGGTCGTCACCCCCGCCTTGTTGATCTCGGAAACACGAATGAACGCGTCGTCCTGACGCACAGGGGAGAGCCCGGCCGAGGGCTCATCCAAGAGCAAGACGTAGGGATCCATCATGAGGGCACGAGACATTGCCACCATCTGGCGCTCACCACCAGAGAGGGAACCCGCACGCTGCTTGAGGCGTTTGCCCAGCTCCGAGAAAATTCCGGTGACGAACTCCAAGCGTTCGGCGTAGACCTTGGGCTTTTGGAACAGACCCATCTGAAGGTTCTCTTCGATGGTCAGGCTCTGAAAGACGTTGTTGTTCTGGGGAACGAAACCAACGCCGAGGCCCACGAGCTTGTTGGGTTTGGAATTGGAGATGTTCTCGCCGTTCAACAAGATCTCGCCTTCGCGCGTCTTGACCAGCCCGAAGATAGCCTTGAGCAACGTGGACTTGCCCGCACCATTGGGGCCAATGATGCCAATCAGTTCACCCTTTCGGGCGACAAGATTCGCCTTGGTCAAGATGTTGACGCCCGGGAGGTAACCGGCAGTCAGATCCTTGACCTGAACGACGATTTCTCGTGAATCAACGGCGCCCTGAGGTGCGGCTGCGGGGATTGCGGTTGCGCTCATGCCTTGGTTCCCTTTTCTGGCTTCGCAGTCTTGTGGGCGATGGCGGCGTCGATTTCTTCAACCTCTTTGATGAGGTCCATGGCACCGGTGCCGAGGTCACCGGAGATGCGGCCGGTGACGACTCCGAGGTCGACGTCTTGGTGGCTGCCGAGGTAGGCATCGATAACCTTGGGGTCGCGCATGACGACGTCCGGAGGACCCTCAGCGACGACCTCACCCATGGCCATCACAATGACCCAGTCGGCGATGTGGCGCACCATGTGCATGTCGTGCTCGACAAAGAGCACGGTCATCCCTTGGGTTTTGAGATCCAGGATGTGTTCCAACAACGACTGCGTCAGCGCAGGGTTCACACCGGCCATCGGCTCGTCGAGCATGACAAGCTTCGGCTCACTCATCAGGGCGCGCGCCATCTCCAAGAGCTTCCGCTGCCCGCCAGACAGGCTAGCGGCGTAGTCGGCACTCTTTGTGTCGAGCTTGAACCGAGCGAGAACCTCCATCGCCTGCGCCTCGATGGCCTGGTCCTGCTTGCGCCAAATCGCGGGAATGAGGCTGGCGAACAGACGCTCGCCCTTTTGTCCCTTGGCGCCGAGCTTCATGTTCTCCAACACCGTCAGAAGGCCAAGTGCCTTCGTGAGCTGGAAGGTGCGAACCTGGCCGAGCTTGGCGGCGCGGTAGGCGGGAACACCGCTCATCGATTTTCCGTCGAAGGTCCAGGCACCGGTGTCGGGCTTATCAAAGCCCGTCAACAGGTTGAACAGAGTCGTCTTACCGGCCCCATTGGGGCCAATGAGAGCAGTAATAGCGTTGCGCGGAATTTCGAGGTGATCAACGTTGACGGCGGTGAGGCCCCCAAACTTTCGGGTCACCCCGTCGGCGATGATGATGGGATCAACTTTTGCGACCCCAGGGGCGATGTCCCCAATGTGAAGACCCGTGGTCTTGATCGGGGCAGTGTTGGTGGTCGGCTGGCTACTTGACAAAGGTCAGCTCCTTCTTGTTTCCGAAGATTCCTTGCGGCCGGAAAATGACAATCAGCATGAGGGCAACGCCCACAAAGATGAAGCGCAGAACACCGGCTTGGATGTTCGTTATCGGGAGGATGCCCTCTGTGGCGAGGATAGGAATCACGTTGTCGAGGAACGCCATGATGACCCAGAAAATAATGGCACCGATGACCGGTCCGAACACGGTGGCAGCGCCACCGAGGAGCACAATCGTCCAGATGAAGAACGTGAGGCTCGTGACGTAGGAACCCGGCACGACGGCCGAGGGAAGGGCGAAGACGATTCCCCCGAGGGCTCCGAAGACGCCGCCAATGATGAGGGCCTGCATCTTGTAGGCAAAGACGTTCTTGCCGAGGGCGCGCACGGCATCCTCATCCTCGCGAATACCGCGAAGGGCTCGACCCCAGGGGCTGCGCATGAGCGACCACACAACGAAGACGGCCACAGCAAGGAAGAACAAGCCGACGATTCGAACCCACCAGTCATTTGCGCTGTAGACCCACGGACCAAAGCCGTATTGACCTTCAGGAAGCGGGTTTGCCGCACGGAAGCTCGCGTGGTAACCGCCCAAGCCATCGGCGGAGTTGGTCCACTGGTCGAAGAGTTGCGTCGTGAACAGGAGCCGCACGATCTCGGCAGCAGCAATTGTCACAATTGCCAAATAGTCAGCGCGAAGGCGCAGCGTGGGAATTCCCAAGATGACGGCAAAGACCACGGATGCTCCGCAGCCGATGAGAACACCAGCCCACCAGGGCAACCCAAAGCTCAGAATCGAGATGGCGTACCCGTAAGCACCCAGCGCCATGAATCCGGCCATTCCAAAGTTCAGAAGGCCGGCATAGCCGAAGTGCACGGAGAGACCGACGGCAGCCAACGCATACGCGATGGTGGTCGGTGAAATCAGCCAGGTGGCTGTGTTGGAGAAAATTGCGCCCCAGTCCATGTGCGAGCCCTAACCTATTCTCTCTTTGCGACCCAGGATGCCCTGAGGTCTCACCAACAACACCAAAATCAGAACCAGAAGTGCGCCGATGTACTTCAAGTCGGAGGGAACGAAGAGGCTCGAAACCTCGACCATGATGCCGACGATAATCGAACCGACCAGCGCTCCAAAGGCGGTCCCGAGGCCACCCAGGGTGACGGCCGCGAAGATGAGAAGCAAAATTTGCCCTCCCATGTCCCATTTGATGCCGGGACGGAAATACGCCCACAGGATGCCAGCGAGGCCGGCGAGGGCTCCGCTGAGGATCCAGACGATGCGGATGACGCCATCGACGTCGATTCCCGAGGCCGCGGCCAGGGAGGGATTGTCGCTGATGGCACGCGTGGCCTTGCCGATGCGGGTGCGCAGAAGCCACCACCCCACAGCCGCCAAAACGACGATGGAGATGCCCATGCTCACCATGTCGCTGATCGCGAGGCTTACGGGACCAATGATGGGAATCTTGGAGTCACCGGCACCTTCGAGCTGCAGGGTGCCACCGCCCACAAAGAAAAGGAAAACATAGCGCAGGGCAAGGGAGAGACCAATGCTGACGATCATCATCTGCACGAGCCCGACGCCCTTTTTACGCAGCGGTTTCCAAATCCCCGCATCCAGGCTCCACCCAAACGCACCGCTGGCAACAACCGCCAGGGGAAGCGCAATCCAGATGGAGAGGCCCACGGCAGTCGAGAAGAACAGTGCGGCAAGGGCCCCAAAAGTCACCATCTCGGCCTGAGAAAAGTTTGACAGGCCCGTCGTACCAAAGACCAGAGAGACACCGATTGCCGCCAGGGCTAGCATCAAACCGAAGTTGATGCCGTCAAAAAACCGCGCAATGAGCTGATCGGAAAAACTCACGACCACGCGCTCGCCTTGGCCCAAGAAGAAGTTCACACTCTTGGCTCCGGAAAGCCCAAACTCGGCGTCAACCGAGGGGGTACCTTCTGAGACAATCACGCCCGTGGGAAGAGTACTTTCATCGAGGGAAACGGTGTAGGTCGCCTTTTCGGGCACCCCAATCTTCCATTTACCTTCGGCATCGGTGACGACCTCGGCCTCATAGCCGTTTCCGGTGACCGTGATTCGCACACCGGGAAGGGCAACGCCGGCGTTTTTGACATTGCCGCTAAACGCGAAGCTGTACTCGGTTCCAACCTCGTCGGCGTGGGCGGAAGTGAGCCCACCAGCCAGGGAAAGGAACACGACGGCCACGGCGAATAGAAAGCCGAGAAAGGCAGTGCGACGATGAGATTTTTGGGCGAACGCGGACGCTTTGTGAGCGATCGCGCCTCCCTCAAAAGGCATCAAAGATTGTGTGAAACGCATGCATCTCCTTGAGTCTTGACAGGTGTCACTCGACAGTGAATGACGCTACGAGACGATTGTGTCTGCAATGTTTCCATAGGACACAAAAATGTCGGTTGCCGAACTCTACCCGGGGGGAAACATGCGCCGCTACTTGGCTTAAGATTGAATCACGGCAGATGCGTGCAAACAGGGCTTTCTGACGGAAATTTTTTTCGTGACACAACCTCATAAGGGGAAAAATGGATCAGCCAGATCCCTTCGGCTTCATCGGGCTCACCTACGACGACGTGCTCCTGCTTCCGGGGCACACGGATGTCATCCCCAGCGAGGCCGACACCACGAGCCGCTTCACACGTCGCATCAACGTGTCCAAGCCGCTGATTTCCAGTGCCATGGACACCGTCACGGAGGCCCGCATGGCCATTGCCATCGCGCGTCAGGGGGGCATGGGAATCCTGCACCGCAACCTCTCTATTGAGGATCAGGCCCACCAGGTCGACAAAGTCAAGCGCAGTGAATCCGGAATGATCACCAACCCCGTTACGACGAGCCCGGACGCCACCGTGGCGGAGGTTGATGCCCTCTGTGGGCAGTTCCGCGTGAGCGGCGTGCCGGTCGTCGATGCCGACGGAATTTTGCTCGGCATCATCACCAACCGTGACATGCGCTTTGTCAGCGACGAAGATAAGCGCACTCTGTTGGTGCGTGAGGTGATGACCTCCATGCCCATCATTACCGCGCCTGTCGGGGTTTCCCGCGAAGATGCGATCGCACTGCTGGCCGTGAACAAGATAGAGAAGCTCCCCATTGTGGATGCGGCCGGCAAGCTGACCGGACTCATCACCACCAAAGATTTTGACAAGAGCGACAAGTACCCCAACGCCACAAAGGATGATGCGGGGCGTCTTCGCGTCGGGGCCGCAATCGGGTTCTTCGGTGACGCGTGGGAGCGAGCATTGGCTCTGCGCGACGCGGGCGTTGACGTTCTCGTGGTCGACACGGCCAACGGCGACAGCGCCGGGGTGCTGGAGATCATCCGTCGGATCAAAACCGACGTCACCTTTGCGCACATTGACGTTATTGGGGGCAACATTGCCACCCGTGCCGGTGCTCAGGCGCTCATCGATGCCGGTGCGGATGCCGTCAAGGTGGGCGTCGGCCCCGGCTCTATCTGCACCACGCGAATCGTCGCCGGCGTGGGAGTTCCTCAAATCACTGCCATTTACGAAGCCTCCAAGGCAGCGGGCCCCGCGGGAGTTCCCCTCATCGCCGATGGCGGCTTGCAGTACTCCGGCGACATTGCCAAGGCCCTCGTTGCTGGTGCCGACACCGTCATGCTGGGGTCGTTGTTTGCGGGATGCGATGAAAGCCCCGGCGACCTCGTGTTCGATGGGGGCAAGCAGTTCAAGGCGTACCGTGGCATGGGCTCCCTGGGCGCATTGCAGACGCGCGGTGAGCGCACCTCGTACTCCAAGGACCGCTATTTTCAGTCGGATGTGCCCAGCGATGACATGCTCATCGCTGAAGGAATCGAAGGCCGTGTCGCCTACCGCGGACCGCTGGCGGCTGTCGCGCACCAACTCGTGGGCGGCTTGCGTCAATCCATGTTTTACGTTGGTGCTCGTTCCATTGCCGAGCTGAAGGCGAATGGCAAGTTCGTTCGCATCACGTCGGCAGGGCTGAAAGAATCTCACCCCCACGACATTCAGATGGTCGTCGAAGCACCGAACTACCGCCGCTAGAGCGAGGGAAGAAAACAATGACCGAACTTGAGATTGGCCGCGCCAAGCGCGCTCGCCGCGCCTTCGCCTTTGACGACATCGCGGTTGTCCCGAGCCGCCGCACGCGCGACCCGCGCGATGTGTCGGTGTCCTGGGGAATTGATGCGTACCAGTTCGAGATCCCCATCTTGGCAGCCCCCATGGACTCGGTGGTCTCCCCGGAGACGGCCATTGCCATGGGCAAACTGGGTGGTGTCGGGGTGCTGAACCTCGAGGGCTTGTGGACGCGCTATGAGAATCCGTTGCCCGTCCTCTCCGAGATTCGATCGCTCCCGGCTAACCGGGCGACGCGGCGCATGCAGGAAATCTATTCGGAGCCCGTCAAAGCGGAGCTGATTACGGCTCGCCTGGCGGAAATTCGTGCCGCGGGCGTCACAGTGGCGGCCGCACTGTCTCCTCAGCGCACCCAAGAGTTTTACGAAACGGTTGTCAAGGCCGGAGTAGACCTGTTCGTGATTCGCGGTATGACGGTATCGGCGGAGCACGTCTCCAAAGAAACCGAATCTTTGAACCTGAAGAAATTCATCTACGAACTTGATGTTCCCGTCATAGTGGGAGGGGCCGCTACCTATACGGCAGCGCTGCACCTCATGCGCACTGGAGCGGCCGGTGTTCTCGTTGGTTTCGGTGGCGGTGCCGCCTCGACCACCCGGGCCACCCTCGGAATCCATGCGCCCATGGCCACTGCTGTCGCGGATGTCGCCGGCGCTCGCCGCGACTACATGGATGAATCGGGTGGCCGCTACGTGCACGTCATTGCCGACGGTGGCCTCGGAACGTCGGGAGATATCGTCAAGGCCGTGGCCTGCGGTGCCGACGCCGTCATGCTGGGCTCCGCTTTGGCGCGGGCAACGGATGCTCCCGGCGGCGGCTGGCACTGGGGTCACGAAGCGCATCACAACGAGCTTCCTCGCGGAAGCCGCGTGCACGTTGGCCAGGTTGCTCCCCTCAACGAGATCTTGTTTGGCCCGGCTGCTGTCTCCGATGGAACGGCGAACCTTGTCGGCGCTTTGCGCCGGTCGATGGCGACCACCGGCTATTCAGACCTCAAGGAGTTCCAGCGCATTGAAGTTGTGATTGCTCCTTATGGCAGCGCTGCCTCCTCTCCCACCGAAACCACGAGCTCGGCAACGTCGACACTGTGACCGCCGCCGCCGCCTCTCCCCACTCCGCTCAGCCCGACGCCGCGCGTTTGGATTCAGCGGCGCGGAAAAGGGCGCTGAGCGCAATGACGTCGGGGGAACTCGACGTTCTTGTCATTGGCGGAGGGATTGTGGGTGCCGGCTGCGCGCTGGACGCCGTGACCCGCGGTCTGAACGTGGGGATGGTGGAAGCGCAAGACTGGGCCAGCGGAACCTCGAGTCGGTCATCGAAGCTGGTGCATGGCGGCATCCGTTATCTGGAACAGCTCGATTTTCCCCTCGTCCAGGAAGCCCTCACTGAACGTGGCCTTCTCCTGCAGCGCATCGCCCCACACCTGGTGCGCCCGATTCGTTTTCTCTACCCACTGCATCACCGGGTCTGGGAACGGTTCTACATCGGCGCTGGCATGATGCTTTACGATCTCCTTTCTTACACCGGGGGTCGGACGCCAGGGGTTCCCCACCACCGTCACCTCTCCAAGCGACAAGTTGGGCTTGCCGCCCCCAGCCTGCGCTCCTCGAATATCATTGGCGGGCTGTCCTACTACGACGGCCAAGTCGATGATGCTCGCTATGTCGTGAACCTCGTGCGAACGGCGTCCTCCTTTGGCGCTCATGTTGCCAACCGCGTGCGTGTCGATGGCATGCTCACAGACGGAGACCGCGTGATTGGGGTCACGGCCCACGATCTCGTCACGGGCGAGCACTTCGAGATCCGCGCAAAATCTGTGATCAATTCCACCGGGGTGTGGACGGGAGAGACCCAGGCGATGGTTGCCGATGGCGGTCGCCTGCGCGTGCGGGCATCCAAGGGCGTTCACATCCTGATTCCTCGCTCCAAGTTTCAGTCGATAATGGGGCTGCTCCTGCGCACTGAGAAGAGCGTGCTGTTTGTTATTCCCTGGGGAAAACACTGGATTATTGGCACGACTGACACGGCCTGGCACCTGGACAAGGAGCATCCGTCGGCAACGGCAGCCGACATCGATTACATTTTGGACCACGTCAACACCGTGCTAGAAACGCCGCTGACCCGCGCCGACATCGAAGGTGTCTACGTTGGTTTGCGCCCCCTTCTGGCTGGTGAGTCCGATGAGACATCGAAACTTTCGCGCGAACACGTTGTCGCCAATCCGGCACCGGGACTCGTGCTCATCGCGGGAGGAAAGTGGACCACATACCGTGTCATGGCTCACGACGCCGTGGATGCTGCGGTCGAAGGGCTCAGTGCGGCCGGTCAGCGTGATTCCGCCACTGTTCCTCGCAGCATTACCGATCAGGTCCCGCTGCTGGGGGCGTCTGGTTATGCCGCCGAGATGAATCGGCGCGAACGAACGGCCGCCGACGCCGCCCTTCCCGTTTCTTTGGTCACGCACCTGC
>Ga0114978_10001500_pt1 | contig 19627 bp, 24 predicted proteins | sample S_140212_EF_Meta_FD_87027 | JGI IMG/M metagenome (GOLD analysis project Ga0114978, IMG submission 87027) | Freshwater microbial communities from Lake Simoncouche, Canada to study carbon cycling - S_140212_EF_MetaG | ecosystem: Environmental > Aquatic > Freshwater > Lake | place: Lake...
ACCGAGGCACCTGCTGAGGAGACCGAGGCACCTGCTGAGGAGACCGAGGCACCTGCTGAGGAGACCGAGGCACCTGCTGAGGAGACCAGCGACGACAATGAAGCGCCTGATGACGAGGCAGCTGACGTCGAGAAGACTTCTACGAATGATGACGCACCCGAGGATGACTCGACCGGCGATGAAGCCGTGGCCAATAACGAGGCCAGCGAAGACTTCAACCAGTCAGAAGTGATTCTTAACGCGCTTCATGAGATGAGGAAGGAGCAAGAGAGTAGTGCAGACACTCTTCGCGAAGCAGTAAGTGCGCTTGCTGATCGCTTGGAGACTGTGGAGAAGCGGACTGCTCGGCGCACTGGCCTACCCGGTCAAGACGTCGAAATAGAGTCGGTTGAGAAGTCTTCTGGGCTTCGTAGCGTGATTCAGTCCGCCGCCACGGGTCGTCGCATTACTATCTCCGACTGAGATGAGTATCAGTAACGAACAGCTTCTACGCAAGGCAACTCTTTCGAGCACCGACTTTGGCGGCTCGGGCGAGGCTCCGCTCTCCGTAGCTCAGGTAGACCAGTTCATTGAGCTGATGTCCGCTGAGCAGGTAATGCTGAACGACGTTCGTACCGTCACCTCTACTTCTTCGAAGTGGCAGGAGTCTATCGTTGACTTCTCCTCCCGTATTGCTCGTGCCGGCACCGAGGGCTCGCGTCTTGGATCTGGCGACCAGGTTAAGCCAAGCACCGGCATCGTCGAGATCAGCACCGTTCTTCTCCGCGGCGAGGTTCCCGTCACTGACGAAGTGATGGAGGACAACGTAGCACGCGACAACTTTGCTGATTCGCTCGAGCGGACGATTGCTTCGCGCTTCGGCTACGACATTGAGGACCTCATGGTCAATGGCGACACCGCGTCCGGCGACTCTTACCTCGCTCAGTTTAACGGCTGGCTCAAGTTGGCTCAGGGCGCGGGCGGAAACGTCACCGCTGCCTCGTCTTACGGCCAAGACTACCAAGAAATCTTCAAGCAGCTTCTCGTTTCTCTGCCTGACCGCCACAAGCGGAACCTGGCTCAGACTGGCCGCTTCTACGTACCGAAGCGTCTCGAGGAGAAGTACCGTGACATCCTCTCGACCCGCGGTACTCCGCTTGGCGACGTCACGCTGGAGGGCAACAACGCTCTAAAGTACCAGGGCATCGAGATCCGCGGAGTCCCAAGCTTCGCAATCGCTTCTGGCTCGCCGGACACGGGCAACGTACTTCTTGCTCACAGCGACAACCTTTACGCAGGATTCCGGCGCTCAATGACAATGGAGACTTATCGCGATCCTCGTGAGGGCGCAACTTCCTTCGTCATCACCGCCAGGGTCGATGCCAAGATCGCCGTCGTTGGCGCAACGGCAGTCGCCACCAGCGTGTCGGTCGAGCCCTAAGAAGTAGGTCTGAGTAATGGCCAAGGGGAATCTTGACAAGCTCGCAAGGCGCGTCGCCGGTAATCCGGCTGAGCTTTGCGTAAACGTTGTCTCCGGTGCAGGATCTGCGACCAACATCGCAATCTCTGGCATCGAGCGCAATGATCTACTCGTCTCCGTCTTGGAGCTGCAGCCGCCGACCGCTGCGTCTGGCAACGCTGTGAAGGGCGATAGGACTGCTGAAGCAAGCATCACGTCGTCTGGGAACATTCAGCTTTCGACGACTAGCACCACCGGGAACCAGCTTCTCGTCATCTGGTATAAGGTTCGTCCGTAGGTTCCGCCATGGCTCTCGTCGTCGTGGACGCCAGCGGGTCGTATCGCACCGGATCGTTCCTCTTTACTGAGGGCGAGAACGAGTGCAACGACGAGAACGTTCTCTCTGAGATTGAGTCGCTAGGATACGACTGGATCACAGTTAAGCGCGACAAGACTTCTTCGGAAACGAAGAGCGCATCGGACAGGGGCGGCGAGGCTCGAGACAAGGGGAGCAACGTGCAAACAACAGAGTCCTCGCCGTCCGTGTCCGACGCCGCCCTAAAGTCTGATGACGTCAAGAAGACATCTTTCGAGTGCCCATCACCTGACTGCGACCGCACGTTCAAGAACACCGGCGCCCGGACAACTCACGTTCGCACCAAGCACCCCGAGCTTCTCGAGGCTGACAAGCAGGAGGACTAAGTGGGACTGACGACTAGGACAGTCACAGTCACCACGACGGGAACAGCTGGAAGTGCCACTGGCTCAGCGCAGCTTGGCGTGCCTCCGTGCGCAGTCATGGCTGTGAAAGTTGACTTCACAAGTCAGCCCGGAACGACTGACACCACAATCACGTCTGACTCAAGAACGATCCTTTCGCTAAGCAACAACAACACAAACGCTCTCTTCTTTCCGCGGACGCCGCCTGACGACACTGCGGGGGCAACTCTCTCCAGCAATCCGCACACGCCTTTCATCACAACTGGAGCACCTATCTCCATCTCTGTCGCTCAAGGCAACGCTAACGCATCCGCTCTTAAAGTCACTTTTGTTCTGGGTGCGTAATGGCACTTGCATCACTCGCTGACGTTAAGCGAACGCTTCAGCTTCCCGAGACAACAACTGAGGAAGATTCACAGCTCACAAAGGCGCTTCAGGTCGCAGAGGACTGGATGACGCGGGTGTACCTCCGCTACAACTACTCTTCAACGGTGAAGAAGTTCTGGGACGTCCGCGAAGATGAAGATCTTTTCTTGCCAGAAGGAGCAACCGTTGTGTCGGTGCAAGTGCAGACATCTCCAAACGGAACACTTCGAACTCTTGGCGCAGCTGAGTACGACGTGGAGGACAACCGCGTGCGGTTGCGTCCAAGCATCTACGAGTACCCATACCCAACAACGGGAACAGACACGTTCGTTGCGAAGAGAGTCCTTGGGACCAACAACCGCGTGGACATCACTTACTCTGGAGTGACTGTGCCGTCGCCTGTGCGAGACGCAACCGCTGGCCTCGCTGCGTGGGTCTGGCAGTCGCAGCCAATCACCACAAAGGGAATCACGTCTGAGAGCATTGGCGACTACTCGTACTCGCTAAGTGACACAGGCGAGATCCCAACGTGGATTAAGATGATGGCACGTCCATACCGCGCAAGACGCTCGCTCGTTCCGTAGGTCCGCACTACCCTATCTGTCAATGCCGAGAACAGTCATCCCCATCACAGACGTCACTAGGACGGGAACCACTCAGCCGTCGCAGACGAGCGGCGACGCCTCAAACAATCACTACCTCGCTTACAACGACGGTCGTGTGATGCTTGAGCTGACTGCTGCGAGCGGAACAGTCGTTTACACGATCATCACTCCTGGGACGGTGGACGGACTTGCTGTGTCTGACTTGACTGTCTCTGTCACAACCACGCCGAAGGTTGTTGGACCGCTGCCGCCCGCAGTGTACAACCAAGCAGACGGCACCGTCAACATTGACGTAGACTCAGCAAACGGGCGCGCTCGAGCTTACAGACTTTAGGGGGGTCCTTGTGGCCTTCGCTGGTCTCCTTCCGCACGTCGCCACAGTTATGCGGCGTCGCACAGTGAATGGTGAGCAGACTCTTGACCGCTTTGGTCAGCCTACTCGCAACGAAGAGGCATACGACACTTACCGCTGTCGTGTGACAACTGGGTCTGGTGGCGAGCAACTAGGTGAACGAACTCGCGACGTTGCTGTGACAACTCACAAAGTGTTCTTCCAGCTTGGCGCAAACATTCGCGAAGACGACATCATCAGCATCTCAGGGCATGAAGGCAACCTTCTCATTAAAGACGCAATCATCACACGCATAACAGAGCCGTATGGAATGCGTCATCGTCACCATGTTGAAGTTGAGATACAGACGCAACGAGGGGTAAAGTCAGTCCCATGAGAATCGAAAAGACATGGCACGGCGACGAGATGATTAAGAGGTCGCGGCGCGCAAACGGAAGAGCAATCATTGCGGTTGGAGAGCGCACTGCTGCTAACAGCAAGAAGTACGCTCACGTTGTGTCAGGAAACTTGCGTCGCTCTATCCACGCAGCCAAGACGCAGACAATGGGCGAGGTGCCCGCAACGACAAGCAACGTCAGCACCGGAGCAACGCGGCGCGCTGAGGTTGCGGTTGAAGTTGGGTCTTGGATGGAGTATGCGTGTGTTGAAGAAGTCGGCCGCGGACATCGCTTTATGCAGCCAGGATGGGAAGAGACGCAGCCAACTGTGTGGCCAACGATCAAGCGAGCGTATGACGAGGAAGGGCTATGACGAACCGCGTTCCAGTCTCTCCTGCTGAGCTCTTGATGGTGATCGTCAATAACGAAGTCGACCGCACACTCATACCAGCTGGTGCAGTTGTTGGGCAAGCAACAGATGCGCAGCAGCAAGCCGGTGTCGTTGCCATTGTTGCTTCTGGTGACGGCCGTCCGGAGATGTACGCTCCAATCTTGTGGCCTCGGCTGCAGATGAGGTGCGTTGCTCCAACTCTGTCCCACACCGACCGCATGGGACGACATCTATACGAACTTCTCCACGACCACCCGCGAACCGAAGTGCGCGATAGCGAGGGCAACGAGTGGCTTGTGAATGGAGTGTACATCTCAACTGCTCCGTCAGACCACTGGGATTCCGCTGAAACATGGGAGAATCTACTCTTCGCGACCATGTGCGTTGCTACGCAACCTATCCCTTAGGTCTCGCGGCGGTTCGGGCGGCTTTACAATCACCACAGGTATGGCAACTGCGAACGCAAAGAAGCTCATCTACAAGGGCACCGCTGATGTGTTCAAAGACGATGCTGCTGGCGTCGTATTCGAGAAGGACGGGGACGCTGTTGAGGTGTCTGCTGACGTTGCTGAGAAGCTCGTCGCTCTGCCCGGCCACTCGTTCGAGACCGTTGCTGCCCCGGTTGCTGCGAAGCCAAAGGAAGGTGCTAAGTCGTAATGCCGACCAACTGGGCACCCTTTGACATCTTGGCTGGTCCTGCTGACGTCTACGTCGCAGCGACTGGTACTTCGTTTCCTACTGTGTCCGGAAGCGTATCTGCTTGGACCGCTCTTGGAAAGACTGAGGGCGGAGTGACCGTTCGTCACACCCAGAACGTAGAGATGCTTTCGAGCGACCAGGACACCGGTCCTCTTAAGGCTCTCCGAACTGAGGAAGGTCTCGAGGTTCAGTGCAACCTTGTCTCTCTCACGCTGGAGAACTACGCCAAGGTGATGAACTCCGCAACCGTGACTGCCGCAGCCGGACCACCCGCCACAAAGGAGATTCCTCTTTACCGCGACGTCAACGTTGGCCTCTTCGCACTACTTATTCGCGGCCGGTCTCCTTACGGAAACTTCAACTCGCAGTATCAGATCCCAGTCGTTTGCCAGACTGACGAGCCAGAGATTGAGCATGTGAAGGACGACAAGTCCATCTTGGCTTGCACTTGGACCGCGCTCGTTGACCCGAACGCCGCAACGACTTCGGATCGCTTCGGAAAGCTTATCGCCCAGACCTCGTAAGGTCACTGACATGGAAGCTACGGGCACAGGCACAAAGCCACAGCCCCAGGCCACCGGTGATCCTGGGATAGAGAACTTCGTTGCCGCAGCGCGGCGCGATGTGAAACGTCTGCACGAGCAGACGCGTAAAGTAAACCGCTCGCTGGCTCGACTTGAGGATGAGCTTCGCAAGCACGGAATCCAGATGGAGGTCGTGAATGACTGATTATGTGCGCGAGCTTAGCACGAAAGTTGAGCCCGCATCAAAGTTCACAGTCGATGGTGAGGAGTACGAGCTTCACACTTTCGAACATCTGTCTCCAGAAGAGGAGGCGGAGGTGACGGCGCTGTTTGCACGTCACGCTAAGTTGAGTGAGTTGCTCAACGAAGCACCAAACGTGAAGAAGGGCAAGGAGATTGCTTCCCGACTTCGCGGATCACGCATCGCTCTCTTGAGCAAGCTTACGACTTGCCCAGAAGACGTCATTGAGAAGCTGCCGATGTCAGGACAGGCGCAACTCTTTGAGGCGGTGCAGGAGGAGGTCGGTGACGCTACCGATGAGTCGTCAGATGGACAGGACATCTAGTAGCGACCTTCGCGCAGAGGCAACCAACCTCTGGCCAGCTCTTTCCTACCACTATGGACTGAGCTTCGAAGACATCACACGCATGCCGCGGTGGGCGCGCCGGCTTTACGCCGAAGCGCTCCCGCGGCTTCGCGCTGAAGACTTGCAGCTTTCGATTGAAGCTGCGTCGTACCCTCACATGAAGCCTGCTGCGCAGCGCAAGATACAGCGATCGCTGGAGCGCGCTCTTAAAGACTCGTCTAAGGAGCAGCTCACTGACGACACTGACTTCCAGAGTCGAATGGATGATGCTGGCATTGGTCTTGAGGAGGTGAGTGGCAATGCCTGAGTTAGGTAAGGCAACATATGAGATTGTCTTAAACACAAGGAAGTTCGAGCGTGATCTGAAGAAGACAGAGAAGGAGACCGATCGCTCAACGAAGAATATGAGCAGCGACTTCCGTGACGCGGAGTCAAGTGTCGATTCACTCATCTCCAAGATCGGTAGAACGGGCACAGGGATTCGATCTATGTCTCGAGGCGCAGAACGAGACTTCAACGCTCTCGAGCGGAAGATAAAGAAACTCAACCGTTCAGACCTTGACGTGCAAGTGAACCTCGGTCTCGATCGCACTCTACGGGACCTCAACACGCTTAGAGGACGACTACTCGACCTGCACGAAAGATCCTATGATGTTGACGTCAATGTCCGCGGAAGCGCATTCGCAGAGCTTGCAGCGATTCGCCTTGAGATGGTCGGGCTGAACAAGCACATCCTTGTGTCGCGCAATGGCTTCGGGATGATGTCGAGAATCTTCGGGCGCGGTGGCGTCGTTATGCGCGGCGCGATCAGTGGAGTGACGAATGCTTTTGAGTTCCTGGGCAAAGGCATCTCGTTCATTGGTGACATTGGATCAAAAGTGTTTGAAGCGCTCCAAGGTCCAATCGGCAAAGTTGGCATGGGTGTCTTTAGCTTGTCGTCAAAGCTTGGCGAGCTACTCCCGTTCCTTGGTCGGCTTGGGCCGCTACTCGGCGTGATCATCGCAGCCGTGGCTCTTCTTATCGCTGGCATCGTAGCTCTCATTCCGCTCATCGTTGCGTGGGTAGCGTCTCTTGGGCAAGCAATCGTTGCGGTCGGTGCACTTGGCGTAGCTCTTATTGCTCTCCTGCTGCCAGCTCTTGCCGGGGGCGGCGCAGCCATACTTCGCTTCAAAGACACTGTGGAAGACGCTGGGTCTGCGGCGTCAAAGCTTAAAGACGCAGCAAAGAGTCTCGCAACAACTTTCAAAGACGTCACTGCCGGTGGCGCCGACGCTGCTCTCCTAGGCATACGCGACGCAGTGACTATGCTTGAGCCAATGCTTCGGAAGCTCAAGGATAACTTCACAGCTCTTGGCCAGTCCATAGGCAACATGGTCCGCTACTTGGGTCAGCAGTTTAGCAGTCCATTCTTTACCGAAGCTTTCGGGAAGCTGTTAAACGCTGGGCGTAAAGCTTTCGGACCTTTGGGCAAGATCATTGTGAACCTGTCGAAAGTGCTCACTAACATTGCTGTCGCTGCCATGCCTTACTTGCTCGCTGGCTTCCGTGCGATTGCTGGCGGCTTGAAAGGATGGGCACAAGGTACATCAAACACAAAGAAACTCAGCAACACAATCGGTGGACTCGTAGAGCATCTCTCTGTGTGGTGGGACCTCTTGAAGAACATTGCTGGAATGTTCGGCGACCTCTTTGGGCTGGTGGCAGACGAAGGAAAGGGCGCCACATCATGGCTCAACGACGCTGTGGTTCAGCTGCGTGAGTTCATCAACTCAGACTTAGGCAAGTCAGCGATTAAGACTTTCTTCCAAGAGATGATCCCGCTTGCTGTTGAGTTCCTTGGGTTCGTTGGGAAACTCATCGTGCTCTTCCTTCAGTTTGTTCAGTTTGCGGCGCCCGCGTTCACCGGTATCTTTAAGATCTTCAACTTCGTGCTTGACGTCTTGAACTTCATCATGGTGTATCTGAACAAGCTTCCGACTTTCGTCAAGGGGTTTGCTGTTCCGTTCTCGTTCATTCCTAAAGTGATCAACTTAATCATCACCGTTGTGAAGCTGCTCGTGTCGGTTATGGCGTCCGCGGCCAAGTCGGTCGCAAGCGCGTGGGCAGCAGCAAGAGGGTCTCTTGCCGTAGTGTGGAACGCAATCAGAAACATCGCTGTGAACACATGGGCAAAAGTTAAGAACGCTGTGGTGAACTCTGTTCGGTCAGCGGTGAACTGGCTTAAGACTGCGTGGACGAACGTAAAGGGATTCCTCGCAAGTCTGTGGGCCAGCATGAAAGCTGGGGTCGTCAACTTCGCAAAGGGCTTGAGAGATGGTGTGGTCAATGCTGTGAAGGGCGGGCTTAACGAAGTCATCAGCTTCTTGAACAGCGTCATTGGGATCTTGAACAAGTTGCCATTCATAGAGATTGGAACGATCGGATCTGTCGGCGGCGGAAGTAGCGGAAAGACTGGAACAACTGCTGGGCGAAGCATGGGAGTCGTTCGCAACCGAGCAACAGGAGGCAACTACGCGCCGCAAGCACTTGCGCGAGGAGGGCGCGTCAATCAGCCAACCGCAATCGTTGGCGAAGAAGCACCGGCTCATCCAGAGTTTGTGATTGCGACGAATCCAGCATACCGCTCCAGAAACATTCAGTACTGGATGCAAGCAGGACACATGCTTGGCGTCCCAGGCTATGCTGAGGGCGGAATCATGGGCGCGCTGTCAGACGTCGCAGGCGTGATCGCGGGCGCTGTGAATCCTGTGAGTCTTGCGTCGAAAGTTCTTGGGACACTTCCATCCCCAGCAGGCGCGATGCCAGGATGGCTTGAGCCGATGGGAGCAGGCATACTTGGTAAAGCAAAAGACTGGGTGATGGAGAAAGCCAGCGTCACAAACCTGCTTAGCTCTGTCATTTCATCAATGGGCGGAGCAGGATCGTTTGAGAGCTGGGTAGACTCACACACCGTCGCAACAACCAATGCAGTAGGCCAGCGGTTCGGCCTCTCGATGACGTCAGGATATAGAAGTCCCGGGCACAACAAAGCTGTGGGCGGAGTCTCTAACTCCCTTCACACTCATGGGTCGCCGTCAAATCCTGGAGCAACAGACTCAGTTGGCTCTTCAAGCGGCATGTCGTCAGCGATGAGCTTTGCTCGTTCAAACATTCCACTTAACGAACTTCTTACTCATGATGTTGGCTCTGGTCTCCACATGCACATGGGGTTCTTTGCGAAGGGCGGAAAGGTTGGCGACAAGAAGAAAGAGAAGCGCATCAAGGGATTCACAGCGCAGGAGTCAAAGCAGATCCGTGCACTTCAAGATGCGTACCGAGCAGCTCTCGGGACGAGGGGCATTGGTGATGACTTAACCACACTTGCTAATCTCCAAGACTACATGCGGACGCACCGCAGGAGTAAGCCTATTCAGCCGGGGCCAGATAATCCGTTCTTACCTGACCCTGCTGCTGTTGTCGCGGGAATGCTTAAGCGCTCAGGACAGAGTCGTGGAGACCTTATGACAATGCTAGCAATGGCCGGTGGCACCCGAGGGTTCACTGACGATTATGCGGTGATGCGTCTCATAATCCAGCAGAGCCAAGGTCGTGTGGCGCAGACGCAAGCAGACCTTAGCCGCGGGAAGAAGATACTTGACGACTTGCGTAATAAGAGAGACGATGCTAAAGACGCAATGAAAGACGGTAAGACAGCAAAAGCGCGTGCTGCTGCCGCAGACAGATACAAGAGACTCAACAAGTCCATTGAGGCCGCAAAGACTTTCGTTAAGCTCCAGCAAGGAACGCTTAAGACAAGCCAGAGCACTCTTGACTCAGACATGATTCGTTATGGTCAAGCACTTACACCGTTCTGGGACTTCAGGTCAACTGCTAACCAATGGCCGGTGCCGCTCGCAAAGGGCGGTGTTGTGTCGTCGCCTACGCTGGCTCTCGTTGGTGAAGCAGGCACAGAGATTGTTGCGCCAGAGAACATGCTTCGCGAGATCGTGAGCGAAGGCGGGAGTAAGCGTGACGTGACTCTCAACTACACATTCACACAAGCGCCCGAGGATCCGTACACGCTACTGCGGCAGAGCGAGTTCGCTGCTAGGAGCGCGTTCAGCTGATGGAGTATGGAGTCCGCATGACGCTTGAGAGCAGCTATGGCACTCTCTACTTGAACAAAGAGCCAGCGCTAAGTTCTGACGCTACGTCGTACATCCACCTCTCTAAGTTTGATGGCGCAGATGGCGCCGACCTTCGGTTCACATCGCTTGACATTCCGCAACGCGATGGATCTGTTGTGTACGACTCGTTCGAAGGGTCTAAGACCCTTGCGATGGAAGGTGTCCTTATGAGCGCAACGCGGAGTGGCCGTGCTGCTCTTGCTCGAGAGCTCCGTGCGCACGCACGCGCGCTGAGCAAGTCTTCTGGGACACTGAAGTTCTGGACATCTGATTATCTTGCTGGGCAGCAGATGACTGTTCGTCTTGCTGACCGCTTAACCGTTCAGGGCAGCAGGCCGACGAAAGAGTTCCTCTTGCCGCTTGTGGCTGAGGACCCACGCATTTACTCGCAGACACAGCAGAGCCAAGACACTGAGTTTGTGCTTGCTGGTGGTGGCGGCGGCCTTGTGTTTCCTGCCACACTTAACATCACGTTCGCAGAAGGAAGCTCTGACGGCGCGGGCACGTTCACCAATGGCGGTGATGCTCCGTCGTACCCTGTTGTTCAGATTCACGGACCCATCACTTCACCAGTCTTGCGCAACGTCACCACCGGAAAGACGATGTTCATCAACTCGGGCGGCCTCTCTATCGCAGCTGGAAGCTACGCGGAAGTTGACATGCTTAACGAGACGATACGTCTAAACGGCTCAGCAAGCCAGCCGCTTGTTGCTTACGTGAACGAGCTTACATCTTCGTTCTGGCCGCTTGAGCCTGGTGCCAACACCATACGTCTCTCAGGGGACAATCCAAGTGGGACGACAACGATGGCGCGCGTGATCTGGCGCGACGCTTGGAGCTAAGTGGCTGGGCCCGGGACAAACCGCTCGCCTGCGAGCCGGCAGTGGAAGGTGTTCATTTGCGACTTGAACGGCCGCAAGATTGAAGACATCACGTCGGTCACTAGAGACAAGAAGTACTCTGAAGTCTTGAACACTCCTTCGCAGTTCTCTTTCACCGCAGACACCGCGAACGAAAAGCTATCGCAACTTCACAGCGATGGACGTCCTGTGCTTGACTCGTTGTGCCGTGTTGTGAAAGCGTACCGATCTGAGCACAACGAGTCAACTCTCGAGGATGAGTTTGTGCTGCGGTTTGCTGGGAGGGTCTGGTCGCTTGAAGACGTCGGCGACGACAACACCTATTCAGCTGCGGTGGTCTGCTACGACGCTCTCCACATGCTCTCAAAGCGTGTGTGCCTTAACTCTGTTGGGTCGCCGTTCTCAGTCTCGTTCTCAGGCGGAGGCACAAGCACTCTTACGACGCTCATTGATCGAACGAACACTTACGCTGGTCATTGCGGTCTTGGGACAGGCGGAACGATTAACACTTCGCCGTCTCAGACAGTTGACTGGTCGCTCAAGAAAGTAAGCGAGGCTGTCTCAGAGTTGACGTCTGCGGACGTTGGCTTTGACATCAGCATCACACCGCTTGACACAGAGACTGGGATCTTGGGCAACTTGAACTGCTACTACCCAGCGCGAGGAAGCAGGCAAGACGGCGCACTCCTCGGTTGGCGAGCGCTGCCACACAACCTCTTAAGTGTGAACCGCGTCTTCGACCCAGAGCTTGCGGCTAACGTGATCTGGGGTGTAGGCACAGCAACAGTTGGCGACGACCAAGTCACCACGAACTTTGTGGATGACGACGAGAGTTCATTCTCAACGTTCGGGCAGCTTGAAGAGATTGTTGAGTACCAAGACGTGAACAACATCACATACCTCGAGACGCTCGTTGGCGCAGACCTCATTGCTCGACGACCTCCGACGGAGACACTTGCTTTTGTGCCAACTCCAACGAGCAACTCTCCTGAGCCGTGGAGCGACTTCGTGACGGGAGACTCCATAACCGTCCGCATCGGGAGTGACTTGCGCGGTGGACTCCGGAGGTATCAGCGCATCTTTGGCTTTGGCTTGGACATCTCAAACGACACAAGCATTGAGACAATGACCTTTGTCTTGACGGAGAGTGGCGCATGAGGATTCACAGACGGTACGCACCGCTGCTGCGCGGTGGCGGCAAAGGCGGAGTGTCGCCAACAGTCATTCAAGATCTGCAGCGCGGACAGCGTCAGCGCGAAACAACAAGACCCGCAACAATCGGGTGGTCTGACGGAACAACGACACGCACACGCATCGGGCGGCACACCACGACAGAATATGGGCTGCGAGTCTGGGACTCTGCCGGCGTGCTTGACCATGACTTCACTGGGAAGACACCGCAGGCGCGTGGAGTCTCAGCGAGCGCTTCGCTTGCGTCAGGGACAACGCCCGTTGTGCGAACGCTTGGCACAATCACGTATGACACTGACACGTTCTACACTGCTTCGCCTTCATCACGCTTCGTTGTTCCAAGCGGAATGGGTGGACTCTACATGGTCACAGCGCAGATGGTGTTCGCAGCCGCTGGCGGCGGCAACGTTCGCGCGTGCGTGATTCTTGTGGATGGGACATACGAGTTCGAGAACAGAGCTGTTGGGCAAGCAGGAGGCTTTCCAACCGCGCGTGAAACAAGAGTCTCTACGAGCGGTCTTGTGAGTCTTGCGGCTGCGCAATATGTGCAGCTCGCAGCAGAGCAAGATTCTGGCGGAGCACTTAATGTCAGTGGACACATCGAGATTGCGCGTGTCGGGTCTCTCCCGTCGTAGCCGCACTACGATAAAGGTATGAACATCGTTAAGACAGCATACGAAGCAGTAAAGAGCTGGTATCACCGTGAACCTGCTCGAGTCGTCGCACTTGCGGTGGCGGCAGTGGTTGCGCTCGCGCAACTGCTTGACCTTGGTGTTGACCAAGGAACGGTCTTCATTGTCGTTGGCACGGTGCTGGCGGTTGTGTTCGGCGGCGAGGTCACTCGTCGCAAGGTCACTCCCGTCAAGAAGTAAGTGTGCGGAGAGCTCGCAAGCGGCGTGGGGATGTACAGCCACTCGCAGCGCGAGCTCTCCTTCATGCTCCACTGCGACCGGTGCGGGCAGCGAATCTCTGAGTTTGAGATCCGCCAGGAGTACGTTCCTGAGCCAGCTAACTTGGACTTGACTCCAGAACAGCTCCGATTGCTGGCCCTAGAGACCAGATAATCTCGCTTTCAGAGCCCGCAGATGACGATCTCGCGGGGCTACAAAGCAAACTGGTTAGGTTCTACCCGAACGAACAGCCGGAGCTGCTAGTCACCCATCAGCTTCTCTAGCTCACGCTCAACTCGAGCGCGACGAATAACCTCGTCCTTTGTGCCAAACGGACGGGTGGCCAAGTCGTGGCGACGCTCCGCGTAGAGCTCGTCAAGGCGGGCAGTCATCCTTGACACAAGGACTGGGTCGCGCTGCTCCACGTCCTTCAGCCACTCACGCTGGCGACGGGCAGCAGCAGACTGAATCTTGCTGAGGGTAGAGCGACTCACTCTGTGACAAGCTTTGCTCGTGAGTAAACTCCACCGCCAGCATTAAGCTCTGCAGCGAAGGCTGGAAGATACTTGTCTGGCTGGGTGCGCGGGTACCAGCTGCCATCGTCGCCAGGGACTGTGTCGCGCAAGCGAACAGCAGCGTCAGCAATCCCAGTCCCAGTGACGATGCCATCAACATCCATCGCAATGCCAGCCAGTTCGTACTCGCCAGTCTCTGTGTTCAAGTTGTAAAGCTCTACTTTCATGCGTTATCCTCCAAGCATTGAGTCGACGAGTTCGCTAAGAGCAACGACTCCATACGCGTACCCATCGCGGACGTTGTGTTCTCCAGCAACAATACTCGGTCCTGGATGCACTCCGTCTTTCAGCAGCAACTCGATCCGACGAAACATGTTTGTCGCAGCAGCACTTGAGAGTCCAGCAGCTTTGAACATCTTTAAGAGCTCTGACTTGCGGTCTTTCAAGTCTTGAAGTATCTCCATGTGCTCGGGTCTGATCGTGCGGCCCTTTGCCATTGACATGAACGTGTCGTTCACCCACTCAAACTCATTCTCTGACAAGCACAGCCCATTGTCTATGACGTGCATCTTGCCATCATCATTGAACCAGAAGTTATTTGTGTGACGGTCAGTTTGACCCGTCACAGCATCAAAGAGCGCAGCCAGCTCAATGTCTTCCTCGGTGGTTTCGCTGCCGTCGCCTGCGACGTTGGCGACTTCGCCCTTGAGCATGTTCTGAACGGATACTCTCTCGAGGTCAGCTGGATCGCTCACAGGAGCATCCGCAGCTCGCCTCTCCATCGAGATCATGTCTCGCTCTTCAGGTGTTAGAGCTCGTACCCCGACTGATGGCGCTGGCACGCCCATCATCTCAGCAATCTGCCCCGCCATCCATTCACGTGAGTGATCTTGGCCTTCTGGAATCCCGTACTTCTGTGCCTGCCCTTGGCCGCCCTCGCCAGCAGTCTTAACGATGACCTTTGTTCCATCTTCGAGTTCGCCCTTCATCGCGTAAGAGATTCCTTCGCCTATGAGAACAGTCACGTCCTTGATCGGCGACTGAGCAATAGGCATGTCTTCGCCCGCCATTGTTGCGCCTGCTGGTATCGCTCGCCCGGGGAAGAACTCGTCTGGCCCAGGCATGATAAGCTTTCGCGCTTCATCATAATCGCTCTGAAGCTTAGCAGCTTCTGCTGTCAAGCCACGGTTCTTGAGGGCGTTAATGATTGCTTCCACAGGATCGTCACCACTTCCCACTAGGACAAGATTCCTGTCGCCAGGGTCGTAGCCGCCACGGCGAAGAACTTCTGGGTCTCTGTTTGGAAGTCCAGCAGCAATCACTCTATCTTGCACGCCGTTGTAAGCGTCACGAGCTTTTCTGAGCGCGTCCACAGCCTCAAAGTTAATCTCCGGATCGTCTGCTGCACTAAGTTCTTTAAGCTTCTTTATGTTGTCGTCAGACACGACTCCATCGTTATGCTCTCGTATAACGTTGTGAACTCTACTGATCTCAGCGAGAAGTGTCTGAAGTTCTTCGTCGGTCAAAGATCGTGGACCTTCGTACATAGTGTTCGTTAGGTAGCCGTGCTGCCACACGTCGAGCTCACTGAAGTCTTCAAGCGCATCAGCGAGAGCAGTGTGGCCAAAGTCTGTGTCAGTTCCTACGTGCATGTCAGCGATTGCTCGCATGTCGTCGAGATTCATCCTAAGGTCGGTAAGAGCGTCTTGAGCATAGTTAGCGTGTACGCCAGCGTAGTCCCAGAGCTCGTCACCTTCTAAGCCCTTCGCGCGACCACGCTGAATAGCTTTATCGTACTCATCAAGCTTCTTGCTCATGTCAGCAAGTCTACGCATAAAGTCACGCTCATCCTTGAATCCGCGACGCACATCCCGCAACACCTTCCTAGCTGGACTAATCTTATCTTCGCTCACTAAGTCTACCTTAGTCGGGAGGAGAGCTGCGATTGCACCACGGTACGCACGGCCAGCGTCAGCAATGTCAACAGCTATCGCTTCACGTTCTGGCTTGTCAGCATCGAAGAGAATCTGTTCTGCCTCAGCGGCAACGTTCTCTATCCGCTCAGCTCTCTCACGCTCAGCAAAGTCTTTCCTCGCAGCTTCGTTCGCTTCTCTTTCTTTCTCCTCCTCGCGAATGCGTGCCTGCTCAGCGAGCTTAGCGCGACGCTCTTCAATCTTTTCTTTAGCGTTTGGATCGACTCGTCTGAACTTCCCAAACTCCCAAAGCACTGCTGCATTCTTACGTCGCTTTGCTCTGACTTTTACCTGGCCTGCGTAGCGAACTGCTCCTGACTCTGAGTCGCGTACCCATACATCAAGCATGAACTCTTTGCTTCGCTTCGGGTTCTGGCCAAGAGCAGGTGCCCACGCAAACACTTCTTCGTTCTGGAGCCCGCTACTGCGACCTTCGCCAATGGCATCCGCAATCTGATTACGACGCGTCCTGACGAGACGCTTCATTGGCTCGGGATCCACAGTGTCACCAAAGCGGCCTTGAATCTTAATGTCGCCAAAGCCACGGAACTCAACTCCCGGAGGAATGATGGAGGGAATGGTCTCGTCGGGCTCGTGGACGGGAACACCGCGACCTGCGCGAGCCCCTGGCTCAATGGCAGCGACGTCCATTCCGGCACGTCGCCGGTTCATAGCTTCTCTACCTTGCCGCTCTCTTTGGTTAATCCCCTCAACGACTGCCTCGAGCTCAGCGACTGCCAAGTCTGGGTCTACGATGAGGTCAGACAAGTCAGCGTTGAGAGACTCAGCGAACCGCCCAAACATGTCGCGAGGATGAAGCTTTGGATCCCATGGCACTCTTGGACGGTTAATGCCGCCAATCTTACTCACGCTTTCTTTCTGCCTCTGCTTGCGGAAGCGCTCTTGCTCGCGCTTTGCTTTGTCGGACAAGTACCCCATTAAACAGATTCTACATCGCGGAGTGGAAGTGGTGGGTCTTGGCCGTGCCATGTCTCAGCAGGCGGAAGCCAGTCTGCGTCGTACACTGGGACAAGAGTGCACCGGCAGTTTGGATGCTTGGGAGGCAGCTCAACATCTGTGACGACCCATGGATTCTGCGCAGCGATCTCGACGCAGTCGTCGCAGGGCGGGTAAGACTTGGGAGGCCCGATGCTTGGACCTGACGCGATGACCCAGTCAACTTGAGTGACTCCGTTCAAGTAGAGAGCATTAAAGTTCGTTGTCTCCCAGACAGCAGCAGTCTCGGTTCTGGCGATGCGTTCTGCTTGCCATCTGCGAAGCACGCTCCACTCGCGCTCAATCTCCGCAACAATCTCACCCATTGCTTTTGGCTTTGCTGGGTCAGTTGCTCGAATGATGATGTCACGGAGTCTGTCCAAGTGTTCGTTCGCAGCGAGCGCAAGAACCTTTGACCCGCGCACAGCGTGAATGTCGCGGGCCATGTCTCGAGGCGTCGTCCAGCGGAAAGTCTGGTTGAGTCCGAGCGTGTCCAGAGTGTGCTGTCCCGACTCTTCGCTGACTTCGCGAGCGAGACCAAGGTAAACAGCAACTCCTCCGCCAGCAAGCGCTCTGATGCCTCCAAAGATGCGCCTGAGCAAGCGGTCAAGTCTACTCGGGTCTGGGTCTCCACTGCGAGCTTTGCCTACTTTGCTCCACATGTCTTGCGCAAGCTCTATCGCAGGCACAAGGTCAACCTCGTTGCTTGGCTTGAGCCACTGCTCGAACGAATGTGATGTTCTCTCTATCCACCGCTCACGAGCACGCCATCCAGCGCGCAGCATCGCAGCATCGTTCCTTGTGTTGACCTTCAGCAAGTCAAGCGCAAGGTACGCCTCACTGAGATCAGCGAGGTCTTTACTCCGCGCCACTTGTGGGTGGCTCCTGTGGCGGCTCTTGCGGCGGCGGCGTTTCCTCAGGGACGTTGCGTCGTTGTTCAAGGATTGCGCGGATACGACTTGCCACCTCTTGCCTCATCGGGTCTGTTGGGTCGCCTTCGCTAACGCCTGGTGGGGTGATGCTCGGGAGAACACCGCCCTGGAGCTCAAAGTAGAACTTGTTGCCTCGTGGATCTTCATTTGGGAGAGGCACAGCGCCAACGCGCTGACGAGCTTCGTTGAGCATGAGGACGTTGCCCGTGAACGACCGAACGGCCAAGTCAAGATCCTGCCCCTCCTCTGTGAGGTCAAGTTCCTCAGGATGCCACGTCCATTCTACGTCACGGCCGAACGGAGACTCAGTCTCAATGAACGTGTTCATGCGCGCAGACATCAGCGCTTGGCTTGTCGAAATGACCGCTTCTTTGTAGATGAGTGAAGCATCCTTAGCAACGTCGCCGCCGAGAGCTCCAACCTTCACCATGCCAAGACGCTCAGACGGGATGCGGTGCGCCACTAAGATGGCTGCGTCTCCTCGAGCTTGTAGTCGCTCAAAGCTCATGTCGCCCTTCAAGTCGGAGAGCTGCTTAAACTCAATCTTGCCGTTGCCGGCGATAGGAATGACAATGTTGCGGTGAGGCTCCTTCAAGTCAGTCTTGAACGCTTGATGAAGTGCTTCTTCCATCTCCGGATCATCCTCCAAGTTTGAGAGGATCACAGCCCACCGTGGCTCACGCCGGTTCTCAAAGTACATGATGTTGTCGTCGCGTGCTGCGAGCGATAGAGAGATCCACCCAATGGCTGAGACGTATGTTGGGATTCCATACCACGACGACCGACGTGATGGCCTCTTGAGCACAATGATCTCGTTCGCAACTTCGTTAGTGATCTCGTCAGCGCTATCTTTCACAGCACCAGTGGTGCGGTCAACAACACGAGTGTCGCCAGGGAGCCATCGCTTAAACCACACGCGGCGACCGTGGCGGATCTGGCAGATGCGTACGCCATCACGGTGGAAGCGCGTCGTGTGCGCGGGTATGTGATACCAATGACGAACGATGCCTTGTGCGTCGCGTGCGAGCTCGATCGCGCCCCACCCGACCGTCTCAACATCGCCCCAAGTCGAAAGCAAGAGTTCGTGGGTAGTCATCTCGTCGTCAGACGATAGGTCTGCGAGCCAAGCATCAAGACCTTTGCGCTGGTCAACATCTGCGTCTTCAACTCGAGGGCGGTACTCCCACCCAGTGCCAACGACGTCGTTTGTCTTCTGCTCTATCGCAGCAGCGTGAATGGGGTGTGACTCAGCAATGAACACAAGTTGCTCCACCTGGAACGGGGGCGCTTGGATTCCGTGCGAGTACTTGAATGGGTCAACGGGAAGCTGCTGGCTCCACTCACCAATCTTGTCACCCGACTTAGTGAAGGTCATAACCTTCATCATCTTGCCGCTTTTGTCTTCTGCCATCGGAGAGATTGTAGGGCGACAAACGAAAGCAGCCCAGCTTCTGCTGGGCTGCTCCGCTGCTCGTGCTGTGCCTGTGCTTACGCGGTCATCAGCTCATACGCTGCATCGCGCGCGTTCCGCCCCGCCCCGAAGAGCGACCCGGTGAGGCGGGCATTGTCCGTCCGGGGCTTGCGCGCCCAGTCGTAGTACTCGCCGATGGCGTTCAGAGCGCCCCACTGAGTTCCGCGGAACCCTTCGATGGTTGCGCTCGTCTTGTAGTTGGTGACGATGTCATCAGCCACCTTCTCCACGTCGGTCAGCTGGCCAACGATCCGCTCGAACGACTCGTCAGAGATCCTCGTCTCCGCAAGCTGCCCCATCTTCTCGCCGAAGTCCTCCATGTAGGAGAACGTCAGCTCGAGCGAACGGCGTGCTTCGCTGAGTCGACTGTCCATCGTCCCGACGTGACGCACAGACCACTTGCGGGTGGTTGTGTTCAGCGCCAGGTTGAGCGTGTTCATGCACACGACCCGCACAGGAGTGACAGCGGCTGTGATGCCGGTTGTCCCATCGTGTGAGTTCATCAGCATGAGGTAGGTGTCGACCGGGTCCTCGCCTGCGATCATCACAGACTCAGGAATCCGCATCATCATCC
>Ga0114978_10001504_pt1 | contig 19589 bp, 23 predicted proteins | sample S_140212_EF_Meta_FD_87027 | JGI IMG/M metagenome (GOLD analysis project Ga0114978, IMG submission 87027) | Freshwater microbial communities from Lake Simoncouche, Canada to study carbon cycling - S_140212_EF_MetaG | ecosystem: Environmental > Aquatic > Freshwater > Lake | place: Lake...
AATCTTCTGGGAAGCATTTGACACATTCAAAGACTTTATCGCAGAAAAGACCAACTGTACTGTGTTACAAAATCCGCAGTTAGAAGCAGATGATTTAATTGCTGGTTGGATACAAACACATCCCCATGACAAACACGTGATCATCAGCACAGACACAGATTTTGTTCAATTGATCGCACCTAATGTCACACAGTACAACGGTGTCATGGAACATGTTATCACGCACGAAGGAATATTTGATGACAAAGGCAAGCCAATCATTGACAAGAAAACACAAGAGCCCAAGCCGGCCCCCAACCCAGAATGGCTGTTGTTCGAAAAATGCATGCGTGGTGATACCAGTGATAATGTCTTCTCAGCGTATCCGGGTGTACGTACTAAAGGCACAAGCAAAAAAGTGGGTCTTACTGAAGCGTTCGAAGATCGTAACAGCAAAGGATATGCGTGGAACAATCTCATGTTACAGAGATGGTCTGACCACAATGGTGTAGAACATCGTGTGCTAGAAGATTATGAACGCAATCGTCGACTGATTGACCTGAGTCATCAGCCTGATGATATCAAAGAGATAATTGTAAACACTATTACTACTGCTACCGCTGAACAAAAGAATGTGAGTCAAGTTGGTATAAGATTAATCAAGTTCTGTAATCTATGGGATTTGAAAAAGATTGCTGATCAGGCACAGAGTTATGCAGAACCACTTAACGCGAGATACACCAATGAAACTCAAACCTTGTCAGTATGATGACACCTGTGAAATTAAAACAGATACCTGTTGGGAGAACACAATGACAGACATATATGCTAAACCTATCATAGCAAATAAATTTTGGATCGTAGAATCGAATGGTGAGAAGATTGCTACTCTGAGAAAAGATGATGACAATAGATTTTTTATGAGCAATGAAGAAGGTGTAAAGATTTATGAGACCAAAGATAGTTTAACTAAACAATTTGGTAAAAAGTTCTTCACGGTAAAGATTGTTAAAGAAGCCGACACATCATTACCTAATGAAGTGCATGGATATGCTACCAGTGCCGAGCCGCACAATGCCATGTTTGACATTCGTAAAAAACTTCCTCTATTCACAAAGAGCAGCGATTCTAAGAGCCTATACTGTGCAGGGTACTACTGTATAAAATTTGAAAAAGGATGGGTTAAAAGTTTTTGTCCTAAAAAAATTACTCTTGAAAGATATGCTTACAAAGGACCGTTCAAGACTGACTTGGAAATGAAACAGGTATTAGCCAATGTCACAAAATAACTTGCCAAATACATTATCTACTATACAGAAACTACTTCAAAGAATTCAAGTAGCTGAACGCAGTCAACAAAAAGAAATACGAATTAGTTTACAAGAAGCACGTGATTTAACTACAGAACTGGCACTGATGACATCTAAATTAGGTCAAACCATCAGCGAGATACATCAAATGCTGGCATTAATCAAAGAATCTACTACACAAATAGACGTTAAATTCGACGGCGGTCAGTTCTAAAAAAACATAAATATATACGTGGTTAATTAGGAACACGTATATGAGCAGACCCAAGCCAAAAATTCTTTTAGAATACGCTAGTAAAGAAACCTACAAGGTCGAGCAGATCCTTGACTCCGAAGCTATCTGGGCTGTGTTCTATAACGGCCAGCCATTCAATCTCAAAAGCGGTAGTCTGGTAGCCAGCTATCCTGGACCGAAATATAAAAAAGTTTCATTTTCAAATCCCGGTCACGCACACAATCTTGCCAAGAAATTGAATAGGCTATTCAAGACCAAGGACTTTGCAGTTTTCAAACTCACTACTGGCGAAGAGATTAAATGATATGAATAAAGATGCCTATACCAAGGCGTTCTTGCAGGCAGCAGAAATACCCGTTACTGAAAAAAATATTAAAGAATACAAAGCTGTGTGGTGGTGGAGTTTTAGAAATAAGTCACAAGGCGGATTAAGATTGACTGACCAGGCCTTGGAATTTATTGAAGAATATGCTAAAATAAAAACTTACAAGATAGAGTTTCCTAAAGAATTTGCATTTACCCCACAGGTGCTGCTTTGGTTAGATAACTATATTGATTCACCTTTTTTTGTCAATAAAAAACACATTATAGTAATGAAAGAAAAAGCTGCTTTTGAACTGTATCTACTCAGTGGTGATGTTAGAAAGCTAGGGCACAATAGAGCCATGAGTAAAAGACTTAGCCAAGAATCCACCCCCGATTAATCACGCCATATAAATATTTTCACTATGTTTGACCTTAATCCAATGGACGTACTACAACAGCGCAAGCTCAAGACTGTGGCTCCACATTTCACTGAATTGAATATTTCAGATTCTGAAATATTTGAAGGTATTGAAGATTGGATCAAGATCAAACTCAAGGGCAGATATTATATCTGCAAAAAACCTGCTCTGGACAAGAGTGGGAATCTTAGATCTTCTCATTTTGTAGGATTTGAAGATCAAAAAGAATTAACCTATTTCATGCTTGCATGCCCACACCTAAGGAGAAACTAATGTCAGAAGAAGTTAAAGATCAAGTCGTAGAGACACCAGCCGAAGCAGCGCCTGCGGCAACAGATACACCAGCAGCACAAGGTCCTGATTTAAATATCAGCGATCTGCTAGCCGTAAAAAATATCATCGAAGTTGCAACAAGCAGAGGAGCGTTCAAAGCAGCAGAATTGGAAGCAGTTGGTAAAAGTTTCAACAAACTAAATGCCTTCCTTGAAGCTGTATCTAAAAAGGAAGCCTAAATGAAAAGTCTTAAACACATAGGCAGAATTCAAAACACAGGTGCCAAGGTACTGGTGGTGTTTAGAACTCTACCCGGAGAGTCAAATATGGCTCTAGTATTACCTGTGGCTCAACTGCCAGATCAATATCATGATTCAATCATGACTTTGGTAGAAACTGATCAAGCTCAAGATGCATTTGAGTTTGGTGAGATTATGCACATACGTCCATTCCCAGATGGCAGACCTATGTTGCGGGCAATGCAAGCTGATAGTAGACTGATCAAAGTTCCTACTGATTCCGTAATGATGACTCCAACTACAAATGACACTGTGCTATTGGCTAATCTCAATACGTTGATTGCAGAACAGAAGAACTGCACTATAGATGATCTATGCACATTTGTATCGGGTGCGCCGACAGGTGTCAAAGAAGTTAAAGAGGCAACACCCGCAGTTGACTCTGATATCCCTGCTCCAGTAAGAGCACAGGCCACAAGTGATACTGCGCTAACTGACAAGGATCTAGCAAAATCATATCGCAGTCAAGCTGATGCTATGTACAAAGAAGCAGCAAGATTACGTAAAGAAGCAGAAGATCTCGATCCCACAGTCAAGAAAGTCAAAAAGGTAGAAGAAACTGCTGATGCCTAATCCGTTATTCAAACCTCCACGCCATCTTGTGAGAGAATGGCCGGAGGTTTTTGAAGATCTTTACATGAACACCATGCCTGTGGCTTACCTGGATTCGGTACGATTAGATTTTACAGATGGCAGAGTATGGGAGATCGATGTCAAACACGAACTAGGCACACAAACTGCTGAAGGAATTGCAGATGTGTTAATTAGTACACTTCAAGAATACAAAGACGAAATCAAAAAAATAGATTTCAAAGTCGATGTAGAAAGACTTAAGAAAGATATAACGGATTCATCTAAAAATATTTTCTAGTATTTCCGTAATGAATAACTTCATATTCTTCTGAAACAAAAGTTCTCCAAGGGTCAACAACAATTGACCCTTTTTCTATGTTACAATACAATGTCTGTTTTTCTTCAAATCCTCGATATTCATAAGTGACTTTTTTGTTATGAGCTAAAAGCACAACACCATAACAACTGCCAACAGAGTCGCCGGTTAACGGATCGATGTATGTTGGTCTAAATCCTAATTCTTCACAATAATAGCCGATTAGCAAACTGTAACTGCCGTCACAATACTCAACACCCGGTTTGTATGCCTTACCGTGAATAAAAATATTCATTTTATTTTTACTGGCGTGTTTGACCAATTCTTTAGCTAAATTCTTTGCCTGGAGTTCTCGGGCGTTCATGATACTATCGAATAAATCGTATCCTAAATCTAAATTTTTTGCCAGATGACGCAATGCTATGTTATCACGAGGATGACAAGCACCACCATCGCCCATGCCTGCCTTCATATATTGCGGTCCCATAATTCGCATAGTTGATTTAGCCAACGCATCTGTAACAACATCAACATTTATGTTTCCTTGAATCTGAGCAACATCTTGTATCATATTCACAAGACCAATTTTAGCACTTATAAAGGTGTTGTAAAAAACTTTAATGCATTCGCATTCGTCCCAGGTTCCTACAATATATCTAGGACTATTTTCCATAACAGTCTTATAAAAATCTACAAGCTGTTTAGCATCACCGTTTTCAGAACCATCTTCAGTGCCAATCATAATCATCTCAGGATTAACCATATCCCATGCTACAGAACCCATGGCAATCAAGTAAGGATTATAAACAAATCTAGTGTTGTTTATCAATGGAGTGAATTCTCGACGAGTAGTTCCTGGTAACACTGTAGATATAAGAACCAACAATTGATTCTTGGTCATATACTTGTTGGCTTCTATCAAGCATTCTTTAACGATGTCGTAATTAAAGTCTTTGGATGGAAGATGTGCAGTAGGCGCTCTTCCATCGTATTCTGGATCGTGTGGTGTTGGAACTGCGATGAAAACAATATCTTTATCTTGTACAACTTCTTTTACTGTCTTACAAATGTTAACCATAGTAGGATCCACGAGCCTAACATCGTAGCCACTGACACTGTGTCCTTTTTTAAGGACGGCCTCTGCACAGGGTAGTCCTAGTTTACCCAAACCAATAAATCCGATCTGCATTGAATGCTCCTAATAAATACTCAGATTATTTATTGCTCATATATTAATGCCTAAAATTTTAAATTCTCTCAAAGACAATGACTATTTGGTCAACACCAGCCACACCTGTTTCACTATATTAGTTGACCAAATTTTAAACCAAGAAGGCATTGAATCGAAAAAATTTCGATACGTACATGGCCTATTACAATATGGCAAGTGGCGCAAAGACGCCGACATATTTCAATATGTTTCTCAAGAATGTATCCAGCAACTACAACAAAAAGAAATATTTTTTATCTTTGATGCCAGCACAGAAGGATTCAGTCCAATCTATCAGCAGCCATTTTTTGACATGCTATACTATAATTGTAAAAAATATAATGTAAGCCCTGAACAGATTATTTTTGTTTCTGCAAACTTGCAAGATGAGAAAAATATGCAAGAGTATTGCGCTATTCATAATCGACCACCACTGCGTGTATTTTCATTCCCGTCATTTGAAATGGTAATGATTACCATTAAAGAAAAAGATCAGTATGTCGCAGATGTTCGTAAAAATGTAGAGGCTAACTACCAAGACAAATATTTTTCAAGCCTGAGTAGACGAAATCGACAATATAGAACCACAGCAACATTTTTGTTGTGCCAAGAATCGATAAGCCAACGTGGGTTAATCAGTCATGATAGAATATCTAGAAATATACATTTCGACTCCTGGAAACAGCATCATTCCTTAGACACGTTCTCAGACAAACAGATCAAAAGATGGTTTAAAACGTTACCTAGAACCGTAGACTACACTAATTTTAATATAAATTGGGCCATCGATACACCGTTTGAACATATTCATAATCAAACTATTTTTCAAATTGTAAACGAAACTGAGATGGAAAATTATAACGGCACTGCGTTGTTTCTCAGTGAAAAAACTTTTAGACCAATTTCACAACTTCAACCTTTTGTGATCTACGGTCAGCAAGGTTCAAACATGTTGTTAAAAGAATTAGGATACCAGTTGTATGATGAATGGTTTGATCTTAATTTTGATTCCGAACCAGATAATATACTGAGATATAAAAAACTATTACTTGCGGTGATCGATACCTGCTCTAAATTAGATTCCATGTCTCGAGATCAACAGATAGAGTGGAGATTTAAAAATACTGAACTACTGTTGCACAACTATCAAACTATGTGTGAACAAAAATACAGTAGAATAAAATTCAAACATTTTTTTAAAAATATATTTTATGATCACTAGACCAGTAAAAAGACTGTTTGCATTTGGGTGTAGTTTCACTAAGTATTTCTGGTCCTGTTGGCCAGAGATAGTAGGAGAGGATTTAGATATTCCATTCTATAACTACGGACAATCAGGGGCGGGTAATCAATTTATTGCTAATATGGTTGCGCAGGCCGATGCTATACATAGATTTAACGCTGATGACTTAATTATGATATGTTGGACCAATGTGTGTAGAGAAGATAGATGGCATAACGGACAGTGGGCCACTCCTGGAAATATCTACACACAAAACATTTATAACAGTGACTATGTTGAGAAATGGGCTGATCCCTTAGGATACTTAATCCGAGACGCCGCAACAATGACCTTAACCAAAGGATATCTACAGAATATTAACTGTCAACATCATTTTTTCTCAATGTGTGAATTGCAGGATCATTTTGATTTAAATGAAAAACACGGTGTTCCCGAAAATGTAAGAAATCATTATATACAGATATGCGAAATGTATAAAGAAATTTTAGATATGCCGAGCTTTTTCAATGTTCTTTGGCACAATGACATTCATCTACATAAATTTAAACCTCAAAAATTATTGTTTGACTCATACTTCGATGACGGACATGCTACACCGTTGGACCATTTAGATTTTTTAAAATTGATGTTTCCTAACCATCAGTTTAAAAATAGCACTATAGAAAAAGTACAACTCTCAAATACCAATTTAAATAATTTCATTCACAGCCAAATTAAAAAAATGAAGAGAAGATTTGCTATATATGAACTGCCAGACGATGTATTAAAGGTGTTGTTGAAAGAGAGTTTGATCAAACAGGCTGAGCCACACACTATTGTATGAAAATTTATAGGCGTCCCATTATTGATGAATTAATGGCCAGCTACCAGGCACATTTTCTCCCCTTTGATTTAGAAGAAGAGCTATGGACTTTCACTGATAGAATGCGTGATGCTGAAGTCATAGCAGTATTAACCAAATACGGCATATCAGAAATACAGAAACAGATAGATTGCATACGTCCATATTATACCAATCAGACCATAGTGATTATCAGTTTGTTTCACATCGACACAGCAACAGATATAAAACAATCACACGATTATCAGATTGAATTGTGGAAGCAGTTAACTGATAATGTAGTAATCATTCATTCCAATCGAGAAAATAAAAATCAAATTTTTTATGATATACTATGGAATCGTAGTAAATGTTATTTCACTGATTATACCAATTACAATCTCAATGAAAGAACGTGGACTTGGGGCACTACATCTAATATGTATACGTTAACAGCCATTGAGAAAAAAGGAGAACTAAAGCAGTTTGTATCTCCTAATAGGATATACTACGATGATGAAAAAACTATCAATCATCCAAGAATTCTTGCAAGACTTCAACTGAAAAAATTATTAGACTCTCGTAACGGATTTATCAGTGATCCTCAAAAAGGATTGGCGTTAGAACCCGAAGAAGCAGCAATGGTCAGTAATATTCTAGGCGGTCAGGGTGGGACATGGTTACCAGTGGCTAATCGTTATTATAATGCTAGCTATGTCAGTATCTACATAGAAACTATAACTACAGGCACCACCACAAAAACGATCACAGAAAAAACTTGGGACCCATTAATTAAAGGGCATTTTATACTGCCTTATGGATACTCTGGATTAATCTCGGACATACGTGAGTACGGATTTATATTACCGGACTGGATTGTTTACACGTATGATCAAGTCGACGATGATACCGCTAGATGGGAGATGTACGCGAAAAGTGTAGAGAAAGTGTTGTCTAGATCCATTCCAGAACTTCAACAACTATTCGATGAATATACACCAATTCTCGAGCATAATAGAAATTTATTCTTTACCAGACCCTATGATACATTGTATGATAAGATCAAACAATTTAGAGCAACGCACATTGCTGGTAAAAATCTTTCATAGCCGGAAACGTTTCTAGAAAATTCGTTCCTCTTCTACGGTCATATTCCGTAAACCAATTAAAGAAGTCTCGTTTGCCTTCTAACAGCTTTTCTGGGGTATAGATAGCTGATTCCATGTATTTTACAACTCTTTCAAATTTAGCATACTCTAAGTCGTTGAATTTACTGCGGTTTTTATCGTCTAAATTGGCTAGAATGAAGTCTAGATGTCTTACCATGTAAGGCATAAACTCATCCTTAGGCAGAATATTCATATCATACTGCAGGGGTTCTTTCAAATAAGGTGTATCAAAGCGCACTCGCTGCCATTTGTTTTGTTCAAATCCGTTGTACTTCTCACGCCACTCCAAAATCTTTTCTAGCAGGCTTTGGAAGTTAGTCACTGTGAGTATATTAAAAGTTATCATAAATGTTATAGGTAACTGTGTTTTTGTTAGGTAGGTATCTAAATTACGCTCCCACACTGTTAAATCCAATCCTGTACGAATATATTCTGCAGGCGCTCCCCAAGTATCTATACTTGTGAAAATTTTAAAATCTTTGATACAACCGTTGGCAATTAAGTTATTGATTTTTTCTACTAATCTATCGATCAATATCGGTTTAACACCAAAATTTGTATTGATGTTTAACTCAAGATCGGGTAACGGATTAACTGCTAGGTCATCTAACAATTTCCATGTACTAGATTGTAATAATGGTTCTCCGCCAGTTATGCGTAAAATAGTTAAGGTCTTACTAACCTCGGGCCACCAACGCCACCATGCTGCTACATATGGATTGGATTCTTCTTCATAAACTTGAAACCAGTTGATGTCATTGCGATGATTTTTAACCATGTCGTACGGACCATAATCTTTAATCTCTTTGTAGTAGGCACTGCTGTGTTTAGGATGGCAGTATCCGCATTTAAAATTGCATTCGTTGCCAAAACTAACTTCGATATACTGCGGATTAATGTTTTGATCCCAATCGCCATCTTTGATCTGTTGGAATCTTTGATCTGTGTAGATTGTTGAGTTACGTTCTTTACGATCGCTAACGTAGTCGTCACCCATAGCTTCAATATTCCAACAGTAATTACAGCCCTTGGGTTTTCCACCGTTGAGCATTTCCAACCGTTCGTGTTTCTTTTGATTGGTATTATGTAACGCACTTGCGTCTATAATAATCTCATCTAAGGGAATTTTATGAGGTGCTGGATGATAGCAACTGTGTGTTTCGCCTGTTTGCAAATAGATAGTCGTATGGTGCCATTTGGCCATACAGAACGTAGGCGAAATCTCATTCATAATAGGAATGAACTTTTGTATTCTAGCCTTATCGTCCACTTATTCTTTCCTTGGCTGCATCAAATTGTGTTTGTAACCAATCAAAATCATTAATTAATTTAAGGGCTTGAGGATTATCTTTATTATGCTCTCCAAAAGATTTTCCGCCTTCAGCACCTAGGTAAGAATAAAACCCAAAAGGAACATCATCATTTAGTTCACACCACGCATCTAATCGCTGTTGTGTTTCTTTATCATCCTGTCTATCTATAGTTCTGCTAGCTAATTTACAGCATTCTCTAAAAGCACTCTTCCATGTATTAAAAGGATCTGTGTTAAATGCCGTGATATTACTGATTTCTGGCATGGCCTTAAACAAAGAACTAATGCTCGTGGTCATGTCGGGCTTAGATACATCCATATTTTGAGTAAGAGCCTTAGGTAAAAGTTTTACACCACCGTACCCGTATTCTAATCCATTTATAGGATTTTTACTACGCCACACATGCACACATTCTAAATCTTCCTTGGGTACTACATGATCAAAATTAAAACTATCTAGTATCTCAGCGTCGGCATCAACTACCCAAAACATTTTAGTAAAACTAGTTTTAGCTGCAACAATGTGTGCCTGATGTATGCCTTTAACTCCGTGTACTCGTTGTGCTCTAGGAAATCTCTTAGACAGTGCTTCGAAATTCTTATCCGCGGTAGGTTCTTGATAACTTACAAAAATTATATCGTACATTGCTGATAATAGGTTGCGTTAAGGTTAATAGTTTCTTCGTACAGGTCCAATATATATTTGCTCTGTACTGCATCTAAATACGGATAATCTAATCCTAGGTGAGTTTTTAATTTATTACCTAGTTCTTTTATATCTGCTTCTAAACTACCGTGAAGGACATTTTCGTTGTATATGTTTTTAAGAACTTCAAAATCACGCACATCAACATAATTCCAATCGGTGCAGTTAGTCATCCATGTACCTAATCTTGCACCGTAAACCGCATAAAGACCGTTTTCTTCGTGTGCGCCCACCGTTGACCACATGCGAAGTCTATGTATGTTGTGCCACCAAATACGTTGTTTTATTTCTTGGGCAGGAACTCGAACTCCGTCAAGCAAGGTCATTTTAACACCTTCGCGAAATCCTGCTCTCCATGCCTGGAACGGGCTTCCCGTAATAATACTTTCACTGTAGACTCTAGGGAAATTGCGATATCCGTCTTCCCAACAAAAATCTACTTGCCCTCGATCACTTTCTGAATTTTCATGCGTCTTCATGTTGAGAACAAAGTCTTTCTTCCAGATTTTCAATCCGCCATTGCCGTATCGAAGGCCATTGATTGCATTACGGCCGCACCAACCATAGACCTGTATCTTAGGGTCTTTCATATCTAAATCAAGATCAAAGAACTTAGCATCTACTATGTTATCAGCATCTACAGTTATGAACCATTCCGTTTCTACTAACTCTGCTGCGGCTTTATGTGCATGGTCGCTGCCTTTTACTCCATGAACACGTTTGGCCCAAGGAGCTTTAGAAACTAGATCAGCATAATGCAATTCTGCATTAGGCTCATCATAACTCAAAAACACTATATCAAATTCTACTATTTTCATTTGTATTCAATCACATATTTCTTAAAGATGCGTCTAGTGTATACACTAAATTTAGTAAAATTAATGTTAGGTATTATTTTTGCGGTACCTAATAATTCATTGATTTTTACAGATACAGTCTCTAAAAGTACATTTGGATCATTGTAGTCTGTGATAAAAAACAACATCTCAGTATCACCGTCCCAAACTATGTTGCGTTTTTTGAGACCGGCACGTGATTTTTTAGTACCACCGTATTCCACAGATAGCTCTATCTTTAGACAATTAGTTTTTGAATCATGTTTGAGATAAACATCATGCAGTTTTAATTCAGAATCCTGTTTGCTGATGATTCTATGTAATACATCGTCAATTTTAAAAACACTTTTTATTTCAGCTATTTCTACAGTGTTAGAATTAATATCTACTACACAATTACTAATTTTTACTTCTGCATTTATTATAGATAGAGCCAATTCACTGTCTATAGGAATCTTATTTTTTTCATTTACAAATGCATGATTAGGTCCCACACTTAAAACTAGTCCTGTATTTGGATCAAATACAGCTACAAACTGTACCGGCGGTAATTTATAATTCAAATACCATTGATCAAAATCAATTAATTTTTCCATGCTATTTCCTCGAGGATCGAAATCATTTCACGATTCATTTTATCTTTTTCAACATAATGAACAATGTCCTGCTGTTGATAATTTCCTATCTTTAGATGCCCTTTGTTATTCAAATAAAATCCCACATGATCACTCCATGCATCTGCAGGCCATGGCCAATTCTGAATCATAGGTTTCATATGCACCACTCGAGGAAAATCTAAATCATAGGATATAACATCAGTGATATCCAAAATTTTTGCAGCTAGAGCAAATGCTTCATCTGTTCCTAGTATCTTAGGCTTGTGTTCTGATAAAAACATATTAGCAAACTCCACAGGGTTTTTAATTATGTCTCTACCAAGATTAAAAAATTCTTTAGCTAACTCGCTGTCCTTTTTAAAGAACGTATAGAAGCTGTAAAGATTAGGTAGTTGATTTTTTACAAATGCTTTGCGATAGTATTGATCAGTAACTGTTTCGCCTCTATAGGTAAAGCTCTTGTTTGCGATATATAATTCACTGTTTTCGATAAAATATTCAGCCCAATGGCTGTAGTCTCTCAAGAACAGCATGTCTGCGTCCAAACATACTGTGTTATCGAAAGGACTAAGTTGATCCATCCACGATCGACCGTCCCAAAATGTTTCTTGATCCCATTCTATGACATGATCAAACACCCAATCGCTTTTGATATTCTGTAATTTTTGTTTGTTGTCTATGACTAATGCAACTTGATCAAACCCCGGGCGCTGTGTATTTTTTATACTCAATGCCAGTCCATAAGCTAATTGCACATAGTCGATGGTATCGTGTTCAGCTACTATAATTAGATAACCAAATTTCATACAAGTTCCATTAATTTTGAGATATTTCTTACTATACTCTGTTTATTCATGATGTGTATGTCTGTGTTCTTGAGAGTGGCTGCACAAAAGTTTGCATCTAATTTATGAGATACCAACACTGTGAGTTTATCTTGATCTACATCATGTAGTATATCTTTGTCTAACAGGGTTAGGACTGGCGGTAAACTTAGTGTATCTATGTTTTCAAAACCATCTAAAATATGTTTGGCTATACTGAATGCAACGTCATTTCTATATTGTTTTGAGTCAAATCTATATGTATCAGCGAAGTATTGGTAGTTGTCTAGTATGATCTGAACAAGATCAAAAAATAATTTAGTATACGAATTCTTTGTAAACATCACAGTCGTAGCCCAATACAATTTAGTTCCTACTTCTGATATGTACCTGTCACAGTAGCCCAGCCTGTTATTATCATAAATGTCATTGATGCTTTCACCTATTAATATATCGTTGTCGACATCCCAATATTCTCCAAGAGTCTTTGAAAATATAAAAAAATCTGCATCTATCATCAGAGTTCTATCGTAGGGAGTTTGTTTCCAGGCAGAATATCTGTTGCCATTCATAAAGGTTACTGTGCTGTGATCCACACCATCATGCAGTCTACGATAATTATTTGCTGGAGGCCTTGGTACGATAATAATGTTTTCAAATACTTCTTGTGCTTTATCGTATATCTTTGATTCGTGCATCCAATCAATCGTGGATTGATCAGTGACTAAGGAAGCAGGTACTTGTAGTTGTTTTTTAGCTAGACCACCAGCCACAATACTCATCAGAGCGTAATCCACTGACCTATTATTATGAGCATAGATTAAAATACCTTTGGTCATTGTGCTAATAGCTTTTCAACAGATCTACTTTTTTTAAGACTTTGATCAGCTTCAAAATATTCGTTAGTGGCTTCAAAGTATCTAGAAAAAATCTCATCTCTAAACTCTTCTAGATTGGGGATAAGAATAGGATTTTGATTAGAATCTAACAATACCACTGCTGTAGTTCTACCTTTGAGGATTAAGATTTCTACAAATGTTAACAGAGTCTGATTGATGTGAAAAAGTCCGCCCTGAAAACCAAAAGTTAATTTGGCAGCATTTTTTTCTTTAAGGACTTTTTTCTGAATTGAAAATGTTTGCTTGTAGTTGGCAAAATCCAGAGCCTGTTGAAGTTGCTCTTGCATGTTTTCTCCTTGATTATCTGCGCACTTTATTTAGTGGTCGATAACTATCTTGAGAAAATTTACGGTGCTATGGCGCTGGTTGAAATGGTTGGTAATGTAACAGCAAAGTTTCCTGTGCCTAGTGGGATGAGTATGCCGGTGGCATACAAGGCTGATACCGATACTGTGAACGTGCCGTCTACAGAATCAGTGTAGTCTGGCACAGGATTTGAAGGATGTTGACCTGGATCTACATAATTGTCAACAAATTCTATGTGCCATTCACCTTGGGTAGCTGATCCGCTGGAATTAGAATTAGATACAGCATCGGTGGTTCTAGCATAGATTTTATAACTGTTTGACCCATAAGGGGATGATCCAGATAGTGAGTACCATAGCTGCCTTGTGTTGGAACATCTAAACCAATTTTGTCCGTCATTAGGAGCTACCCCTGCAGAAGGTGTTTGAGCAGCAAATGTGCGTGTACCGGCTACGCCTAGAATTGAAGTCCAAGCATTGTTCTGACCACTACCTGTGCCGCCTGAACGAGAAGCTGTGATTCTCAGTTGACCACCACTGTTCCAAAAATGCCTAGCGGCGGCAGCAGTAGGCCACGTGGCTGTGATTGTACAGGTAATAAGGCTGGTCCAGCTAGTTCCGTATATTCCAGGCCAGGTGGTCGAAGATGGGGCATATGACTGCACTGCAGATTGACTGCCTGCTACTGTAAATCTGTTGGCATTGATAGTGGAAACTAATGCGGTATAGCTGGATACTGGAGATGTTGTGGCGTTGAATTTAATCACATCGTTTTCTGCCACAGACACTGGGGTAGGCGCTGTACCAAATATATGGGTATGTGCATTGATAATATCGTTGCGAAGCTTGGTAATTTGAGTTGCTGTGACTTTGGTTCCCTCTGATACCGCAGAACTAATCACAGTTTGACCCCATCCAGAATCAGCTGTACCTGTGCCTATAATATTGGCAAGCGGACCTCTGATATTGTTGTAATCTGTAGCGGTGATTTTGTCATTTACAGCCATGTATTGTCTCTTAAATTATCGTGTATTTAAATTTTCAACTGCCAGATATAGCTGAAAGTGAATAAACCGGGCTAGTAATAGCAAAAGAGCCGGACGGTAATAAGCTACCAGATGCTTTGAGTTCAGTCACGTCAATGCTTAACGTTCCGTCCACACTGTCACCGGGCGCCGGTGGTCCTAGATCTACATAGTCGTCGGCTAATGTTGCTCGGATAGTCAGTACTGTGGCTGTGCCAGTAGAGTTGTCAGCAACATCTGTTTTGGCTTCTAATCTAAAGAAATTAGCAGAATATGCAGTACTTAAAGATCCTTGATAATAGGTTTGATAACTGTTAGTTAATGTGTAATAATTTATCAGAGGATTAGTGTCGGCGCCAAAAGATTGTATGCCTGCCGAAGCAAGAAATTGCACCCATGCATTATATTGCTGAGAACCCGAGCCACCGGTTAATGATGCTGACAATCTAACTTTACCGCCACTATTGAAAAAATATCTAGCCTGGGCGCTGGTTGAAAATGTAGCTGTTAGTGTAAGACTAACAGAAGTTGACCACGCTGTAGAATAAGTAGCTGTGCCTTTAGAAGATATAACAGATTGTGAACCGTCTATTTTAAATCTATTTGCTAGAGCTGTTTCTAAAAGAGTATCATAATTACTATTAGGTGCAGCTGCACCAAACCCAATAGGATCTCCAACATTTACTGTTACAATGCTTGGAACTACTCCGTCTTGGTGCAGTCTTATATTAACAATATCGTATCGTAATAAATCCCATTGTGCTTTGGTAATCGTGTTGCCGGTGAACACATCTGAACTCTGCACAGTTTGACCGTAGCCTAGTGTGCCAGAGCCTGTGCCAATCATTGATTCTGCTTTGTTTTGTATGTCTACATATTGTGCAGCAAAGACGTTGGTTCCTAAAGTCATTATAACACCAATGCTTCTATTACGCTAATGCTGTCTGAACCTGTTGACTCTAATGCCACTGCAAATACATTGGCATAATTGCCGTGTGCTGCAATCGCTGCGCCTCTAGGACCAGCTACTAACCGATCGCCCTTTCTAACTGAACCATATACCTTGCACGGTACACGACCTTTTAGAGCAATGTAAGTGCCACCTTGTAACTCACTGTTCATCATATAAGCTGGGTTGGCAGATACTATTCCAATAGCACGGGTGTTAACATCTGCAGCAGTGACTTCTTTTTCACCGCCTACCATTACCACTGTGCCGACTTCGTATTCTTGATCGGCAAGATATTTTTCAGCTAGGTCAGCATATCGAGCAGCTGTGGCTGTGCCATTAAAGATATTAGCTGTAATGTTACCGCTGACATCTCTTGCAGCTATGCTGTAAGCAGTGGCTGAGAGTCTAGCAGTTCTGTACTGGGTACTAGCAGTGCCATCTGCCCATGCTGGATCAACTCTAGCATCAGTACGGTCAATAAAAGTACGATCTACTTTGTCTGCTATTCCTACGAATTGATTGGCTAATATGTTGCCGCTGGAATTACGTATAGCTATTGTAGATATTGCTGAGCCTGGCACCGTGGCGCTGGAAGCTAATCCGTTTAGAGTGCCGGCATCTGCGGCAGTGGCAGCTGATCCAGTCACTGATCCAGTCAAAGTTCCTACAATATTAGCACCAGCAAACCCTATCTGTTTGGTAGCAGCATTGATCATAACATCATTGTCATTGGCTAACACGTTGCCTTTGTGACTGCCAGTGGTGTTGCCTGTAACCGCACCTACCAAAGAACCAGTGAATGTAGTAGCGTGAACATTGCTCCATGCTAGTGTTGTAGATCCCAACGTGTAAGCACCACTAACTCCGGGGACTAATCCTGTTGATTTCACAACAGCTATATCTCTTTCATCTGTAGTTTCCGTAACTGTAATTCTGAATGTGATGTCGTTACCAAGACGATTTTCGACAACGACATCGTTGCCACCTTCTATACGGATTCTTAGATCGTTGCCATCACCCACTTGCAGACCGGGATCTTTGAAACTAACTTCTGACGTAAATGAGCTTTCACCTGTTTTGATGTATTGATCGGCTGTGAAACCTCCTAGTCTAGCTGCATTACTTGATGTGCCCCAAAAGGTAAAATCGTCAGTGGAAACACCAGTCTGCGATCTAGCTAATGTAATTCCTTTCTTAACCACAGTAAAATCATCTATGGCATTTTTACTATTGTCAAGTGTAAACGCAGTTTTACTAACTATTGCTATGGTTTTGCTATCTGATATAATCTTTAATATAGTGTGTGGGCCTTCTGCGGTACTAATGGTTCCATATACCACTGCTGGACTGATAGTTGAGGTGCCTAAATCCGGGCTGGATATCGGCCCGATCAAGGTGAATTCTGTGCCAGTATATGTGTATAGTTGTTTGGCACCCGTGTCCCACCAAAAATCACCGGCTACTAACCCACTGGGAGCGGATGCGCTGGCTTCGGCGCCACCGGCTACTTTGAATCTAGTCCCGTCATAGAATTTGAGTTTTTTAGTAGCAGTATCAAACCATATTTGCCCAGTAACAGATTTAGGAGGCGCTGTGGTATTAGCAAAGTTTTCTAGTAGATGCACAAAATTTTCGTTTTGTACTTCACCGTAACCTGCATAATTCTTACCTACTAGTCGTAGATCTGTAGTGGTGTCGATTGTGCCGTCAGCTACCGACGTTAAAAACACACCGTTAAATTTATTGACTTCATATGCCATTCTGTTAACCCCTAATATCTTGTATTTATTACTGTCATACTACACGAGCTGCTGCGGCTTCACGCTGCTGTTCAAGTTGTATGTACTCTGCATCTGATAAACTGGTAGCGATATTCAATGCTTTCTGCCTAATATGCCGCAAAATCTTCCAATCTGTGCTGTTTAAAAATTCTCGTTCTTGTCCGTTGGCAACATCTGCGGCTCGTTGTGCTGTAACTCCAGCTGCGACCGCAGTAACAGTTCTGCTAACAACATCAAAATAATGTGTTTGCGCTGCTATTTGGGCAGCTTGTGCATCTGTGATTTCTATCATCGTAACAGAACTCGGCACATTAGGCTGATAATTTAACACGCTAACTACTAGATTATTTTCTATACAAACATAATGCATGATTAACTCCAAATGGCCAAATAGTTTGCTGCCGGGGTGCTTCGTTGTTCTGTGTTCTGCACGTAGACTCTGATCCTATCACCAAGATAAGAATATGTACATCTAATCGAATCATTGCCATCGACTCCACCTGCATAATGAACCACATGGATAGACGGAATAAATGCTACAATATTTGCCATACTTTTACCTGCTGGAGGAAACACATCAAAAAAGTTTGCACCGTCATTGAATGATCCGACCTGATTTGTGTATCCCGATGTGCTATATTGTGCTCCGCTGACAATAGTATACTGCGGCAATCTGCTGTCTACATATGTTTTAGTGGTAGCGTGATTTGCGTCCACAGGAGCACCAACCAATGTTAGATATCCTGTCATGGTGCTGCCAGCTAATGCTACTTTGGTAGCATCAGTGGCTATGATTGTTATATCTTGTGTGCCATTAAATGACACTCCGTTGATGTTTCTTGCAGTTTGTAATTGTGTCGCGGTAGAAGCATTACCTGTAACCGCACCTACGAAATTAGCTGTAATAGTGCCTGCCGCAAAATTGCCGCTGGCGTCACGTGCTACAACTTTACTAGCAGTATTAGTTGAGGTAGCATCTACTGAAATTGTCGCAGGAAGATTGCCGTTGAATACACTTAAACTACCACTAGTAGTGGTGTTTATTAAATTCAAATAACTACCTTTAGTTAGAGATTCTTGTGCAATCGCCTGCCAAGCCAGCCCACCGGCCTGTGCTGTTAGAACAGTTCCTGGAGATCCAAGGCCTAGCATAGCAGTGGTATTTGCTGCTGATTGATAAGGAATAGCTCCTAGTCCTCCACCCGGAAGATTTGTAGCTGTGGTTGCTAGAGTAGCTGTGGTGGCGTTGCCAAAAAAGTTGTCGGCATACACCCCTGCAAATTTGTATCCTGTTATACCAAGATTAGTTGTATTATCGCCTATAATCGCTGGAGCATTTGGTCCACCGAGTCCCAAGGAAGTTGCCGAATCAACAAAGTTAACATCTGGGCCACTTATACCCATATCAAAATTCAGACGGCCTGTGGCAGATCTAATTGTTGGAGTACTAGAATCAACGAACATTCTTAGTTGATTTCCGCTGCCTACAAATATTCCGCTGTCATTGACATTCAACGAACTCAATGTACCTACCTGTGTCAAGCCACTCAGTGTCACAGAATTATTAATAGCATTTCCTGTTAATGTTTCTGCACTGGCCGGTACCGTGATACTGTTAGATCCATCAAAATTTACGCCGTTTATGGTTCGTGCAGTGGCCAATCTTGTGGCAGAAGCTGCGTTGCCTGACAGAGTAGCACCGATAAATTGAGTGGCTTGTACAATGTTAAATGTACTGATTCCTGTTGAAGCCGTGACATTGCCTGTGAGGTCACCTATAAAGGTGGCTGTGACAGTACCTGCTGAAAAGCCGCCTTCTGAATTTCGTGCTACTACTTTGCCTATGACATTAGCAGATGTTGCATCAACACTCCATGTGGTTTCTGAACTGCCGTTGAAATCAGAGCCGGCAATATAAGTGCCTTTTTTCAATAGATTAGTGGTATTGGCAGTTACCGTGACATTAGATGAAGCGTTGAATGGCACACCATTAATCAATCTTGCGGTAGATAATTGATCTGCTGTAGCAGCATTACCTGTAATACTGCCATTGATCTTGGCGGTGGAAGATAAATTAATTCCAGCCTGTAAAGCATTGCTAAATCCAGTAACTGAATTTCCGGGATTTATAACAAATGCAGCAGCAGTGCAGATAGCAAATACGGTACCGTTGGTTTCTA
>Ga0114978_10001505_pt1 | contig 19576 bp, 19 predicted proteins | sample S_140212_EF_Meta_FD_87027 | JGI IMG/M metagenome (GOLD analysis project Ga0114978, IMG submission 87027) | Freshwater microbial communities from Lake Simoncouche, Canada to study carbon cycling - S_140212_EF_MetaG | ecosystem: Environmental > Aquatic > Freshwater > Lake | place: Lake...
GGGCATCTCGTCGCAGGCGAGGAAACGGAGGTTTCTGCGATTGTATGTTTGCGAAAAAATCATAGACTTTTCTTCGCATTTGGGATTTTCCATGGGCGGAACTCGCGTAAGGCAACGCCACCGATCATTCGTCTGACAATGTGCTTGAATCGCAACCGTGAGATTATTGATGCGACCACAACGACCGCCGGACTTCTTTACCCGCGAATACCGAATCGCTTTCACTCTCGTCGAACTCCTCGCGGTGATCGCGATCATCAGCCTATTGATTGCGCTCCTGCTGCCGGCCATGCAAGCGGCGCGGGAGTCTGGTAGGCGGGCGGGGTGCCTGAACAATATCAAGCAAATGTCGCATGGAATGCAGTTGTTCAACGAATCGCTGGGTGTGCTGCCACCGGCTCCCTCCGATTGTTGTCACGGCACCTGGCTGGTGGCGCTGCTGCCCTACATGGAAGAAAACAACGTGTTTCAGGCCTACATTGGTTTTGGTGTAAAAGGCGCCTCGACGCCGGCAGCCCCGTGGTATCACTTGGCACCGAACACGGCAGTAACGACCAAGCAGTTGAGCTTTGCTACCTGCCCCAGCGATCAGATTTCGACATTTCCTTCTTCGCCGCCGCTGACGAAACACAATTACGCAGTGAACTATGGCAATACGGGAATAGATGCCAGCAGTGCGTTAAACTCGACCACGATGGTCACTCCGTATGGCTATCAGATTGTGCAAAACTACAATGGAGTCACTTTTGCCGGTGCGCCCTTTGAGTCGGGCAAGAAAGTCCCGGTCGCTAGGATTCGGGACGGCCTTACCAACACCCTGTTATTGAGTGAGTTCGTAAACGGAATAAGCCGTAATAGTTCCAATTTTGATGTTCGCGGATTGATCTGGTGGGGCGACAACGCTGGTTTTTCGGCCTACTTAGCGCCAAACGCCTTAGCACCGGATGTGTATGCACAGGCCAACTATTGCCAACATCCCCATGCCAATAATCCTCCTGCTGTCGTTGCCACATCAGCCCTGAATGCTGTGATGTACGGCGCCCGCAGCCGGCATCCGGGCGGTGTCGGCGTGGCCATGTGCGACGGCAGCGTCCATTTCGTTGCCGATAGCATTGAACTGAGTATGTGGCGAGATCTCAGCACGACAGCGGGCAAGGAGACAACGGTGCTGCCATAGGCATTTGGCAGGCTGCTCCCGCATCATGTCGCCCATGAGCCATGCGAATTCTCCTGACCAACAACACGCTAAGCGCTCGTGCCGGATCGGAGATGTACGTCTATGGCGTAGCCTGCCAACTCAAACGCCTCGGCCACCAACCGGTTGCCTATAGTCCCGATCTGGGCGAGGTGGCAGAACTGCTGCGGGTCGCTGGCGTGCCGGTGGTGTCGCGACTGACCGAATTGGATTTTCGACCCGACGTTATTCACGGCCACCATCACGTTGAAACCATGACGGCCTTGGCCTGCCGAGACCGCGTTGTCCGGGAGGCCAACGTTCCAGTCGAACAGGTTCAGATGCTGTTGAACTTTGCCGATATGGACCGTTTTTTGCGACGGAAGCCACTGCCTGACAAGCCAGCCCGCGATTGCTCCTGAGCAACACTGCGCAGTACATCGACCACGCGGCGGCCGACAACTACGCGGCCACCGTGCGCGATGCCTGCCTCTCCCGCGGCATCTCGCTGGATGTCCACGGCAGTACGTCCGGCAACCCCACGAGCCATCCCGAGGATCTGCTCCACAACTACGACCTGGTACTCGCCAAGGGGCGCACGGCGATCGAGGCCATGGCCGTTGGCTGTGCCGTCGTGCTCTGTGATCTGGCGGGCTGCGGGTCGATGGTCACAGCGGCCATTTCGATAGCCTCCGGCCATTGAACTTCGGCCTGCAGAGCCTGCGGCCAGCCGACGCCACCCAAGAATTGCTCGCCACGGGCGCCTACCTGCAAACGCTCGACTGCATCCTCAAGGGCAAGAACATTGCAAGCCAGCCACAGCAATGGCACGACAAGCCACCCAGGATGACTCATTCGTCGATTTGGCACCGGCTTCTGCGACTGAAATGGCCTTGAGCGGTGTCTCTTGAGATCGCTACTCTCCCGCGTCTGCTGGCCGTGTGCAAACGCCTGCCCTTAAGAATTATCCACTCTCTCTTCTCAAGCGAGGCCGTCATCACATGCAACTTTTTAAGTTCCTCCTCGCTACGAACTATGCCGCGGCCTTGGTGTGCTTGTGCCCGATGCCTGCGGTGTGCCAGACACTCCCGGCCGCCTCGGTGCACCCTGCCCTTTCCGATGCTCCACAACGCACAAAAACCTCACGCGGACATGAGGGGGATCCTGTCAACATAGCCTTTATCGGATCCGAGACAGACTTGCACAGAACGCTCTGTCTTGCGGGCTGGTTTGCGGCCGATGCTACCACGCTCAAGACATCGTTCAAGATCGTAGCGGATGTCGTGGTTCGCAAACCGTACGACCATGCGCCGGTGAGTGATTTATACCTCTGGGACCGCAAGCAAGACGCTGCTTATGAACAGCCCGTTGGCAAGAGCCCCAAGCAGCGGCACCACGTTCGCTTCTGGCAATCGGCCAAAGTAAACGAAGAAGGCCATCCGCTCTGGCTGGGGGCCGCGACGTACGATGAGCGGGTTGAACTCAGTCGCACTACCGGCATCACTCATCGCATCGCTCCGGACGTCGATCGGGAACGCGACAAAATCATCCACGACGCACACGGGTCCGGGAGCTTAGGAAATGCCTACTTCGTCGAACCGTTTCACCGAGTGATGACAGGGAAAAACGGCGGAGGCGATCCTTATTTTACAGACGGTCGCTTGGCTATCGGCATCATCTCCGTGCGGCGGTAGCCACCTGCACGTCTCTTTGAATGCCCGCCCCGCTGATCTGTCTCCTTTGACGAGAACGCTTACCGTTCCACCCGTGTACTGTTTCCTCGGGCGTGCATTCATTTTTCACACTAGACAAACGGTGCGGACAAGAGCGAAGCTATGATGCCGACTCGTTTTGAATCCCCCCCAATTGACCGTATTGCCGCCTAAACTGACTGCAGGCAGCTTTGTAAAGAAACGCGCCGTGAGCGAAACCAACATTCTCAAAAAGACAGCGATCCAGCAGGCTCAGCTCATCCGCGACGGCGAGATTTCTAGTGAAGAACTGGTGCGGTTGACGCTGGAACGGATTCACCGCTTCAACCCGATTCTCAACGCCTTCGTGTCGGTGTTTGATCGTGCCATTGAAACCGCGCGACGCAAAGACCGCGAGCGGATTTCCCGGCGGGGGGCCTTGCCGATGTTTCACGGCGTGCCCATCGGCATCAAAGATCTCAATATCGTTCGCTGGGCGGCGACTCGCTTTGGCTCACAACTCATTCCGCCTTTACCGCTCCCATTTGATGACTACACCGTGGCCCCTTTGCGCCGGGCTGGTTTTGTGATTCTTGGAAAGTTGGCCACATCGGAATTTGGCACCATGCCGGTGACGGAGCCCGCTATCCATCCGCCCACAAGAAACCCTTGGTCGCTGGAGCACTCTGCGGGCGGCTCCAGCGGCGGTTCGGCAGCGGCCGTTGCCTCTTGTATGTTGCCGGTCGCGCAGGGCTCAGATGGTGCCGGATCGATCCGCATTCCGTCAGCGTTTTGCAATCTCTACGGCTTGAAGCCCTCCCGCGGACGAGTTAAGAATCAATTCGGTCTGCCTGATCGCCGGGTGCTCTATACCTCTGGCCCCATCACCCACAGCGTCGATGATGCAGCTGCGATGCTCGATGTGATGGCAGGACTCGTGAATGGCAGGCCACACTGGGCGCCTCCGCCGGAGCGGCTCTTTTCTGAGCCTGGGCACGCAGGTGCCAAACGCATGAGGATTCAGTTCGTGACACGCACAGCCCTAGGGCCAACCCACCCAGACATTCTGAAGGGATTCGTCCGTTCGCTATCGATGATTTCTGAACTTGGACACCACGTTGAGGAGGGAATTCTGCCAGACGGTTCGCTGGAGGAATTTCTTCCGCTGTGGCAGCATCAAGTTGCACAACTGCCGCTCTTCCGATGGAGCCGCACGCAACCGGTTACATGCTGGCTCGGCTCAGCCGGCCGGATGCTGAAGTCTCGCGACATCGCCACGCTCTTCGACTCGCTCAAGGCTAGGTTTGAGCCCGCGTTTGCAACTGCCGATATCTGGGTGATGCCGACTGTTGCGCTGCCTGCCCCTCGCATTGGGGCGTTTCGTGGACTGCCCGCTGCGGAGGCATTCGCCGGTGCCGCGAAGCTGGCCGCTTTTACAGTCCTTATGAATCTGGTCGGCCTGCCGGCAGCCAGCGTGCCGATGGGATTCACTCGTAAGGGACTACCGATGGGGTTGCAGTTGGTTGGCAAGGCCTTTGCGGAAGATGATGTTCTGGCCCTCTCGCGGCAACTGGAGCAGGCGATGCCGTGGCGGCACCGCACACCGTCGATCTAAATTCGTGTACGCTTCAATGCCAGTGCTTGGGCAAACACGACTTAGCCTCGTAGAATTCAGCCCCGACGGCCTGAAAGTTTTGTTACCGGAAGTTGCACATACCATCGCTTTCCTCCCCTAACGCTCAATGACTACCCATGAAGTGGCTCCTCGTCTGCGTTCCGCCTGCTCTTTTTCTTGGCTGGTACGATGGAAGTCCCCTGCTCGTTTTTGCTCTTTCGCTTGCGGCAATTATCCCGCTGGTGGAGTTGATGGGCGACGCCACCGAGCACATAGCAGCCAAACTTGGATCCACCGCCGGTGGCCTTCTCAACACGACGCTGGCCAACGCGCCAGAGCTGATTATCGGACTCGTTGCGCTCTCCAATGGGCTTGGATCAGTGGTGAAGGCCTCGCTCACAGGCTCCGTCTTAGTGAACCTGCTGGTTGGCATGGGCATTGCGCTGGTGTGGGGAGGCAGCAAGTATGGCCCGCAGCGACTCGAGCGAAAGAAGCTCCGCAGCAACGGATCCATGCTTCTGATCTGCGCGTTTTGCTTAATTGTGCCGGCTGTTTTTAAAATTGGCACACCGGATGGTACTCGTGGGCTATCGACTGAGATTTCGGTTGTGCTGCTGTGCATCTACTTTGTGAATGTTCTTGTCACGCTTTACACCCACCAAACGATCGTTGATCAACATCCTCATAGCGAGATCGAGGAAGCGATTGTGGAGCCTCAGCCTGGCTGGCCCATGCACACAAGCGTGGCTGTACTAACGATTTCCGCAGTGCTCTTAGGATTCGTGAGCGAGTCGCTATCAAATTCTCTTTCGCCCACAGCCGCGCAGTTGGGCCTGTCAAACACATTTAGTGGCATCGTGCTTTTGGGCGGCGTCGGGGGAATCGGCGAGGTGCTGGCGGCCCTGCGTTTTGCAAGAGCCGGCAAGCCATCGCTGGTGCTAAGTTCCACCGTTGGTTCGACGATTCAACTCGTGTTGATGGTGGCTCCGCTCCTGGTATTCGCCGGATTGCTGCTCGGCCAGCCCATGGATCTCTGCTTTACGAGCTTTGAGGTCGTGGCCATCGTGCTGGCCGTCGTGATCACAAAAGAATTGATCGAGGATGGCGAGTCGAGTTGGTTTGAAGGCGTTCTCCTACTGGGCATGTATGTTATTTTGGCGGTTGGATTTTTTCACCTGCCCGACAGCGCCGCTGATAGCGAGCAGGCCCCGAGCATGAAGCAAACGATGAGTCTGCAGTCGATTCCCTGACCTGGCCGTCTGCAAGGGAGCTGCCGCTGAAACACTTTGACGCAATCGTTGTGGGCACGGGAGGAATTGGCAGCGCGGCTCTCTACCATCTGGCGTCTCGCGGCGCGCGCGTGCTTGGACTCGACCGTTTTCCCGTGGCTCACGATCGCGGCAGTTCACACGGCCACACGCGGCTCATCCGCCGGGCCTACTTCGAGCACCCACACTACGTGCCGCTGCTTGTGCGAGCGTACCAACTGTGGCGTGAGCTTGAGCTCGCAGTCGACCGATCCTTGCTTGTCGAAACCGGGCTCCTCATGGCTGGGCCGGCGACTGGCGATGTGCTTTCTGGCGCCATGCGATCCGCGGCACTTCACTCGCTGCCTATCGAGCCACTCTCGGCCAGCGAGGCGGTCACTCGCTGGCCTGGACTCCAGTTGCCCGAGGCATGGTCGGCGGTCTATGAGGCCTGCGGTGGCTATCTGCTTGTTGAAGAGTGCGTACGATCGCATGCGTTGGCGGCCCAGCGTGCAGGCGCGATTTTGGAACACGGCGTGAGCGTGCGAGGCTGGCACTCGCCGAAGGACAGCCACAGCGTGATCGTCACGACCGATCGCAACACCTACGCAGCCGATCAACTCATACTCGCCCCAGGCGCCTGGGCATCCGACCTCCTGCAACTGCCAAATGTATCCCTCCAGGTGCTCCGCAAGTCGCTCTTTTGGTACGAGCCACAGCCCGCCTCGCACACGGCGTACGACGCAGGCCATTTTCCGTGCTTCGCATTTGATGCACCCAACGGTTTCTTCTACGGCTTTCCTCGCATTGACGCTCGCGGTGTAAAGATCGCTGAACACACTGGCGGGCGTCCGCTGGACGACCCGCTCGAGATTGATCGCGGCATCGATGCAGCCGAGCAGGGCCGCGTGGCACGGGTGCTCACCGAGCATCTGCCGGGCATAAGCGACCACTGTACGGCCCACGATGCGTGTCTCTATACGATGTCGGCCGACAAGCACTTCGTCGTCGGACGGCACCCAGACCATGCACGCGTCTGCTGTGCCGCTGGGTTCTCGGGACACGGGTTTAAGTTTGCCAGCGTCATTGGCGAGATCCTGGCGGATCTGGCAACCGTTGGCCACACCGAACTGCCGATCGCTTTTCTCTCGCCAGGTCGCTTTTCGCGTTCATACAATAAACGTCCGTCAGATTAGTACCGGTCCTGCTTTCCCTTGGGATCCTTTGCGTATGATCTCGCGCCACACTTTTGTTGGCATCCACAAGGTCAAAGAGTTGTAATGGCATTCGTTGGAATTGAAATCGGCGGCACGAAACTGCAGTCGGCCATCATCGGTCACGACGGTTGCATTCTGCTGCGCACTTCCGACCTCGTAGACGCCTCGGCAGGCGCCGACACAATGCGGGAGACTCTCGCCGCCCAACTCGCTTGGCTGGTTGCAGCATGGCGGGATCGCGATGGCCAGAACATCGAAGCGGTGGGAATCGGATTTGGAGGGCCGGTGGATCGCGTGCGCGGCGTGATCGCCACCAGTTTTCATGTCGCAGGCTGGAACGGATTTCCGCTGATGGATTGGGTGGCAGGTCAACTGGGCGGCCTACCCACCGTACTGGAAAACGATGCCAATGCGGCGGCCCTTGCCGAAGCCACCGTTGGAGCGGGCCGCGACGCGAGGCTCGTATTCTATTCCAACTCCGGCAGCGGCATTGGAGCGGGTTTTGTAATCGACGGCGTGCTCTACCGGGGTCGAGGCTCCGGTGAAATGGAGTTGGGGCATCTGCGTCTCGGGACGGATGGCGGTATTTTGGAAGACGCGGCCTCCGGATGGAGCATCGACAGACGCGTTCGCGACGATGTGGCAAGCCACCCAAACGGCGTCATGGCAACCCTCGCGGCAGGCCAGTTAGCCGATGCCCGAATCCTGCCTGCGTCGCTGGCGGCTCACGACGCAGCCGCGGCGACGATTCTGAACGATGCTGCGAGACAGTATGCTCTGGCTCTCTCGCATGTGGTCCATCTCCTCAATCCGGAGGTGATCGTGCTGGGCGGGGGTGTCGCCGAGATCGGCACGGCCTGGCGCGACCTCGTCAGTGGGCACTTGGAAACATTCCTCATGGCCCCCTTCACGCCCGGTCCATCGGTGCGACTCGCGGCACTCGGACAAAATGTCGTGCTTGTGGGGGCTGCTTTGGCCGCTGCCGGGATCGCCAGATCGAGACGCCCCGCGATTGGATGATTTGGTACGATATCAAGCGTACGATTAAGTTGCATGCACAAGGACTTATTTTTGAACGCTCCGCCTACCACCCCAGATGGCGACTCTCCCGCACACTCAGCCCCGCAGCTTCGCCAGCGTACGATCGATTGGATCGACGGCTACGTAGCGGCCCAGAATCGTACCCTCGATGCGGTGCCAGCCGAGGCGATCGCCAGTGCGATCGATGTGATTCGTCTTGCCGGAATCGAGGGGCGGAGAATTTTTATTTGTGGCAATGGCGGCAACGCGGCCAATGCTTCGCACTTCACCACTGACCTCGGTAAAACGGCCTCCGCTGGCGTACCGCGTCCGTTCAAAGTTCTCTCTTTGGCTGATAACGTGGCGTGGATGACGGCCATCGGTAACGATTTCTCATTCGACGATGTCTTCGTGCGGCAACTCGCCAATCATGCCGAAACGGGAGACGTCCTCATTCTCTCAAGCGTCAGTGGAAGTTCACCAAACCTGCTCGCCGCGATCCGCTGGGCCCGCGAGCATAGCCTCATTACGATAGCGCTTGTGGGCAGCCGGCGAGGCACGATCGCCGAACACGCTGATCACCTTATCGTGATTGACGAGAGCCACTACGGCCGCGTAGAAGACGTTCAGATGAATATCCTCCACATGCTTTGTTACGCGACCGTAGAGATCCGCTAGAGCCGCATGCTGATCTTTTTTCCTACGTCGCGCGATGCTCTGAAGACCTCTTGCGCGAAAGCATAAATTCATTCCCCTCGGTGTCGATGCACATCGCCAGATGTGGCGGCTCGCCTCCTTCTGGCTCTGGCTCGCGGCTCAAAAGCCCGCCTGCTGCAACCACTTCCCTTGCGCCTGCTACCACGTCTGGCACCTGAAACGTGAGCCCCGTCCACGTTCGCTTGCCTTCGCCGCCGCCATGGACGGCAATCACGGAACCCAGAATCTCGACCTCCGCGATCACGCTGTTTTGCTTGACCACGCGACCGCCAAAGGCCTCGCAGTAAAACCGCACGGCCCGATCCATATCGGCGGCCCACAGCGTATATTTCACCCGCTCAACAATCATTGTTCACTCTCTTTTAATGGTCCTGCTGGGACACGAGTTTTTACGTGGCTCAATTGACGACGTTTTGTGGTCGGCCCTCTTGAAAGGCACGCACGTTTGCCGCTGTCACTTCCAGCAGGCGACGGCGGGCGTTGCGCGTGGCCCAAGCAATATGCGGCGTGATGATGCAGTTTTTTGCCGTGAGCAACGGATTGGAGATCGACGGTGGCTCCACCGACAGAACATCCAGGCCCGCGCCGGCAATGCGGCCGTCATTGAGCGCACGAGCCAGATCTATTTCATTCACGAGACCGCCCCGAGACGTATTAATCAGAAATGCTGTCGGCTTCATCTCCGCTATCGTTGCGACATTCACAAACTGCTGCGTCTGGGGCGTGAGCGGACAATGGAGGGTGATGACATCGCTGTGACGCAAGAGCGTTTGGATATCGGTCGACTCCGGGCAACTGCTGGCACTACGGCGATGAGCAAGAATTTTCATCCCGAAGCTGCGACCGACCGTGGCTACTGCCTGCCCAATTCGGCCATAGCCAATAATCCCGAGCGTAAGGCCGGCAAGTTCTACGAGTTCGCCATCCCAATAGCAAAAATCCTGACTCGCACTCCAGCGGCCTTCCCGCACGGTCTGCGCATGGTGGCCGGTCTGATTAGTGAGTTCAAGAAGCAGAGCAAACACAGCTTGCGCCACGTTAGGGGTGCTGTACTCGGGCACGTTGCAAACGGGTATGCCTCGCTGACGGGCCGCCTGGATATCGACCACATTGCAGCCTGTCGCCAACACGCCGATGTACTTAAGACGGGGCAAGACTGCGATCGTGTCGGATGAGAGCGGAGTCTTGTTCGTCAGCACGATATCGGCGTCTAGAGCCCGAGCAACGGTATCGGCATCCGCCGTGCGGTCGTGGAACGTGCACGAGCCGAGTTGCTGAAGTGCCTTCCAGTCGAGGTCGCCTGGGTTGGCGGTGTGGCTATCCAGAACGGTGATTTGCATGCGTGGCTTTATACCAGACTTTTTGCCGATGGCCGCTCTACCACCGTCAACCATCCAATCACAGCCTCACCATACTCAAACCGCAGCACATCTTCTGCTTGGGTTACCACACGGTAGCCTGCGGCATCTACCACGGCGAGAAGGTGATTCTGATGGTGCGTGAATCGTCCTGAGTCGGTGAAAACAAATGGCGATACTTCTCCTTTTTCTACCGTAAAACCAAGTATGCCTCCCGGCTTCAGGTGCTTGAAGGCAGCGGGCAGCACCTGCCCCAAATCACCAAAATAAATGAGCGTGTCGCACAGCCCAATCACGTCGTACTGCCGGGCTGGATCGCGGCTAAACCATTCGGTGAGCTCGGCTTTTTTGAGGGAGTCATAGATGCCTCGCTGGCGGGCCTGATCGATCATCGCTTCGGAAAGATCGACCCCTACAAGGCACTGCGTGGCTGGTTTGATTGCGAGCCCAAACAGCCCCGTGCCGCAACCCGCGTCGAGGGCTACGAGGTCCTTGCGACCGGGCAAGGACCTCGCTAGGGCCTCCCACAGGAGCTTCGTCGCCTGATACTCCAATTCGTCGCACATGTTGTAATCGTAGAACCAAGCAAAATAAGAATAGATGTGTTCGATGCACGTGTTCGATGCACGGGATGGCGGCGATGCATCTCGCAGCGCGATTAAAAGGTGCTCGACCTCCGCATCCTGAGGACATGCCCGTTGATACTCCTCATACGCCGCACGGGCCTCGACACGGCGGCCGACGATATGCGCACCGATACCACTGCTGTGGATCGCTGGAATCGATTTCAACGGCCCGCTGCTGGCACAGAAATGCGGCCAGCACGTGATCGGTGCGTCGCAGTTCCGTGGATATTCTGCGCAACTCGTCGGCACTCGGCGGTGCTGTCGCGACGGCGGCATCGATCAACAAGCCCTCCGCGATCGCCTGAGCTATCCACGCCTCACAGCCGACAGCAGAAGATTCTCCGAGGAGAGGAGCCACCTCTGCGAGGATGTCCTCTTGCGATCGCTGGCCCCTGGTCAGTTCGACGATCAGCGCCGCCAACGGATTGAGCCGGTGCAGATGCCCCGAATCGATGTCGTACGCCAAGGCGCCGTCATCGCAAGGCGACACAACTACCGACGGCTTGAGCAATAGCCTCATGGGACCTCATGGGGGAAGGGTATCACGGAGGAGTCGATTGTGCATGGAAGAACTCCGGCTTCTCCATGAGCCTCCCGCACCGAGGCCCCTTATGATCGAGGCTGCGTGTCGGGACGGCCCGTGCCCCGGGAGCCGGGCGCAGCGCAGCCGGCATGCAGAGAACTGAGGGCACGACGCCCGCAGCGAACGTCCGGCGATAGGGCATGGGCAGCCCCGACGCTCAGAGAACGCGTGCGGATCACGTGGAAGCCGTATTAGGTATCGTCGCCCTTGCCCTTGGCACAGCCGGCACCGGCAACCCCTGCAGCAGCATTCCCACCACCGCCTTTTCCACCACCGCCGCCGCCCTGAGCCAGCACTTCCGAGGCTGGCAAACAAAGAGCACCGCCGACTGCGGCAGCCTTCAGCAAAACAGATCGTAAGAAATCCCGGCCTGCTGGCCGAACGCCAGCCAGCACAACGTTGATATGATTGAGCATGTGGTCGGACATAGAAGACTCCTCAAAAAGAAAATCTTTGCACGGCATGCATGCCATGTATGACATGCCACACTGGTGCTTTTCTTGGGCCTGTAATTCACTCAACTCCCTTAAAAGCTCAGAGTGTCAAAGGTTTCGTCGGCCATGCCTTGCATGCCCGCGCAACGCCGAAATCCAGGCCGCGGGAAGCATGCACGACAGAACAACCGAGCGGATTGAGTTTCTAGGGATCGCCGGCTCGGGCGGCAAAAGTCTCGTCCCTGTGGGCTGCAGCGACCCAATGCGACCTAGAGTTCGCTCAGGTGCGACGATAAATCGCCGTCGGTCATCTGAGCCAGCAAGATGCACAGATCGTCTGGCTGGATGGCATATTGTCCAAGATAGGGACGGCTATAGGCAAACAAAATCATGAAGCAGCAGGCGATCCCAATAGCAACCATACCCAACGCCATACGCCTTGCTCGGCGAGACTCGGCATGGATGAGCCCCACGCCCAGCAGCGTTAAGATGGCCAGCACGCCCACGATGCCCCACCGCGCCGGCGGCGGCCGCGTGGCCGCGATTCGTAGCCTCGTTTCTCGCGAGTCCGACGCCTGACGAAGAAATTCGTGCAGATCGGTGCGAAGCGATCCCTCCGGAATGCCACGAACGGCCGCGCGAAGGTTTCGCAGCGGCGGCGCGGAAACGCGAGGCGCTTTCAGGGACGCCATCTGTGGCCATTCTGTCACCACCAGAAAGTTGACTGCCTCTTGGAGCGAAGCCACCAGTGGCTCCCGCGTTTCCGGTGGGCTATCCTCAATCGAGAGGAGCATTTCACGGTAGGCCGCTGCCTCCGAACGCGATGCTTCCTCCGCGAGACTGTGCTGCTCCCATACAGGAATCGCAATAAACGAGACGAGCAAGCCAAACGCCAGTCCGATCTGGGCCGGCACTTCGGCCTCGAATCGACCTAGCTTGCGGCCTTCTATACCGGCAATCCACGGCACCAGAAACCGATGGACTAGAAGCGCAAAGAGCCCCCAATAGACAATCAAAAAAAGTGCCATGAGTGGCAGCGGTAGCATCAGGAGTTGATCAAAGTAACCCGGCAGCATCTTCATAATAGAATCCTCTCGTTCGTCTTCAACAAAGCACTACCGCCCACACGATCACAATCCTCGCATGGCCTAGGCATCAACGAGCTAGCTGTCCGTGCGCCTTGAGCCCCTCTGACACAGACCCCGCGATATCGCCTGCAATGCGATTTTGCTGCGTGATGTCGGCGATCCCGGAATTCGAGGCCACCAACTTGCCCACAACAACATATGGATTGAATCCTGCCACAGCTCCAACAGCCACCGTGCCTGGCATCATCCGCCCCTTGTCAGAAGTTCCCAGCAGAAAAAATGGCTGGCCGCCGGCAGTAAACGGATCAGACATCGACACATCCACACCAACCGTTTTATTCCCAACACCAAAACCAATGATATTCTGGGCCGCAGCGTTGCCTTCATCCAGCCCCACCACTTGTCCCGAAAGCCTCCAGCCATCGGTTGGTGGCGGCCCCGGATTATTCCATAAAACTACCGGCACTCCTGCCTGTGCAAGCGCATCGGCAACTTGCTTGGCAAGCGAAACACCGACAGGCGCGGTGCGGTCGTATCCGGTGACCATATCGGCGGCGCGCGGCCGCTGAGACAAGAACTGCCGCACAGGCCCCTGCGGAATCACGCTGGCCGATGCCTGCTGCTGAAGCTGTTCCTGCAAGCCCGGCTCCATTGAAAACGGGACCACATAGATGCGTGCCGGTGGCGTCGCTGGCCATGTCGCTGGAGCTGCCCGCGCAGTCGATGCAAGCGGGCCCCAGCCAGCCGGTTGGGCATGCCCAACCGCCCCGGCGACATACCATGTCGCCAGGACGATCAGATTGCCAATCCCAACGAGCCACGAGCAAATACCCCAAATACCATTGGGCCGCAGAATCACACGCATATCAAAAACACTCCGAAAGCTGAACGCTTCGCTGACTCACTCAGTGGCTGGCGATGAACGCTAAGATCTGTGGCAACGTGATCAACCGATCCCCATCGCTGTCGATCTTGCTAAATGCAGGCGCAATCTTCGGCATTGCAGTGACCTCTTGGGGTGTCAACTGGCCGTCGTGATTCACGTCTGCCTTCGCAAAATTTGTTTGCAAAACATTCACTTGTTCGGGTGACAGTTCGCGAGCAAACGCGGGCGAAGCAACACCCACAAACGACAGCGCAACCAGAGCCAATTTGATACCGCACTTGAATGAACGCATGAACACGGATCCTTTCAATCGAGGGAATCGTCTTCGAAGGAACGCACGAAACTTCTCCACAGGAAAACGACAAATACAGAAGCCATTCCTCCAAAGCAACGGCAAATCCAGCCGGTTTCACGCCAGCCATACCGAATCATTCTCTATGCTAGGCCGGGCAGGCGGCAGGTGAACCTTTCTATAAACCTGTGTACAATCCTGTTGCCTGGCTTCCGTCTTATTTGGCTAGGCCCTTCCAGCACCCACTCTCCCTATTCCCTAGCCCTCCACGGTGTAATCAACGGCATAATGGCACGATTTTCTATGGGCTTTCGGATCGGTGAGTGCTTCCTTGGAGCGTGCCTTACTGCGTTGGCGGGCAGCGCTGCTTTTCTTCACAACTCCGCCCGCGCCGATGACGTAACTTCATCCAGTGACGCAGCTCGATTGGCGTACGCTTCCGCTGCAGCACTCCAAAATCGCGAGGCGTGGGACCTCGCGGCTGAAGAGTGGGAAGCACTCATCAAGGCCCACCCCAACGATCCGCTGGTACAGAAGGGCCGCTACTATCTGGGCATCTGCCAACTTAAAAACGATCAGTGGCCCGCTGCATCGCAAACATTTCGCGACCTCATTGCAAGCAGCGATAATGCAAAATCCAACAACGCAAAGGCTGGCGACCCTGCAACGATCGCGCTAGCTCGCTGGGAACTGGGCCGAGGGGAATTTCAATTCGCGCAGGCAAAGCCCAGCCCGGAGGCCTATGCGGCCGCGGCCAAGAGCCTTGGCGATTACGTGGAAAAGAGCCCCGGGCATCCGCAGGCAGCCGATGCAATCTTCTTCTTGGGCGAGTCGCTGTGGCAGTCAGGCACGCGTGATCGAGCCATCGAGGTGTGGCAGAAATTCGTCCGCGAGCATGCCGGATCTCCTCGCATGCCCGAAGTGCTGTATGCGCTGGGCGTCGCACAGGCCGAGAAAGGCAACCGGCAGGAGGCTGCCGCCACACTCAAACGTTTTGCCGATTCTTTTCCGACACACAAACTAGCCGATGATGTTGCGCTCTGGCGGGCCGATGTGGCGATCGCCTTAGGATCGCCCGCCGAAGCCGAAAAAGCGCTCGCGACTTTGGCAGCAGGCAAGAGCCCTCGCGCAGCAGAAGCGCTCGAACGGCTGGGCACGGCTCGCTGGAACCAGAAAAACTGGGCTGGGTCGGCGGCTGCGTTTGAGCAACTCGCCAAGCAGTTTCCCACCGCACCGCAGGCGGGTCGCGCCTTGCTCTCGGCAGGCATGGCGTTCGTCGAGGCCAAGAAACTCGACGAGGCCAGGCCGTGGCTCGAAAAATCGATTGCCGCGGCAGGGCCGCAGGCCGCCGAAGCCGCCCATCGCCTAGCTCTGTTAGAGATGGATACCCGACATCCCGCACGGGCTGCAGAGGTGGCTGCGAAGGCGATCGAGATGCTGGGCAGCAAAAAAGATGATTCTGCAGGTTCTCGCGCGCTCCTCCCCAAGCTCGAGCTAGACCGCGCCGACGCCCTCTGGGAAATCCCCGAACAACGTGCTGCCGCCACCGCTGCATACGCTTCGATCCTCGAAAAGTACCCTGCCGACCCCGTGGCAAAAACGAGTCTGTCGATGACCGCATTAGCTCTGCTCGAACAGGGAAAAGCTGATGAGTCACTCGCCAAGGCAGAGCTATTTTTGAAAAAGTATCCGGCCACCGCGGCGGGCGATCCGATGGTGACTGACGTAGGGGCCATTCGCGCCGAGGCACTGCTGGCTAAGGGTAATCACGCTGCTGCTGCCACCGCGTATCGCGAACTCATCGCGGGCAATCCCAAAGCCTCACAATTCAACACCTGGAAATTGCAGGAGGGTGTCGCCCTCGTCGCCGACAAACAGTGGTCTCGGGCCCACGAATCGCTCGCAGCAGCGGCCAGCGGACTGCAAGGCGATGCTGCCGCCGAGGCGATGCTCTTGGATGCAACGGCACTCGTAGAACTCAAGAAACCGGCCGATGCGGCTAAAGTGCTCGCCTCACTCACCGCAACACACGCCAAGTGGCCTCGTCGCAATGAGGCCATGCTGCTGTCGGTTCGAGCCCGCAAGGAAATGGGCGATGTTGCTGGAGCCAGAAAAGAAGCCGAGGAACTCGTCACCCAATACCCAAACGGCACATTTGTGGAGGTGGCGTGGTATCGGCTGGGACAGTTGCGACAAGAGGCCGGCGATGTGGATGCTGCCATCGATGCCTTTGCAAAATCAAGAACTCTCAAGCCCAAGGGCAACCGCGCCCCGTGGGGCTTGCTCGCCACCGGCTGGTGCCATGAGGCCAAGGGCCGATTGGCCGACGCTAGCAAGGCATGGACAGAGCTCCTCGATGCGTACCCGGACTCGCCTGCCATCGGCGCAGCCCTCCTCGCCCGATCGGATGCTAGGCAGAGAATGGGCGATTATAAGGGCGGTCTCGCCGATGCGCAGCGGCTGCTCGCTGGCCATCGAGACGGCAGTGCGAAGCTGGAGACAGCCGCACTTGGCGAGGCAGGTCTGCTGGCAGGCCTCTGCCTCACGGGGGAAAAGAAATATGTGGACGCTGCGGTCGCCTATCAACAACTGCTCAAAGATCAGCCAGACTTCCCCGCAGCAGACCGCGCTCGCTACGAACTGGGAATGGCGCAGTCGCTCTCGGGCAAACCCACCGATGCGGAAGCGACGTTTCGCACGCTCGTTGAACGATCCCCCAAAAGCTCTCACGCAGCCGAAGCCTGGCTTGAGATTGCTGAGTCACAATGGACGGCGGGGCGATTTGACGAAGCTGCAAAGGCGTATCGTTCAAGCATCGCCGCTGCCGCTCTCAACGGGGCGAAGGCATCGCCGCTGCTCGAACAGGCTCGCCACAAGCTGGCGTGGACGCACGTGATGAAAAAGAACCACACCGAAGCGGCGTCTGCGTTTGCTGAACAGTTGGCTCAATATCCCGCCGGTCCGCTGGCGGCCGATGCCCAAGCCATGCTTGGCGAATCGCTCTTTTGCCTCGGAAAATTTCCCGCGGCGTCCGCTTCCTTTGCTGCAGCAATCAAAGCCCCTGAAAAGCTCTCGTCAGACGAGTTGCGAGGCGTGACGTTCGTGCGGGCCAGCGAGTGCGCATCGCAGCAAAAGAAGTGGGCTGAAAGCTTGGCCATGGCAGAACAACTCATCGCTCTGGCGCCGAAGTCGGCCTACGCGCCACAAGCCCGCTATGCCGCAGCGTGGGCTCGGCAGAATCTGGGCCAACTCGACCAAGCGCTCGACGGTTATCGCGAACTGGCCGACGCAGCCAGATCTGAACTGGCCGCAAGGGCACGGCTGATGGAGGGAGAGGTGCTCTTCGAACAGGGGAAGCATAAAGACGCAATCAAGGCCTTCTTTAAGACTGCCTACGGCTTTGGAGAAAAGCAGGCGCCGCCGAGTTACCACGCGTGGCAGGCTCAGGCCACGTTTGAGGCGGCACGGTGCTTTGAGGTTCTCGCCAAGCCCGATCAAGCTCGCAAACTCTACGCCGAACTGGTGGAACGGTATCCCGATTCGCAGCAGACATCGGCCGCCCGTAAGCGGCTGGAAGCCCTCGGCCCCGCTGCTGCTGCAGACCCCAACAAAAAGGCATCCTGAAAGCCATGAAAGCTCTCAACAGCGCTCAATCGCTTTGGCAACTCTATCTGGCTGGCGGTTTTCTCATGTGGCCAATCACGGCGATGTCGCTCGTGGTGGTGGCATTTGGCATTGAGCGGCTGATCGCATTGCGACGCAGCCGCTTCGTGCCTCCAAAGTTTATTGGGGCAATGCATGCACTGCCAGCCGACGCGGCGTTTGATCCACGCAAGATATATAGGATCTGCAAGGAGCATCCCTCGGTTGTCGCCAGCGTTATCCGCACCATGCTGGAAAAGATCGGGCGTCCATTTTCAGAGGTGGAGCATTCTGTCGATGTGGCGAAAGAACGCGAAGCGTCCAAGCTCTATGCCAACATCCGCCCGATCAGCTTGGCTGTCACCGTCACGCCCCTCCTAGGCCTGCTGGGCACCGTGCAAGGAATGATTCTGGCCTTTTACACCACCGCCAATCTGGAAGCGGGCGCTAACCGCGCGGCAGAGTTGGCTCAGGGCATTTACGTGGCATTGATCACAACGTTCGCTGGGCTCTGCGTGGCAATCCCAGCAGCGATGATCGCGCATTTCTTGGAGGGAAGGATTCTGGCGGGCTTTCGTTCGGTTGACGACGTGATGGACGGCCTGCTCCCACAGATTGAGCGCTATGAGAATCGCGGCCGCGTGACTGCCGCCCAGCTGGCTGGCGAGCCTCGCCCAGAGGCGAAAAAACCATGAGTGTGCGCATTGACAAGGGACGACTGGCAGGCGGGCTCGATCTCACCCCTATGATCGACGTCGTTTTTCTCCTCATGATTTTCTTTCTGGTCGCCAGCAAGTTGGAGGAGGCCGATCGCTACATCGATGTCGTGCTGCCCAAGGCGAGCGCCGCTCGGCCGCTCACCAGCCAGGTGCTTGAATTTATTGTCAACATCGACCGCAATGGCAGCTATTTTGCTGGTGCGAAACCGGTAGAACTGGCGCAACTCCAAGGGCTGCTCAAGCAGGCCGTAGCTGATAACCCGGAGAAGCAAAAAGTTGTTGTGCGGGCCGATGAAAACACTGCCCATAAATTTGTCGTCGCAGCAATGAACGCCTGTGTGCAAGCCGGGATCGACGATTATCAGGTGCAGTCGGCCAGCACTGAGTAGGGCTGTGACCGTTATTAGGACTCACGCATACCAGCACTGACTTGACAGCCACAGCAACCAAATTCCTCAACGTAAAACACACGGTGGACAAAGCTGATGGCCGATCCTGATCGCACCATCGATGATCCTGCCGATCCGAAAGGATTTCGGCGGCGACTGAGCATGGCTGCAGCCATGAGCGTACTGTTGCATCTGACACTGGCCGGTGGTTTGGCGACAACGCGACTGGGGGTATTCTCGGCGCCTGCGTCATCGCCAGCTCCCAGCGTGGCCGTCCTCAAGCCAAAGGTGGTTGCCGATTTCCCCCTTGAGGTGTCTCAGTCGGCTGCCCAGAAACCTGCCCATGAAAAATCACTCGATCTTCAGGTCGATAAAAACACCGCAAAGCCACACGCAACAAAACTTGCTCCCCCTGATCAGAATCGAAATGTTTCCAAGCAAGCTGGCGCCGAGATGGGGGAAAAAACAGCCGCATCAAGCCGGCCGCTGCCGCGCACAACCGCCCCACGGGAGGCGAGCCTCGAGAAGGCCGCTGAGGTAGCGCGCCAGCAGGCCGCACGCGTAGCCGCCGCCTCTGCGACTGCTGATCTTTCTGCAATAAAGCCTGCAGCGGCTGCGGCGGCTGCGGCTGCAGCACAACCAGCAGCCGCTCGAACCCGTCAGAAAGATCCTCCGACAAAAGAGGCGGCGTCAACTACTAGCCGGCAGCCGACCGAAGTGGCCCTACTCGGCAAGACTTTGCCACTGCCCAACCGGCCCACCACGAAGCCCACTGGGTCCTCCGCTCCCGAAGCAACTGCCGTGGGCAGCCAATCGCCCGCCCGCAAGCAGGTGGTTTCTAAGAGTGGTGCGAGCGATTCCATAGCGGTTACAACCAC
>Ga0114978_10001506_pt1 | contig 19572 bp, 27 predicted proteins | sample S_140212_EF_Meta_FD_87027 | JGI IMG/M metagenome (GOLD analysis project Ga0114978, IMG submission 87027) | Freshwater microbial communities from Lake Simoncouche, Canada to study carbon cycling - S_140212_EF_MetaG | ecosystem: Environmental > Aquatic > Freshwater > Lake | place: Lake...
AGCATCACGGTGAGGGCGGGTGTCCGTGATGGTCACCATTCTCTGCTTGTAGCGATTGAGGTATTCGCTGTACGACGACATCTCTTATCTTGTAGGTGAAAAAGATTTGTGGTGTGAGTTGACTGCGGTTGCGTCCTACACGCCCGGATGCGTGAAGAAGTGACGCCGACAGCACTCTCGGGTAAGTCCCAGCTCGTTCATAGCACGTCCTTCGGCGGTGACAGTTGTTGTCTTGGTGAGGTAGACCAGATCGTCCTTCTCAGACCGACCATCCTGCTTGCGGTACTTCTTGACGAGCTCCAAGAACGTCTTCCACTTACCGGCGATGGGGAGATTGCACGTAAAGCACTTGATTGGAATCGGGAAATCCATGTTGACTCCTCTTGTCTTCACACCCGGAGTTCCGTTTTTCTTGTCTACCCGAAGAACAATGAAGAAGTCAGTCTCGCGGTATGTCCTCCTCGCAGTTGTACTTGCCGTTATTGTGGCATTCGCATACCTCATGGCACGTCCCAACCGACTCCAAGAGAAGATTGCGTCTGATGTTCAAAAAGTGAATGCCCGTTTCACCCCCATGGAGTCCATCGATCTGTCCATGGCGATGAAGCTGGTGACACATGAGGCTCCGCAGATGCTGAACCCACCTGCGGAGGTGCCACCACTGCTCGTGTTTCCGCCTAGTGCCGAGGACCTGGCGAAACTTTCGGGCGAATAAGAAAATGAGCACCTTCAAGAAGTGGTTGCTCCTTGTGATTGTGGCCATTGCGCTCCTTCATTCATTTGGCGGATCCCTTGCAGATGTCTTCGGTGGTGGATTTACCTCCGCTCATGGTTGGAATGAGGCCGTGATCTATATGCTCTTAGCGATTGTAGTGGCGATTGCAGTCAAGTAACTACCATATAATTTCCATCTCCTGTGTGCTCCAAAACTCCGATGTATTGTTCGGGAGCTGACGACGAATAATATACGGCAACTTCCGCTCAGCAATCTCCTGCTTGGCAACTGTCCACACAAACATGGGGTCAGATGTCTTCAGTCCCTTCAGATCAATCAGTGGCTTAGCTCCCTCCGCAAGCTGTTGTGCGCGAATTGCTACCAGCGTAGTATATTCATACTTGGTGAAGAAGGGTTGGGTAATGCGAGGCTGTTTAACCATCTCTGCAACCTCAGCACGAAAGACAGGCTTAACTTCGGGGTGGAGATCCATGCTTACCTCTTGCCTTGAACTTCTTTTGTCCGTTTTATCTTAAATGCCGGTTCTGCCTACGCAACCTTCGGATATTACGCGGTTTTCGCGCATTGCTGCAACCTATACGACCGATCCAGAGAAGAAGTCGCGGACGTTTGTGGCACCCGTCAAGTACGACATCGGAACTATTGCTAGGGCTGAATTCTTCGGACCGGGAAGCGTTCTTGCTACACCTATCCGGAAGTCGCCCGCATTTGCAGGCGGACGTATTTTCCTTATCTAATCACAAATGCCCAACATCTCTGCGTCTGACTACACTGCCTTCGTGAAGGCGCAGGCTGCGTCGCTTGCCTATCAGAATGGCAAGATCCCGAACAAGATCCAAACAAGTGCTCAGCCGTATGCGATCCAGTCTGCGCTGAACGCTCAGCTCCTCGCCAGCCAGGCGGCGGCGGTGATTACCCCTACGAACTCGACTGTAAAAGCTGTGAACGGTGTTGTACCGCGTGTCATGCCCTACAACGGCAAGGGGTATGTCAACCAGCCAAAAAGTCTGTCCACTGTTCACAACTCTACGAGCACCACGCAAAGTTCGGGCAAATTCCAACAGGTTGGTGGTCTCCCCCTGACTGCTACTAAGTGGGACGGTGTCTACGCTCCAGTTCCTCATCTGGCTCGTGTAGACACGAAGGCTACAGGTGCATACACGTCTGTTCGCCAGCCTGTCTAAGGAGCCCCCCAAGGGGTCCTACGGACCACGTCCCCCAAGGGGTACTACGGACCCCGTGCAGCCTGCTTCCACGTTGCATCACACGCAGCACACTGATACATCCAAATCACATTTTTGGCATTCAACTTAATGCCAACAATGTTAGACTCCTTACCCTTTGTCGGGCATGTGACGCTCGGGCACTTCATGTTCGTGAATCGAGGCAGTGTCGGATCGTGCTTGAGATACGGGTTGATGGAGTACTGAATAGATGTATCTTGCAGGAGGTCGTGCTCATAGACGACCGGGTTCTCCTTGGTAATCGGCTCCTCGTAGTCGCACTGCCGACACTTGAGAAAGGCTGACCCATCCCGCTCTTCGATATTGTACATCATATTGTCACACTTGGTACAGAACTTCATTGTGTATCTAGGTCTCCTTAGTCTATACTGCTTCCATTTTTTCCAGGGGACGCCGCGTTCAAAATGGACGTTCGGCTGCAAAGTAATCGGCCCTAGTAGTATCTAGAATGCCCACCACCAAGCTTGATCTCTTCCTCAACGGAGACCCAGAATCTTCGAGCGACACCAAGAAGGCGGGCTTCAAGGTAACCGACAAGAGTCCCTTCAATTTGTGGTCATTTGACAATCGAGAGAAGTGGAATGTTCCCGACGACTGCATGGATGAATTTCGTAAGCTTTACTGCGCAGACTTGAAGAACTCGGTTCCACGGTATCTCACAGAGAAGAACACCACAATTGGTCAGCTTCGTGTTGATCTCGATATCAAGTTCGACGGGCGTGTTGAAGAGCACCGCCACAACCAAGAGCAGGTCCTGAAGTTTGTGCAGGGTTACATGGCGGAGATCAAGAAGTACCTCGTTGTTGCTGAGAACGTGGAGATCTATGTTCTCGAGAAGGACAGCCCTACATTCGATCCAGTGAAGAAGGTGTCTAGCTCGGGTATCCACGTCCAGGTCCCTGCCCTCAAGACACGTGCGGGCGTCGAGCAGGCTGTTCGTAGGTCGCTTCTCCATCAGCACAAGATGGAGGAGTACTTTGCAGGTCTCGAGTTTCGGGGCACGTGGGATGACGTATATGACAAGCAGCCGCTAACACATACGAACAATTGGACACTACTGGGGTCCAAGAAGAAGGACGGAATGCCTTATCAGATTCGGTATATTGTCGATTGGGATTACGAGAGCGGAGAGGTGAGTACCGACGAGTACACGCCCGTGCCGATCACACCTGATTTGATGAAGCTGCTCTCCGTTCGGTCTCCTACCAGCGAGGAATCGCCAATGACGGAGTTTGGGCAGCAGAATATCCACGTGCAAGCCGAGCGTGAGGTTATTCCGATCTCTGGTGGTCGGGCGACAGCTGCAGGACGTGGGCGGCAGGCAATTCGTGGCGAGGATGCCCCTTCTCGTGGAAGCTCTCCTGGACGCAACTACATTGCACCGCTTACAGAGCCAATGTTCAAGTATTACGAGAGCCACGTGAATAATCTTGCAGAGTTTCGGTATACGAGCTATGCAGATTGGATCAATGTCGGACAGTGTCTCAAGAACATCCACCCCGATCTCGTCGATCTCTGGTTTGACTTCAGTTCCAAGATCGGAGACTCCTACAACCAGCGAGAGGCATTGAGCAAGTGGACTTCGTTTGCATTCCGGACAGATGGGCCCAAGCTCAGCGTTAACTCTCTTCGTAACTGGTCTCGTACGGATAACCTGAGTGGGTTTCTTGAAGCCGAGAAGCTGAACATTGATCGCCTGATTGAGGAATCTGCCCTAACCTCAACGGAAAATGACGTCGCACGTGTTGTTGCTGCGCTGTTTGGCGACGAGTTCAAGTGTGCTCGTTACGGAACGAATTCATGGTACCAGTTTGTCGGAAACGGGTGGCGTGAGACGGACGGAGGTATTGCTCTTCGGTGCCGCTTGTCACAGGACGTGTCCAAGATCTATTTGGAGAAGGAGATGGCTGAGTTTGTGACGATCCGCAACCTGGGGACCTGTGACCACAAGCAGCCGGACCCAGAGTGTGCGTCGTGCACTGCGGAGGCCCGCAAGAAGTCCTTCTCTAGTATGCGCCTCAAGCTGAAGAAGACTAGTTTCAAGTCTGATGTGATGAAGGAGTGTCGTGAGATCTTCTTGGATGAGACATTTGCGAGTAAGCTGGACGAGAACAAGAACCTGATTGGATTCAACAATGGCGTGTTCGACACGATGACGATGGAGTTCCGTCAGGGTCAGCCGGAGGATTACGTCAGCTTCTCTACGAAGCTCGATTACGACGAGAATAAGCCCTACACTGCATACGAATGCTGGTCAGAGATTGATAAGTTTATCCGGGAGGTGCTTCCTGACCAGACGGTCCGCAACTACTTCATTCATCACCTCAGCACGTGCCTCTCGGGCGGTAACGAGGCGCAGAAATTCCACATTCTGACAGGCTCCGGATCGAACGGTAAGTCAATGCTGATGAACTTGATGTCCACTGCAATGGGTGATTATACTTGCAAGGCCCCGATCTCGCTCCTGACGCAGGGGCGTAATAAGTCTGCTGCTGCCGCACCCGAGTTGGTGCGTATGAAGGGGCGTCGGTTCGTCACGATGCAGGAGCCGGACGAGGAGGTGCCACTGAACACAGGTCTGATGAAGGAGCTCGCATCGTGTGAGAAGATCACGTGCCGTGACTTATATCAGGGGTCGAAGCAGATGATTGACTTTGACATCCAGGCACGATTCCATCTGGCGTGCAATGAGAAGCCAAAGATCAATGCCACGGACGGCGGTACCTGGCGTCGTCTCTGCGTCGTGGGGTTCACGAGCAAGTTCGTCGCCGAGCCGAAGCTGCCGAATGAGAAGCCGATCGACGAGTCTCTTGTCGCAAAGATGGTGAGCACCGAGTGGGCAACGTGCTTCTTGACGTACTTGGTTGCAGTATATAAGGAGGGTAATGGATGGCGCAAGATCGTGCCTCCGTCGAAGGTAATGGAGTACACGAATGAGTATCAGGAGGAGTCGGACGTGATCGCCCGTTTCATCCGTGAGTTTGTCCACCCGCTGGCGCCTGACAGTGAGCCTGAGGCTGTGACGAGCGCTGCGATGAACCGTCAGCTGAAGGAGTGGAAGCAGAATAATGAGATCTTTAAGGGGTCACCTGCGGAACTGAAGAAGCGAATGGAGGTCACGTACGGCAAGTACCCGCCTAGTGGGTGGACTTCCTTCCGCTTCGGGACTTCTTAGAGCGACGACCACCACGACGGGTCTTGCGACGACGGGCACCCACCGCGGGCGTGGCGGGGGCGGCGGGCGCATCCATGGGACCGACCGGGCCAGGTCCCAGGGGCTGCGCAGTGGCAACGGGTTCAGACGACGACCACCAAGTTGTAGGATTGTACCACACCATTTATCTTGTATCCCTATTTTTTACCATTTACTGCCGGGAAGCGCCGATGCGGGAGAGGACGTAGGTGCGGAGGAGGCCGATCGTGAACACCACCAGCACGAACGAGACGACCAGGTTGACGAAGGCTACCAGCACCTCGCCCAGCTTCAGCGTGACGCCACCAACCGTCACCGTGAAGGTCGACACACCCTTGCCAGCCGAGGCGGCGGGGGCGAGCAGGGGCGTCAGGATGTCCTCGGACAGCGACTTGAAAAACTCTCCAACAACGCCACCGAGGTAGAACGACGCCGTGAGGATGATGATATCCCGAGTGTCAAGCATTTTTATTAAGATGGGTATACTTTATTTTGGGATTACATGAACCCATACTTCTCCCTGTCTGCTTCAGATATATTGCATATTCCACGCTCGCAGAACTTGCTGGTACAGTCTGAGTTCTTCTCACACTTCGGGCCACTACCAATATTTCCTTTAATCCACTCAGAGCCTGGATGATCCTTAATGTAGGCAGCCACCGGATCGACATTTGGATCTGGCAGTCTGTATGCTGCAATGTCTTCCGGCGAAGTATCGCATATGCCACGCACGCTACAAAATCCCGTTACCTTACAGTCCGATGTATATTGTCCCTTCGCACTACAGGCTTGCGGCCCCTGGCTTAGATCGACCCCTGCCGCTACTGTTGCATTCATCATGTCGTCATGTAACGCAAATCCACGCTCATATCTGTTAGCCGACGGCGTCAACTTTGCAAACGCAGCACCCTTGATTGATTTGTGCGCCGTAACCGTAGCAGGGGTTGACTTTGTGGAGCCTCCTACCAGTCCCGGCGGTCCTGGGGGTCCAGGAGGCCCAGGCGGTCCCGGGGGGCCTCGCGGTGCATCGGGTATCGTGATCGTTGTGGTGAACTGCTCAATGTTCACATATAGGAACAGCAGTGCAACCGCAACTGCGATAAGAATTAACGTATGTGTCTTGAACTTCATTATAATCATAAAAGATTTAGTTGGTGTAGACAATGGACACTCGCTTCTGGGGGCCGAGTGCGTGGCAACTTTTTCATTTAGTTGCGTTCACTTCCAAGCATCCTGACGACGTGTTGAACCAGATGAAGGACGTGCTTCCTTGTAAGTTCTGCCGTGCGTCCACTGCGGAGTTTGTCCACAAGCATCCCCTTAGAAGTAATCCGGGCAAGTGGCTGTACGAGATCCACAACATGGTGAACCACAAGTTAAGGACGCAATGCAAGGACGACCCGGCGGTCATCGATCCTGGACCTGATCCTTCGTTTGAGGAGGTCAAAAAGCACTACATGTCCCTGAAGCCCACGGCGGTTCCTGGTGGTGACTTTTTGGGAGCAATTGCGGCAAATTACCCCGACGATCCTGAACCCGAACAGATGGCTACGCAACAGACATTTCTTCACGCGCTTCGCCACGAGTATCCATTCCCCGAACTTCAAGAAGTCTACGCAGAGTACATTACAGCTCACGAACCGGTTCTGACATCTCGTAAGGCGTATATGAAGTGGATGCATGGGTTGCTGACGGCGTTGTCAAAGAAGGTTGGAAGCCCTATGCCTAGCTTCAGGGGATTTGCTCATCATCTTGCGTATTTCAAGAGCGGTTGCTCTAAAAAGACGTATCATGGAAAAACATGTCGTGGTCACACGAAGGACCGCGATCACCGCAAGACGCACCGGGTTGTTCATCGTAGATTACTTTGATTTAGGCTTGGGTTGCGATTGAATTTGGAGTCGCGTGTGACGAGATGAGTAGACATCGGCCCTCTTCTCCTTGGCGGTCTTCTTGAGTTCACGACGTGTCTTGGGGGGATCCATTATGAGGTCTGTTACCTAGACCTATACACTTCTATTTTACGCACGACGGCTGCCACGGCGGGTCTTGCGGGAGCGGCGGCTACGGCGACGGCCACCGACGGGCGCCGCATCGCTCGGGTGGAACGGGCTCGAGCTGTTGGGGCCCGCCGTCGTGATATCGGCAGTCGCACCAAAGTCATTGTAAGGCGTCGCATCACCGCCCGCCTGCTTGTGGTACGTCTTCTTCGCCAGCTTGAGGACCTGACCAAACTTCATTCCCTTGTGCGCCTTCATCGTCTTCTTAACGTGGGTGAGCCAAGCCGTCATTTTGTTTAGTTGTCAAGAAGTTATTGTAAGCCCGCCGGTTTTTCAACAAACCCCGGGGCGGCACCCGAACCAGGAAAAAGGAGCCATTGGCATCCATACGCAGCCGCAATTTTAGGATCAAGCGTCTCCTTGCCGAACGTAGGATCGGGAGTAACGATAGAAATACCATTGCGATTAAACGCTACTAACTCGGGCTGATCTCTCGGGTGCATCGCCTGTCCATACAGGAGGCGGCGCAGTTTGGAATCGGACCATGACAGATTCACGAGCGATCCCAGTTCACTCCCCTGTACATTTTCAGAGACGATGATCAGTCTGTACTTGAGTTCGTCCAGCGGAGTGTCCACGTCTACTCCACTCACAAGGTGACGGCGCACGGTGGTCTTCAAACAATCAGCAGCCTTGTTCAGAGTTACATTGTTGGTCGTGTGGGGTACAATGGACAGAATGAAGGGCTCTGAACTGGACTCCCACGCCTGAATCAGATCTACGCACACTGAATCGAACGTCCAGTAATCAATTGTGTAATCGTATCCCTGATTCAAAGGCGTCTTAGAGACAATTGGCTTCCCGTTCTCATCTGCATAGAGGTGAACCTCCAGCAGACGACGACCTGATGCGATGACCGCCTTGGCATCCTCAAAGACACCGCCCGTCACGTAGTAATCACAGAGGCGCTTACGAGACGCTGGCGAGGCGTCCTCGCTATCAATCGCCTCATGCCAGATAGAGTAACCAAGAATGCCGACAAGTGCGGCTCCGATCGCAAGCTCCATTACTCCTTATCAGTTTCTATTTTTGGAGCAGTGAACAAGATCTGCCTAAATCCATTCATCACATCATCAGGGATGCGCGATTGCATGGGGATCTCGGTCAGACATGCGTAGTGGAAATACAGGCAATACATCCCGCACTCCGAATCCTTGAATTGATGACGAGTGGCATTGAAGGTCATCTTCATCGGCTGCTTGTGGATACCTGTCTCATCCCATTGAGTCTTCCACCGCTTCATGAGCGTCTTGATCTCCTTCTCGGGTGCGTGCGCATACGAATCAAAGTAGGTGATGCGAGGGTACTCCAAGTCGGAGCGCACATCGCAGAACAGGGCAATCCAGTGCTCGCCCGGTCCGTCGTGAGGATCAGTGTTGAACACAATACCGATCTGCTCGTGGCCTCGCTTTGCGAGTTCGGGGAGTTTCATCTTGCAAAGCGAACTTACAATGCATTGCTGGGTCTCGCTTTGGAGATCAAAGTCAATCGGGATACATCCAACAAAGAAGTACTTGGAAAAGAGCTTGGTGTAGCTTTTCTCCACGTGATCGATGTCATCCGACGACAGCCACTCGCTTCTCTTGACCGCCCATTCCTTAGGAGCTTTCGGTCGTTGCATCAGTGACGCAACGATGCACTCCGCAGATCCGGTTGCACACTTGTCGGACAGCCGATGCTGGATATTGGTCCACATCTCTTCCGTCGTGCCTTCGGGCACCGGATCCTCCTTGGGATGTTCGCTGTTGTACACCTTGCGAAGGCGCTTCACTTCGTCATCGTCAAGCCACGACATTCCTTGTTCTAAAACGGATACTATTAAGTCAGCGGAAGAACAAACCAATGGAGAACCTCAAGCCTATCCTGTCAGCCTACGCCGGTGTTCAGCGTCAGATCAACGACATCAATGTCCGCGTCAACGAACTTCGCGACGAGCGTCGCACCATCGAGCTGGATCTTGCAGCACTCTACGCGTCATCTCGGGAGGAACTCCCCGACAAGATTAATCTTGCAACCTCGGGGATGACCTTTGCTGTGAAGCGCCCCAACCAGTGGAAGAAGGGCTGGAGCATGTCTAAGAAGGAGTTGAAGGCATATTTGGATGAACTTCTGCCTCAGCAGTCGGAGACACTCATGGCTGAAATTGTCAGACGCCAAGAGGAGAAGATGGTGGAGACGGATTACGGATTTGAGCTGAAGGTGGCGAAGCGTGATTGAGAGTTTCCTCTATTTCTCGAAGTGTTTGCTGGAAGTCTGCTAGATGGCGTTTGGCTTGGTCCAGATTCTCGTGAGGAAGAAACCCACTCCGGATACGAGTCAAATTACACACAAGGGAACCATTGGTGCTCAGCAGACGAGTAGCCAGAGTGAACAGAGGTTTCACCATCAACGTGATATGACTATCATACACACATTATTTTTAAGCCACAGCCCACAAGGGGCTTCGGCGCAACCCACAGGGGGCCTTCAGGTTCCGTCATCCACCCGCTCGGCGAAGTAGGCCGACAGTTTTTCAGACAATCCTTTTACACTGAACTCCCACACTCCATTCCAGTTGGGGCGCATGACCTTTCGGATATCGGCGACCCCATCCAGGATGACATGGCGATCTACATACTTGCGGTTGACGTGTGTCCCATGCCAAAGATGAAACACAGGACCCGACGTGCAGGTGATTCGAGGCTTAGGTAGCTTATCAAACTCCGTATATGCAGGGACCAGTGCCGGTTTTAGGTAGGTTGTCGGGAACTTGACACCCAACCACGCTGCCGCCGACAGCGTATCGCCACTTCCTGTGACGCCATACTCAAAGAACCCCACTTTGCGGAACCACTTGCGAGTGAATGCCCAAGCAAAGCCCGGGTGGAGTTTGTGGTCAAAGGTCTTTCTTTTATCCATGAAGATCACCGACTCCCTGATCTGCGTAGCTTTGGTGTAGGTGATGTCCATCCACACGGCTGTTGTGAACGGTTGCACTACATCGTTGTCATACAAAGCACCTGAGACCTCCGAATACCAATCGGGATTGCCGAAGATGATATCGGCATCCATAAACATGATCTTGGAATAGTACCAGGGGATCATGGCTTCTAACAGGGTGCATAACCGTTCCTTGTGGAACATCACCGACTTAGCGTAGACGTGGAAGGCATCCTTGATCTCCGGCTCTTGCCGGTTGAACACTAATTCCAGCGTATAGTAGGGGATCTTTGCTAATTTGAGTTTTTCGATCGTATACAGATAGTTCATGAGCATCCGCTTGGACTTTGCAGGGTTGAAGAAGACGAATCCAATCGCCATATCACGCCTCCACGGAGAACGATACCGGACATTTGCAATCTCAATCATGTTGCCCGGATCATGTTTGGGGAGGGCGTCGGGTAGCTCCGTGTACGTCATGGACTGAGCGGCTCCCATTGTGTAGAAAACGGATAAAAGACTTGGTAATGAAAGCACAAGGCAGAATGAGCGACACCTACTCTCCCTACAACCCCCGGAACCGAGCCTTTACAGAGAAGGATATTCATCGTATTCTCCATCGTCATGGATTGCCACACTACCGCGTTGCGAATTCCAAGGTGTTCCAAACAGCAATGGTCCACTCAACCTATGTCAAGCGATCTGATTACACTACTCCCGATGGACGACCGGCGTCTCTCGCTCCGTGTCCATCTGGCGTGATGCCCCTTCAAGATGAGTCGTATGAGTGTTTGGAGTTTGAGGGTGATTCGGTGTTAGGTGTTTGCGTGGCAACCTACCTGCGTCGCAAGTATCCGGAGAAGAAGCAGGGGTTCTTGACAGATGCTCGTAAGGAGCTTGTCAACAACGAGCGGATTGGCGTGTTGTGTCAGCAGGTAGGGTTGGATGCATTCTACGTGATTTCTCGTCACAACGAAGAATCGGTAGCAATTAACGGTAGGAAGAACATCCAGAAACTCGGTGACATCTTTGAGGCATTCATTGGTGCGTTGTGGACCGACTGTGGCAACCGGTTCAATATTGTCTATGCCTTTGTGACTAATGTCGTTGAAGCATACATTGACGTGCAGGATGCCGTGACCACTATCACCAACTACAAGGACATCTTCCAAAAGTATTGTCAGCGAGAGTTCGGGTCTACACCCGTGTATCAGATGCTGAGCCCGATACCCGACTCTAAAGAGATCAGGGTTGTTGTCATGGAGGGCACAACTATTCACGGTCGCGGTCAGGGACCTACTCGCAAGAAGGCCGAGCAGATGGCGGCTAAGGAAGCGCTGGAGAAATTTGGTGTAACCCTTACTGCTTGAACTGTATTAGTATCTAATGCCATACCGGTAATAATCCCGCATTCTTCCCCACAGCCTATCTTTTTTCCGTGTAGGGCCGGCTCCTTGGTTATATTCCATTGCAATGGCTTTTTCTTGCTCCATTGTCATTGGTCTCCACCCAGGGCGAACAATAAGCATACATAGCTGATTGACCGCTTTGTGAAGCGCTTCTTGCGTGAACTCAGGGGTCCTCCAGTTCGCAAACAGCCACTTGCGGAACCCGTCTGCATGCGTTTTGCTTCCAGGTAACAGCTCATCAATAATTGCCATCATCGACAAGAGATCAAATATTCTGCAAATCCGTGGGATGTCGCCGTCGACAAGGGTGTAGTTTACACCGGCAAGGAGTTTGTTGAGATCGGCGAACTGCCGAAATTTCCAATAGTAATCACTGGGATGAAGCCTGGATCCCAAAAATGTGGCCATTTCTTCTGGCTTCATCATGCTACCATAGTCCGTTAAGATTGGACATCCATCTCGCATCAATCCTATCCCACCCGGGTGTAGATCGCCGTGTATGAATGCGCCATTGATATGAACGAGACCAATCATGATGTCCGCAAGAATCAATGGAATGGCTACAATTCTGAGTTCCGCATTCGGTTCGAGATCTCTGGTGTATCTGACCATCACTAGACACATATCCAGCGCATTTTCCTCATCGAGTCCCTTTGATCTGAGGGAAAGATACCCACCAGCTTTAGCTACGACATCACTATGAAATGCGTCATAATAAGTAATGTATGGATTTGTAATCATCTTCACGTAGGAGTTACCACCTGCGACGGATCTGACGAAATCGTTCTTTTCTTTCACCTGGGACCCTCCTGCATCTGTCACATGGGCAACAATGTCCCCCGCATCCCACTTGCCCCCCAATCCAGCTAGAGCTGCCTTCACCACTGGCACTACACTAGCACTTCGTGTCCGTACCCCGCCAACTATGTCCGGAAGGAAATCCCATCCATCCGGTCCATCTGCCCCAAGCACGACTGCCTGTCCACCCATACCTAGGAAGCTGCCACCCTTCATTGGTTGCGTCTGCAACACACGGTTACGGCACCGGACCTTGCGAAGTGTCCGCCCCCTCGTCCTGCGCACCTTCTTAATACATTTGCAGAACCGCTGTGTTTGATTCAGTTTGCGTTTACCTCCTCGTTGTTGGAACAGTATGTCGATAGCACTCTGTATCTCCGGCAGTAGTTTATCCGTTGGGGTGGGACCGCTCCATACTGCATTGAGCTTTCGTATGAATCTGCTCACATTCCCCTTTGGAACAACATCGAGCTGGTAGGTCATGTCCACGATATCATAGAATTTCATGAACCGAAGAAGAGTGTTGTCATCGGCATCCTCGCCCACAACAATCATGCATTCGGGGAACAGATCGTGGAGACGGTCTCGCTCAAAATACACTTTGTCTAGCGCAAGTTTGATGCCGTCCAATCCAATGAAGATCCGCCCCCAATCGTGAAGGACGAGACGGTTCCCCATCCACGAAACATTGTCGTCCTTGATGTCTCCGTGGAGAATGCCTTCGTCATTGAGGTAGGCGACTGCGTGATACAGCTCGCGAAGCTGAACTAACGTGACATCCTTGGGGCGCCTAGAAACCGCTATGTCTTCATCTTGCTTCGGCGTGATAAAGTTGATCTTGTCACCCTTCTGCCCCTCTGCAGTGCATGGGCCTCCTGTCATGTCGGATTCCTTAAAGGCAGGCGTACAGGTAGCGACCGCAAGATTGAAGTGTCTTTCAATTCCCTTGCCAGGGTGTTTTTGCTGGATACGTAGAAGCGCGGCCTTCACCTGTTGCTGGTTTGCGAGTTCGGGCACGTTTCTGTTTACGATTCGGGACACGTAGTTTCCATGAGGAATGACTACATGTCCTTCTACGCATGCGACCGGGGGGTCGTATACGCAGGTGTCGGCACCAGATGCTAGAAACGCCCCGCCCTGCCTCATTGTGTCAAAGGCAGAAGAATATATCCTCGCAAAGAATAAACTAAATGGGCGGCGGTCTTCTTCAGCTCGTTGCGTATGGTGCTCAGGATGCCTACATCACTGGAAATCCCCACATCACCTTCTGGAAGGTGCTCTACAAGCGTCATACGAACTTCGCGATGGAGGCGTTTCGTGTGAACTTCACTGGTTCGCCTCAGTATGGCCAGCGTGTCGTTGCCGTCGTCAACCGCAACGCTGACCTGATGTACAAGACCTACCTGGAGGTCCAGCTCCCCGATACGCAGGGTGTCGTGTTCGGTGGTTCGACCAAGCCGGTCACGTGGTCGGCTGCCTGGGAGCGTCGTCTCGGCTACCAGCTCCTCAAGAAGATTGAGGTGGAAATCGGTGGCCAGATCATCGACACTCACTACGGTGAGTGGCTCTTCCTCTGGGAGAACCTGACGTCGCAGTTCGACAACTCCGTCAAGCTGGACTCGATGACGGGTGGATACCTCGGTGGTTCGACGACGACGGCCGTCTCTTGCGGTGGTCGCCCGAACATCCTCTACATTCCTCTGCAGTTCTGGTTCTGCCGCAACCCGGGCCTGGCCCTGCCCCTGATCGCCCTCCAGTACCACGAGGTGCGCATCAACGTGACCCTGTCGCCTGCTACGGACCTGGTGAGCAAGGGTACGTACACATCTGTCGCCCAGGCTGCCTCCGCTCTGCCCCAGCTCAAGGACATGTCCCTGTACATTGACTACGTCTACCTGGACGTGGATGAGCGTCGCCGGTTTGCCCAGCAGTCGCACGAGTATCTGATTGACCAGCTCCAGTTTGGTCTCCAGCAGACGCTCACGACGGCGTCGGCTCGCATTGACCTGACGCTGAACCACCCCGTCAAGGAGCTCGTGTGGGTCTTCCAGGATGCCCGCAAGACGGACTGCGGCTCAACGATGACTGCCAACGTGGGCTTCACGCAGCCGTTCAGCTACGATGATATCGTTAACCGCTGCCGCCTGCAGATCAACGGACAGGATCGCTTCGATGAGCGCTATGGCGACTATTTCTGGCGTGTTCAGCCGTACCAGCACCACAGCGGTGGCGCCTTCTGGCCGATGCGTGCACAGGCATTTGCGCAGACTGCGACGTATTGCGAGACGGGTGGCAACACCACGGCTGATTACACGATCAGTGGAAGTGTTCTGACCATCCTCACTACCCTCAGCACCTCAGGTGGCGCTTCGATCATCCAGGAGGGCGCGCTCGTCACGGGTACGGGTATTGCACCTGGATGCGTGATTGCGGCATACGGAACTGGCAACGGTACGACTGGAACCTACCAGCTCAGTGAGGCTCCGATTGGCGCCGTCAACTCTACCGTTCTCCGGTTCACTTCGCCGAACCTCCAGTACACTCCTCACGAGAACCCGATCAACGTATACTCGTTTGCTCTCCAGCCCGAGGAGCACCAGCCGTCCGGCACGTGCAACTTCTCCCGCATTGACACGACGACGCTCGTGTTTGACAGCGTCTCCGAGTCGGGTCTTGCGAAGCCGACGAAGAGCACCCCGTTCAACTTCCGCATGTATGCGGTGAACTACAACATCTTCCGCGTGATGAGCGGTATGGGTGGTCTTGCCTACAGCAACTAAAGTGCTTGAAGTATACAATGGAGGACGAGCCCGGTGCACCGCCGGTGTCAGATCAGTGTGTATTTCTTAAGCGAGGTGATGAAGACACCCGAGTCTTTGTCCCCGGTGAGCGCGTCTGCGTGAAGAATCACGAAGGCGAACGAACAATGGGAAAAATAGTTGAACATACTCCACACGATTACGTCAAGCTGACGTTAGACACTGACTTTCCATCTCGTCTTGCAAAGGGTCGGGACCGGTCCGGAGCAGTTCTTCTTCAGCCGAAGATCCACGTTGGTCAACTGCTCGCAACCGAGAGTGAGAACCCCACTGCTGGGCGTCGCTTAGCGACCAAGCGCGTCCGGAAGGTCACTCGTCGGCGTCGTAATCGGAAGAGTTCTCGCAAGCTCCGTTTTAAGTTTTTCTAGATACAGAATCGCATCCATGTGCTCCTCTTGCGCGTGCACAATCCACTGAAGAACAGAAAGATCCTTACGATCAAGGTTCGTTCCGTACTTCGCTTGTCCAAACTCCGACCGTTGCTTGAACTTCTCAATCACGGCGGTTACAATGCTGTCCATTTTTATAAGTAGAGTGTCAATGCTGAAAGTCTTTCTCGTCTGCTTGGTGATTGGCTGTGTATTGATTGTACTTTCCAATCCGATCACGTACTTCAGAAAGGAAGCTCCGACTACACGTTTGTATTCGGAAGGCACCCGTGAAGTCCTAAGGTCTGCTGGAGCATTATCGGCGCCGGTTGACCCGGGCCAGGGCATTTTACGTGGTCTCGGCCCAGTATATGCCCCATTTCGTGGCTTATGACATACTGCCGGTACCCATTCAGATCTTGGCCACTCCTCTTTGTCCCGTGTCTCCACCGTTGTTCATTGATATGCATCTGCTTACCTCCCAGTTCGGCGCACGAGAGAGTGTGATCGCATCCCGCTGCCTCCAGTCCCTTGAGAGATGACAAGTGAATGATCACTTGCGGGTTGGACTTCACGGCTACAAACTGGTAGCCATGAGCTTCCCATCCATCCGGATCAGCTAAACATATAGCTACGTCTCTTGCGAAGTCGTCTAGAGGAAAGTCTACGTCGGGGTCCACGACGACTGTGTAGGTCACCCTCACCATTAAAAATGGACGTGATTTTATAACTGACAGCCACCTCAGAATGCCCAAGTGTTCTCACTGCAAGAAGAAGACCCACCTTGAGTTCAAGTGTCCCTGCTCAGATGAAAAAGTATTCTGCGTAAAGTGCCGATCTACAGAGACACATCGCTGCGAAGTTGTCTACAAGTCAGTTGAGTTGGTCAAGGTCGTTGCTGAGAAGGTGGCGAAGATCTAGTCACCTCCGGGGGGCGCAATGGGCATGAACTCCATCAACGTATCCATGATACGGGTCACCCTTGCAGTTGTCATATTGAACCGATTCATCACTGACGCAATGACGCCCCCGTCTCGCTCAAGAAACTCAACCTCTAGGAATCCCTCCGTGTTGTAGATCTTCGCATAGCAAACGTGCGGATCGGATTGTGTCTGTTCCCACGCCTGGAACCTGCCGTTGGAAACCTCCAACTCCATTGCGTAGCCGGTTGCAGTGTTCATCTTCGCGATTGCGTTGCGAATGTTGGTATTCATCTTGCCCACTGTCTCCTATATGCGAAAAATCAAATCCATTTTGAATACAAATGCACTTCCTGCTCGAAGCTCTGCTCGTTGGACTCTTTTTCCTGCCGGTGTATTGGGTTGCGGAGAAGGCGGGATTCTCCAAGTGGATCACGCTGTTCCTTGCAGGGGCGCTGTTCCACGTGGTCGCTGAGCTGACGGGTGTTAACCGGTCCTACGTCTTGACGAAGGTCTGAGTGAAGTAGGCCAACAGTACCTCGTATGGAGCCACCTTTTCCCCTGAGAAGTAGAATGCAAACCGATCGATGTACTCCGCGTTGTAGAGACAGTGGTGCATCACCTTTGCCACTTGCGCCATTGAGATTTCCTCTGGGTTGGCACCGGGCCATGCATAGGACGGATATTGGTTCGCCACCCTGGACCGAGATGGACAGTCAAATGGAGTGCATTTGTCAAACGCCTGCTGAAGTTTGGTGATGGAGACCATTTGCGAAGGAAGTTGCTCGAGGGTGATGTCGCGGTACGCCATGGCTGATGTTGTCATCCAGAATGAAAACAAGTCCATTTTAGTCAGATCGTCTAAAATGGATTCGTTTGGTCCAATAAAGTGGAAGTTGGACCTATCACGCACTTTCACCTATCAATCCCAAAATGACGACTCGCTGGTGCAACTACTGCGGTGACATCGCGCGCGCCTTCAAGCCCCGCCCGGGGGGCCTCTGCACCCCCTGCTACAAAATGGACCAGGCCCCGGCCAAGCTGAAAAAGGTAGAAATGCCTCCACCCGACCGCGTCACCCGTGAGGCCCTGACCGAACGCTACATGAGACTGAAGGCGTTTGAGGAGGCAGAGATCGCCGCCGACGCAAAGTATGGCTACAAGACTCGGCGACTTGGGCTACCTGAGCATATTTCCGAGAACATGATCAAATTTATTATCCACAACCACCTTGCGGACATCACGTGTACATGGGCCACGAAAGTTGGGGACCTGCAGTCCGACGTTCTGAAGACGATCGAGTGTAAGTCGTTCACCAGCGATGGGCCGACCTCATTCGGACCGAAGCAGAAGTGGGACCATATCTTCTTTCTCGATGCGCGTGAGTGGCTGGTCGATAGGATCGTGGTGTGGCAGATCGCTGTGCCCAATACGGATGAACTGTGGAAGACCATCAAGGTAAATAAAAAGCAGTCAAAGGCGGATCAAAGCGACGAGAGCCGGCGTCCTCGTATTAATTGGGAGGCGCTTTACCCGCAGGTGAAGGATCACTGCAATAAGGTCTTTGAGGGAACCTTTGAGGACATCTTCACAGCAGTGGCACCAGACGCTGAGCCACTAGCGTAACCACGGGCACAGACACCGCATTGCCCGCCAACTTATAGAGATTCGTGTCTGAGATTTCTGGCAACGCGTAGTTCATAGGAAACCCTTGAAACGAGAAACACTCGCGAGGAGTCAACTTGCGAATACCTTTTTCATCTAGGATCAGCGGAACATTGTGGCCACCTCCACCCATGTTCGCAGTTAGGGTTGGGCACTCGTTGCTCTTGTTCTCTCGCACATAGACACGCCGGTACTGGTAGACGGTGTCCTTCTTTTTCACAGCCTCGCTGACGAGTCCCCATGTCGAAGACTTGTCCGTGTAGTAATACTTTTCGGCAACATCATCTTGCAACAGTGAAGAGATAGTTGACTTTGGAATTTGTTCAAAGTCTAGACTGAAGTTGTCAAATGCCTCCTTTGACTTGAGACAGACGATGTAGATCCTCTCGCGATGCTGTGGAACACCTGTGATCTCGGCAGTGTTGAGGATCTTGTGCCTGACATGATAGCCCCTGCTTTCAAGATTTGAGATGATGGTCTCAAACGTCTTGTTATCGTCATGCGACACCAAGTTCTTCACGTTCTCAAGCACCACGCACTTTGGTTTGTGGTAGTCAAGGATCTCCAGAATCTTCCAGAAGACGTTGGACCGCTTGTCATCGAATCCCTCCTGCCTCCCCGCAATGCTGAACGGCTGGCAAGGGAACCCGCCCGTCAGAATGTCATGCGCCGGGATAGTCTTGACATCAATATCATTCAGATCGCCAAGTGTGAGTGAGTGGTTGAAGTTCGCATCATACACTGTCTTTGACCACGGTACCATATCGTTCGCGAACACACACTCTACCTTGCCAGTGGATGTGAATGCGTGAGTGAAGGCACCGGTTCCTGCAAAGAGATCGATCATCTTGAGCTTCTCGACAGCAACGCGACGGGTTTGCTTCTTCATGTTGTTGTGTCTGCAGTTGGAGGATTGATTTCTGTTTTGAACGTGCTCATTTTATTTTTATGCTGGTTGGACCTTGCGCCGGCTCTTCTTCTTGGGCGCGTCTTTAGGTAGCTCGACAAACACATCCACAGAGGCTAAATCAGACTGAATCTCCTCTACGACTCCGTTTATTTCGTCGTTAAATCCTTTCAACGATGTATTGATCGCATCTTGCGTAGATGTCCATCTGTCTTTTAGCTTAATAATCAGGATCCACCCATTATTAAGTACATTGCGAGCCTTGTCGGCCCACTCCTTAAACTCATCCTCTGCAAGTAGCTTGCTATGTTTCTCGTAAAGTTTGATATATTCATTCCACGGGCGAATGATAGCACCGGCCACAAGTTGTAGGCGCTCAACTGGATTTCCCTCTGTTACTCTGTTCATATAGACAGCTAGCTTGTTTCCATTTATAATTTCAGTCTCAACCCAAAAGCGATCAAAACGTGGCATATGTGTCTTAACGCAAAGTAATACTCCAACGTGTGAATCTACACTATCCTTGAGATTCTC
>Ga0114978_10001509_pt1 | contig 19548 bp, 19 predicted proteins | sample S_140212_EF_Meta_FD_87027 | JGI IMG/M metagenome (GOLD analysis project Ga0114978, IMG submission 87027) | Freshwater microbial communities from Lake Simoncouche, Canada to study carbon cycling - S_140212_EF_MetaG | ecosystem: Environmental > Aquatic > Freshwater > Lake | place: Lake...
AACTTATATATAACTTATATAACTTATATAACTTATATAACTATAATATTGTAATATATAATAATTATATTTTTATTTTATTTTTTCATTTATTTATATAAATAATTTTTTAATTGGTATTTTTTTTTTTTATTATTTATTATTTTAATATAAACAAGATTTGATATATTATTATATGAAATAAAATTACATTATAAATTAAATTAATATAATAAAATTATATAAAATATATTCTAAAAATGGAAATAGTAAATAATAATACTATAAATACAACAGATAATACAAATATTAATATAGTAAATAATGATACTTATTGTTCTAATTGCGGAAATTGTGGTCATTTATTTAAACATTGTAATGAACCTGTAAATTCGTATGGATTATTATGTTTTTATAAAAAAAAAACATTAGTTAAAGATACAACCCCTGAATTAAATAATAAAAGATCAAAAACAAAGAAAACTGAATTTAGTTTAAAAAGTAATAAACATAGTAAAAGTTATAATAATTTAAATACTAATAATAATCTTAATAAAATAAGAATTTTAAAGCGCAATGAAACAATTTCACATACCTTAAAAAATATGATTGGTATCGTAGGATCAAATCCATATGAAACAAATAATATAGTATCTGATATAATAGATGATACTAATAATGTTCATGATTCAATAGATGGTATAATTGATGTATATGATATTATTGATATGGATAATGAATTTAATACAACTACTGATAATAACACAAATGTAGAACTCAATAACCAAATCAACCAAATCAACCAAACCCACCAAACCCACCAAACCCACCAAACCCACCAAACCCACCAAATCAACCAAATCAATCAAACCCACCAAAATCAAATCACACCCACAAATAATATACCAATAGAAAATAAAAATATGAAAGAAATTACTATACAAAAAGTATTGTTAGTGCAAAGGCGTAATACAATAGGATTAATTGAATTTATAAGAGGTAAATATGAGGTAGATAATCCTAATTATATAATTAAATTATTTAATATGATGACTTTTGATGAAAAAAGAATGTTTCGTGAATATGATAGTTTTGATATGTTACGAACTATTATTGGATTAAAAAGAGAATTTCATTATCGTGGAGAATATAATACTTCAAAAATAAAATTTAATACATTAAGAGATGACCCGCGAGGTAATCAAATACACGCATTATTAGATAAAAGTTATACCAAATGGTCTAGTCCAGAGTGGGGTGCACCTAAAGGTCGCCGTAATAATAAAGAATATGATATTGAATGTGCAATTAGAGAATTTGTTGAAGAAACAGGTGTTAAATATAAAAATATAAATGTATATAGAAATATTAAACCATTAGAAGAAATATATAAGGGCATTAATGGTGTTGTTTATAAACATACCTATTTTATTGCTGATATTAAAGATACAATTGAGAGTCATGAAAATATAACTTATATAGAAAAAGGAGGATATTTAAATAGTGAAATTAGTAATGTAAAATGTTTCAATTTAACAGAATGTCAAAAAATTATTAGACCATATTATTTAAGTAAATTAAATGTTATTAAAAAAGGATTTCAAATTATTCATTGTATGAATTCATATTTTGAATGAGTAATTTTATTTTTTATATTAATTTTATTTTTTTATTAAATATAATTATTTTTTATTAAATATAATTATTTTTTATTAAATATAATTATTTTTTATTAAATATAATTATATTTTATTAAATATAATTTATATGTATATATTAGTATTAGTATTAGTATTAGTAATATTTATGAAATGTCGATTTGTAAATTATTTAATGGCACAGTAGCATCTTTACCATTACAACCACCATTTACTCAACAAGTATTACACCAATCGGCAGCTACTGTGGCAGCTGCGGCAGCTACTGCGGCAACAAAAATAAAACCAAAACCAAAACTAAAACAAGTTATAGATGATATTACAATTATGTCTTGGAATATTTTTTTTAAATTATATATAAAAAATTATACTGCTAAAGATGATATACATAAGGAAATTAATAGATATATAGAAAATGTAATAATGCCTGATATATTATTTACACAAGAAACAGCCTATAAATATACAAATGTTGAATATGAAACAATAAGTTCAACATATGGTATACCTTCTTCTTATTCTGCTATAGCAATTAATTATAATAAAAATAAATTTAAATTAATAAATAATATAATAAGAGGAGGATTTAATGACAAATATGTAAAGTCAATAATTACAAAAACATCAGATAAAGTAATAAACGAAGCACCTACTATACGTAATGATAGACCAATTTTAGCAATTAAATTAGAATATATTTTATCAAAAAAAACATATATATTTGTAAATTTATGGGCAGCGCATAATATATTTAGAAAAAACAAAACACAAGAATTTATAGATTATTTAGAACAAATTATAATTGCGTGTGGTTATGTACAGAATGATAGAATTATAATAGCAGGAGATTTTAATGAATTTTATGAAGAATCTGTATCAAATAAAATAATGAAATTTAAAACTATACCACAAGTATATTTAAAACAACTGTCTGCATCTTGTTGTGGTAATACAGATGTTACAAAGATTAACATACAAGATCCAAAAACATTTTTATTTAATATTAATCATACACGTCCATTTGATTTATTATATGATAGTGATAATAGTGTTAATAGTGTAAATGTAAGTGTAGATACAGATCAAAAAATATCAGATCATTATCCAATAATAGGTAGTTTTACAGATACATATAATATTATGTCAGGAGGATATAAAACAACTCATAAAAATAAGAAAAAAAATAAAAAAAATAAGAACACTAATAAGAACACTAATAAGAATACTAATAAGAATACTAATAAGAATACTAATAAGAATACTAATAAGAATACTAATAAGAATACTAAAAAATAATCATACTAATAAGAATACTAAAAAATAATCATATATAAAATAATAATTAAGCTATCACTCTATTTGTATCATTGCTTCTCTTTCAGCACCTACACCAATAAATTTAATAGGAATACCAATTAATTCTTCAATACGTTTTAAATATTTTTTAGCATTAATAGGTAAATCATTAAAATTTCTAATTTCAGTTGTTGGTGTCATCCATCCATCAAATACTTCATATTCTACTTCTACTTTTGCCAATTTTTCTAATGATGATGGAAAACCACAAACTTCCCGACCATCAATTTTATATGCAACTGCAAGTTTAATTTCTTCAAAAGTATCTAATACATCTAATTTAATTAAACATAATGTTGCATTATCAGTCCCATTTATCATAGTAGCCCATTTGACCATAGGTATATCTAACCATCCACAACGCCTCTTGCGACTTGTAGTTGTGCCAAATTCTCTACCAATAACTTGTAATTTATTACCAAGTTCACATAATAATTCAGTAGGAAAAGGACCATTACCAACTCTGGTGCAATATGTTTTTAATACATAATTAATGGTACCAATACAATTTGCAGGAATACCTAATCCAGAACAAACTGCTCCTACACTACAATTTGTAGCTGTGCAATAGGGATACACACCAAAATCAACATCTAAAAGACAGGCTTGTGCAATTTCTACTAATACACGACCACCACCTTCACCACCGTCACTACCTTTATTTATAGCATTATTTAAATAGGTAATGGTATCAATAACCATAGGACGATAAAATTCAATTTCATTTTTAATATCTTGCATTAATTGGATTATATCAATACTATAGCCTAATGTGTTTTCTAATTCAAATACTAATCCTTTTACTTTTTCTTCTAAAATGTGTTTTTCTAAGAATAAATCACACATACGAAGACCAACGCGCAATGCCTTGGAACTATAAACAGGTCCCATACCTTGTTTAGTTGTTCCAATAACAGATTTTGGGTTTGAAGAATTGCTTTTTTGTAATTCTCTTGCTGCGTCAGCTTCTTTATGTGCATTAAGAACAATATGGGCTCTATCGGATATAAGTAATCTTTTTGTAATATCATTGGTAGCTTTATTATCTGGATCAGTATTTTGTATAGTTTCAATTTCAGTTCGTAAATCTTGTAAATTAATAACACAACCATTACCAATGATACCAATGCAGTTTGGATTTAAAATACCACTTGGTATGAGGTGAAAAGCATAAGACTTATCACCAACAACAACTTTATGACCGGCATTACCACCAGAATTACATCTGGCAACAATATCATATTTAGATGCGAGAATATCAATTAAACGCCCTTTTCCTTCGTCACCAAGTTGTGAACCGAGAACAACATCAACATTATATTTAGTAGTATTCATAGACATAGTCATAGACATATTAATACTTATATTTATAAATAAATTTAAAAAATAGTTATATAAATAATAATATAAAATATAATAATTTATAAAAATTAAACTAAAAATTAATAAAAAATTAATAAAAAAATTAATAAAAAAATTAATAAAAATTTAAATATAAAAATTGATTTATACATCATATAATCTATAATCTATAAATTATTAATAATAAAACTAAAACTCTAAAAATGCGTGACTTTAAAAATGCTATGAAAGCAACATTTATAACATTATCTTTGATAACAGTATCATTTATTATAGTTACACAAGCTTTACCACTATTTAGTATATTTAATTTTGCTGAAAGTGAAAATTATAAAAATATAAAGGGTGATAATTTTATAATTTTAAATAATAATTATACTGTAAATGCTACAGTTGTAAAACAATCAATAAAATATAATATTAAATCAAACTATATTACTGGAGAAGTTATATTTGCTTATAATAATATATTTGATAATCACTATTATTGTATTATTCTTATTGATATTCCAGAACAAATAAAAGAAAGTATAGTCCGTAATTATATGTATTATAATTATAATTTAGGTAAAGAATTAAAATTATTTTGCAATAATGAAGAATGTGTTGAAAAACAATATAATCAAAAATATGACTCATATGAAATATTTACTTGTCATATTTTAAATAAATATAAAATAAATGATGAATTCTAATAATACTTATGTATAATTATACATAATTATATTTAACTTAAATTAACTTCATTTTTCTCATTTTTCTTATTTTTTTATAAATATTTATTTATAAATTCGCTAATTAAATGTGCTTTTTGTTCTTCAATAGATAGATTGTAATGACAATATTGACTTTCAATACTATTATAATATATAAATTCATTAAGACTTATAGTGTTATCTATAATATTATTATTATTACTTATAACATTATTATTATTATCTACAACATTATTATTTCTATTTACCATTGTTAATTCTATCATACGATTCCAGATATTATTATCATTTATATCATTATAATTAAAAGAATGTTTCATAATAGTACTATATCTATAATAATGACAACAATTACAGTAATGAGAATATTTTTTAGATAATATAAATATTCTTTCATAAGGATTAATATTATTATTATCTATTTCCATTTCCATTTCTATTTTTAACTTATTTTCATTATATAATTATATTTAACTTTATGTTTATATTTATGTTTATATAAAAATAAATAAAAAAATAAATAAAGAATTTAACACATAAAAAACAAAAAATAATTTTAATATATAGAATAATAGCTCAAGTTAACTCAACTAACCTCAAGTCAAGTCAACTCACTTCACCAACACTTTGGTCAATACTTATACATTTTTCAATTATCTCTATTAATTTGCTATCCATATTATTATCATTACGTTTAAGAAGGTGTAATAAATGGATTGATACTGAAGTAATAAAGTTGTTTAATTGAATTGAATAATATAATTTATGTTTTAATATAAATGTATAAATATTATATAGATATATTGATTTGTTTCGCAAGCTCTTTGTTCTATTTTTAATATTTGATGAACTCTTAATAAATTTTATATCCGATAATTTCATAATATATTTACATTTATTTATAAGTGTAAAATAATCTGTTAAATCATTAAATAGGTAATGTAAATGTTCTTTAATGATAGAAATATCTATACCAGCAGCATATAATTCAGGGTATACTTTTGAAGTTGTTATATGGAGTTTATTAACTATATAATATTTGTTAAAATAATTATATATTTTAAGTAGTAAATGACGATCCATATTATCTAAGTTTGCATCATATAATTTTGCATTTTCAAATAATAAAATATATGCATTTAATGTTTGTAAATCGTGGTGATATTCTAGGTGAAAGTGGGTAAATGTATTTGGTGTACTCCAGCTTAATAAAGATAAATCTAAATTTTTACAATATAATAATAAATATTTTAAATTTTCACAATTATTTTTATTATAAAAATCATTTGTGTTTATATCAATAATTAATTTAGATATTGCTTGTTTATGTTTTTCTATATCATATATCATAATAATAATATGATGATTTTTGTTATTTATAGCAAGTTCAAAAATATGACTCATACAATTATAAGGATCATTATCGAATGATATTAATTCAAAATAATATTTAAACATCTTTACTAATAAATAATCATCTAATGGATTAAATACTATAAATTGACTAATTTCCATAACATCAAAACCATTTAACTCATTTAGTTTATTATTTTCTAATAAAATATTAAGTATATGTCTGTTGTATATAGTTAATGCTGAAATAATAACTGCACTTAGATTTATATAATTATGTGACATATTAGACAGTAAAATTAGTATAGCTTTGGGGTTGTCATATTTAACATTATCTTTTTGTTTAGCTGTAATTAAAGTAATCAAACTAATCTTATTTTTATCTTTCTCTTTATCTTTTTTACTTTCACTAAAATATTGAGATAATCGTTGGTAAATAAGATTTGTAAGTTTATCATTATATAAATATATATTATATTTTACAATATAAGCTAATACTTTATAACTTAGTGTTCTTAATTCTTTATTACTCAAACAACTAATAACATATTTAGTAATTTCTATACCATTATAAGTTTTGTGAAAATTAGAACCAGAATTTATAATAAAATAAAGCCATGTATTAGGAAGATAAATTGACATAATATTTTTAAAATATTCAAAAATATTACTACGTCTCATTTTAAATATTTGCATATTATTATCAGAATTTATAAGATTTTCCCAATTAATAATATCATCTATACAATCTGGAATCCTAACAGGCATACTTTCTGCAAGGTTTCTGTCTTTTATTTGTTTGACTAAATATGGAAAGAATATTGCTAATTTTAACAATGTGTCTATATTATAACAAAACATAGCAATGACTTCCATAATGTCTTGTGGTAAAAAGGGTAGGTCTCTTTCTATTTCTTTGTATGTGACAAGTGATGTATATTGGATTCTGCCTATGCCTATGCCTTGTTCGCATTCGGCTTTGGCTTTTTCTTTGGCTTTGTCGTTTTCTATGTCGATACCTCTGTATCTGTCTATGCGTCTGGCTTCTTGAACAGAATCAAATGGTGGAATATTTACTTGTATAGCTAAATCAGTAGCCATTTTAAAATAAATGTGTAAAATATAGAAATATTTCTATAATTTCAATATAGCTAATATATAGATATATTAACTATATATTTTATACTTCTTATAAAAAAAATCAATTTTATGTTAAATAATGATATAATTACTATTTTTCTTATTTCTTCTTTTTTCTTATTTCTTATTATTTCTTCTTTCTTCTTATTTCTTATTATTTCTTCTTTCTTCTTATTTCTTATTTATTAAACATAATATTAAATATAAACATAAAATTGAATATGTATCCAGAATATATTATTAATACAAATAATACTTATACTTATACTTATAGTTATAGTTCGTAATAACTTAAAAGTATGACAGACCCAATAATATTTAAAAAAGAAGTGATACCTACAACACTGTTGCCAATTATACCACCACCACCTCCAGCTCTACACTCATCACCTTCCTCACTACAACCACCATCAAACTCAACAAACCACTCTGTAAATACATCAGTTCTACACTTTTTAAAAGGTAAGAATATCTTTGTATTTGATACAGAAACAACTGGTCTTCCAGAAAAGTCTCCTAATGGATGGGGTTCTTATTGGTCTTATTTTATGAATGAAAAATATGAGAATTCGCGTATTATAAGTATAGCATGGTCTACACTTCATAATTTTAATCAAGATAATCAAGAACAAATAGATAATAGTATAAATAATGTCCAACATTATTTACGTTATCCAGAAGGGTTTACAGAAATAAATAATAGTCATATCCATGGTATTAAATATGAAGATACTGTAAATAATGGTTTACTATTAAATGATTTATTAGAACAAAAAGGTTTGTGTGTGGATATATTAAAAGCAGATTATATTGTAGCTCATAATATCGGATTTGATTATCACGTATTAATGAATGAATTATATAGATTAGGAACAGAACATGCAAAAGCGTGTATGTTGCATTTAAGCACATTATATTCAAAAAAAAGATGTATATGCACAGGAGAATTATCTACAGAAATATGTAAAATGGAATTTACTACAGTTAGTAATTATAAAGGAAATAAAAAAGCAAAAAGTTTTAAGATGCCTAAATTAAGTGAATTATATATTTATTATTATGGTAAAGAGTTTGAAAATCAACATAGTGCTGACGGTGATGTAAAAGCGTTATTAGCAATTATGAAGAAATTATAATTTTTTTATTTTTTTGTTTTATGTTTTATATTTTATATTTTATATTTTATGTATTAAATAAAATAATAATATAAAAAATTGATTAAGTATATATAACAATTCTATAATAATATAATTTTATAATTTTATAATAAAATGGCAGATGAAATGCAATTATTAGAACGTAAAATGAAACAAATTAAAATAAGTAAAAAGACACCAACGGCAGCACCACCAAAACCAACAAAAACACAATCAAAAACACAACCAAAAACACAACCACCAAAAGCACCACCAAAAGCACCACCAAAAGCACCACCAAAAGCACCACCAGCACCACCAGCAGTTATTATTGATAATAAAGCAAAAATATTAACAGAAGATTTAGGTAAAAAGTTTGAAATGGCTATATGTCTTACATATGATATAGAATATGATGGAAGGTACAAATATGATATGGAAGAACCATTATTACTTAAAGAACGTCTTAAAAAATTACCAGAATTATTTCCAAAATGTATTCATACTGCAAAAAGAGGGTCTCAATATGACTTTACTGCATCTGATAATAAAGAATTACATTTAAGTGCAAAAACAACAAAAGGTGATAATAAAGTATGTGCACAAGTGATAGGACAACCAACCAGAAATAAATTTTGTGAGTTTTTTAAACTTGATGCAAAAACTAATAATATTGATATAAAAAAATATATACAAAATAATGTTAAAACAATGTTAAAGTCATATGATTTTTATACATTTGATTGTCCTATGATTTATTACAATAAAAAAACGGGTTCATTACAATATATTACTAAAATAAAAGATATTGAGTGGCATAAGTATACATTCGATTTTAGTCATTTGCATAATAAAAAAAATAATTATGAATGGAAAGAAAGTAGTTCTCTATATTTATTAGAAAATAATAAAAAAATAACAATAGGAGAGTTTCAAATACAAAATCATAGAGATAGTATTAAATTTAGATGGAGTTTTATAAATTTATTAAAAATATTTTCAGAACATTTTGAAATTATAAAATTATAAAATTATAAAGTTAAAAGTATTTCATTTATTTTATCAACATATTCTTTTGAAATTTCACAACCTTTAAATTGTCGTTTTGTTTTTTTACAAGCTAATGCTGTTGTTCCTCCGCCTAGAAAAGTATCCATAACAATATCATTTTCGTTTGAATGTTTATTTATTAATGCTTCAAATAATGGTAAACTTTTTTGTGTAGGATGAAATCTATTCTTACCACCTTGTAATGGAAATTCATATATACCTTTATCATATGAACTATTAAATGTAGGTGAACCGCCTTTAACACCTAAAAGAGCAATTTCCCTACAATTTGTTAAATAATTAGTCTTACTATTTAAAGGTTGTGGATTAGTTTTAATCCATTCAATAAATCTAATTTGTTTAAATTTACAAGATTCCATAATAGTTTTTAATTCCCCAATCTTCCATATATCAAACCATATGATAAGAGTTCCACCAGTTTTTAATTTTTTATAATATTCTCCAATAAATCTTTTAAGTTTATCCATAGTAAAATCCTTATCCCAATCACCATATTGTGTTTTAACACAATATTTTTTACCATAGATAGAACCATATTTCATATAATTTTCTTTTTTATCATCATTTAATATCTCTTTATTTTCAGGATTATTTGTATGTTTGTTTTTTTCATTCTCTTTTTCATTTTCTTTTTCCTTATAAGCTTCCCATTCTGCTTCAGTTTTAATATATTCAATATTATTGGCTTCATTTTCTTTAACCATATTATAATGTTTATCCATACCAGTATCTTTTGAAATAATATATGGAGGGTCGGTTAATATTAAATTTATAGAATTATTTTCGATTGTATTTAAATAATCTAATCCATCACAATTTTTAATTTCTATGCCAGTGTGTATTTCAGATTGTATTTCAGATTGTATTTGTGTAGGTATAGATGAACCTGTTTCTGTTTCTGGATCTAATATACTTGATAATGTATTAATAATAGGTGAGTTTGTATTCTGTTCTATTAATTGTTCTTTATTATTATTTTTTTTAAGTTTTAATTTAGGTTTAGTATCAGTTTTAGTCTCAGGTTTAGTTTTATTATCAGTTTCATTTATAATAGTTTCAATATTATTAGACATATTAGACTATATAAATATAAATTATTCTAAATTATTCTATATTATTATATATTATTTATTATAATTTTATATTTCAATTTTTATAAATTTAAAAAATAAGAATATTTATAATTTAGCATAAATTATTATTATAAATAAAAAATTGAAATATAAATTATAATATAAAATTATATATAAATGAGCAGACAGAAATTATTTATAGATTTAGTAATGGTTCACGTAAATCAAGAAATTCAAGAAATTCAACAAACTCAACCAAGTAAAATAAATCAAGAACCACATCAAGACAGTAAAATAAATGATACTATATCAGAACAACCTAAAAACAGTATATGTGGTTGTTATAATAAAGATAAATCAAATGATATGAGATTGTGTGGTATATGTTATTGTTATAATAATAATCTCAATAAAGAAGAACAATGTAGTTTTTGTCCCGAAACATTTCATGAGTATTATAATTCTGGATATATTATCACAGATTCAGGATTCAGTAAAACAGGTGAGCCATGTGAAGATTGTTTCTGCACTGGGTTTTGTTTACCTGTTAAATTCCCTTTATTCTTTACTTGTTGTTTAGGATCAATATTTAATAATATGATTAATTGTTGTAGAGATACTAATGCTAATTATTTATGTTAATATTGTAATATGTTAATATGTTTTTTTTTATTTTTTATTATAGATAATTAAAAAAAATAAAAATTATAGAAACCATAATAACTATTAGCCTATATTTCTATATCTTTTATGTTTTCTTATTCCCCTTGTTCTCCCTCAGCAATATCTATTATAATATGTTCACGTTCAGCTTCATGTTTAGGTTTAGGTTTATTTGCTTTAGCTTTGTTGGCGCGTGAGCACTTAGAATAATGTCTGTTGTTTGCCCGACGGCGTATAAGTTTCAGTTTTTCAAATTCTTCGTATGTGACAATATACCTCAATTCATTTAATTGTGGTATTGTCAAATTTACTAAATATTTAGACACTGGATCATTTGTATCAGTTTGCATACTATCAGACGTTATATTATCTACAGACATAGACATATTGAAATATATATGTTTTAGTAATATTTATAATTATAGTTATTGTTATAATAATCTTCAATTTTTGTCAATTTTTTCCAATTTTGTATAAATTTTACATTTATTTTGCTATTTTTTATTAATTATTTATTATTAATTATTTATTATTTATTATTAATTTTATTTATTTTTTCTATTAATTTTGGTATAAAGTATTTATAAAAATAGTTAAATGTGTCATATTTATCTTTTATATCTTTATCTGTTAATCCTGTTTCTTTAAGTATTTCTCGTATAGTACCTAAATTATGATGTTTAATAACAGGTGCGTGGTCCCATAATACTAATGTTTCAACATCATAATATGTATATATAAAACCATTCTTTTTTAATTTCTTTAACATTTCATTTTCTGGATATGGATATATCGCAAATCCATTATAATTTTTATATAATTTACCCCAATGTACCAATTTATAACCTTCTAAAAAGATACAATTATAATCTTTATTATTATTACATTTTTTTGGTGTTGTAAATTGTCTACATGAGGTTGTTTCTATACATTTACCTTTTGTAGTTTTATTATCTTTATCTTTATTATGTTTCCAGAGACAAGACGTATTTGGTTTATTACATTCATCTTTAGTATCATAATCAAAACATAAAGGTAAACAACTATCTTTCATAATATTATCAACACCATATTTATCCATAAAATTTAAAAATGTATTTTTATATATTGAATTTTTTATAGGTGATTTAAAAGGTTCTTTACCTGTAATACATTTTATGGTTTTATAATCTACTTCAATAAAAATAATTTCATGGTCTAATTCACAACAATTATCTTGATGAAATAGCCAGCTGCCTTTAGAATAATAACTACCATTAGGTTTATCATTTATATAATGATTATAATTTTTAGTATTTATTTTATTTTTATCAATATGTTGTATTGGTTTATATTTATCTTTACTATATTTTAACCATTGATTTTCACTAAGTGCTTCTGTTAGTTGCGATAGTAATATCTTATGTTCATCTTTATTTTCATCATAAGTAGATTTGTCATTACTATTTTTACTATCATTATTATTTTTATTCATATATATCATATTTTTAGCATATACATTTATTTTATATGGGTTCCTCTTTTTAGTTCTGGATACACTTTTTCTTAAACTTTTTCTTACACTTTTTCTTACACTTTTTCTTACACTTTTTCTTACACTTTTACTTACACTTTTACTTACACTTTTAGTTTTATTTTCAATATTTGTTTTTGTAGTTAATTTCATTTTTTATTATATATTATATATTATATATTATAAGAATATATAATAAATTAGATAATAAGATAGAGAAGAAAAATAATATACTATATAATTAAAATGACATCAAAAGTTAAAGTTGTTTCTTGGAATATATTAGCAAGTGAATGGATTACTAAAAACAATTATCCAGATATAAATAAAACAATATTATTTAATCATAAACAAAGAATAAAAACAATCATACACAAATTAAAAAATTATAATAGTGATATTATTTTATTACAAGAAGTGATGCCAGATGAATATAAGGTAATACAAAAACATTTTAAAGATGAATATAATATAACACCAATAAAACCTATTAAATGGTCTTATAAAAACACAAATACTAATAAAAATGAAAGTGGAAATGTAATACTGATGCTCAAGACTAACTATAATAATATAAAAATATATGATATGGATTTTTGTGAGTTTTGTATTATTGCACAATGTAATCATATAGAAACAAATAAATTAATAACAATATATAATATTCATTTAGATGATATGTCATCTACAAAACGTAATACACAAATTAAAAAACTTTTAGAAGTTGATAATGAAATAAATAAAACTAATAATTCTCATAATTCTTCTACTCCTTCTCCTTCTATCATCGGTGGTGATTTTAATCAAAATTATAATGCTACAAGTAAATTATATTCAATACCTAAATTTATAGTTCATAATTTGTGTAATACTTATTATCTTGATAAAAAAAAGATAAATATCGATAATATTTTAACAAGAGGGTTTAAAATAGATAAAACAGATTCAAAATGTGTAAAACTAGAAGATGATAATGAAGATATATTTAAAAAAATAGGAAGTGATCATATATCTATTGTTGCAAAAATTTTATTATAATTTATTATTTATCATTTATCATTTATCATTTACCATTTACCATTTATGCATTTTACTTAACCAAACCTTGCGTTCAAATCTCTCTTCTGCTTCATTACATTTTTCTCTTTCATATTCATCCATACCACAATCTCCACAAATTTTATCATTACTACATATATTATCATATTTACATATATTTTTTATATTACTATTATCATTAGTTTCAGTAGTTTCATTCTGGGTATGTGTATCCATTTTATCCAATATGTTATATATGTTATTATATGTTATTTATATTATGAATATCAATTTTATTTATATTATTATTGTTATTATTTTTTAAATTATAAATAATACCCAAAAATACCCAAAAAATACCAAAAAATACCCAAAAATATCAAAAATTGATAACAGTAATAAAAAATTGATTTTAATATTATATCAATAATAAGTTATATATAAAAACAATCAAGCAAGAAAACAATTTAATATATTTAATATATTTATATTCTTAAAATGAGTATCTCTCAAGATCACCAGGATTATATTAACGAGATTATAAATAGTGATATTCAATATCGCTCACATAATAATGAAAGTGTTCAAGATATGAATCAACGTATTCGTAACAGTATTCGTGTTAATTTTAATAAAATCTTATTGAGTAGAGAGAAAGAAAATCTTTTCCGCATTTGGGAACAAAATATCTATACATTTCCAAATACAGCAACACGAGAACAGTTATATGCAGCAGCTCCTGAAGATTGCCTCCATATTATTGGTATCTAAATATAAAACATAAAAAATAAATAATAAATAATAAAATTATAAAATATTTAATATTTAAAATTTACATTTTATTTTTTATTTTTTTGATTTTGGCATACAGTCATCACCCTCACCCTCATCCATAGAACCAAAAGTTCGTTTCAGTTTTTTTTGTAATGTATTTGACCTTGCAAAAATTGGTTTAACCGGCGGAGGGCTCACACTTGTAGCCTTAACCTCCTGTATAGGTGAAAATGATAATAGTTTATACATTTCCAAATATATATAAATATATAAATATATATATATATGTAAAATAATGCAGATGAATATAAATTATAGTTAATATTATAATATTCAATTTTTTACTGTTTTTTTAATTTTATATTAATAAGAACCCATAATTTGATTATATAATTGCATATTTTGAATATCATTTGGTTTACCAAGATGAATAATTTTTTTAATAGCTGAATATCCTGTATCTAATTTTGTATTACACATTAAACACACAACACTTATAAGATTCCATCTAACATAATCATAAAAATGATAGTTAACATTTTGATTATTAGATTGATGTTCAATATTAAGTTTAAATAAGTCATCTACAAAAGGTAATGCTTTTTCTGGTTTATTATTATCCATATAATATTTTAATATATAAATGTAAGGGTCAATAGGTGGATGTGTGCTTATTTTTATAGATATGAGTAAATTGTCAATTACTTTAGCTTCACTATATTTACACATCATAGCACAATAACCAGCTCTAATATAAGATGTAGTATTATCAATATGACTTTGTCCCTCACCATCACCGCCCTCACCACCATCACCACTTTCACTTTTAATAGATAATAAATTATATTTATATCCATTATGAAAATCATTGATACTCATATAAGATTGTGCCAAAAAAAATAAGTTTCTTTTATTTGGTTTAGCTTTTAATAATAAATCAATATCTTTAGTATAGCGTTTTTCAGTAGATGCACCGTGTTTATTACGGTCTTGATAGAGTATAAATAGTGTTGATAAATTACCAATGAGTTCATTACTACCACCTCCACCTCCACCATCTATCAAACAATCATTATATTTAATCATTTCATGTACGGGGTAGTCTAAATCATATCTTAATCCTTTATTATTAGATAGAAATCTAATATCACTATGTTCTTCTATAGTATCTGATAACCACTTTTTTTTTACAATACCGCAAATACACGGAAATTGTTTAATAATCTTTAAAAATTCAGCTGGTTTATAATGAGTTTGAAATTCATCACCAGCATCCATTAATATTAATTTACTAACAGGAACACTTTCGGCAAATTCTAAACTAACATTTCTACTCTCTGGATATCCTTTAAAAATACCTTGTTTTAAATGTAAAATTTGGTTATATTTTTTACAAGTATCTTTAACTATTTGTATAGTATGATCAGTGCTTCCAGTATCATAAACAATAATATGTTTAAAATAGGTATGTGTTGATTTTAATGTAACACCTATACTTTTTTCCTCATTTTTAATCATTATTAAAATACCTACAATAGTATCATCAGTATTATCTTTTACAATGTCTTTCACTTCGTCTTTCACTTCTTCTTTCAGTTCGTCTTTCAGTTCGTCTTTCACTTCTTCTTTCACTTCTTCTTTCACTTCTACTAAATTCATTAAATCAATACATAAATCATTAAAATTACAACTAATTATTTTAGAAGTCATTTTTATATATTTTTATATATTATTTAATAGTTTTCCTAAAATATATATAAATATTTTTATATTATAAATATTGAGTATTTTTTCTTATTTTTTTTTCTTGATATAATATAATAATTATTTTTATAATTTCTGTATACTACAATGAATACTATTAATACTGAAGAACCTACCAATACCTCTACCAACACCAATACCACACCCAATGTAAAAGACCAACTTAAAGCTTTATCTGTTGAAGACCGTTATACATTATTAAATACTATAAATATGGAAGAACGCAATGATTATATTAGAAGACAACAACAAAATGCTATAGAAGAAGAAAAAAAAATAGCACAATGTCCTGTATCAAAACAAGTTAACTTAATGAAATTAGAAATACAAGATTTAAAGATGGAATTACAAAAATTAAAAAATAATACACAAAATACTAACTCAAATACCATTAAGAAATGCCCTTATGCAATGTTTAGATTAGAAGATTTTAACCAAAAACAAATGCAAGAGACAGATAATTTATGTAATGAAATGTCAGAAACTTATACAAGTAGTTTCTCTTGGTGGTCTACAATAATGTTTATAGTATTTATTTTATTTGTAATGACAGCAAAACCACCAAAACATTGTGAATTATTTACTACATTATGAAACCAGTCTAACTAGTAAATCCAATAAATGTTGCAAAATCATCAATATTCATAAGTTGAATACCTTTATCACGAGCTGTTTTAATTTTTCCACTATTTTCAGTAATATCTTTTGCTACTACCATAGTTGTTTTTCCAGTAACGCCAGAACCAATAACACCTCCGCCATCGGTAATCTTTTTTTCCATATCAACATTTCTCACCCCAGTAAAAACAACAACCATACCGGTAAATTTACCTCCAACAACTTCTTTTTTACTTTTACTTTCAATTTCACTTTCACTTTCTAATTTAATCATTTTATGTAATTCTAACCATTCAATAAATTTAGGCATACCAGCAATAAAGATATCTGTAGATTTATCACTAAATCCTTCAACCTTCATAATATCTGCTTTAGTAATTTTCCCTTTTTTCCAAGTTATAAAGAAATTTTGTATTGTATTCATTACCATTTTAAATTTCTTTTCACCTAATCCTAATCCAAAAACATTGCTCGCCATCATAACTCTTTCTAATGGTTGTGGGCTATCAATGACTTTATGAATAGAGTTATAGACATTAGTTGCACTTTTTAATTGAAAGCCATCAATACCAGCAATGACATCTGGTGTAAGTTCCAAAATCGTTTTAATTTCTTCATAACCGGCATTAACTAATTTATTAACAATACCCTCTCCAACACCAGCTATTTTCATAACCGAAAAGAAGGAAATAATTCGTTTAACACGAACATCATCATTATTTTCCATATCATCTACGATAGCATCAACACGAGTTTCATTCCAATGCCATTTAATGGAATCATCTGGCATTTGAGCTGAAGCTGAACATTTTATAATTTTATAAATATAAGGGACAACATCCCCACTTTTAATAATTTGTATTTCTGTTCCAGGACCAATTTTATTATCAACAATATATCGTAAATTAAATCCAGATGTATATTGATGAGTATCTCCTCCAATTATAATTGGTTTATACATAATACGTGGATTTATTGCACCATGTTTTGAAATATTATATTCTACATTAAGAACAACCGTATTTGCCATTTGTTCGTCTAGTGGCATTTTAAAAGCCACTGCATAAGAAGGATTACCGCTGGTTACGCGAGTATGAGGATTTGTATTATCACTAAGAATAATACCATCTATTTCATATTTGCTTTGCTTTTTATAATCTATTAATATTTCTGGTAACTGGCTTTCAATTATAGCATCATAAATAGTATGTCGAGCTATATTTACTCCCATCTTTTCTAACATAGAAAATTGGTCTTCGTATTTAAGATTATTTGGAGCTATAAATTCATAAAATACAAGCTCCATATCTTTAACAACATTTTGTTCTGGTTTTTTACTATTTACAATACCAGAAATAAGACTTCTAGCTTTAGGATACATTTTAATATATTTTTTATTAAACATATCTTTACTCATAATTATTTCACCTCGAATGGCAATATGTTCAGCTTTTTCTAAAAGTTTACTGATATGTGGATTATTGAGTTTACCTAGATTAATATTTTCTAGAAGGCTAGAAATTTCTTGTCCTTCATTACCATCACCATGTTTATATAAAAACATTTTATACGGCTTAGTACCAGATTCAGCTTTATCAGATTTTTCAGATTTTTCAATAATAAGCAGACAACTCAAACCGTCTAATTTTTCAGAGACAAGAATACTACCCGTATGTTCTTTTAACCATTTAGTGAGAACTTTCTCTCCTGGCTTAACTTTGTTAATACTACCTAAATAATATTTAAGTTTAACTTTATCGTATGAGACATCAATCTTAGCACCTGTTAGTTTAAATAATATGGAGCCAGGATTTCTTTCAAATAAAATATGTTCTAAAATATCATAGGAATCATCTGTAAATAATGGATTATCTGTATTATAATAGGCTTCTTTAGCTTGTAAAAGTACTTTTTCTAAAAGTCCTAAATCAATAGATAATGCTTCCTCGTGAGGTTTCGATTCCAATTTAGTAATAAGAGCTTTAGTAATTCTTCCACTTGAACTTGTTTTAGTAGTAGTTGACATTTTTATATATAATATATAATATATAATATGTAATATGTAATATGTAATATGTAATATGTAATTTATATATCTAGATACTTAAAAGTTTTTATATTATAATTGCTATTAGTTTTTATATTAAAATATTTTAATTATTATTTTATTTTAGTTTATTTTTTTCAATTTTTTATTAGATAAAAATAAAAATATGAATATATAATAATAAATAATAACAAATAACAAATAACAAATAACAAATAACAAATAACAAATAACAAATAACAAATAACAAATAACAAATAACAAATAACAAATAACAAATAACAAAT
>Ga0114978_10001510_pt1 | contig 19544 bp, 22 predicted proteins | sample S_140212_EF_Meta_FD_87027 | JGI IMG/M metagenome (GOLD analysis project Ga0114978, IMG submission 87027) | Freshwater microbial communities from Lake Simoncouche, Canada to study carbon cycling - S_140212_EF_MetaG | ecosystem: Environmental > Aquatic > Freshwater > Lake | place: Lake...
ATATTATCACTCAAAAAGTTTCACATATTTACAACATAATAACCTTTTTAATTTTATTATTTTTAATAATGCTTTTTAACTATAGTTATTTATCAGGAAACATAAAACAAAGTATAATTTATATTATTTTTTTTAGTGCTGTTGTACTTTTCTTTCAAATTTTTGAAATTATTAATTGTCAATATATTCTAAAAAATTTTAATTATTTTCCATTTCATATTATTACTGAATTTTCTGCTTGTATTCCCATATATTTACTATGTAATTCATTTTACAAAATATAAATTATCTACACCCTCAAAGGGAACTAGTGAGAAATTCTATCAACGTGTCTTTGCTGGGTTTTGCATCATACGAGATTACAGAGTTTCCTTTTACCATTAATATCGTCGGGTAACCTTGAACATTAAACTTATCCGCCAACGCTTTATCTTTATCACAGTCTACTTCTAAAAAGTTAATGCGGTAGCCTTTAAATTTAGTATCGCCAATATCGCTCTTGAGTGCCTGCCAAACAGGCATGGATTTTTTACAATGCGGGCACCAAGTGGTGTAAAAATAATATAAATCTACTACATCTGATGTTTTGGGTTCATTTGTATATTCGTTATTGGCGACATACGACGGCTTAATTTTAGAGCTTATATAACGGCGCCAAGTATAAAGTGCTGCCGCTATAAAACAGAGCGTGATGATAACTACAATCATATACGTTTTATTTAAAACAATGGCAGATAATTGTTTTCTAACTGCGTCCATGATTAATATATATATTATAGTAGAATAATTTATGATTATATCTTAAACGTATAAAGATTATTTATTATTATTATATAATAATTATACCATTATATAATGCTATTTCAAACAGTAGAAGGAAAATATGTAGAGATAGTGCGTAGCCATTATTTGACGGATACAGCATATTATACCGCTATTATAAAAGTAAAAGGTTATTATAACAAAGCTGCTAAAGATGCCATAACAATAAGTGAAGTCGATAGAATTCAATCTATATTGAAACGGACATTGTAAAAGATTAGGTGGGCAGAACTAGGGCAAGAGTTAAATAGACAGAGCCCCCCAGATAAAATATAAAATCAGTACTAGAAGAGATGTGCATAATAAATAACTGAGTATGACGTTATTTCGTATACCCGTCAATCGCTCGTTTTTAAATAAATCGGGTAGACTTTTAACCAATTTGTTCGTTTCTACACAATTTTTATATAAAGCATAACTTACAAGTGCTAAAGCAATACTATTCACGAGTATCGTTTTAAACATGCTTAAACCTAAAGGTGCTATGGTGCTAATAACAATTAATAGGAGAGCCACACTTGTAATAATATAGATGGATTTGGTATTGTTGGAATAAGTATGAAACGTAGACATTTATTTTCTTTCTTTATAATACTTTTTAAAAAAGTATTACAAAAAGTACTTTTTAAATTTAAAAAAGTATTATCATAAAAGTATTTTTATACTTGCTGAGTTGATTTGGTTCAAAGGTTGTTTTATTTGGTAAAAGGTTTTATATAATGTTAATTTAGTAGAAGAAAAAGAATGTCGACCAAAAATAAAACAAAACGAATCTTTAAAAAAAAAGATTATTACAGCGGCGATGGAATGCTCACTGCAGTGTGGGGACCGGGTATGTGGCATTTTCTTCATACCATGTCGTTCAACTATCCTGTAAAACCAACCCTAGAAGATAAAAAGAACTATAAAGAATTTATTATGAATTTGCGGCATATATTACCGTGTAAATATTGTAGACAAAATCTGACCAACAATTTAAAGTTGAGTCCAATTACAATGGCCGATATGAAAGACCGTGACGGTTTTTCCCGATATATTTATAAATTACATGAAACGGTTAATAAAATGTTGGGAAAAAAATCCGGTTTATCTTTTTGTGATGTGCGGGAACGTTATGAACACTTTCGTTCGCGTTGTACAGATGAAAAGCCTAAATTATTCGACATTAATAAATATAAACAAACGTTGAAGAATAAAAAAGGCAGCAAAAGCAAAGAAAAAGGCTGTACGGAACCATTGTATGGCAAGAAAGCCAAATGTATTATTAAAATAGTGCCTCAAGAGGAAAGAAGTAAAACTCTACAAATTGATAAAAAATGCATCAAGACACGGAGCTAGAGTAGAGTAGAGTATATATTTTTATATTCTCTACTAAAATAGATTTAAAAGTATAAATAGGATATAAATATATTGATATTGATTAATGGCTGCTACTGCTACTGCTGCTGCTACTGCTGCTGCTACTGCTTTACCGAAATTAAATTTAAAAATAAAAATACCAGTAAAAGATCCAGAAGCGGTATTAAGAAAAGCAAATATCCTATCAATGTTAAGATTTATGTGTAACGATATAAATGATACTCAAACCACTTTAAATTCTATATTCAATAGATTAAGCAAAGAACCTATAACTTGTATAAAATATCATCCAATAGCCATGATAGACGGACGCCCTATAGTATATGTAACGTCTATGGTCATAAATGATACTGAAATCCCCATTAATATGGGTTTTTACAAGTCGTCTGGTATATCTAGAAGAGACTCGACCATTAAAGAGTGTTGGTTTCCTACCACACAAGCTATACGCATAAAAGAGGATAAATATAGATTGGAAAAACCCGAAGACAATTATATATTAAAATATGAAAACTGCTACAATTTATCTACTCATGATATTCTAGAGCAAGAGAAATTATTACATTATGGTAGATTTATTAATAAAAACTATGCAATGGTGTGTTATTTTTTATACAAACACAACACGTTGTTGGCAGATTCTTTATTTGTTCCTATAGAACCTCATAGAATTATAGTATACTCGGTCTTTTTACAGGGTAAAGAACCAATACTATTATCAGACGATAAGTGATTAACCATACAGTTCTCTCATTTCACTATAGGTCATTGGTCGTCCCGTTTTCTCTACAAATTCTATATGTCCCTGTTCCATTACGTTAGATAGATTATCGAGTGTGACAGTGTTATCATTCCATAATTTCTTCACTGCGGTCGTGCCCTTGTCTTCCAGCTCTTTTTTCAAATCGGCTAATTTAGTTGCTTCTATGTTCTGCTTTTGCTCTTGCTTCTGCTCTTGTGACATTTCCGATTTAAATATATACGAAAAATATATTTAAATTCTTTTTATTCTTTTTATTTGCCACGGGTCTATATTTTTGCGCAAAACTATGGATTACATTCCAAACTGGCTAAAATCAGCTAAAACGGGGCGCGGCAAATAAGAGTTTTCGGCATTTTTGTAATTGGGGACTTTTTTACAATCAAAGGCTGGTTCGGGGCAGCGCGAGCATGGCGGGCAGGGTGGGTAGGGGGCAGGTCTCGGGCACGACGACATGGTAGGACAGGCTGGGCAAACCGGCGGTATCACCTGTGATTTCAAAATATACATGTCTTCATTACCGGCCGGTATTTGCGATTTGGGAATACCTAGCGGTTGCGGTTGCTTCGGCATCGGTATTTGTAAGGGTTGTCTGGGGTTATCTACCAGGACAGTGTCACCAGCAGGTCCGATATAGGATGAGGATGAGCTGCCTTGTTGTTTGCCATACTTGCCAATATTATTACTAGTATTATCATCATTACCATAAATCATATTGTCTGCTTTTTCACTAATAGATTGAAGAAAGGATGGCAATTGGCCATTTTGATCACTATTTTGATCGCTATTTTGATTTTGTGCGTTATCCATATTCGCTCTAGTAACACCACTCATCCCTGTACCTTGATTCCATCCAGTGCCAGCACCAGCAGCAGTGCTATTTTGCGCATTATCCATATTTGCTCTAGCCACACCACTCATTCCTGTACCTTGAGTCCATCCAGTGCCAGCACCAGCACCAGCACCAGCACCAGCAGCAGTGCTATTTTGCGCATTATCCATATTTGCTCTAGCCACACCACTCATCCCTGTACCTTGAGTCCATCCTGTCGTATCTGTATCAGTAAAACTTTCTATAGTAGGTCCTAAACCTAAAGCATAGAACAAAAATAGTACAATTAAAAATATATATAATAAATGTAACCCGTTTAATTTAAAATTCCACTTCATTATATATATACTTTGTATAAAATACTTTTTTATAAAAAGTATATAGAGTAAAATTGAATCGTGTATTCTTTATTTTATTCTATAGTACAATAGAATAAAATGACTACCAAGAGTAATAAAAGTAAAAATAATTTACTAATTATTGACGATGAAGAAAAGGTAGAGAAAAGAAAAAAAAGTACTGTAAAGGTATTGGATAAATGTTATGCGGACGGTAATACAGATACTATAGAAATCGGTGTTGATGAAGCCGGACGGGGTCCCATGATGGGTCGTGTTTATACCGCGGCGGTTATACTGGTCAATCCTATCTGTGAAGTTGCCTTTAATCATAGTTTAATGAAAGACAGCAAGAAATTTCATTCCGAAAAAAAGATTAGAGAAGCGGCCGAATATATTAAACAGAATGCTATAGCATGGTGCGTCACGTATTCCGATGAAGCCGAAGTCGACAGTGTCAACATCCGAAATGCGACACATAATTCTATGCACCGATCGATTAAGGGGGTGATGAAGAGTTTTACAGATGCTACTGCTGCTACCGTAACAAACGACAAATTTCATCTACTTATTGACGGTAATGATTTCAAACCTGTAGTTGTTATGGATGACGATATAGGTCTTGTACAAATTCAGCATACATGCATTGAAGGCGGCGATAATAAATACTCGGCTATTGCTGCTGCTTCTATATTGGCCAAAGTGGCTCGCGATACGTATATTGAAGAACTATGTAAGGAACACCCTTATTTGATAACCAATTATGATTTGTTGAATAATAAAGGCTATGGTACTGCAAAACATATGGCAGGTATTCGAGAACACGGTATTAGCCCGTTTCATAGGAAAACGTTTGGTCTGTGTAAACAAGCTTTCGCCGTGAAACAAGTTTAAAAAGCTTGGCAAAACCAGCTTTTGACAAAAGCTTGGCAAAACCGATGTAAACTTTATAAGAAAAATACAAATAAAACTTGAATTCGATATGACAAATATATATACTTATTTTTTATTATTATGGGGTTTGGTCATCGTCACGACTTTCATGCTTTTTAATTCGTTTGATATAATTTTGTACTACCGATGACATGTAAACTTTTTCATAAGGTTCTATAGTATTTTCGGAAGATGAATATCCTTGCCATTTAATCTCAAACATTACTGACTCTATATCAGATATTTCGCCAATATGTTCAACTACCTTTTCAACTGGAAACATGTCTTCATTTTCAAGTTTAGATATTATATCATAATTTGTATTATCTTCATATCCAGCGCAAGCATTTTTAACTACTTTATCAAATATTGCTGTTAGGACTCTTATGTCTCCTTGTATCCATTCATTCCCATTATAAATATACTCTGTGAAAGCTTTTTTAAGCTTACTTTCAACTATTTTATATTTTTTACATTCTTTTACAGTAATAGGTCTATTGCCCGAATAACTTTTAAATCTTTTATAAATATTTTTGGCACATCCAAATTTATAACAACCTTTTGGTAAGTATCCAGGGTGGGTTAAATATACACCAGAAATTTTTAATTCATCTAAACACATGTACGTATTCATTTTATCTAAACGTATGCGTGAAGACATTTTATGTTTGTATTGTTGTAGTTATTATTCTACTTTATTGATTTTCAATTTTTTGGCGATACCTTTTTCTAAAAGGTATTTTAATGATTCGGTTTTTTGGTTATCACCACTTCCTTTGCAATATTTTTGAAAATTTTATTTTCACTCAAGGTTTGGTCGCCGCGTCCGCCGCATACTTCCATCATCAGTTTTACATATATATTATTATATTCCGATTCCACATCCATACACTCGGGGTATCTATCTCGCCAATCACTTAATTTAACCATATTCTTTTTAGATAAACCGCATATCGCCTTTTTCAAATTACTATTATCAGGCGTTTCTCGTTCCCATACATTATTATCTTTTACATAGAAGATTTCTCTGCGCAAGTCACTACAATGTATAGGTCTTTTATAGATGTCTAACAATTTTAATTCCTTTACAATCATATTGCTCATACCGGTGGCATAGCCTAACCGTCTTATATTTTCCAAGTCTTCTAGTTCTACTGTAAACGAATTGATAAAATCTGACATGTTTATTGCATCTTTGCATTCTTCGTTTAGAAAGACCTGTAGGTTAAAGGTATTGTTACTATTATTATTACAATTGTTATTCATTGTAATACTAGATTGCATGGTTTTACACATATCAAACATTTGTGTTTGAAATTCGTGGTTATTTTTAACTACTTCCATTACCAATGATGTTAACATTGTAAATTCTTCGCTTGTTTTTTTATGAGGTGGCGTCGATGAAATTATAAGATTTTCTGTTGGTGTATTGACACTATAATCATTATCGGTATCATTATCGGTATCAGTATAATTATCACAATATTCATTGTCGAAATTAGCTATTTCATTATCATTTATGTTTATAGTTTTATCATCATCATCACCATCACTATCAATATTAGTAACAGTATTATTGTCATTATCAACTTTATTTATTTCACACGTCTTTTTATGTTTCCATAACCCACTGGCAGACATATAACATTTCCCACATGTACATGTATAATTATTAACTTTTTTCTCCATTATTAATCCATCTACCTTTATAAGATGTTTCTTTGTATATGTATGATATATGTAGTTACTTTTTTTTTGACAATAAAAGTTACACTCCTTACATTGATATTGTAGATTAAAGCATGAATTGACATTTCCATCGGCATTTCCGGCATTTCCATTGGCATTTCCGGCATTTCCAAATAATTTATTATGTTTGGTTGTTTTATTGTGTACTTCAAATGTTTGTTTGCTATCACAATGTATGTTACATATGTCACAATAAAAGGTTTGTTTAATAATCGTTTTTGGTACAATCATTTCTTTTGGTTTAGGTTTTGGCATGGGTTCAATACTATTTAATGTGGCATTTAATAAAATAAAATATTCTTGTTCTTTTTGTCTGGCTTCATAATGGTCATGACAATTAAAGAAATTAATAATTTCCATGTTCCAATTTTCCCAACCACCGTTATTTCGTATGACATCGTACAATTTACATTTATAATTTGACGCCTTATCATTTTTACAGCATTGTTTATGTGCGTGTTTCCGTTGAACAAAGTTAGTAGTATGACCTACATATACGTCTTTAATACTAGGGTCTTTACATGTTATCTTGTATATAATAGTATTCGAGTAGTCAATTTCAATCTTGGGCATTGTATATTTGATAAATATATTATATTTATCTTAAAATAATTATAATATAATTATAAGATTCTGCTAAACTATTCCAATATTTCCACTGTTTTTCATAAAAAATTACCATCACACCTTTTTTTATAAAAAAATGAAATTGAGAGCATTATGGTCTAAATCACTTTTTTATCGAGTTTTTCGGATTTTAGAATCGATTTCTTAAAATATGACATTTATTTTTGTCATTTTTCGTTTTTTTTGTACCGGTCTGAAAAAGATGGAATTCTACTATTTTTATAACAATTGAAATAAACAAAAAACAAATAAACAAAAAACAACTTAAAGAAGTTTCGCATATATATATTGAGGTCCTATAGCTCAGTTGGCAGAGCGTTCGGCTGTTAACCGAAAGGCCTTCCGTTCGAACCGGAATAGGACCGTATGTAGGGGTTTTATGACTCAACACGTTTTATGACTCAACAAGTTTTATGAATTAACAAGTTTATGACTTAACAAGTTTTATAAAATTACCACCAATTTTATAAAATACAGAAATTCAAATACTAATAAATAAATAGTAATTATAATTATAATAGTAATGGTACGCTATAGAATATATAACGATGACACCAATAGATTTATAGATGCGATTGGCAACTATGTCTATGTATCTGTTCATTCGCGTGGAACGTCTGTTAACCTACAACCAGCCGGCGGAATTTTATTAGGGTTTGAAGAATACGATTCGATCGATGAAAACTATACATTTCATTATGAAGATATACCGGCGTTTCGCAGCGATATGACTTCCATTAGAGGTAGCAGTATAAACGCGTGTATCCAACAACTATCGGATGAAAATAAAACACTATCCTATCAACAATTAGTAGATATGGTCATAGATAATAATGCATCGGATGATTATTATCAATGGAATAGAGAAGCCGATTTTTTTAAATATCATAAACAAATAACACTCGCAGATAAAATTTATTATGAAAAGTCTGATGATTTATGTTTTATTATTACAAGGTTTGATAAAATAGTAGAAGAATTACGTGAAATAAATGCATTTTGTAATGAAAATGATATATCATTTCAAAAAATCACTTAAAAATTCGTCACTGATAGCCTTGGCTCCTTCCAAACAGATAGGTAAATAGTTTTTCCGGACAGGCAAGGCAAGAGCTTGCTTTTGAGTTAAACTATATTTTGCTTTTGGATAAAAACAAATAATTTCATCGTTTGGTTTAAAGGTAAAATTAATATTTTTATTATTTTTAGTATAATTAAATAGAATTCTACTCTTTTTCAAAACCTTGGCAGTATAATTTCTCTCTCGATGTATTATATTGTCTAGTTCATCGTCCGATACCGCAAATAATATGCCATTACAGGTTATAGATTTATTTGCCATATCTTTCACACCAAACACCTTATACGTATTGTCGGCCACACCGACATTTAATGTACGCTTTAATCCTGTAACTAGAACCGGCCATACTTTCCGCTTTAATGGATTCTCTAATTCTCTACTATTTTCTTTCATATTCATTAAAGAACCATATCCAAAAATATAAATGGTCATTTCTGTACTGTACTGTACTATATTATATCGATAAAATTATATAATATATAATATATAATATATAATATATAATATAACCATTTTATTTGGTGCTACCTACGTGTTTTTGCCTACATGTTTTTGCCTACGTCAATGCCTACATGTTTTTGCCTACGGGGGGTTAGGGGGCAGAGCCCCCAAAATTGATTATATATTATAATATCTAATTAGATACAATATATGCATAATAAGTATTATACAAAATGAAAGTCTTGGTATTTGATACGGAAACAACGGGCTTGCCCACCGAGAAAAACCCGTCTATTGTAGAGACGCAAAAATGGCCTTATATCGTCCAATTGAGTTACTTGTACTATGATACTGAAACCAGAACGACGATCGATTGCCGAGATTATATTATAAGAATTCCGGCAGGTGTTATCATCTCACCCGAAAGTATTGCCATTCATAAAATCACACCCGAGATAAGCGATGATGAAGGGGTCGGCATTAAAGCCGTATTGGATAAATTTAATGCATGCCTGCAAGACTGTGATGTAGTAGTGGGGCATAATATTTCATTTGATAAACGGCTCGTCATGGTCGAGAGCATTCGACATAAAATGAAACAACATTTTACAACAATGGGTGTAAGAAAAGCCGAATATTGTACTATGAAAAAAAATGTTGATGTATGTAAAATTCCGGTGACGAGCAAAGAAGGCGATATTTATTTTAAATACCCTAAATTGAGTGAACTGCATGAACATCTATTTAATACCGTACCGAAAGGACTACATAACGCTATGACGGATGTCTTGGCGTGTTTACGCTGCTATGTACAACTCGAACATCATTATGACATCGCTCTGGATAGTAATGCTATATTGATGGCGATGATCAAGACCTATTAAGACGAGGTAAGCGTGCCAATTTAACTTCTGCCATGCCATTTTTTCTATAAAAAACAGTAACAATATCGGGATAGGTTTTTTTCAGATATTCAGCCGCTTTTTTATTCATATCTTGTCGATCAGTACCTAAACCACCCGGCGCGTTAAACTTTGTTTTAGGCACAATGTTATTAAAACGCACTACCCCGCCGTCCATTTTATAATATAATATAGACTGCTCAATATCCTCTTTACCTTCTGTTGTTGGAATTAAGCTTTTTAATTTTCGATTAATGTAACCAAAAGTGACACCAATAATAAATTTTAAATCGGTAGTTGTTTTAGTATACATGAAAAAAGCATTTCTGACAGGGTAGACACCCCAAATATACAAGTGCTCTTTTTTTAATATTTTATAAGCGTCATTGAAAAACTTATCCAAGTCTTTGAGTTTGACTAATTTACCCGCGGGGGCTTTGCCCACCTGTCTAGTGCCTCTGTTATTTGCCCGTTCGGAAGTATGTTTACGAGTAGACTTTGTTGAGTTTGACCCTCTACCACCCACCAATTGCTGTAATTCTTCTACATCATCGTCCAATGATACAATATATTTATTCTCTGGAAAGTAATTGGATATAAAGACGCGTTGGTGAGCTATACCGATTTTCCCCACCACTATTTTATGATAATGCGTTTTTGGAACTGTACTATCATATAATTTCTCCTGCTCTTTGTTCGCCACGAATATGTATATTTTATTTTTAGGTACACCACCCTTTAACAACGTTGTCAAGGTTTTATCTACTATTTCATTCGCACGATTGTACGAGGGTATAGCAACAACATAATTGGATAAAGTAGACATTTATATTATTAGCTTTTAAAAAAAGCTATGACCAAAAGGTTGTGCCAAAACCAACTTAATACTTACATCGGTTTTGGCGGGCTTTTTTCAAAAGCCAATTTACATCGGTTTTGGCGGGCTTTTTTCAAAAGCCGTTTTTCAAAAGCCGTTTTGGCCCAACCTTTTTTAAAGGTTGTATATATAGTAAATAATAACTATGATTATAAAGAAAGAAAAAAAGAACGGCGTAGAAATTATACATGTCAAAAAAGATAAAACCGATGAAGAAATGGAAAAAATAGCCAATACATTAATTAAACCAGCGAGTATACATTTTATAGTAAAACATGATACAGATGTGTATACAGAGGATGGTAAATTATTGTTGAAATTTAGAAAACATAAATTACCAAAAGCAGAAATAACGCAATTTTATGATAATGTTATTAATTTCGCCAAACGCACCTATAGCTCTAACCGCGGCTCTACTTCTGCGAGTAAAAATAAAAATGTCTATGAAAACCCAAAAGTATTATCCAACATTATTGGTTATATGGATAGTTTTTCGCCCTCGCAAAAAGTGCTCTTTAAGCAGCTGCGTAAAACGATTAACATTATTGCGCGCGAGTGTAGATTTAATGTAGAATATCCAGAAAAATACAAACAGCTCATTCCTTTAATACAGAAGATTGACCATTTATATAAAAAAATGTTGCCCACGTATTACGCTAAACAAGTTAAAAAAGCCAATCAGACCTATTTTAGAATCCCGAAAACAGCATTTACGACGATTACGACCAATGTGAATTTTCAAACTAGTATTCATAAAGATAAAGGCGATGATGCAGAAGGTTTTGGCAATTTAGCTGTTATTGAAAACGGTAAATATTCCGGCGCCGAGACATGTTTCCCACAATATGGTATTGGTGTAGATGTCAGAAATGAAGATATATTATTTATGGACGTACATCAATGGCATGGAAATTTACCCATGATTTATGATGAGAAAGATGCGATTCGTTTGTCTATTGTATGCTATTTACGGTATAGAGTATGGGAAAATACACGCAAAATATCTAGAAAAGTATTGGACAAACATAATAAAACTGTTAAAAGTATTAAACAACCGGCTTTGGAAAAGGGCTTTTGAAAAAAGCCCGCCAAAACGGCTTTTTTCAAAAGCCGTTTTCAAAAGCCGTTAACTAGAACACATTTCACAAGGTTCGTCATCTACTTCTGACATATCCATACTAGTACTGGTATTTTTACTCGGCCTCGGCGCAATGGTAAACTGCTGTGCCTGATGTTTCGCCTTGCGGCGCAAATAATACATTCCCGTTTTAAGTCCGGCTTGCCAAGCGTAAAAATGCATGGAGGTCAGTGCTTTGTAATCCGGGTCTTCCATCCATAAATTTAAACTCTGGCTCTGACAAATATAGGCGCCCCGATCCGCCGCCATATCAATCACATGTTTCATCGGAATTTCCCATACAATTTTATACTTGTCTCTCATATGCTGTGGAATAAAGTCAATATGCTGAATACTGCCTTTATTTATGATAATGTTATCTTTTAGTTCTTCATTCCATAGACCAAGATCCATTAGTTCTTTCATTAAATATTTATTAACAATAACAAATTCACCTGCGTTGGTTCGCCGGCTATAAATATTACTGGTAAACGGCTCGAAACATTCATTATTGCCCAGAATTTGTGAGGTGGATGCAGTCGGCATCGGTGCCACGAGTAGAGAATTGCGCAATCCATGCGCAATAATACTTTCTTTCAGAGCAGACCAATTGTAGCGTTCATTGCCGGGCTGAACATTCCACATATCAAACTGAAGAATGCCCCGTGCCGCGGGTGAATCGGCAAAAGAACTATACGCGCCTGCTTTTGAGCGTTCTAAATTTTTAAGTTCAGCCAGGATAGGCTTGTGGGTTTGTAAAATGGAATAAAACTCTTCATTCATAGGATTATAAGTGTTACATATTGGATTGCTCTGGTCTGTAAACAGCTGCGACCCTGGAACCCAAACCTCATTCAATGCTTTTTGTCGTTCAATCGCAATTTCATTCGAACACTCTAGGGCGGCATGATACATGGTTTCAAATATCATTTTATTTACTTTTTTCGCAGCGTCGCTATGAAATGCGATATCCATCAAGACAAAAGCGTCTGCTAGGCCTTGTACACCAATACCAATCGGACGATGTAAAAGATTACTGAGTCGGGTTTTTTCTGTAGGGTAGAAATTAACGTCAATGACTTTATTTAAATTACGGGTCACCACTTTGGTAACGTGGTGTAGCTTTTCATAATCAAAGGTTTTATCAGCGTTGACAAACATACCTAGACCAATACTGGCTAAATTACACACAGCGGTTTCGTTCGCATCACTGTATTCTATAATTTCGGTACACTGTGACGTAATCATACCATTAAAAATACCCGCATGTTTTTTGGGTTCATTAAAACAATAGGTATCGGCTTTTCTGCCCGAGTTACTGGTTTTAGTAATATATACAACTTCTTTTTCGTTGCTACTGTTGCTACTGTTGCTTGTAAGAGATAAGTTTATACGTGCTGATTTAAACCCTAATTCAACTAACTTTTGCAAACTGTTTGTAGAAATGACTAATGTGGATTTTACAGATGTAGATATGAATTTGGTATTTATACCGCAGGTTTGTAGCATCAACTTAATGTTATAAATAAATTCTCTACTAATGTTGGATAAATACAACGTTTCTTTAATAATGATGGTATTACACATGTCATAATCATAATAATTCGATAGCCAGGCTATTTTGGTGTTCAAATCAGCATTCATAGGGACAATATGTATAGAGGTCGGATACGTTTCTTTACCGTCAATCAATGGGAAATTACAAGAAATAAGTTGGGCATTGATTTTTAACAGTTGGGCTTCTATGGTATGAATTTTTTCACGTTGAATAAAAAATTTATGTTGAGGTGTACACTCCAAAGTACATCCATCGCTCGTTTCAATAGTCATTAACGGTTGATTCATACCTGTTTTTTTTATGACTGTCTCACTGAATTCTTCGCCATTCCATACATTTACCTTTTGTCCATCCAATGTTTGTATTTCAAAATATCCCTTGTCTGTTAAAATACGAGTCTCGGGGGCCACGCATAAATTGGATGACTTGATGGTACCCAGATTTTTCTGGTTGCTTTTCTGATTGGCCGCGTCTTTGTAGAGCAAATAAGGTGTACCCGTTTCCATTTGACTGTCCAATATTTTAAACCATAGTTCCCGGGCTTTTACAATTTTAGCCGCTTTACCTTCACTCGTATATTTCGCATACAAGTCGTTAAACGCTTTGCCATAGCAGTCGGCAAGACCCGGGCATTTATGAGGGCAAAAAAGTGCCCATTCGCCATCTGCTTTAACCTTTTCCATAAAAAGATCAGGAATCCACAAGGCATAAAACAAATCACGTGCCCGCATTTCTTCATCACCATGGTTCTTTTTAAGTTCTAGAAAATCTTCTATATCGGCATGCCATGGTTCCAAATAAACCGCAAAAGATCCGTTGCGTTTGCCGCCCCCTTGGTCTACATAACGCGCGGTAGCATTAAAATTCCGTAGCATTGGTACAATACCATTGCTGGTACCGTTGGTGCCATTGATATGCGATCCAGTCGCACGAATATTATGTATATGCAAACCAATCCCGCCAGCCCATTTGGAAATTTTGGCGCAATCTTTGAGTGTATTATAAATACCATCTATGCTATCGCTTTCCATACCAATTAAATAGCAAGAGCTTAATTGCGGCCGGGGTGTACCGGCATTAAACAATGTCGGGGTCGCATGCGTAAAATATTTCATAGACATGAGGTCATAGGTTTCTTTCACACTTTGCAAATCCGCGCCATGAATACCCAGTGCTACACGCATCCACATGTGTTGTGGGCGTTCAACGAGTTTATTATTGACTCGCATCAAATAAGCACGCTCTAATGTTTTGAAGCCGAAATAGTCAAAGAGATAATCGCGCGAATAGTCAATCAACCCATCCAAATAAGCAGCATTGGTTTGAATAATAGACCAAAGAGCGGAATCTATCAAGGGTTTATGCTGACCATGAACATCTTTAAATGAATACAGCATAGCCATTGCTTCTGAAAAAGATGAGACAGTATTTTTATGATTATTGGAAACCACAATACGATTGGCCAAAGTAGCATAATCCAAATGTTTAGTAGACAAGGACGCACATTGTTCAGCAGTGAGTTCATCAATTACGGTGGTATGAATCTTATCATAGAGCTGGTCAATCACTTTCATGACCAACTGACTATAATTAATGGATAGAGCTGGTGCTGGTTCTGCATGTCCAACCATTGTGCCCAACTTTTTAACGCGTTTTAAAATTTTATCAAACGAGACTTCTTCTAGTGCGCCGTCACGTTTGGTTACACGCATTTCTTGTTCCATAATTATGTATGTGTATAAATATAAATAGTTATATTTATATTCATTTAACAAGAAGAGTTTATATAGATAAAATAGATAAAATTGATTTAATTAATTATATAAATATAAATAGTATAATAAACAAATCAATATATATATATTAAATTACTTAATTACTTAATTAAAATGATAAAATATAACATGTTGGTATATTTTATACAACATCTTATTTTAAAACGACAAAAGCAGACCGCAAATGGTAAGGATTTAAAATTTAATCACATGTGTGTCATTGTGACCAAGAAAGGCGTGCCGTTAAGTTATGGCCATAATGTATATGATTCGAAAAATCAAATCACTGAACATGCGGAAGAGATGGCATTAAGAATATTGATTGAAAACAGGGAACGCGTCTATAGTAAAAAGAAACCTTTATATTTAATTGTGGCTCGGACGAATGGATATAATAGCAAACCGTGTTCAAGGTGTTTAGCTTTGATTGAGAAACACTCGCATATAATAAATATTAGACATGTATGTTATTCGCATGAAGAAGAACTAGATGGACTTAAAACAGATAAACTAAAGAATTTAATGACGGAAGATCCATTTATATCTTCTTATACGAGAAAATTTTGTGCCTCTATGAGAAAAAGTAAAAAATAAACAACAACGAAAAATAAAAAATAAAAAGTAATTATATACTATGGTTTTCAAAAGCAATATAATAAGTAAACTAATTAGGTTTTGTATTTCTATAGTGTTTATTTTTATTGTGTATAAAATTATGATGATGTTTTTTGATTATATGAGATTAAACAAAACGGAAGGTTTTTTAACGAGTGGGGATTATCCTGTGGCAGTAGATAAACCATTACTGTATGAGAATTATAACATGGTCGATAAACCCGGTGCATCACGATTAGGCGCGGCACAAATTTATGTAGATTATCCTATTTTTCCAGCCCATTCAGTAAAAATTAATAATCTTCGCTATTGGAATCTTCCCACCAACGGTGAATGTAGAGCACCAGACATGTGTAATAATCTTTATAAAACTACTCATCAAAAAGAGTTTGTGCCATCGACCCCGCCCGCTTGGAATAATGAACGACGGGTTAATTTTCAAGTATCTACACCGAATCTACTTTTTTGAAATAATGGTATAATGTCTGTATAGGCTTAATAATTTTTACATCTTCAACTTTGTCTTCTACTTCGACAATACTGTCTTCTACTTCGACAATACTGTCTTCTACTTTGTCAGCAGTATCGACAATCGTGTCTTCTACTTCGACAATACTATTGACAACACTGTCTTCTACTTTGACACTGTCTTCAGCACCTTCTTTGATAACGTCGATAATATTAATATAACATTTTCCTATACCGCTGGTAATATCAGATTCGGATGATTTAGATGTTCTATTTTTTTTATTTGGCGCCCGATGACCAAATCCATTTATTCTATCGTGTTCAATCGTTGTCCACAACTCTTGTAATTGTGGCAAAGCATGCGCAAACCATAATTTATTGCGTAATACCAATACACAACTCATCTCATCCAGTTTCCAGTAAATATTTTTTATCCAAATCATATGCTCGTGTTTTTTTAGATTTTCATTCTCCCATTTTTCAAACCCGTGTTTGGTCAAACCCATTGGCGCATATTCATAATGCGGTTTTGGGGGGTTATCTCGGGTAAAGTACATTATCATGACGCCTTTATTGCTGCCATCTTTGGCGTGGATATACGAGGGGGCTCTGCCCCCTTGCCCCCGTATTCGATCAAATTCTTCATCTGTTGCTGCTGCTCTTGCGGTCGGCGGGGGGCGGCACGGGTCAATTTCATCTGTTATACTGTCGTAACTGTCAGCTTCAAACGCATCATACGATTCATATTCAGTAAACCGCGTCTCTAAAAAATCACACTCGTTCAAATTACATACTTCCATTTGTAGTTGCATTTGAACCCAGTATTCCATTTTAGGAATACCGTCAATATCTCTATTGACGATATTTTTAACTTCAATCATGCGGCCAAACCGGTCAGAAGATTCAAGAGTGTTAATACCATCAGGGGATGCCGCTAAAAACGAAATGGTCTTGTGTGGAATACATCCGAAATCACTTATTTGTGTTTTATATTTTCGCTCATAGAGCATAATAGATACGGGTTCATACTTATTCCCCCAATGCATTGAGGATTCCGTCGATACAAATGAAAATTTATTCGTATCTATAGGTAGACATTTTTCATAAATCAATTGATTTTTAGTGCTGTCGCTAATAAAAGCTTTCCAAATATTACTGGCGGTTAGACAGGTCCAGCGAAAATTATACCATTCGGTGGTGCGTTGAACCGGCTGTGGTATACTTTTCAAATAATTGATTTTTCCCTTCATGGTTTCGATATTGGGTTTGACACGAATAAAGGTAGAAGAATAGGACCGCAAAGGCGCAATATATCTATAAAACACTTTCATAGCACGTTGAATAATAAGATCGAGCTCATCGCATAGAGTGTTTTTCACGATATCGCCATACGTAAACGCCCCGAAAAACACTTGGTCGAGTTGTTTACCTAACAGTTGGGCTACTTGGTCTACTATATAATCGTGAAAATGTGGTTGAATATACATCATCGGGTCTTTCATTATCAACTCATGAATAAGCATGCCAGCATTTTCCAGTAATTCTTTAGAATCGTCGGCACTTATCATTTTCATTTAGTTTTAGTTTAAAAAGAATAACTATTATTGATATAAATACTCGTTTACTATTTATATCAATTTTCGCTTGGCTTTTGAGAAGGCTTTTGAGAAAAGCCGGCCAAAACCCATGTAAGACTGACCTGGTAAACTTAAGGTGGATTTGGCTCAACCTTTTTTAAAGGTTGATTTCAAAAGCCTTGTTTCTTGGGCTTACCCGCTCCTAATGATTTCAAAGTCGACACACGTTTCTCTTGCCGTTTAATCGTGAATTTTCTGGTAACCGGGTTAAAATGTAGACAAGGAATAAGCCTGATTTTATTGGTAGACTTGTCATATTGGACATCTTTTACATGTTGTAGCTTCTTCTTATCCAAACTTTCAGTCAGATAACTTTTTAAGGTGGCGATTTCTGTCGATGATAATTTATGTTCTACTGAAATAGTCTCTACATATTCATTCAATTGCGTGATTTTGGCGGTTTTATTCAATTTGTTCCATGGTTCGCTTTTATTTAATTGCGACTCTTTGTCCAAAAACATGTCAATGTTGGCTTGTTTAGAGTTTATGGTAGTTGTGTTGATAGTATTAATATTACCACTTAAAAGCATATTTTTATATTTAATGTTTTTGAGTTCCTGACACTCTTCATCCGCCATTGTTATATAGTATTAGAGCGATGTGTTTAACCCCTTTTTGAAAACAACAACAACCTTTTGAAAAAGGTTCGACAAAACAACATTTAAACAACCTTTTGAAAAAGGTTCGACAAAACAACCTTTAAACAACCTTTTGAAAAAGGTTCGACAAAACAACCATAAGTGTTATACGTTAAGTTTCCTCGTATTTTTGGTTTAAACCTTTTCTCAAAAGGTTTTATGAAACAAATCCACATTCAAGGTAAACAGCACATTTATAAATGTATGAAGGCTAATCTAGACGAAAATGCCGATAAATATAAGGTACGTGAAGGTATGGAAGATTTGAATGAAGAATTATTTACACATGCTATACAGTTTGATATGATTAGGCGGCTCTACCTTGGCAATTCCGACCCGCCCGCTATGCAAGCTCAAACACCAAAGGTAAGCGAAGAAGATGAAATTGCCCCGTGCCCGACCGCCAGAGCAGCAGTCGGAATTGCCAGCGAAATTGCCCCGTGCCGCCCTTCCCCGACCATTGCCAGTGGAATTGCCCCGTGCCGCCCTTCCCCGACCGCCAGAGCAGCAGTCGGAATTGCCAAGAAAATAGCTGGCTACAAAAGTCAGGATATTAAAAAAGAAATGTATGATAAAGATCAATTAATTACTTTCGATGAAGTGGTAGAGAAATTGGTGGCTTCTAAATTAAAATGCTGCTATTGTTCGTGTCAAATAATGTTGATTTATAAAAATGTTCGCGAACCAACACAATGGACACTGGATAGAAAAGATAATGATTTATGCCACAGTTGTGATAATACGGTTATATCATGTTTAAAATGTAATCTACAACGACGGGTGACGAATGTAGATAAATTTGAGTTTACTAAAAAACTGAAAATTCAAAAAGGCTTTTGAAAAGGCTTTTGAAAAAAGCCTGGCAAAACCGAGGTAAACTTTGTACACATTTTAACATGTAAAACGTTGATTAGTTTACAATTTCACCCTTTAATTGATTAATTTTTTGTTCCAACTCCATAATTTGAGCTTGTATGTCTTTATTTTTCAAATATTTCTGATATAATTCAACCCG
>Ga0114978_10001511_pt1 | contig 19540 bp, 17 predicted proteins | sample S_140212_EF_Meta_FD_87027 | JGI IMG/M metagenome (GOLD analysis project Ga0114978, IMG submission 87027) | Freshwater microbial communities from Lake Simoncouche, Canada to study carbon cycling - S_140212_EF_MetaG | ecosystem: Environmental > Aquatic > Freshwater > Lake | place: Lake...
ATGGCACTGGAGCAAGGATTGTGCAAAGTGGCATTGATCACCTATGGAAGTACCCAAAAGTCAGTGAGTCGTGCTGCGGCCTCTCCAAGGGAGTACAACCCCTATGAAACTCCTTACAGTCCATTTCTACCCGCGGCTGCATATGCCATGGCCGCGGCAAGGCATATGCATCAATACGGAACGACTAGAGAGCATTTGGCTCAAGTTGCGGTCTCTGCAAGGCAATGGGCCCTTAAGAATCCAGTTGCTTGGGAGAAGACACCGCTAAGCATAGAGGATGCATTAAGCGCCAAGATGGTCAGTTATCCGCTCACGGTCAGAGACTGTTGTTTGGTCTCCGATGGCGGTGGCGCCATCCTATTGACCTTGAGCGATCGGGCACGCGATTTGAGGAAAAAGCCCGTCTATGTGTTGGGGGTGGGTGAGGCCTTGTCGCATTTGAATATATCCAATATGCCGGATTTGACCGTGACTGCAGCGACACGTTCTGGTCCTTTGGCTTTCAATATGGCCAAGTTGGGCGTGAAGGACGTGGATGTCGCTTTGCTTTATGATGCTTTTAGCATCAATACCATTTTGTTTTTAGAGGATTTGGGTTTTTGTCCCAAAGGAGAGGGGGGCCGTTTTGTCCAAGGGGGAGCCATCTCCCCAGGTGGTTCATGTCCTGTCAATACCAATGGAGGTGGTTTGTCCTATTGTCATCCAGGGATGTATGGGCTGATGCTTTTGATTGAAGCGACTCGACAAATTCGAGGTGAGTGTGGAGACAGACAAATCAGCGGTTGTGAGGTTGCCCTTGCCCACGGCAATGGAGGGGTGCTTTCAAGCCAAGCCACAGTTATTTTGGGTGCTCAGCCGTGAATGTTTAGTTTTATAAGCGGCAAGTTGGTTTTTACTTTTTGAGTTGTAAATCAACGGCTTTTTGTCTCAAAGATGCATCGGCGCGTAAAACAGCTTTGGCGATTTTATTGGTGGGCGTGTATGGCAATGCATCCAAGAAAATAACAAAGCGAGGTACTTTCATGGCAGAGAGTTTTTGGGCACACCAATCTGCCACATCTTGATGGCTCATATGTAAGTCTTTTTTCAATACCACGGCAACTAAAATCTCATCTTCACCCAGTTCTGCTGGTACAGCAATGGTTGCAACTTCTGCAACGTTTGGATGCTCTAAAATCACGCGATCAAGTTCTGCGCCAGCAATATTTTCTCCTCGTCGACGAATGATGTCCTTTTTTCTAGATACAAAAGTATAGTAACCATCTTCATCGCAAGTGACCAAATCCCCAGTTAAAAACCAACCATCTCTAAAAGCTTGCTCAGTTTGTACTTCATCTCTAAAGTAACCTTGCGTCACGATCGGAGTTTGAACAATCAATTCACCGACTTGACCAGTTGCAACTTCTTGGCCTAGATCGTCTACAATTTTGCATTTCGCCCATGTTTGTTCTGGATCAGGATGTTTGCCCTCAGGCCCCATGCTTCCTGCCTTTTGCAGTCCACCATAGGGGCTGCAAGTCACGCCCGGAATTTCAGTCATGCCGTAACCGCTCACGAAATAGGGTACTTTGAATTCGTCTCGAAATGCAGCTTGCGCGCTTTGTCGCACACCATAGGCGCAACGCAAATGATGGTCCTCTCGAAATTCACTTCTTGAGCGTGCCTTTAAAATGTTGCATGCAGCCTCAATGATGTTGATCACTGTGGCCTTGTTGTGAGTGGCTTGAATCCAAAATTCAGAGGCGGAAAATCGAGGTTGGATGATCATGGTGCAGCCGCTGGCAATGACCCCTGAGACGGAGTAGAACAAGGCATTCATGTGAAACATGGGTAAAACAATCATCACTCGGTCATTGGGCTGAAGGTAGACGCGCTCAACAAATGCTTCACCAGTCAATATAAAGCTGCGCTGGCTATGCATCACGCCCTTGGGAAAACCTGTGGTCCCGGATGTATAAATGATGATGCAGGTGTCATCTGGCAAAGCTTGGGTTGCCAACGGTGCTTGAGGTGTGATGGTCTCCAAAAGTTCCTTGAATTTAGGAATCGTTGGCGTGGCTTGTTTATCGGTTTGAATGAGAGAGATTAGCCAAGGGTCTAAATTCTTTTCTTTAAGAGCCAAAAGGGCATTGTCTATGCCGTGTTCATCAAGTGCCAATCCAAAGAGATCTGCATGGTTGATCACGTAGCTGGCTTCACCCACAGAGAAGTCAGGATTGATAGGCACCATGATTGCGCAAAGCTTAGACAGAGCAAAAAGAATGACAATGTGGGCGTATTGATTTCTTGCCATGACCCCGAATCGGTCTCCCTTTTTGATCCCTTGTTTTTTAAACAAGTGGCAGGCTTTGTTGACATCGTCATGAAACTGCTGCCAGGTGTAGGTTTGGCCCGCATAGATACAAAACAATTTTTGCGGATCTTTTTCAAGTCGACTGCTCAATGCATCGCAGAGGGTGAAGTCATTTTTTCTGTAAAGTCTTAAAACCTCTAGTGCTGGGGTGAGCGGCGTGGTCGGATTGGATTGCATATGTTGAGTCGCTAACGATTGGTTCAAAGGCCACGATTTTAATATTGATCCCGCCCTTGGTTAAGCTCAAGTGCGAGACGTTTGCTCACAAAGTCAAATGAAAATAAACTTTGATAAGGGTATTCACCAACATGATGATCAATGTGTCGATACGCGGAGGTCTTAAAATGATAAGCATACCATCAGACATTCATAATTAAATTGAGACCACCAGCCCTCTTAGCATTTTGTGAAGCACTTCAGGACACGGAGTTGAGTCAAGCTATTCAAAATAAGTCTGACTTGATTGCGTTTTTGCAAAGTCTTCATATTTTGGCGATCTCTGTCATTCTCATTGCCATGTTGGTTTTTAACTTTAGGCTCATCTCCAACAAACTTGGCGATAGTCTTTTTTTGAGTGGTTTTAAATACAACGCCATTGTCAGCTTGCCAGTCTTGTTGGTGACAGGTGTTTTTTTGATCATCGCTGAGCCTGCGAGATCTCTGGCTAATGAGGCTTTTCAAATAAAAATGATATTGTTGGTGATTGTGTTGAGTATTTATCGCTATCTCAATCAAACGGTGTTTTCTACTGCAGATTTTCCCAATTCAAGTGTACAGGTATCTTTGATTTCAAAGTTATGGGCCACCTTATCGATTTTGATTTGGGTTGGTATTGTCTTTGCTGGTCGCTGGATCGCTTATCTTTGAGTATGTACCATGAATGAATTGAGCGACATTTTTAAATTTCTCAATGACTCTAATGTTGGGGTTGCCATTCGTGAAAATGACTACCTTTTCCCGATGATCGAGTCTTTGCATGTTCTATTTGATGTCATTGTTTTCGGCTCGATCATGATGCTTGATCTGCATTTATTGGGCTTGACTTTCAGACGCAGTAATTTCAATAAAGTATCTTCTGAGATGCTTCCGTTTACTTGGGTTGCGTTTGTTTTGGCGCTTATCAGCGGTGTATTTTTATTTATTTCAAATGCAGTGAATTATTCGGCAAATACTTTTTTCCAATTCAAAATGGCTCTTCTTGTTTTGGCTGGCATCAACATGCTGATCTTTCAATACCTGATCAGTCAAGATCATCATCGCTGGGCTCAGCAGTCCCAAATTCCAAGAACTGCCAGGTTGGCTGGTTTGATTTCTCTGACTTTATGGCTTGGTGTTGTTTTGTGTGGTCGCTGGATAGGTTTCACCATTGAGCCTGTTTTGGCAAATTAACAAATGAGGTTTTTTTAAATAAGAATTGTTCATCAAGCATTGGCAACTGTGTTAACAGTTGTTTAAAAAGAAGTTGGGCTTATGAAAAAAAGATGGACGATCAGGCCCCAGGGCTCAAATTGGGGCGAATTTGGTGAAGACGATCAATGCGGTCGCATGAATCTCATTACCCCTGAAATTCGACTTCAAGCCATCCAAGAGGTGATCACAGGAGAAATATTTTGTTTGAGCTTGCCACTGGACAAACCTGGCGGACAAGTTTTGAATGCACATCGGTGTGCACCCATTTTCAAGCCGGTCACCAATACCCAAGGACACAAGATTTTTAATTTTGCGCTCAATGAGTTGGATCAAAGACTGACCGACGTCTCTAGCGATGAGGCAGTGCTTTTATACAGTCAGTATTCCACGCAGTGGGACAGCTTTTCGCACAAAGGTTCATGGTTTGATGTAGACGGTGAGGGGCAGGCTAAAAAAGTTTTTTACAACGGATGGTCCATTGTGGATCCGCATGGTCAAGGCTTGCAAGGTGAATTGGGGGCAAAAGCCTTGTCCATTGCCAAAATGGCCGAAAAAGGCGTCCAGGGACGAGGGGTGATGATTGATTTACATCGACACTTTGGAGATAAAAGAGTGCATGTGAATTTGGAGATGCTTTTATCGATCATGGCACAAGAGAAGATTCAAGTCCAAGAAGGCGATATGGTTTGTTTTCACACGGGCCTGGATGACTTGATCATGCAAAGCGCCCCCAGCGGGCCCAATGAAACCATCAGAACAGCCTGCGCGGTTTTGGATGGGGAGGATGAGGGGCTCCTTAATTGGATCACGCAAAGCCGTTTGAGTGCCATCGTATCGGATAACTTGGCCATTGAAGCGTCTTCCACCTTAGGCATTCGCCATGGTTTGGGCGAGAGCGGTGCGGTCTTGCCACTGCATGAACACTGCTTATTTAAATTGGGCGTTCACCTTGGTGAGCTTTGGTATTTGAGTGAGCTTTCAAGTTGGCTTCATCAAAATCAACGCCATCGTTTTTTGTTGACAGCGCCCCCATTGCGTCTGCCTGGTGCTGCGGGTTCACCCGTCACACCAGTTGCAACGGTTTAGTTTGCCTGCGTGCAGCTTTGGCGCTCCATTGCCTCTAGAAAGTCAAGGACTTGATCGGTGCATTCTTTCACATGGGTCAAATGAATCATGTGAAAGGGCGTTTGGATGTGTTCAATTCGAATGTTCTGAATGTGTTTTTCTATCAGGGCCTCTTGCTCGGTATCGGTGATTTGTCCATTGCTTGGCATGATCGCAAGCGTTGGGCATTGAATGCGCGCGAGGAAGTCTTTGGCATTGGCTGAATTCACAAGCTCAGAGTAGCGCACCAACACGTCGGGTTGCCCCTTTGCAAACTCATCGACGTACCAGTCAATGAGATGGGGGTCAGTGTCTGGTGCAAATCGGGTCAAGACACTGGTTTCTCGAACCCAGTTTTTGATGCCCATTTTTTTCATCGCGTCCAATCTAGATCCGTGCCCCATGGCATAGCGAGATTTCATGGCGTCACTGATATAGACGGGTGTGGCAACCAGGATCAGTGCTTTGACCCGCTCGGGGTGCAAGCTTGCCAAAGCCATGCCCAAGATGCCGCCCATGGACTCGCCGCAAAAATAAACCGGTGCATCACTGAGGTGTTGAATCAGTTGGACCAAGTCGCTGACACAATGCTCGATGGAAATATCATCCTGGGTGTTTTCAATGGGTGAGGACTGTCCCACACCTCTCATGTCAGCGCGAACAATTTTAAAGTGCCGGCTTAGATAAGGGATCCATCTGTACCAAAACGCACTGCTCCTGCCGTTGCCGTGTTGAAGCAGGAGTGTTGGTCGATGTTGCCACGGATTGGTGAAATCGTCTTCTTGATAAAAAATGTCAATGTCTTTGGCAACTTGAAGTTTAGGCATGGGTTCAGTCCAGAGTGATTTTGATTTTTTGTGTAAGCTCTAACCACTGCTTTTTATCGCGATTGAAAAAGTCAGCAAACTCTTTAGGAGTACTTCCAACCGCAATTGCACCATCCTTGCTCAGTCGCTGCAGTACCTCAGCGTCTTTGAGCGCTTTTGCGATTTCTGATGAAAGTTTGTTCACTGTGCTTGTGGGCGTTTTGGCGGGCACAAAGACACCATACCATCCATCGACTTGGTATTTGGGGTAGCCCAACTCTTTGATGGTCGGCACATCGGGCAAGGCCTTAGATCTGTGCTCGCTGGTGATGGCCAAGACCTTGAGTTTTTGAGCTCGAATCAAGGCGCCACCTGCCAAAAGATTGTTGAGCATGGCTTGAACTTGACCGCTGATCAAATCGTTGTTCGCTGGTGCTGCACCTTTGTAGGGAACGTGAATGAGCTCCATGCCCGTGATCTCTTCTAGCAACTCCATTCCCAAATGTGGGCCACTGCCCGTGCCAGAAGACGCGTAGCTGATTTGCCCTGGATGCAGTTTGGCATAGTCAATGAATTCTTTAAAGGAGTGAAGGGGTGAACTTTGGGGGATGGTAAAGAGATAGGGGTAGAGTGCAACCAAGCTCACCGCCATAAAATCTTGATCCGTGTTGTAGGGCAAGCTTTTGTAGATGGCTGGTGCAATCGAGTGAGAGGCGATGGTCAACAAAATCGTCAATCCATCAGGCGTTGAATGAGCCACGTAGTCTGCGCCAATGACGCCATTGGCGCCGGATTTGTTTTCAACGATGACGGGTTTGCCCACTTGAAGACTTAATTTATTGGCAAGCGCTCTGCCCACAGCATCCGTTCCACCAGCAGCGGGAAAGGGCACAATCATCTTGATGGGTTTGCTTGGCCATTCAGTGCTGTCTTGAGCAAGACAAGGTGCTGTTGTGAGTGCCAGTTGTACCAAAGCCATGACCATCAAATCCAGGCAAGGGCATTTGAAAAGAGTTCGGTAAAGGGACAAAGTATATTCCAGTGGATGTTGAGTAAGAGATGACAAAGACAGTTTGAAAAAGGAAAGTTCAAGGCTTGAAGGTTGGGATGCTCTGGAGTTCTTTGAGCAACTCTTGGCTCCACCACTTGGCCTGTCCCGTGGTGCCATGACCAGAGGTTTGGTCGCTGGAGGGGATCAGATGTAAGCGTGCGTTTTTGAGTTGCTTGAGGACTTGTTCCATGCGGCCCAGCTCGGGCGGATTTCTCTCATCATCCTCTGCGTTGATAATCAGCACGCGGGCTTTGATATTTTTTAAGAAGGGCTGGGGATCGTAATCGGCTGAGGACTCCCATTGATACAAGTTGTCATTGGCATCTGCAGCCATAGGTTCATTCAATTTGGAATTGACAAAGGCGTCTGCCTTTTCTCTGGTGGATCCTATTTTTTGCATTGCTTTGGTCCCCCCACTTGTGGCGAGTGAGAAAAAGGTGGATGCAAATTTCAAACTTTTGGGCTGTTCGGTGTAGTTGCCATGGTTCCATGTGGGATCGTTTTGAATGGCGTCGATGATGAGCCGGCGCATCATCCAGTTTCTTCCAGACATGGCACTAGGGGTCGAGGCCAAGGGGGCAAGCACATCCATAAATTCAGGGTATTTGATGCCCCAGATCCAAGTTTGCATGCCGCCCATGGAATTGCCAGACACAAGTCGAAGGTGCTCAATTCCAAGGCCCTGTGTCACAAGTCTGTATTGGGCTTGAACCATGTCGTCGTAGTTGTACCTTGGAAACTGTCTTTTTAAGCCGTCGGAAGGTTTGCTGGAGAGACCCACTCCAATGCTGTCAGGCAAGATGATGAAGTATTTTTTGGCATCCAGGGCTTGACCAGGGCCAAACAACTCACCGGCAAAATTCATATTGAGCAGTGACTTGGCGCTTCCAGCAGTGCCATGCAACATCAAGACAGGGAGACCGCTTGGCTCGCCCACGGTTTGGTAGCCAATTTTGAGTTCTTTGAAAGTTTCACCCGTGTGAAATTTAAAGTCTTTGGCAACCCACGAACCCTCAACGGGTTGTGGATAGTTTTGTGCGTGCGCACCGATCACATGGGTCATGAGTAAAAATAAAAAAACAAACCAAGCCATGGGTAAATGAAAAAAGTGGGCTTTAGAGATAAGAGATCATCCAGTATATTTTAACTGAACAGCCCTTGGCACGATTGGGTTAATGGCTTTGCTTCTTGCAAAGCTTTTCTGCTGGTCTGAGCATTTGATTCATCTCCAGTGTTTTTTGATGCTCAAGAAACTGTTTCATCAACGGGCATGGATCACCGCTGAAACATTGATGCTATGGGAAGCAGGCCTCAAAGCCATGAGCGGTTTGAATATGGGTTTGGACGTTGGGGCAAAAGTGAAGAGTTTGGTTTTTTTTCATTTGAATCTTTCTAAAGTGGCTCAGATGTTCAATGTAGCTTTTTCTTTGTGGGGGTTCTTTGGTCCTTGTCAATCAACCAAAACAAAGCGTTGTCTTGGGATACCCAAGTACGCGTTGGCTCGTCAAGCGCCTGGGGTCCATGAGTCTTTCAAGCCAGTGATGCGATTAAAGACGGGAGAGAGTTCGCTGTGATCTTTGAGATCGCTTACAAAGTAGCCATGCCTCTCAAATTGAAAGCTCTTGCCGGCTTGAATCGCTTTCAAGCTCGGCTCAACTTTGCCGCGAGAGATTTTTAAGCTCTGTGGATTGAGGGCCATGAGGAAATCTTTGCCTCCGGCATCAGGTTGTGAGTCGTTAAAGAGGCGATCATAAATTCGGACCTCCGCGCTCAAAGCGTCGAGTTGACTCACCCAAGTGAGAACTCCTTTGACTTTGATGGTGTTGGCGCCAGGTGTACCACTTTTCGTATCCGCAACGATATTGGCCAAGACCTCCGTCACCTCCCCTTGCTCGTTGGTCACACATCCTACACACTCAACGACATAACCGTATTTGAGGCGCACTTTGTTGCCCGGGAAAAGTCTAAAAAAACCTTTGGGTGGAGTTTGTGCAAAGTCGGACTTTTCAATCCACAGGCGAGGGCTGAATAAAAATTCACGCTGCCCCCATTCGGGGTGATTGGGGTGCATGGGTGCTGTGACGCTGATGTGGGGCTCATCGCCCATGACTTCACGCCAGTTGCTTAGAGTCAGTTGAATGGGTTCCAAGACAGCCATGGCCCTTGGGGCCTTGTCCTCCAAGTCCTCCCTCAAACAGCCCTCAAGGGTGCTGTACTCAATCCAACTGTCGCTTTTCGTCACGCCAATGCGATCTACAAATGTACGGATGCTTTGTGGTGTATAGCCCCTTCTGCGAAGTCCCACGATGGTGGGCATTCTGGGGTCATCCCAACCACTCACATGGTGCTCGTTGACCAGTTGCGCGAGTTTTCTTTTGCTGGTGATCACGTAGGTCAAATTCAGCCGAGCAAACTCGTACTGTTTGGGTGCGGGTGCACTCAGCAAGTTCAAGCCAATGAGTTTATCTAAAAGCCAATCGTAAAAGGGACGTTGGTCCTCAAATTCAAGGGTGCAAAAGCTGTGTGTGATTTGCTCCAGCGCATCTTCAATGGGGTGAGCAAAGGTGTACATTGGATAAATGCACCAACGGTTTGCGGTGCGGTGGTGATGCGCTCGGCGAATGCGATAAATCGCCGGATCACGCATGTTTAAATTGGGCGAAGCCATGTCAATTTTGGCTCTGAGTACGGCGCTTCCATCGGCCAAGAGCCCGTCTTTCATGGCCGTGAAACGCGCGAGATTGTCTTGTGGGCTTTTATCGCGATGGGGGCTGTTGATGCCTGCAGTAGAGAAGTCTCCTCGCATGCTCCTCATCTCTTCAGCACTTTGTTCATCGACGTAGGCGTTGCCAGACTCAATGAGTGCCAGTGCGGCGGCATACATGAACTCAAAATAGGAGCTTGCCTCATAGAGGTGTGAGACCGTCTTGCCGTTGATTTCTTGGCTCCAATCAAACCCTAGCCACTTTACCGCATCCAAAATGGAGTTGACGTACTCGGTGTCTTCTTTTTCTGGATTGGTGTCGTCAAAACGCATGTGACACACGCCGTGGTAGTCCTGTGCTAGACCAAAATTGATACAAATGCTTTTGGCGTGACCGATGTGCAAGTAACCGTTGGGCTCTGGTGGAAAGCGTGTGCGAATGGACGCGGTGTCTAAAGCGCCTTGATCTTGGTGCGCTTTGGGGCCTGGAGAGCCAGCCCATTTGCGCGTGCTGTACGCACCTTTGGACAAATCGTGTTCAATGATTTGACGTAAAAAATGACTTGGTTTTTCTATGGGATCAGGCGACGCAGTTTGGCTTGACGTCTTGGGGACATGGGGTGAGGATGTATCTTTGGCGCTCATGGCCTGATTTTAGGCGTGTCTGGGTGCATAAGTGCCAACCAGGGATGGTAAATGTATATTTTTTTGCATTCATGCCTCAAAGAGTGCACTTGCAAAGGATAATTGGCTCGCTTTGCTTGCAATGTGCTCAAAGCACCACAATGACTTTTGAACCGAGGATTGAGTGTGGAAATAGACGTGATACTTTTGCTAAAAGCGCTGCTGATGGGTGTGGTTGAAGGGTTGACGGAATTTTTACCCATTTCCTCAACGGGACATTTGGTATTGGTTGGGTCGTTGATTGAGTTTGACGATGAGCGTGCGAAAGTGTTTGATATCGCGATTCAATCGGGCGCCATTTTTGCGGTGGTCTTGGTCTTTTGGGCAAAGATAAAAAACACCTTTCTTTCTTTGCCCAGGTCGAGAACGGCTCAGCGCTTGACCATCAATGTGTGCATTGCCTTTGTGCCAGCGGTCATCATGGGTCTTCTTTTTGGTCATTGGATCAAGGCGCATTTGTTCACGCCTTGGGTGGTCGCGAGCACCTTTATCATTGGCGGCTTTGTGATTTTATGGGTTGAAGGTTGGGGCCGGCCCAAGCCCTTGGATGAGCACCCCAACGATCGCTTTCGAGTTCTCAATGTGGAGTCCATGTCTGGCTTGGATGCTTTGAGGGTTGGATTGGTTCAGTGCTTGGCCATGTTGCCAGGCACATCCAGATCGGGTGCGACGATCATTGGTGGCATGTGGTTTGGTTTGAGCCGTCAAGTGGCCACTGAGTTTTCGTTTTTTCTGGCGATTCCCACATTGCTTGGAGCGGGCGTTTATAGTTTGTACAAGGAGCGAGCGCTCTTGAGCGTCCATGATGCGCCCTTGTTTTTGGTGGGCTTGGCGGCGTCATTTTTAAGCGCCTGGGTGTGTGTGAGGTGGTTGCTGAAGTTCATCTCAACCCACGACTTTATCGCTTTTGCTTACTATCGCATTGCGTTTGGTTTATTGATATTGATCTCAGCCCATTACCAGTGGGTGCAATGGTCGCATTGATTGATTTGCGATAAGGCTTAGCGCAAAGTTTAAAGCAATTTCTTGAGTGCATACAAGGCGTCAAGCGCCTCTTTGGGAGAGAGTTGGTCGGGGTCAATGTCTTTGAGTTTGCTTTCAACTGCGCTCATGTTGAAAAGCTCCTCATGTTCAGGCACGCTAAAGAGGTCCACTTGCTTTTCTTGCTGCTGTGCAAGGGATTCAAGGGCGCCTAAAACCTGTTTGGCATGGTTCAAGACAGACTGTGGGATGCCTGCCAGTTTGGCCACTTGAATGCCATAACTTTGTGAGGCAGGACCGGGTTCGATCTCATGCAAGAAGACAATGTGCGAGCCTGTTTCACTGGCACCCAAGTGAATATTGATCGACTGCTGATGGTGATTTGGAAAATCGGTCAACTCAAAATAGTGGGTGGCAAACAAGGTAAAAGACTGACATTTGTTGTGCAGTTGTGTGGCGATGGCTGAGGCCAATGACAAACCATCAAAGGTGGAGGTGCCTCTTCCTATTTCATCCATCAAGACCAAGCTGTGAGCGCTGGCGTTGTGCAAGATAAAAGCCGCCTCGGTCATCTCCATCATGAACGTGGACTGCGCGTTGGCCAAATCATCGGCGGCTCCAATGCGCGTGTAAATGGCATCAATGGGGCCAATGCTGCACGCCAAGGCCGGGACGTGACTGCCCATGCATGCCAAGAGCACGATCAATGCAACTTGTCTCATGTAGGTGGACTTGCCCCCCATATTGGGTCCGGTGATGATGTGCAGGCGTTGCTTGCTGCTCATGGAGGTGTTGTTGGCGATGAATGCCTTGTTGGCGCTTTCTTGCAAGCGAGCTTCAACCACGGGGTGCCTGCCCTTGAGGATCTCAATGCAAGGATGGTTCACAAAGGTCGGTGCACACCACCCCAAGGTTTGAGCGCGTTCACTCAAGGTCAATAGGCAATCGAGTTGAGCCAGCGCTTTGGCCATGGTGGCAAGAAGAGGGACGGTGTCTTGAAGGGTATCGAGCAGTTGCTCATAGAGCCATTTTTCTCTTGCCAGACCTCTTTCTTGTGCGGACAAGGCTTTGTCTTCAAACTCCTTGAGCTCTGGGGTGATGAAGCGCTCCGCGTTTTTAAGGGTTTGTCGCCTTCTGTAATTATCTGGAATGCGGTCCAACTGTCCTTGAGTGACTTCGATAAAGAAGCCGTGAACCTTGTTGAATTGAACCCTTAAATTGTGGATGCCCGTTCGAGCCCTTTCTTTGGTTTCCAAGTCCAAGAGAAACGCGTCGCAATTGTTTTGAATGCCTCTTAACTCATCCAAGCTTTCATCGTACCCATCGGCCATGACGCCCCCATCGCGCACCAACACTGAGGGCTCAGGGGCAATGGCTCTGCCAATGAGCTCGCACCAGCGCGCATCGATTTCAAGCTCTGCTTGGAGTTGCACCAAAAGGTCGGTCGCACCAAGAGCTTGCAACTGCGCTCTAAGGACGTGGGCCCTCTCAAGTGAACGGGTCAAAGCGATCAGCTCTCGGGGTTTGACTTGCCGCAAAGCAATGCGCGCGCTGATGCGTTGGACATCGGCCATGCCTTTGAAGTGTTCTCTCAATTGCGCAAAATTCGACTGGGCTTGTCCTTGCATCAACACATCAATGGCTTGAAGTCGACGCCGTGGAGCGTCCCTGGATCTGGAGAGTTCAAGCATCCAGCGCTTGAGTTCTCTAGAGCCCATTGAGCTCTGGCAGGTGTCAAGCAAGGAGAACAAAGTCGGTGAGTCCTCGCCTTTGAGGGTTTGGGTGAGCTCAAGATTTCTTCGCGTACTGGGCGGCAGATCAATCAAATCGTCTTGCAAGATCACTTGCAAGGATTTGATGTGCGGCAGGCTTTGCCCTTGCGTGTGTTCGGCATAACTGAGCAAGGCACTGGCTGCGGCATGTGCAGCCGTCAAATGCTGTGCATGCCAGGCTTCAAGGGACTGGGTTTGCAGTTGTTCTTGGAGTTTTCTAACGCCCAAGGCCGCTTCAAATTGCCACTCTGTGCGTTGGGTCAGCACATGGACCCCAGAGATGCTGGCCCTCAATGCCGCTGGCAAAGATTGAGAGCAAATCACTTCGCTTGGAGAGATGCGGTTGACCCATTCGTTGAGCTCGGAGCTGGCGCATTGAGTGAGATAGATTTCGTTTTGGGTAAGGCTCATCCAAGCCAAGCCACATCCTTGCCCTGAAGAGGCGCGTTCACTGGCGTAGACCGACAGCAGGTACGATTCTGTTTTGTCAGCCAGGAGCTCCGTGTCTGTCAAGGTCCCAGGGGTCAAGACCCGAACGACTTTTCGCTCAACAGGACCTTTGCCGGTGATCTCTCCGACTTGCTCGCAAATGGCCACCGACTCACCACGCTTGAGGAGCTTGGCAAGGTAGCCTTCTGCAGAGTGAAAGGGCACGCCTGCCATGGCAATGGGTTGGCCAGCACTGTGGCCGCGGTGCGTTAAGGTGATGCCAAGCAAATCACTGGCTTTGTGTGCATCGTCATAGAACAGTTCATAAAAGTCCCCCATCCTGTAGAACACAAGCGTATCAGGGTACTGTGCCTTGATCGCCTTGTATTGCTGCATCATGGGCGTATCGGTGTCGCCTTTGGCCAAGACCTCTTTGATCGATTTGCTGCTGTCCTCTTTCATTCGACTCCATTGAACTTGGGTGTTGAGTGCGAAAGGCTCAAGGGTTTGACTTCAATACAAAAAGCACAGGGCAACTTAACGGCCCTGAGGCGCGCGAAGTTTTTTCAACGCCATGGATGTTGGCGAATTAGACGCTTTGAGAGACACGGTGCCAGTTTGCGCAACCCTGTCTCCACTGATGTGATCTATTGAGTTGTTTGAACTTGTGTTGAATTTGGAGTAAGGCTTTAAAAGCGGCACCATTTGTGCATAAATTTTAGGGCTCGCAGCCATGATTTCTTGGGCGTCTAGATACGGCGCCTCTCCGCTGTAGTTGCCAATGAGGCCGCCCGCTTCAGTGACCAACAAGCAGCCTGCTGCAATGTCCCAAGGCGCGAGACCCGTTTCGAAAAATCCATCGGTGTAGCCCGCAGCCAAATAGGCCAAATCCAGCGCCGCAGAACCCGGGCGTCTAAGCGCGGAGGTTTTGGGAATGATGTCTCTCAAAATGTTGAAATAAGCTTCCAGGTCATCCTCTGCTCGAAACGGAAAGCCCGTGCTGAGCATGCAATCTTTGAGTTGCGTGCGCTTGCTCACTCGCATGCGTCGGTCATTGACAAAGGCGCCGCGTCCCTTGGTGGCGGTAAAGAGGTCATTGCGGGTGGGGTCGTAAATCACCGCTTGCTCAATCTTGCCTCGAACTTGAAGCGCAACGCTCACGCAATAAATTGGAAAGCCATGAATGAAATTGGTCGTGCCATCCAAAGGATCAATGATCCAGATGTGATCGCTAGAAGGCGAGCCATGCGTGGAGCCTGACTCTTCAGCCAAAATGCCGTGATCGGGATAAGCACCTAAAAGAGTTTCAATGATGATTTGCTCACTTTCGTGGTCAATTTCTGTCACGAAATCATTGATGTTTTTCTCGGAAATGCGCACAGACTCCACATCCAAAGCGGCTCTATTGATGACACCCCCAGCTGCTCGAGCTGCTTTAATGGCCACATTGAGCATGGGGTGTAGGGAGTTGGAGGGCATCATAAAAGAACAATCGTGGGTTTCAATGGAGCGTTATTGCGTGCGGTGGATCTCAATGCAAATCCAGTGGGCTTGAAAAGAAAGTCACCCTTAAGGGGTCAAAGAGCCTTGATACATCTTTAAAATGGAGTTTGAACCACAGTTGAGGTGCAAATGTCAGCCATTGACTCCAGAGCTTTAAAAGGATGCAGAGCTATGTAGAGTTCATGCGCACTATTTTAAGTCATCCCTAGGGTGAAGTTGATTTTTTTCTCGCGCGTGCGCCCTCTTAAGCCTGTCTTTGACGTCTCATTAACAGTTAAGCCTTCATGAAAACCCGTTTTATATTGATTCAGACCAGTCATGCAGGCAATGTAGGGGGGGTGGCCAGGGCCATGAAAGTCATGGGTTTTGATGATTTGGTCTTGGTCAGTCCTCGATTTGAGAATGTGCTCAGGCGTGAAGAGACCAAGCAGCGCGCCAGTGGCGCTCAAGATATCTTGGATCGCGCTCGGGTGGTGTCAACGCTGCAAGAGGCCTTGGAGGGGATCACCCATGTGTGCGCAACGGCCATGACGCCAAGAGATTTTGGCCCGCCAACGCGTTTTCCAAGAGAGCATTTTCAAGCGCTTTTGGCCCCAAACCAGAGCACGCCCTTGGGCATTGCTTTTTTGTTTGGTTCGGAGCGCTTTGGCATGCTCAACGAGGATGTTTATCGCTGTCATGTGGCTTTGAGCATTCCTACGAACCCAGATTTTGGATCCTTGAATTTGGCCAGTGCTGCACAAGTCTTGGCCTATGAGTGGCGCATGGCTTTGGGCGGCTATGGTGCAAATGGGGAGGTGGCTTATGCCAATTTTGAGCCCCTTGGTCAAGAACGGGTTCAAGCAGATGCGAAAGAAATTGCAGGACTGATCGGTCACTGGCAAGAGTCGCTTGTGAGAATTGGTTTTCTTGATCCCTTGGCCCCCAAAAAGCTGATGCCCAGGTTGCAGCAAATATTTAATCGAGCCCAACTCTCACCTGAGGAAGTCCACATTCTTAGAGGTGTTGCTAAGCAAATGGTCGCCAAGGATGCCATAAAAAGAATAGACTAGAGCACTATGTTTTCAAGAATCAGAGACGATATCGAGTGCATTTTTGAGCGCGACCCTGCAGCCAAGAGCCGCTGGGAAGTGCTCACGTGTTACCCAGGCTTGCATGCTTTGATTTTGCACCGCTTGGCCCATGCCCTTTGGGCAATGGGTTTGTGGTGGTTGGGTCGATTCATATCGCATGTGAGTCGGTTTTTAACGGGCATTGAAATCCATCCTGCAGCCAAAATTGGCAAGCGTGTATTTTTCGATCACGCCATGGGCGTGGTGGTGGGGGAGACGGCTGAAATTGGAGATGGGTGCACCATCTATCAAGGGGTCACGCTGGGTGGAACGAGTTTGTACAAAGGCACCAAACGTCATCCAACTTTGGGCCGTGATGTGGTGGTCGGGGCAGGTGCCAAAGTGCTGGGTGGTTTTGAAGTCGGCGCTGGAGCTCGCATTGGGAGCAACGCAGTGGTCACCAAACCCGTGCCCGCGGGTGCCACGGCCGTTGGCAATCCCGCTCGCATCATCGAGCCGCAGCCCGCAAGCGCAGTCAGCCCCGTGTCCTCAGAGCCAAGATTGCGATCTGAATGCGTGGGCCCTCAAGCAACAGATGTGAGCTCGCCCCCATTGGATGCACAAGTAAACGCTCCTCACGCAAGCGAGTCTATTTTTTCAGCCTATGGCGTCACTCAGGCCGATGACCCCGTGGCCCAATCGATCAAAGAATTGAGCGATCGCACCTTGGCGCAAGAGCGTTTGATCAAAGCCTTGCAAGTGGAGTTGGAGGCGATGAAAGGCCAGGCCAGGCACTGAATTCTTTGAGGCGGGCGCTGTTTTTTTTAGGCCAGTCAACCTCTTTTAGAGTGCAGTGCAGTTTTGGGTCTGAAGGCTTTGCAGAACTCGTCTTTGCATTCCATATAGGGGCCACCAATGAGGTCGATGCAATAGGGCACGGCGGCAAAAATTCCATGGACCAAGCCAGCACCTTGTGGGTCTTTCAAGCCGCCCAAAGTCTCTTCAATGGATTTGGGTTGCCCGGGCAAGTTGATGATCAAGGTTTGGTCTTTGATCACCGCCACTTGCCTTGACAAAATAGCGGTTGCAACAAAGTGCAAGCTGATTTGTCGCATTTGCTCTCCAAACCCAGGCATCTCCTTGCCCTGAACAGCCAAAGTGGCTTCAGGGGTGACATCCCTTGCAGCCGGTCCAGTCCCACCGGTTGTCAAAATGAGGTGGCAGCCCTTTTTGACCAACTCAAGCAAGTTTGAGGTGATCAAGGCGGCCTCATCTGGGATCACCGCCTGATGCCAAACAATGGGGTTCCAAAGGGCTTGGGTGAGCCAGTCTTTGAGAGCCGGAATGCCCTTGTCTTCATAAGCACCCCTTGAGGCTCGGTCACTGATCGAGAGCAATCCAATGGTGAGGGTGTCACACTGAGGGTCAATTTGAGGGTCAATTTGCGGCGTGGTGGTCATGGCAAACACTTAAAAAATGAAGCGGTCTTGAGATTTTGGGCATTTGGATGGCGCGTTTGGCAATCTCAATGCGCCACGTCTTCGGTATCGTTGGGCGCAGTCAAGGGTGTTTGATGTGCAGGGTTCATGGCGCCTCGGATCCATTGAAATATTTCTCTGTAGGCTCGAGATTGTCTGGGCGCTAGACCCATGGAGACTTCCCTTTGGCCCAGTGGCACAGCATCTTTGCGAGCTTGTCTGATGAGGGCTCGAAGTTGTTGAGCATCCGTTTGTGGAAAGAGCTCTATCCACTTGGCCAGTGCCTCCTCATCGCGAATCAATCTCTCGCGCCACAACTCCGCCTCATGCAAGGCCTGAGTCTCAGCTGCAGAGCCACCGTGTTGGAGTTGAAGGCTCTCTTGGATGCGTTCAATGTCCTCTTCAGAGAGCTTTCTCATGAGTTTTCCGACATACTGCATTTGACGCCTTTTGCCTTCAAAGTCAGTGATTTTTTTTGCAGCAGCCAAAGCGTCAACCAAGCTGCCTGAGAGATGACCTTGATCGAGCAACTTTTGTTTGAGATCGGTCCTGAGCTCGAGCAACTCAACGCCGAGTTTTTGCCGCTCAGTGCTTTCGCGTTTGAGATCGGTTTTGCTCGCGCTGTCGCTGCCTTTGAGTTCGCGTTTATAGGCCAAATCAAGCTCACTGCCTTCAGCAACGAACTCTCCTCGAACGTAGTAGCCTTTTTTGGGTTTTCTTGACATCTTGGGGTGAATTATCGCCTGCATTGCGATAAGGTCAAAGGCGACAGTATCATATACGTTCATGAAAAAACTAAAATCCACTCCATTTCCCTCCCCCAAAGACGCTTTGAGGGGATTTTCATACACCAGGGCACATTTTGAGTCATTGGTAGACCATGCGCTTGCGCACGCGCTCAAACTGGGTGCAACGGATGCTGGCGCAGAGGCCTCTGAGGGGTGCGGCCTGAGCGTGTCAGTTCGAAAGGGCTCGCTTGAAACGGTGGAGAGAAACCGTGACAAAGGCCTGGGTGTCACGGTGTATTTGGGTGCTCGACGTGGAAACGCGAGCACCTCGGACTTCTCTTTTGCTGCGATTGAGCGCACGGTGCAAGCCGCCTATGACATTGCTCGCTTCACGGCCCAAGATCCTGCCGCTGGGCTACCGGATGCAAGAGATATCTGTAAAAGTTACAAGGACTTGGCCTTGTTCTATCCTTGGCAAATTTCTGCTGAGCAAGCGTGTGACTTGGCCATCGAGTGTGAGCAAGCCGCGTTCAAGACGGACAAGCGCATCAGCAACAGCGAGGGGGCCTCTGTCTCGGCGCAACAAAGTCACTTCTTTAGCAGCCACACACGCGGCTTTAGAGGCGGTTATGCCAGCTCCAGGCACAGCATCTCTGTGGCACCCATCGCTGGCAAAGGCGATCAGATGCAAAGAGACGCTTGGTACAGCTCCATGCGCGATCCTGCAATGTTGGCAAGCCCCCAGTCCGTGGGTCGCTATGCAGCCGAGCGTGCACTGAGCCGTTTGAAGTCAAGAAAAATCTCAACGATTGAGTGCCCCGTGCTTTTTGAATCCAGTCTGGCCTCTGGTCTTTTGGGCCATTTTGTCCAAGCGGTGAGTGGTGGTGCCTTGTACCGAAAAAGCACATTTTTGTTGGACTCCATGGAACGACAAGTCTTTCCAAAGGATATCTATTTGGATGAGGACCCCTTTGTTTTAGGGGGCAAAGGCAGCGCGCCCTTTGATGACGAGGGGGTCAAAACCCACGCCAGGCGGGTAATCGATGCCGGGCGAGTTCAGGGGTATTTTCTAGGGACTTATTCGGCTCGCAAATTGGGGCTGAGAACCACAGGAAACGCAGGCGGCTCACACAATTTGGTCTTGAGCTCCAAGCACACGCGCGCAAGCGATGACTTAAAGCGCATGATTGAAAAGTTAGGCACGGGCTTGTTTGTGATTGAATTGATGGGGCAGGGCGTTAATTATGTGACCGGGGACTACTCAAGAGGTGCCAGCGGATTTTGGGTAGAGAGGGGCGAAATTGCTTACCCAGTTCAAGAGATCACCATCGCTGGCAATTTGGCCAAGATGTTCAAAGGCATCAAGGCCGTTGGGGCTGATCATTACAACTATGGCGCCAAGACGGTGGGCTCGATTTTGATTGACCGCATGACGGTGGCTGGAAGTTAGGGCCCGCCCCAAAAAAAAGCAAAGGGTTGTCTTTA
>Ga0114978_10001516_pt1 | contig 19513 bp, 13 predicted proteins | sample S_140212_EF_Meta_FD_87027 | JGI IMG/M metagenome (GOLD analysis project Ga0114978, IMG submission 87027) | Freshwater microbial communities from Lake Simoncouche, Canada to study carbon cycling - S_140212_EF_MetaG | ecosystem: Environmental > Aquatic > Freshwater > Lake | place: Lake...
ATTCCACCGCCAAGTTGCGAGCCAATTGCATGTCGGCAGCTTTGGAAATGTTGTAAGCGCCAATGACCGATGAGCCATGCAAGCCTCCCACCGATGAGACCAACACAATGGCGCCATCCTTTTTAGCTTTCATGTCCGGATAGACCATGGTGCAGAGCCATGAGCTAGACAAAACGTTGTTGTGCATGACCTTGTTGAAGATTTCATCGCTCATGCCCGTTGTGGGGCCATAGTAGGGGTTGCTGGCGGCATTGCAAACCAAAATATCAATGGGGCCCCAAGCATCGCGGGTTTTTTGCACCAAGTTCTGCAACTGATCTTTGATGGCAATGCTGGCGCTGATGGCCATGGCCGTTCCGCCTTCCGCTTGAATTTCTTTGACCACGGCCTCGCAGGCATCTTGCTTTCGGCTTGAGATCACCACCTTGGCCCCTGCCCGCGCCAATTGAAAGGCAATGGATCGGCCTATGCCGCGACTGGCACCTGTGACGATGGCCACTTTGTCGTGTAAGTTGAAAAGCTTCATGGGTCTCCTTGGTGGATTGGCTTGATTTTTAAAAAAAGTAGTTTGCCTGCAAGAATCCATTTGAACTGTCGTGCGTGTGTCAGCGAGAATAGGGCATGGATCGAATTCAAACCGTTGTTTTAGGGGCCGGCGTGGTTGGCTTGGCCGTTGCACGTCAGTTGGCATTAGAAGGCCGGGAGGTGCTGCTCTTGGAGGCGGCAGACGCCTTTGGAACGGGCACCAGTTCACGCAACAGTGAAGTGATTCACGCGGGCATTTATTACCCAGAGGGTTCTTTGAAAGCCAAACTTTGCGTTCAAGGTCGAAAATTGCTGTACAGCTATTGCCAAGAACGCCACATACCCCACAAGCAGTGCGGCAAATTGATCGTGGCCACCTCTGCAACCCAAGTTGCCCAATTGGCATCCATTCAAGCCAAGGCCGATGCCAATGGTGTTTTGGGTGCCGATCAATTGAGCTTGCTGTCTGCAACTCAAGCTCAGGCCATGGAGCCGGCTTTGCAATGCGAGGCAGCGCTGTGGTCCCCCGGCACGGGCATTATTGACAGCCATGCCCTGATGTTGAGTTACTTGGGAGATTTTGAAAATGCAGGCGGCATGTTGGCCCTCAATTCTCAATTTTTGTCAGCCCAAGTGATGCAAGAGGCAGGGCAAACGCAGTTCATTGTTCGCACTGTCGATGGCACAGAACTCTTAGCTGACCAAGTGATTAATTCAACGGGCTTGATTGCCCCCCAAGTTGCGCGGCAGTTTGCGGGATCCAATTTAGCGCAAATGCCTCTGGCTTATTACGCCAAAGGCAACTACTTCAGCCTCGCTGGAAGATCGCCTTTTTCAAGATTGATTTACCCCGTTCCAGAAGCTGCAGGTTTGGGGGTGCACTTGACTTTGGACATGGCAGGACAAGCCAAGTTTGGACCCGACGTGGAGTGGGTCGAATCGCCCGATGATTTGAGTGTCAACCCAAGTCGAGGCGATGCTTTTTATGCCGAGGTTCGCAAGTATTGGCCTGGCCTTAAAGATGGCGCTCTGATGCCTTCGTACGCAGGCATTCGGCCCAAAATCAATGCACCCCATGAGAAGGCTGCCGACTTTTGCATCATGGGGCCTGTGTCCCATGGCGTGCCTGGATTGGTTCACTTGCTGGGCATTGAATCTCCTGGTCTGACCAGCTCCTTGGCCATTGCCAATGAAGTTTCGCAGGCTTTGAAACACTGAGCTTGACCAGCCCTTAATTGTGAGAAATCTGCCTCAGGGCCTTGGCCACTTCATGAACCAATGCGGGTCCTTTGTAAATGAGGCCTGTGTAGATTTGCACCACATCAGCGCCCGCCTCAATTTTGCTGACAGCATCGTAGCCACTTAGAATGCCGCCCACGCCAATGATGGGAAACTGCGGGCCTAGTTGCTGACGCAACAGTCGAATGACGCGGTTGCTGCCCGCCAAAACAGGCGAGCCCGACAAGCCGCCAGCTTCATCGCCATGCTGCATCTTTTTCACCGCATCTCTAGACAAAGTGGTGTTGGTTGCAATGACGCCATCCATTTGGTGTTTGACAAGGCTTTGGGCAATGACGGCCACCTGAGCATCTTCCAAGTCGGGGGCAATTTTGAGAAAGACGGGCACGCGTTTTTGGTAGGTGTCTGCCAAGGCCATTTTGCGTTCGTTCAAGGCAGACAAGAGTTGGTCCAGGGCTTCATCGGTTTGCAATGAGCGCAGGTTCTTGGTGTTGGGACTAGAGATGTTCACTGTGACATAGTCGGCATGCTCATACACACCACTCAAACCTATGAGGTAGTCGTCGGTGGCCCGCTCGATGGGGGTGATGGCATTCTTGCCAATGTTCAAACCCAGCAATCGATCTTGACTTCTGAACTTGGATTTTTTCACATTGGCCACGAACGCATCGAGCCCCTGGTTGTTAAAACCCAGTCGGTTGATCAATGCCTTGGCGTCTGGCAGTCTGAACATGCGGGGCTTGTCGTTGCCTGGTTGCGGCAGAGGCGTGACTGTGCCAACTTCGACAAAGCCAAAACCCATGGCACCGAGACCATCTATGCACCTTGCATTTTTATCCAGTCCTGCCGCCATGCCCACGCGGTTGGGAAATGTGATCCCAGCCAATTGGACGGGGTCGGCAATCCAAGGCTGTCGATAGGCTCGATCCAGAAATGTATTTTGCGTCTGGGCCAACTGATTCAAGGTGAGATCATGAGCCGCTTCAGGATCTAAGCTGAATAAAAAGGGGCGCGCCAGTGGGTAAAGGTTCATGGATAATCTCATTCAATCCAAGCATTGTCTCAAATAATCTCTATGAATCAAGACGAACTTAAAGCCCTGGTTGGCCAGGCTGCACTTCAATATGTGGTGCCTGGCCAAATCGTGGGCGTTGGTACGGGCTCTACGGTGAATAAATTCATTGAGGCCTTGGCGTCGATGAAAGATCAAATCAAAGGGGCCGTGTCCAGTTCAGAAGCCTCCACAGTTCGACTCAAGGCCTTGGGCATTCCCGTTTTTGACAGCAATGAGGTCGCAGAGTTGGCTGTGTACATTGATGGCGCGGATGAAATCAATGGGCAAGGTCACATGGTCAAGGGCGGCGGCGCGGCGCTTACGCGTGAAAAAATTGTAGCGGCGCAGTCCAAGGTCTTTGTGTGCATTGCTGACGAATCCAAATTGGTATCGGTATTGGGTGCTTTTCCTTTGCCCGTGGAAGTCATCCCCATGTCTAGCGCACGCATCATGGCTCAATTTGCCCAGATGGGTGGACAAGCGCAATTGCGCATGAAAGACGGCCAGCCCTTGGTCACTGACAACGGTCAGCACATCGTTGATGTGAAGGGCCTGCAAATCAAAGACCCAGTGTCTTTTGAAGCACAAGTCAGCCAATGGCCTGGTGTTGTCACAGTGGGCGTTTTTGCTTACCAAAAAGCCCAGGTTTGTTTGCTGGGCACTTCAGCGGGTGTGAAGACGCTGAAGTTTTAAGTCATCCATTGGCTGCCATGCCTTGATGCCTGAGCAAGGCATTGATGGATGGCTCGCGACCTCGAAAGGCAATGAACGACTCCAACGCAGGGCGGCTACCACCGGCCTCCAAAATGGTTTCTCTGTAGCGCCGACCTGTTTCCAGGCTGGGTGAGCCGTCTGCTTGCGCAGTTTCTTCAAATGCAGCGTAGGCATCGGCGGATAAAACTTCAGCCCACTTGTAGCTGTAATAGCCCGCAGCATAGCCGCCTGCAAAGATGTGGCTGAAGGTGTGTGCCCATCTGTTGAAGGCAGGCGCCTGAATGATGGCAACTTCGGCTCGAACTTTGTCCAAAACTGACATCAATTTTTCTGCTGGGTTGTTTTCACTGTGCAGCAGCATGTCGAGCAATGCAAGCTCAATTTGGCGAAGCGTTTGCAAGCCGCTTTGAAAGTTTTTTGCAGCGACCATTTTGTCAAACAATTCACGCGGCAGCGGGGCGCCAGTTGCGACATGAGAGGTCATGTGCTTCAAAACAGACCACTCCCAGCAAAAATTTTCCATGAATTGGCTGGGCAACTCAACGGCATCCCATTCCACACCACTGATACCCGACACATCGCGCTCATTCACTTGTGTGAGCATGTGATGCAAGCCATGACCAAATTCATGAAACAGCGTAATGACATCGTCGTGCGTGAGCAAGGCCGGATTGCCATCGACACCTTCCGCAAAATTGCAGACCAAGTGGGCCACCGGGGTTTGCAGTTGACCGTTGTCTGGCCTTAACCATCGTGCGCGAACATCATCCATCCATGCGCCACCGCGTTTGCCTGCACGTGCGGGCTGGTCAAGGTAGAACTGACCCACCAATTGGCCATTTCTTTCGATGCGATAGAAACTGACAGCCGGGTGCCACACAGGGGCTTGGTCTGCGTGGATGCTGACCTCAAACAAGGTCTCAATGATCTTGAACAGGCCTTGCAGAACTTTAGGCGCTGTGAAATATTGCTTCACTTCTTGTTCGCTGAAGCTGTAACGGGCTTCCTTCAGTTTTTCGCCAATGTAGGGCCAATCCCAAGCTTGTGGATCTTGCAAATTCAAATGCTCGCTTGCGAATTGGCGCATGTCTGACAGGTCTTTTTCTGCAAACGGGCGGGCTCGTTGCGATAAATCTCGAAGAAAAGAAATGACCTTGGCAGGGGAGTCTGCCATCTTGGTGGCCACCGAAACTTCTGCATAGTTTTGGTAACCTAACAATTGCGCTTCTTCTTGGCGAAGTTGCAAGATTTCTTGGATCAGTTTGCTGTTGTCCAGGCTTGCAAATTCTGCGGCTGTTTGATCCGAAGCACGCGTGACGTAGGCCCGGTAAAGTTGTTGTCTTAAATCACTGCTGCTGGCAAACTGCATCACAGGCAAGTAGCACGGCATTTTCAAACTGAGTTTGTAGCCTTCTTTGCCGTCTTTCTCGGCGGCTGCACGCGCTGTTTGTATGACGTCCTTTGGAACACCTGCTAAATCAGCTTCCGAGACGAAAAGTGAAAACCGATCTGTTGCATCCAAAGCGTTCTCACTGAATTTCTGGCTAAGCTCGGCCATGCGTTCTTGAATGGCTGCATAGCGAGTTTTGGCTTCGCCTTGGAGGTCAGCGCCGCCAAGTACAAAGTTGCGAAGTGCATTTTTCAAGGCTTGCTTTTGGGGCGCATTCAGTTGCTCTGCATTGACAGCTTTGTATTTGGCATAAAGCCTTTCGTCTGCGCCCAGTCGGGTCCAGAATTCTGTGACCTTTGGGAGCGCATCGTTGTAGGCGGCTCGCAACTCTGGAGAGTCTGCCACATGGTTCAAATGACTGACAGCGCCCCACGACATGCTTAATTGTTCAGTGCAAACATCCAGAACTTTGGCAATGGCTTGCCAGTCCGATGGAAAATCCGATGCCGTCACAAGCTCTAGCGCTTTTGAAGCTGAAATAAGCAAATCATCCATGGCCTGATTAACGTGTTCAGGTTTGATCTGATCGAACAAAGGCAAGTGACCGGTTTGAAGCAAGGGGTTGTGCAATGAAGTGTTCATAAATGATGGGCTGATTAAATGAAGAATATAAAAGCCAATGACTTAAATACGCTCGGCGGCTTCTAGTGTGTTGACCAGCAGCATGGTGATGGTCATGGGGCCCACACCGCCGGGTACGGGAGTGATGTAGCCAGCCACTTGCTCAACACCTGCAAAATCTACATCACCGCAAAGCTTGCCTTCTTCATTGCGGTTCATGCCAACATCGAGTACCACAGCGCCTGGCTTGACCATGTCCGAAGTTAGGATGTTTCGCTTGCCAACTGCCGCCACAATGACATCGGCTTGAAGCGTCATGGCCTTCAAATCCTGGGTGGAGCTGTGACAGATGGTGACAGTGGCATTCTTTTGCAAAAGCATCAAGGCCATGGGCTTGCCAACAATGTTGCTGCGGCCGATGACAACTGCATGCTTGCCTTTCAGTTCATATCCTATGCTTTCAAGCATTTTCATGCAGCCATAGGGCGTGCAAGGCCAAAAACCAGGCATGCCTGTCATCAGCGCGCCAGCGCTTGCAATGTGAAAGCCATCGACATCTTTGACGGGAGAAATGGCTTCAATCACTTTTTGTGCATCAATGTGAACTGGCAAAGGCAACTGAACCAAGATGCCGTGAATGCTAGTGTCTTGATTGAGCGCATCAATTCGAGCCAACAAGGCTGCTTCGGTGAAAGAGTCAGGATGTTTTTCTAAGATAGAGTGAAGGCCAGAGTCTTGGCAGGCCTTCACCTTGTTGCGCACATAGACTTGGCTGGCAGGGTTGTCGCCCACCAAAATAACGGCCAAGCCAGGGGTGATGCCTTTGGTTTTCAGTGCAGTGGTTCGCAGTGTGACATCTGCTCGCAATTTTTGGGAGAGGGCATTGCCGTCAATTCTTTGGGCTGTCATGGGCTGCTAGGTTTCAATGTCAGTGGAATGATATCTTCAAGTAAAAACGCCCGCGAGTTTCAGATTCACGGGCGTTCAGTTGGGCCTGCTCTAGGCAGAAGGGTCTTTAGCCCTTGGGCGCGTTTTGACCCAACGCAATTTTGAGTAAATCTGCGACTGTATTGGCGTTGAGTTTTTCCATGATATTGGCGCGGTGGGCCTCAACGGTTTTGATGCTGATGCCTAGATCGTCGGCAATTTGCTTGTTCAAGCGACCCGCCACGATGCGTTCAAGCACTTGCGCTTCACGGCCCGTGAGTTTGGACAACAAGGCATCGCGGTTGGCGGCATTTTGGTGATCAGAAAAAGACTCCCGAGCGCTGTCGAGCATGCGCTCTACCAAGCTGACCAAATCATCTTCTTTGAAGGGCTTTTGGATAAAGTCCATGGCCCCTTTTTTCATGGTGTCAACGGCCATCGGCACATCGCCATGGCCAGTGATGAAGACAATCGGCAGCGGCGAGCGGCGCTCAACCAATTTGTCTTGAAGTTCTAGGCCCGTCATACCGCCCATTCGGATATCGACGATCAGGCAGGCGACCTCTCGGGGGTCGTAACGGCTCAGAAACGACTCTGCCGAGTCAAAACATCTGACGCGGTAGTCCTTGCCCTCTAGGAGCCACTGGAGAGAATCGCGAACGGCCTCATCGTCATCGACAACGTAAACAGTTCCTTTTTTGGGTATCAAACTCATGGGGGTTCCCAGTTTTACTTGCAAATTCAATGATTTCAGTTGGCTGTCTCAGGTAGCCAAAAGGAGAAACAACAACCAACGACTTCGTCGGCATTGTAGAGGTTCTCAGCCGTGATTCTGCCTTGGTGCGATTCGACGATGGTTCGGCACAGGTTGAGGCCGATGCCCATCCCTTCGACTTTTGTCGAAAAGAAGGCCTCGTAAAGGTGTTCCATGACCTGTGGCGGCAAGCCGATTCCAGTGTCACTGACCGAGAAATGCACGGTTTTTTGGGAGTTTAAGACCCTGGGCACAACCCGCAATTCCACGTGCCGCCTGCCTTGAGGCCGCTCTGCATTGTCAATCGACTCAGCTGCATTTTTCATCAAATTGATTAAAACTTGTTCAATCAAGATCGGATCCACGTTCAGTTGGGGCAAGCGCGCCGCAACGTAATGCGACAAACGAACATTGCGTCGTCGGAGTTCAATTTCTGCCAACTCGACGGCTTCGTTCACCATGTTGACAACCGAAGAGGGCGTCCGATTGGGCTCACTGCGCTTCACAAAGGAGCGAATTCGGTGAATGATTTGACCTGCGCGTTGGGCTTGGTGAGAGGTTTTTTCCAAGGCCCAAATCAGGTCTGCTTCTTCAATTTGTTTGCCTTTGATTCGGGACAGCAAACCGTTGCAATAGTTGGTGATGGCCGTCAGAGGTTGGTTCAGTTCGTGGGCCACGCTGGATGCCATCTCTCCCATGGTAATCAGGCGACTGGCGTTTTGCGCACGTTCTGCTTGTTGGAATGACAACTCTTCAGCTTGCCTGCGCGCTGTGATGTCTGTGGCAATGACCAATTGTGCAAGTCGACCATCAGCCCAATTGATATAACGTGTGCGAATTTCTAGCCATTTGGACAGGTGCACCAAATAAATTTCAGCGCGTTCAGCAGGGGCCACCGTGAGGCTTTCAGTGGGTAAGCCTGCCAGAGCATCTACATCGTCCATTTCGGTTTCTGAGGTTCGGATGTCCAGCATCCCAGCTTTTTCAACCAAATTCAAATGGCCCAGGGTGTCTGTGCCAAACCATTGTCGATACAACTTGTTGGCAAATAACAATTCGGCGCTGCCTAGAGGGGCAACTGAAACAGATGCATCCAGGGCTTCTAGCACGATGGTGAAACGTTCATAGGAGGCAGCCAATTGTTCTCTGACACGATTGGGCTCTGTGATGTCCGTCATAGAGGTCATCCAGCCGGTTTGTTTCCCATTGGCGTCGATCAGAGGAGATACGTAAAGTCGGGCATCGAAAATGCTGCCATTTTTGCGTTTCACTCTGACTTGGAAGCCGCCTGCTGTTTGTTTACCGCTAAGTTCTTCTTCTAAACGCAGTGTTAAAGATTCTTTGTCCTCTTCTGGCCAGTAAGGGAATGGCGCAACAGCGCCAATCAATTCTTGCTCCTGCCAACCCGTCATTTGGCAGAACGCCAAGTTGACATAACTGATTCGTCCCTCTAGGTCCAAAGCTCGCATGCCAGTGAGGATGGAGTTTTCCATTGCACGTCGAAAATTGGTTTCGGCAATTAATTCTTTTTGAGTTTGTTGTCGCTTGCGGGTATGTTGCCAATTGGCAATCAGCATCCACGCTGTGAGCAAGCTGAGTGAGCCAATGACCCAAAACATGCCATTGCCAACAAGGTCTTGTGAAGTCCGCCATGCCTGCGCTCTGAGAATGAGGCCATTGCCGACAGGGGAGACCGGAACTTCGAATTCATTGTTTTGTGGCGAAATGCCAGGCATGAAACTCCATGTGTGACTGCGTTTGGGAATTGATTGACCTGCAACGAGATTGCCATCGCTGTCTAACAATGAAACGGCATATTTGGCGGATATTTCGCTGGGGACGCCATATCGCAACAAGCTTTCAACTGCGTACTCAGCCATGATCACGCCATTGAATCGGCCTTGTGCATTGGTGAGGGGGGTGTGCAATTGAAGAACAACGTTTTTGGCGTAATTTTCTTGGCCGCTTAAGTTGCTCGCTAAGGACAGACTGCCGTCATCCTCCTGGGAGTAGATGGGTTGCATCAAGTCTCTGGCCAGTGTGTAACTGTTTTCAGATTCACCCCACTTCAGAACTTCGCCAACGCGCCATTTTTGACTGACGAGGACACTAGGGGCGTTTTGGCTGGCCAATACTTTTCTTCGATCATCGATCCATGCGATTGTTTTAATTTCTGGGTTTTTTAAGACCAAGGATTCTGTGCGTCTTGAAAACTCCTTGAGGTCAACATCTTTATTGGAGACATCACGCGCCAAGCGCATGATTTGTTCCTGACGCTCTAACAATCGAAGTCTGAGTCTTTGTTGGCTGTATTCAACGTCTCGTTTAACCGCTTCTTGTTCGCGATCAGCCTCTTCGATTTTCAGATACCAAAATGAGAAGGCAATGGCACTGAAGAACAACAATACAGAGGCCACGGGCGCCAAAGTGGCAAACCTGTCTTGTTTGAGAGGGTTTTGACGCTTCCACCAACGACGCCACCAAGAAACAGGCTTGATGGCTTTGATGGCTTTCGTGACGCTTGGAGACTTCATCCCCTTAAGTTTAGGGTAAACACCTTGTTATTTATTTTGCATTATGAAATGAGTGATCGCCATTTGAAATAATGTAAATAATGTGAGAGAATTTCGGAAAATAGATAAACCATGGCCTTCATAGGAGACAAACATGTCAGCTGTTCAGCCGAATCACATCCTCTCAGACTTGGATGCCATCGAAACCCGCGAATGGATGGACGCACTGTCCGCTGTGATTGAAAAAGAGGGAGGAGAGCGGGCTCACTTCTTGTTAGAGCAACTTTTAGAGCATGCTCGACAAAGTAGCATTGACCTGCCGTTTTCCGCCAACACGGGCTATGTGAACACCATCGAGCCTGATCAAGAAGTTCATTGCCCTGGCAACATCGAAATTGAAGAGCGGCTTCGCTCTTACATGCGATGGAACGCCATGGCCATGGTGGTCAAGGCCAACCGTCACAATCCTGAAGACGGTGGTGATTTGGGGGGGCACATAGGCTCCTTTGCCTCTTTGGCCCACATGTTTGGCGCCGGCTTCAATCATTTCTGGCATGCAGAAAGTGAAAATCATGGCGGTGATTGCTTGTACATCCAAGGTCACGTATCCCCTGGTGTTTATGCCCGTGCCTACTTAGAAGGTCGCTTGACTGAAGAGCAGTTGCTCAACTTCCGACAAGAAGTAGATGGCAAAGGTTTGTCCAGCTATCCGCACCCCAAGTTAATGCCTGAGTTTTGGCAGTTTCCTACAGTGTCAATGGGCCTTGGCCCTTTGATGGCCATCTACCAAGCGCGCTTCTTAAAGTACTTGCACGCTCGTGGCATTGCGAACACTGAAAACCGAAAAGTCTGGGTTTTCTGCGGTGATGGCGAAATGGACGAAGTGGAATCTTTGGGTGCCATCGGATTGGCCGCTCGCGAGAATCTTGACAATTTGATCTTCGTCGTGAACTGTAATTTGCAACGTTTGGATGGGCCCGTTCGTGGCAACGGCAAGATTGTTCAAGAGCTCGAAAGTGAATTCCGTGGTTCCGGCTGGAACGTGATCAAGCTCATTTGGGGCAGCGAATGGGACAAGCTCTTGGCACGTGACAAAGACGGAGCCCTGCGCAAAATCATGATGGACACACTGGACGGCGACTTCCAAGCTTTCAAAGCCAACGACGGTGCCTACGTGCGCAAGCATTTCTTTGGTCGCGACCCACGCACCCTCGAGATGGTGTCGCACATGAGCGACGACGAAATTTGGTCCTTGAAGCGGGGCGGTCATGACCCCCAAAAAGTGTACGCGGCGTATCACCAGGCTGTGAACACCAAAGGCCAACCCACCGTGTTGCTGATCAAAACAGTCAAAGGTTTTGGCATGGGCAAAGTGGGCGAGGGCAAGAACAACGTTCACCAAACCAAGAAACTCTCAGACGAAGACATTCGCTACATGCGCGATCGCTTCAATATTCCTGTGCCCGACAGTGAGTTGGACAAAGTGCCTTTTTACAAGCCTGCAGATGACACGCCAGAAATGCAATACCTGCACGAGCGCAGAAAAGCATTGGGAGGTTACTTGCCGCACCGCCGCACCAAAGCGGATGAAAGCTTTACCGTTCCTTCACTGGACGTCTTCAAGTCTGTGATGGAGCCCACTGCCGATGGCCGAGAAATTTCTACCACGCAGGCGTATGTGCGTTTCCTGACGCAGCTTTTGCGTGACCAAGCTTTGGGGCCACGCGTCGTGCCTATTTTGGTGGACGAAGCACGTACCTTTGGTATGGAAGGTTTGTTTCGCCAAGTCGGTATTTACAACCCAGCAGGCCAGCAATACACACCAGTCGACAAAGACCAAGTGATGTACTACAAAGAGGACAAAGCGGGCCAGATTTTACAAGAGGGCATCAACGAAGCGGGCGGTATGTCCAGCTGGATTGCGGCTGCAACCAGCTACTCAACCAGCAACCGCATCATGGTTCCTTTCTATGTGTACTACTCGATGTTTGGCTTCCAGCGCATTGGCGATTTGGCTTGGGCTGCGGGTGACATGCAAGCGAGAGGTTTCTTGTTAGGCGGTACATCTGGTCGTACGACATTGAATGGCGAAGGCTTGCAACACGAAGATGGGCACAGCCACATTTTGGCCGGCACCATTCCCAACTGCATCAGCTACGACCCCACCTTCGCGCACGAAGTGGGTGTGATCTTGCACCACGGCTTAAAGCGCATGGTGGAGAAACAAGACAACGTTTACTACTACATCACCTTGTTGAATGAAAACTACCCCATGCCGGGTTTAACGCCTGGTACGGAAGAGCAAATCATCAAGGGCATGTATTTGTGCAAAGCAGGTGGGAAGAACAAAACACGTGTTCAATTGATGGGTTCTGGCACCATTCTTCGCGAGTCCTTGGCTGCACAAGAGTTGCTCGCCAAAGAATGGGGCATTGCCGCTGATGTTTGGAGTTGCCCAAGCTTCAATGAATTGACGCGCGATGGGCAAGACGTTGAGCGCTTCAACATGCTCCATCCCTTGGAAGTACCCCGAGTGCCTTTTGTGGCGCAGCAATTGGCCAAATACGATGGCCCCGTAATTGCATCCACCGACTACATGAAGAACTATGCTGAGCAAATTCGCTCTTTCATTCCCAAAGGCCGTACCTTCAAAGTGTTGGGTACCGATGGATTTGGACGCAGCGATTTCCGCAGCAAACTGCGTGAGCACTTTGAAATCAACCGCCATTACATCGTTGTGGCCGCACTCAAAGCCTTGAGCGAAGAGGGTGCCGTGCCCGTTGCCAAAGTTGCAGAAGCTTTGAAGCAATATGGCATCAAGACCGACAAGGTCAATCCTTTGTACGCTTGATCACACTAATTGGAGACACACATGGCATTGGTAGAAGTCAAAGTTCCAGACATCGGTGATTTCGATGAAGTCACGGTCATTGAATTGATGGTCAAGGTGGGTGACACCATCAAGGCCGAACAATCCTTGATTACCGTTGAATCTGACAAAGCATCGATGGAAATTCCATCTTCATCAGCCGGCGTGGTGAAAGAACTGCGCGTCAAGCTGGGTGACAAAGTGAAACAAGGTTCACTGGTCTTGGTGTTGGAAGCCAGTGGCCCTGCCGCGACTCAAACCGCTGCTTTGCCCGCTGAGTTACCCACTGACACAACACCGAGCCCAGTTGTCGCTGCAACCCTTGTTTCCGAGCAGGTTGCTGCTGAACCTGTTGTCGCTTCTGTGAGTCCTTCTGCGCAGGTTCATAACCCCGGCGCTCTAACGCTTGGCTTGCCGCATGCATCACCCTCTGTGCGGAAATTTGCGCGCGAATTGGGTGTGCCCTTGGAAGAAGTGAAGGGCAATGGCCCCAAAGGTCGCATTTCACAAGACGACGTTCAAGCGTTTACCAAAGCCGTGATGGCGGGTTCGACACAAACCAAAGCACAAGGGGCCAAGGCGCCAGCAGGTGGCGATGGTGCTGCATTGGGATTGATCCCATGGCCCAAAGTTGACTTCGCCAAGTTTGGTCCCATTGAGCGCAAAGAAATGGGCCGAATCAAGAAAATCAGTGGTGCCAATTTGCTGCGCAATGCCATCATGATTCCGGCCGTTACCAACCATGACGATGCCGACATCACTGAGTTAGAAGCCTTTCGTGTTTCGACCAACAAAGAAAATGAAAAGTCTGGCGTGAAAGTCACCATGCTGGCTTTCTTGATCAAAGCTTGCGTGGCGGCACTGAAAAAATACCCAGAGTTCAACAGTTCTTTGGATGGCGATGCCATCGTTTACAAAAACTACTGGCACATTGGTTTTGCAGCAGATACACCCAATGGTTTGATGGTGCCTGTGATCAAAGATGCTGACAAAAAAGGCATCTTGCAAATCAGTCAGGAAATGGGCGAGTTGGCCAAAAAAGCCCGTGAAGGCAAGTTAAGTCCTGCTGAAATGACAGGCGCGACCTTCACCATCTCCAGCTTGGGCGGTATTGGTGGCAAGTATTTCACGCCCATCATCAATGCGCCCGAAGTGGCCATCCTGGGTGTTTGCAAAAGCACGCATGAACCCGTTTGGGATGGCAAACAATTTGTTCCGCGACTGATGTTGCCTCTGTCCTTGACTTGGGATCACCGAGTGATCGATGGTGCCGCCGCTGCACGCTTCAATGCGTACCTGGGTCAAATCCTTGGCGACTTCCGCCGTGTGTTGCTTTGAAAGGCTAAACCATGGCATTGATTGAAATTCAAGTTCCGGACATTGGCGACTTCGACGAGGTAGCGGTCATTGAGTTGTTGGTGAAAGTTGGCGATGTGGTGAAGGTTGAGCAAAGTCTGATGACCGTAGAGTCTGACAAAGCCTCCATGGAAATTCCTTGTTCACAAGCTGGCGTGGTCAAAGAGCTTAATGTTAAATTAGGCGACAAGGTTAAACAAGGTTCTGTTGTGTTGGTATTGGAAGGAGAGGCATCTTCTGCAGCTGCACCATCCGCTCCAACTGCAGCCCAGGTCAGTGTGCCAGTTGCAGCGCCTTCATTTGCACCTGCATCTTCACCCGCTGCAGCCCACATTCCAAACGCAACTGCTTACAGTGGCACTGTCGACATTGAATGCGATTTACTGGTCTTGGGTGCGGGCCCGGGCGGTTACTCTGCTGCATTTCGTGCAGCAGATTTAGGCTTGAAGGTTGTGATTGTTGAGCGCTATGCCACATTGGGTGGCGTTTGCTTGAACGTAGGTTGCATTCCTTCCAAGGCTTTGTTGCATGTTGCGGCAGTGATGGACGAAGTCAGTCACATGGCCGATTTGGGCATTGACTTTGGCGCCCCCAAAGTTGACATTGGAAAACTGCGCACCCACAAAGAAAAAGTCATTGGCAAGCTCACAGGCGGTTTGGCAGCGATGGCCAAAATGCGCAAAGTCACCACTGTGCGCGGTGTGGGCGAGTTTCTCAGTGCTAACCATGTGGTGGTGGAAGAAACCACGGGCACTGGTCAGGAAAAAACGGGCGTCAAAAAAGTTGTTGTCTTCAAGAACTGCATCATTGCAGCAGGCAGCCAAGCCGTGCGCTTGCCCTTCATGCCCAACGATCCTCGCGTGGTTGACAGCACAGGGGCTTTGGCATTGAAGGAAGTGCCTAAGCGCATGCTGATTTTGGGTGGCGGCATCATCGGTTTAGAGATGGGTACCGTTTACAGCACATTAGGCGCACGCCTGGATGTGGTTGAAATGATGGATGGTTTGATGCAAGGCGCCGACCGTGATTTGGTCAAGGTCTGGCAAAAAATGAACGCCCATCGTTTTGACAACATCATGCTCAAAACCAAAACAGTAGGTGCCAAGGCCACCAAAGCGGGCATTGAAGTGTCGTTTGAATCTGCAGAGGCGGGTGTTGCTGCGCCCGCGCCGCAAGTCTATGATTTGGTATTGCAAGCCGTGGGCCGTACGCCCAACGGCAAAAAGATTGCAGCTGACAAAGCGGGTGTGAGTGTGACCGATCGAGGGTTCATTCCTGTTGACATTCAAATGCGCACCAACGTGCCTCACATTTTTGCCATTGGCGACATCGTGGGTCAGCCCATGTTGGCGCACAAAGCGGTGCATGAGGCCCATGTTGCAGCTGAAGTCATTGCCGGTGAAATTCAAGGCAACAAAGAATTGGCCGCCAGTGCTTTCAATGCCCGTGTGATTCCAAGTGTGGCTTACACCGATCCCGAAGTGGCTTGGGTGGGACTCACAGAAGATCAAGCCAAAGCACAAGGCATCAAGGTCAAGAAGGGCTTGTTCCCGTGGACGGCTTCAGGCCGCGCCATTGCCAATGGCCGTGATGAAGGCGTGACCAAGTTGTTGTTTGATGACTCTCCCGAGGCGCATGGCCACGGCAAGATCTTGGGCGGCGGCATGGTGGGCACGCATGCGGGTGACATGATTGGTGAAGTGGCCTTGGCCATTGAGATGGGCGCAGACGCCATCGACATTGGCAAAACCATCCACCCCCACCCGACCTTGGGTGAGAGCATTGGCATGGCAGCTGAAGTAGCCCATGGCAGTTGCACAGACTTGCCACCTTCGAAGAAATAATCTGTTAGAAACAGAGTTTTAAAAACCGCCTGCGGGCGGTTTTTTTTGATGGCAGCCATTTTTTAATTTTTTGCGGGCTCTGCTTGAAGCTTGTCGGCTTGAACTCTGCGGGCGCCATTGAATCTATTTTGCCAATAGGCCTCGCGCATGTCGTCCACCCGCACGGCTTTGCCCGGTCTTGGCGCATGGATGAATTTGCCGTCACCGACATAAATACCTACGTGGCTGAAGGTTCGTTTCAAGGTGTTGAAGAAAACCAAGTCGCCAGGTTTGAGTTCACTGCGTTTGATTTCTTCTGTGACCTTGGCTTGTTCCTCAGCCCTGCGGGGCAATACCAAACCCACAGACTTTTCATACATGTGGCGCACAAAACCGCTGCAATCAAAGCCTTTTTCTTCACTGGTGCCTCCCCTGATGTAAGGAACCCCCAACAGGCCCATGGCTTGAATCACGATTTCGGAGGCTTTGCCGCCGAAGGTATTTCGAGCCGACTGAAGGGGGCCACCAAATTGATTGCTGATTTGTTGTGTGATTTGATCGGTCATTTGGGTCACCAAACCACGCTCCTTGAGCATGCGGTCAAGATCGTCTTCAACGGGCGCCGCCATGACTGCCGTTGTTAGAAATACCAGTCCACATAGAATCAATCGCATGAATACCAGTTTAATGCCATCTACGCTTGGTTGATACCTCGAATTTGAGCGCGGATCCCCGAGAATGATGAATACTCAGTCCAAGGTTTGAAAATGTTGCTTGAAGTTGAATCCTCACAATTGGTTCTGGTCGATTACCAGCAAAGGCTAATGCCCGCCATGAAAGATGCGCAAGCTGTTTGGCAGCGTGCTGAAGTGTTAGCCCGTACCGCCAAGCTTCTGAATGTCCCCGTTTGGGCCACTGAACAAAATCCATCAGGACTGGGGGAAACCTCGCCAGAGATTCGCCAGCATTGTCAACGGGTGCTGGCCAAAATGGCCTTCAGTGGTGTGGAGGAGGGTTTGGGTGAATGGCTAAGCCCCCCCGCGCCTGCCATTCCCAAGGGCAATGCGCGCAGTTTGCCAAGACACTTGCAAAAACCGGCGGAACCTGAAGCTGGCCCATCAGTTGTTATTGCGGGATGCGAAGCGCATGTGTGCTTGCTGCAAACCGCATTGGACTTGTTGGAGGATGAATTTGAAGTTTGGGTGGTGACTGATGCGTGTGCTTCGCGCACCGATCGCGATCGCGACGCTGCATTTGACCGCTTAGCAGGCGCTGGGGCTGAGCTTTTAACCACCGAAATGGTGTTGTTTGAATGGCTGCGTTCTGCAGAAAATCCTGATTTCAAGCAGGTTCAATCTTGGATCAAAGCCTTGGTTTAAGCTACTTTCGGTAAAGTCCACACGTTCAAAGTCAGTTTGCAGCAAGTCCCTCATGAATAATTATGAATTCAGAAGCCAAGCCCAGCTTTAGGAGACAACATGGTTCAATATGCAGATTTTCACAAGCGTTCGATTCAAGATCGTGATGCTTTCTGGGCTGAGCAAGCCCAACAAATTGAGTGGCACAAAGCGCCCCATGAAATTTGTGACTACAGCCATCCGCCATTTGCCAAATGGTTCAAGGGCGCAGAAACCAATCTGTGCCATAACGCCATTGACCGCCATCTGAATGAACGAGGCGATCAAGCCGCCTTGATTTTCGTCTCTACAGAAACTGACCAAGAGGTCACGTACACCTACAAGCAGTTGCATGCTGAGGTGCAACGAATGGCTGCATCCTTGCTGTCTTTGGGTGTTCAAAAAGGCGACCGTGTTTTGATTTACATGCCCATGATTGCCGAGGCTTCCTTTGCGATGTTGGCTTGTGCGCGAATTGGTGCCATTCACTCTGTGGTGTTTGGTGGATTCGCTTCTGGGTCTCTGGCTTCCCGAATTGAAGATGCCAGCCCCAAAGTGATTGTGAGTGCCGATGCAGGTTCTCGAGGTGGCAAAGTTGTTGCCTACAAACCCTTGTTAGATGAGGCGATTCGTTTGTCCTCACACAAGCCCAATTCCGTGGTGTTGGTTGAACGTGGTTTGGCAAGCATGGCCATCACGGCGGGACGTGATGTGCTCTGGTCCACGTTGCGCGAAAAGCATTTCAACGACGTGGTGCCCTGTGAATGGGTCGACGCCACACACCCCAGTTACACCTTGTACACGTCTGGCACGACTGGCAAGCCCAAAGGCGTTCAGCGCGACACGGGTGGCTATGCGGTGGCTCTGGCTTCGAGCATCCCCAACATTTTTGGCGGGAAGCCTGGTGAAACATTTTTCTGCACCAGCGACATCGGTTGGGTGGTGGGACACAGCTACATCATCTACGGTCCATTGATTGGCGGCATGGCGACCATCCTTTATGAAGGCTTGCCCACGCGTCCCGACGGCGGCATTTGGTGGAGCTTGGTTGAGAAGTACAAAGTGACCGTGATGTTCAGCGCTCCCACGGCCATTCGTGTGTTGAAGAAACAAGATCCTGCTTTGCTCAGCAAATATGATTTGTCCAGTTTGAAGGCCTTGTTCTTGGCGGGCGAACCTTTGGACGAACCGACGGCCAAGTGGATTTCGGAAGGTCTTGGCAAACCCATCATCGACAACTACTGGCAAACAGAGTCTGGTTGGCCTATTTTGACGGTATGCAATGGCATTGAAAAAACGCCCAGCAAATTTGGCTCTCCTGGCAAAGCTGTTTATGGCTATGACGTGAAGTTGTTAGACGATCAAACAGGTGAAGAGTTGACGCAGCCCCATCAAAAAGGCGTTGTGGCCATTGAAGGTCCTTTGCCCCCAGGCTGCTTGCAAACCATTTGGGGGGATGATGAACGTTTTGTCAAAACTTATTGGGCCACTGTGCCCGGTAAAACCATTTACTCCACCTTCGATTGGGGCATCAAGGATGAGGACGGCTATTTCTTTATCTTGGGCCGAACAGATGATGTGATCAATGTAGCGGGCCACCGATTAGGCACGCGTGAAATTGAAGAGAGCATTTCTGGTCACGCTGCTGTGGCTGAAGTGGCCGTGGTGGGTGTGGCTGACAGTTTGAAAGGGCAAGTCGCCATGGCCTTTACAGTCCTCAAAGACAACGCACTGTTGAATGATCCCCAAGCCTTGTTGAAACTTGAAGGTGAAATCATGAAGGTGGTCGACAACTCCTTGGGTGCTGTAGCCAGACCCTCGCGTGTTCGCTTTGTGTCGGTTTTGCCCAAAACACGCAGCGGCAAACTTCTGCGTCGCGCCATTCAAGCAGTTTGTGAAGGACGAGATCCTGGTGACTTAACCACCATGGACGATCCCGCCGCATTGCTTCAAATTGCAGATTTGGTCAAAGCGTAAAGAGCCCTGAATGCCATTGATTTGACAGTTGCCAGGCAGGATAGGTGGCTATTCATCCTGTTTTTTTGTTGAATCATTGAGCTTATCTGATGCAAATCAATGTGATAATGCGTGAGTTACTTAGGCCCTTCCCCATGCCACAGTCGCATCCGCCAACCGGTTCAGCCGTGTCGCGGAAGGTAATTCAACCAACTAATGTTCCCTGAAGGGGAGCGAAGGTCAGCGAAAAATGAGTGAGACAAAATCCGTCTACACCGCCTACCAAGGCAACACCTATCTCTTCGGAGGCAATGCGCCCTACGTCGAGGAAATGTACGAAAACTACCTGACCAACCCAGGCAGCGTTCCAGACAG
>Ga0114978_10001518_pt1 | contig 19499 bp, 16 predicted proteins | sample S_140212_EF_Meta_FD_87027 | JGI IMG/M metagenome (GOLD analysis project Ga0114978, IMG submission 87027) | Freshwater microbial communities from Lake Simoncouche, Canada to study carbon cycling - S_140212_EF_MetaG | ecosystem: Environmental > Aquatic > Freshwater > Lake | place: Lake...
CCCGTCATGCTCAAAGCGGCTGCAGGTGGGGGCGGCAAGGGCATGAAAATAGTGCGCTCTGGCAATCAGATGCAAAGCCTATTTGGCTCAGCGAGTGCCGAGTCCAGGTCTGCATTTGGGGACGACACCCTTTACTTGGAAAAATACATCTCTAACGCGAGACACGTGGAGGTTCAAGTTTTGGGGGATCACCATGGCCACTTGATTCATTTAGGGGAGCGAGACTGTTCACTCCAAAGGCGCCACCAAAAGGTGGTTGAAGAGTCACCCGCCCCAGTCTTGGCGCAATCTGTACGGACACAAATTCGAAACGCAGCCTTGAAGTTGGCCAAGGCGATTGAATACAGAAATGCGGGCACTGTTGAATTCATTTTGGATGGCAATACATCGGAGTTTTATTTCCTTGAGATGAATACGCGCATTCAAGTCGAGCACCCCGTGTCTGAAACCGTCTCAGGCATCGATTTGGTGGAGGAGCAAATTCGCATCGCCAGTGGTCAAGCCTTGAGGTTTTCTCAAGAGGAGGTGGTCTTCAGAGGTCATGCCATTGAGTGCCGCATCAATGCGGAAGTGCCCTCAGAGGGTTTTCGGCCCAGCCCTGGCTTGATCACCAAATGGATCCCCCCAACAGGGCCCAATATTCGCTTGGACACCCATTGTTTTGAAGGATACCGAGTGCCCATCGATTACGACTCCATGTTGGCCAAATTGATTGTGTATGGTGTTGACCGAATGGATGCCATCAGACGACTCAGGCACGCACTGGATTATTTTGAAATCGAGGGGATTGGTACGACCTTGCCATTCATCAAATATGCCATCGCGCACCCAAACTTCATCAGTGGGGAGGTCAACACGGTTTTGGTTGACAAGATGATTGCTGAGATGGCGTTGAAGGATCGCAAGGAAGTGACTTGAACATGCATGGAGGTTTATTGAATGAATAAAATCGAACTCGTTGATGTGACCCTCAGAGATGGTCATCAAAGTCTTTGGGCCGAGAGGATGACCACGGGCATGATGATGCCGATCATCGAGGGCTTGGATCGAGCAGGTTTTAACGCACTGGAGGTGTTGTCACCCTCCTTCATTGGCAAATGCGTGAGAGATTTGACTGAGGATCCTTTTCAAAGAATGCGCTTGTTGCACCAAAAGGGTGGCAAGACACCTTTGCGCGTCAATGCGGGTGGATTGAATGTGTTTGGCACCGATCAACCTGCGATGCTGGATTTGTTTTGGCGCATCATGGCCGAGACCGGCATTCAAGAGGTGAGGGTGTCGGACTCTTGGAACGACCCCAAGGTTTGGAAGTTAAGAGCGGGCTCTGCGAGCAAAGCGGGTGTCAAGCCGATCATCAACATCACCTACTCCATCTCTCCCAAGCACACGACCCAATACTATGTGCAAAAAACCAAAGAGGCGCTTGAATTAAAGCCTTATCGAATTTGTTTGAAAGATCCGGGTGGCCTTTTGACGCCAGAGCGTACGCGTGAATTGGTGCCCTTGATGCTTAAGATTGCCCAAGACACGCCTCTTGAGTTGCATACCCATTGCTCCACAGGTCTGGCTCCCATGTGTGTGATTGAGGCGGTGAAGTTGGGTGTGAAAATCATCAACACCTCCATCCCACCTTTGGCCGACGATGCTTCATTGCCCTCAGTCTTTAACGTGATCTCCAATTTAAGGGGTTTGGGTTACCAAGTGGATGTGGATGAGACGCTCTTGTACCCCATTCGTGCGCATTTTGAATGCATCGCGCAAAGGGAAAATTTCCCTGTGGGTCGACCCGTGGAATTTGATTGTGCTCAATACATTCACCAAGTCCCTGGGGGCATGATCTCTAACCTTAGAAATCAACTCAAGGAAGTGGGGGCGGAGGACAAATTGCCCATGGCGCTTGAAGAGGCGGTCCAAGTCAGGGCGGACTTTGGTTACCCCATTATGGTGACGCCTTTGTCTCAATTTGTGGGCAGTCAAGCGGCGGTGAATGTGATGACTGGTAAACGCTATGAGCAAGTCACGGATCAGTCGATTCGATTTGCTTTGGGGCATTTTGGGGGAAATGTAGCCGTTGACATGAACCCACAGGTGAGAGAGAAAATCTTAAACAGCCCCAGAGCAAAAGAGCTGTCCAAGATGAACTTTACCGAGTTGTCCTTGAATGAATTGAGAAAAAATTTGGATGCACAATCGTTGTCAGATGAGGATTTTTTACTCAGTTACTTGATGAGAAAAGAAGACATTCAAAAGATGCGATCCAAAGGTACGCAAGTTGAACTCTATCAAACGCAGGTTCTGAATTTATCTGACTTGATCAAGGATCTCTCAAGCGTGGCCAAGGGCAACATGGTTCAGATCTCAAAGGGCGGTTTTAATTTAATCATTGGTTGATGCGTTAGAGATGAGCGGGGTGGACTTCTTGTCGGTTAACGTTTATTCTTCTTGGGTCAATGCAGGCATCGATCAGAGCACGTGAAATGCTTCAATTTAAAGGGTTTGAGGATTGTAAATTTTACAAAAGAGCTTCAAGTAGGGTAATCTATAAAACATAGAAAGGCTTTCAAATGAGACATGTATTCAAAACATTATTGAGCGCTAAAAACTTCCAAGTTTTGCTCCTCGTGGCATTTTGTTTTTGTGGGCTTTTGCGCGCGCAAACGGGCCCCTATCCCAATCGTCCCGTGACCATGGTCTTGCCCTATGCACCGGGTGGAACGGTGGATATTCAAGCGCGTTTGCTGGCCTCAGGGTTGACGCAAAAGTTGGGTCAAGCGGTGATTGTTCGCAATATGCCAGGTGCAACAGGTGCAATTGCAACGGATTTTGTGGCGCATGCCGTGCCAGATGGATACACCTTGCTTTTTGCCTCTTCCGCGCAAACGACCAGCGTGCCTTTGACTGAAAAAGTCAATTACAAGCTAGAGGATTTGGCCCCAGTGAGCGCATCGGGCCGAGGCACCATGATTTTGGCAATCAACTCTCAAGTGCCTGCCAAAAACTTGATCGAGTTCATCGCCTACGGCAAAGCCAATCAAGGAAAAATCAGTTATGGCTCCTCGGGAACGGGCTCAGTCGGTCACTTGGTGGGGGCTTTGTTTGGTGCGAGGGCTGGGCTAGAGATTGTGCACATCCCTTATAAAGGCGGTGGCCCCGTGATGTCGGATTTGCTTGGGGGACAAATCCCCATGCTCTTTGGCAATTCTGCAGAGGTCATGGGCAGCTCCAAGAACCCCAAACTGAGAATCTTGGCCGTGTCCAGCAAAGAGCGCATGAAGCAGTTGCCCGATATTCCCACGGTGTCTGAATTTTTACCCAACTTTGAGATGACGGCTTGGCAAGGCACTTTGGTGCCGGTGAAGACCCCCAGGGCCATCATCGACATCGTCTCTAACGCCATTCAAGAGCTCTCCAAAGATCCCAAAGTCATAGAGACGCTTGGGGGTTACGGGGTGGACGCTTTGACAACCACGCCCGAACAAATGGCAGCGATGATCAAAGGGGAGCTTCCCGTTTACATAGAGGCGGTGAAGGCCGCTGGATTGACAAAGCCGAATAATTAACACTCTCCTTGCTTTGAAGTGGTGAGCGTTTTGGGTGAGCGGTCCTTGGCAGAAGATGGGGGCTGTTCTGGTGTGATTCGATCCCATGGAGCTTAGTGTGTTGGCACACCCAGATTTTCTGGGTTCATTTCATGATCTCAGCGTCCCTGGCGTTTGAGGGGTGTGTTGAACCCTCCCCCCTTGCCTTGAAAACAATGCAAAGCTTCGTTTCACACGCCCAGTGAAGTTATCTTGGCGCAGCCAGGTCCTTGGCGTATTTCAAATGACAAGATTCGCAGGCGTGGTCCAAATCACCGCCGATTTCAAACAGTTTGTCGAAATTTTTTCTTCAATGGCCTTTAAGTTTTTCCTGGCTTGAAGACCAAAGTTGCGAGCTTGTTGCATCCAAACCCCTTGGTCTTTTGCGCGTCCTTTAAGCATCAGCAAATTGGCCGATTCCACAAGAATACCAGCTTGAATTCTCAACGCGTTCCAATCCTCTTGAGTTTTGGGCGCATTGGCTTTGGTGCCTTTTTCATTGCTGCCCCAAGACACCGAGTCCCATATGGCGTTTGCTGCTGGATCAATCACCCACTTCATCAACTCGGCAATGCTTTGCTGTGTGTCAAAGGACGCACTCGCTTGAACGGGCGCAGGGGTGCTTTGCTCTTTGGATGTGCAAGAGAGCTAACTCAGGACCAAAACCAGTCCAAGAAGCAGTGTCTGCCAATGTCTTAGTGAAGTCATGTGATGCAGTGTGATGCAGAGTATTGCAGTGTGTTGATGAGGGGCACATCAATTGAAAAAAAAGCTTGAGCCGAAAAGCAAGACTTTAAACGGTTTATGCCTTAAGTGAAGCTGTTGTTTCTACCGGTTTTCACGTAAATGAAGGCCACCACAACCAACAAGATGAGACACGCCAAGGCCAAAGAGGCGTGAATCCCCACAAGACCTCCGGTGAGTCCCACCACCAAACCCGATCCCGCACGCATCCCAAGAGAAGACATGTTGTAGAGCCCAATGACCCGTCCGCGCATGTCCGGTGGGGCGTTCATCTGCACAATCGCTTGTGTCATGGTGCTGAAGGCGAGCTCTAGGAAGCCTGCACCGACCAACAGGACCAACGCCAAAACGTAATTGGTGCTGAGAGCAAACGCGCCCAAGAACACACACCAAAGAGCGGCCAAGCTGAGCACGGCTTTGGGGGTGTTGGGGATCCAGTTGTATCTCTCAAGCATCAAGCCAGCAAGCAAGGCACCCAAAGCATCCGCTGCCAAGAGCATGCTGTAGACAAAGCCTTGGTCGGTGTGCGCCAAGTCATGCACATAGCCTGGCATTTGCGCTTGGTAACTGTTGCCTACAAAAAAGGAGGCGGCCCCTGCCAAGAGCAACATGCTCATCAGGGTGGGGTTAAAAGAGACGTCTTTGAAGGTGGCTTGAATATCTGCCAAGCCTTTGATGGCTCGCCTGGAGGTGACGGTGACTTGGTTATAGACATGGCCATAAGGCGCTTTCCACAGCCAAAGAATGGTTGGAATGTAGAAAAAGGCATTGAGGACCATCCCCTCAATGGGGCCGACTTGCAAGAGAATCAAGCCACCCACTGCCGGTCCAACCAAGAGACTTAAATACCGCCCCGTGGCCAAGAGTCGAATGGCGCTCGGTAAGAGGGGGGCTTCAACCACGTCGTACAAAAGCATTTGACTCGATGTATGCCACAACACACCCGAGCATCCATGAAGGATGAGTAAGACCATTGCAGCCCATTGAGTCAAAGAGTCTGTCACAAAGAAGTAAGCCCATCCAAGGGAGGCAGCGATGAACATGAGCATGCCCAACTGAATGAGGCGCCTGGGATCAAAGCGCTCGGCCAAGGCGCCTGCGGGGACAGAGAACAGTAAAAAAGGCAGCCAGTGCGACACCACCGCAAAGCCACCCAAGACGGGTGAGTGAAACTTCTCAAACATGATCCAGTAACTGATCACGTGTTCAATGTTGTCGGCCATCATGGCCAACACAAAGGTGGCCAATTGCTTTTGAAAGCCCGGGTTCTTAAGTGCTGCAAAGGACGGGGTCGATGAAGGGGTCATGGTTGAGCGTTCAAGGTGAGGGTGTGCTCCCGTGCTTTCTTGAGACAGGAACTGATGGGCGAAGCTTAGGCTGTGTGGAGTCTATCACCCAACCTCAAGCGGGATCGGTTGAACGCTTGGCAAAGGCAAGACGTTTGCAAAGAGCAAGAGTTTTCACTTCTTTGACTTGCCGCTTTTGCTGGAGACGGTCTTTTTAACAGCGCTTGGGGCTCCTGACTTTTTCGCCGCAGTCTTCTTATTCAAAGCTTTGTTGGATTTGGCCGCTTTTTCAAAATAAGCACTGTCCATGTGGTGCTTGATCTCTGTGTTCATGGGCAAATCGGATCTGCGCTGTTTGGCGATCTCCTCTCCCGTGGAAAAGTAGTCGCTCTTGACCGCACGCTTGGCCATGACTTCGTTTCTCTCTGTCCAGTCACCCAAAGAGTAGCCAAACCAAGGCGCCTCAGGACGCAAGGGGGGCAACTTCAATTCATCCCAAATCTTTTTGGCGTTTTCCATGAACTCGCGTTTGGGCAAAGCGATGGGGGGGAAGTTGTCCTTCAAAGTCGCATCGACCAAAAGGGAGGCATCCTCGCCGTTGTTTCTCGCACTTCGAGGTCCGTGGCCTGGGTCTCGATGATTGAGGATTTGTAAATCAAGCGAATAATTGGCGCGATAGCTCATGGCCCACAAGAGTGCGTCGGCATTGTCGGGATCGATGTCATCATTGATGGCAATCACAAATTTGCCACCCGACCTGAGTAGGGAGGAGGCGCCGTACAAGGCTCTCCAAACTTCCGTGGGGGGCGTCTTTCTATCGAGCACAACCGCAATGACTTTTCTAAGGTTCGTGAGGGGTTCGTGCATGGACACTCGAATCACGCCCTTGATGCCTAAATTGCGTTTCAAATGGTTCGTAAAAACGGGCTCCAAGGCCACGCGTTTGATCAAGGAGGACTCGGAAGGAGTGACTTGAGAGATGATGGAGGTCAGAATCGCTTTTTTGCGTCTGGTGATGGCAGTGACCTCCATATAAGCGTTGTACTCTTGCAAGTTCACGTGCCCATGGGACTCACCAAAGGGCGCCTCAGGCTCCAAATCCTTGGTGATGATGTAGCCCTCGATCACAATCTCAGCCTCTGCGGGGACCAAGAGATCAACCGTTTTGCACTTGACCACATTGATGGGTGAACCGGCCAGGCCACCGGCCACATCCATCTCATCGGTGTCTTCAGACAGCTTTTGTGCAGAGGTGAACGCCACACAAGGAGGGCAGCCCAAAATCACGGCTGCAGGCAATTTTTCACCTCTGGCTTTGGCTTTTTCCCAGTGTGTATAGATACCAGGCTGATTCTCTAAAGACGGGTTCATCCCAAGTCGAGTGGGAGACTTGATTTGACCGCGGTAGATGCCCATGTTTTGGATCCCTGTCTCAGGATCTTTGGTGATGTATTGAGACAAGGTGGTGTAGGGCGCATTGTCCCATCCGGGAGATGAAATGGGCACAGGAATGCCATCCAAGCCTTGACCCGGTTTCAACAGATCTTTGCCCATGATGACAATTTCTTGGCAGGGTGCCTCTTTTAAAACACGCGGCTTGATGGGGTTGGCAATCGCTTTGTTCCAAGTCTTGCCGATGTCTTCAATTTTGCAACCCATGCCGGTGCTGTAAATCTCACGGTTGGCTGCCAAGGCGCCCACGACCACAGGGATGTCATATTTGTGCCCCTTGCTGTCGGTGACGTTGGTGAACAAGAAGGCTTTGCGATCGGGCTCAGCAATGCCTCCCCTGAATTGCCATCTCACCAAGGGGTGCATCTCCGTGTCTTTGTTGATTTCACGATCGATGGTGATCAACAGGCCTGCGCGCTCTAGGGAGGCCAAATGTTCGTGCAAGTCTGGGTAGTCGCGCGCGGGCCCGTGCAAAGCCTTGGAGGTTTTTGGGGTGGGGGTTGCTGCGGGTTTGGCACGCGGTGCTTTGGTCATTGTAAAAATCCAGAGATATAAAAGAGAGATAAAAGAGAGATAAAAGAAAAAAAGGCGAGCCTTAGTTTTTGGGAATCGTGGTCACGTTTTGCTCAAAGAGCTTGGTCCATGTGGCATAGTTGTCAATGATGTAGTTGGGGTCTATGACATTGATTTTAAGCTCAGGGTAAGGATTGCTCACTTTGGTGCTCGTTGGGTAGTAGCCCAAAGTGGTGAGCAACTTTTGGGTGTCGACAGAGAGCAAATAGTCGTAAAAAAGCAATGCACTGTAGGGGTGAGGCGCCTTGGCCGCCACGCCCACATTAAATCCTTGAGCCACCACGGGATCCAATGCAAACCAATCCACGGGTTTGCCGGCTTTTTTATCTTTTTCTGGCAAATCAATGTAAACCGTCAAGGCCAAGGGCACCTCTCCTGCAACCACCAAGTTGTGCAGCAAGGACACCCCAAGTCGGGTGGAGAAGCCATTTTTTTGTCCAATCTCTTTAAATAGAGCAATGCCTTTTTCTTCACCCATGGACTGAGTGACTTTGGCAAACCATTCCTCCGCCTTGGACTCAATGCCCAGATTGCTTTTGAAGCGTGGGTCTAGCAAGTCGTTGAAACTTTTGGGCAAGTTTTCTTTTTTGATCGCCTGCGTGTTGTAGGACTGAACAACCACATTCATAAAAAGACTGGACCACAATTGGTGAGGGACGACGGCACTTGCAATCAAGTCTTTGGTGTGGGGCGAGTAAACAGGCTGCAGCAAATGCTCTCGGGACATGGCAAGCATCTCTCCTGCAGGGGTCATGATCACATCCACTTCGGCGCGCTTGGAGTTGGACTCGCGAATCACGCGTTGCAGCACGTTGTCACTGCCAGAGCGCCAAGCTTTGACTTTGATGCCTGTCTTGGCTTCAAAGGGCGCCAAAAGGGTGGCGAGGTCTTGTGGCCTTGAGGCCGTGTAAACAGTCAAGCTCCCTTCAGACTTGGCCAAAGAGGTGATTTTCTCGACCCGGTCTGCTTTGTCATAGGTGAGCGGCAAGGCCAAATTGGTTTGTCCAAACGCCAACCCACTCCAAAGGCCCAGAAGGCTCATAGCCAGAAGAAGGTGCGATCGCTGAAGGATTGATTTCATATTCTCTCTTTCGTGTGTTCATCGTGCAAGGCTTAGCACCGGTTTTGCGCCCCTAATGCGCCCCTATTAAAAGCATCAAGGGGATCTTTATTCTTTTTCAATATTGCTTTGCTTGACCACCTCACCCCAATAGGCAAATTCGCTTCTCATGTACTGAGCCGCCTCCTCAGGCGAGCTGCTAAAGCGTGGTTGCAAACCCAAGGAATTGAGTTTTTGCTCCATCTCTGGAGTAGAGAGCACACTCATCAAAGAGGTGTAGGTCGAGTGAACAAGCGCTTTGGGACTGCCTTGGGGCAACAAGAGCATGAGCCACGTGACCGCAGTAAAGTCTGTCATGCCCTGCTCTTTAAAGGTGGGTACTTGGGAGAAGATGCCGCCTAAGCGCTTGCTGCTGCCGGTGGCGATTGCTCTTAAGCGACCCGACTCCACGTGAGCCCGCACTGCAGACGCAGTTTCCAGCGCCATAGAGACGTTGCCCGCCACCACATCGGTCAAACCCGCCACACTGCCCTTGTAGGGAATGTGGGTGATTTTCAAGCCAGCACGGCGCTTTAATTCTTCCATGGCCAAATGTGACACGGTGCCGTTGCCAGAGGAGGCATTGGTCAATTTGTCTGGATTGCTCTTGGCATAAGTGAGGAGTTCTTTGAGATTGAGTGCTGGCAAGTTGGGGTTGCAAACCAACACAAAGGGCAAGTCGCCCACGAGTCCCACAGACTCAAAGTCCTTTAACGTGTCATAGCCAACGGATTTGTAGATGTGCGGATTGGTGTCCAATGCGGACATGTGCGCCATCATCATCACGCTGCCGTTGGCTGGGGACTTGGCCAATTGAGACAAGGCCATGCTGCCTCCTTGACCGGGTCGGTTGTCCACGATGAAGTTGTCACCCGTTAGGGTGTTGAGTTTTTCAGCGATGACACGCGTCACCATATCGGTGGCCTGTCCGGGGGGAAAGCCTACAAACACTTTCACCACTTTGCCCCCAGTCGTTTGCGCAAAGCTGCTGCCCAAGCAAACTGCACCCAGGCCAGCCCATAGAGTTTGAAGGGCCGATCGGCGAGCGCTTTCAAGTGCGTTCATGGGGGGAAAATTCTTCATGCGTGTGTCTCCAAGTCAATGGCGTATCGGTTTTTTTGAAAAATTCAAAGGCCCGCATTCAATGCATAAATTTGGCGCCAGCAATCGCTAATGAGGCACCCAAGATGGCCGCGGGTGCAAGCCACCAAGCGGGGACCATGGGTTCGGTGGACTGAGTGCGTTCCAGGCCATGAATGGAGACCGCGCTTGCAGGCGCCGCAGCATGGTCTTGGGTTGCCAAGACGCCACTGCTTTGGGGGGCGGCGTTTGGCGATGGGTTGACCACGGCCGTGGTGGGCGTGCTGGGTGTGCTGGGAGGTGGATGGAGTTGATCTTGAAAGGCCTTGAAAAAGTCATCGGTCATTTTCTTGGCCACGCTGTCAATCAAGCGAGAACCGACCTGTGCCAATTTGCCACCCACTTGTGCTTTGGCTTCGTAGGACAACTCCGTGCCGCCATCCACCGCGCGCAAAATCACGCTGGAGGAGCCTTTGCCAAAACCCACTGCACCGCCTTGTCCTTCAAAGAGCATCACGCAAGATTCTGGGGCATTGACCTCGGTCATTTTCAATGAGCCTTGAAAGCGAGCTCTTAAGGGACCGATGGCTGTTTTGATGATCACCTTGAATTCATCGGTACCGATTTTCTCAACCGACTCGCACCCAGGCAAACACAATTTCAAGATCACAGGGTCGTTCAATGCATGCCAAACAGTTTCGCGTTTGGAGGGGATGATTTTTTTTCCGATGATTTCCATGTGAATTGATTTCTTTTTAAAAACTATAAAAATAACAAATGATTTTTTTCAACGGACATGAGAGCAAAGCGTCTCTCATTCAAAGGGGTTTGAGGGCCACTGTAGAGGCAATCCTTTTTTTTTCCAGAAAGCATCTTACATCGACGGCTTGCTCAATGGGCTTTTTTCTTCATCTCTTGGGCCGTATTGACCATGGAGTGCAAGCTTCTGGCGTAGTCAATGGCGCCTTGCTCATCCATGCGAGGCGCAACTCTTAAATACTCCTTTAAGCCCAAAATTGCTGGCCTGGGTCTTGAGAGCAGCAAGTCGCAAAACCTCTGCACTTCTGCGTCAAGTGTGTCTTCGCTCACCACGTTGCTCACGAGCCCGTAAGAGAGCGCTTTGTGCGCATCGATGAAGTCGGCTGAGTAAGCCATCCACAAAATCGCATTGCGGTTCATGCGATCATAGATGGCAGACATCACCATCGTGGGCATCACATTGTGTGCGATTTCAGGAATGTTAAAGGTGCTGGTGTCGCTGGCAAAGCTCACATCGCAGAGTGACGCAATGGCCGTTCCAAAGCCCATCACCCGTCCTCTTAAGACGCCAACGACAGGGACCAAGCAAGAGCGCAAGGCCTTGTAGCTGTTGAAAATAGAGTCGTACTCAGCGCGACGCGTGTAGGCCTCGGGGGAAGGTGGGTGAGCCGCATCGCGAATGCGTCCGGTACAAAAGTCTGGGCCCACGCTGTCCAAGAGCACCATGTCTGATGTTTCATGCGCACTTAAAACCGCTTTGGACAAAGCAGCGGCCATGCTGTCCGAGACGCCATTGTCTTCGGCACGATTGAAGGTGATTTTGAGAATTCGCCCGACTTGTTGGACGATGAGGTGTTCACTCATGATTGGCTCCTTAGGGTTTTTGAAAGAAATGACGCATCATGGCTGCGTTAAAGAGAGTGCTTTGATCGATGTTGGGCAAGTGGCCCGCGTTGGCAATGATTTCCAACTTGCTCTTGGGCACTAGACTTGCAATGTGGGTCATGGCCTCTGGCAAGGGGCCGTCCTTGGCACCCACCAGCAAGGTCATGGGCACTTGGATGCGAGGCACTTGGTCCAAGTAATCAAGGGATTGGATGGCTTTGGCACAGCCGATGAAACCTTCTAGAGTCGTGGCGCTGGCAGCTTGAATGAAGCGTTGTGAGATGAGGGGATTGTTTTTGACAAACTCTGCTCCAAACCATCTCTCCACGGTTGGGGCTGCAAGGGCTTGAACGCCATGGTCTTGGGCGATTTTGATGCGCTCATCCCAAGGCTTGGCAAAGTCAGGGGTCATGTCCGCACGGCCATCGCACAAAAGCACACTCAAAAGTCTAGGCGCATGGGCCAAGGCCAGGCCAAATCCACTCATGGCACCCAAAGACAGGCCAACGTAATGGGCTTTGGCAATACCCAGTGCATCCAAAATGCGAATGCTGTCTTCAGCCAAATCGTTCATGTGATAGGGGGCTTGGGGCGCTTTAGACAAACCGTGACCACGGCTGTCAATGCAGAGCACTTGAAAGCCACAAGCGCTCAGTAAGTGCGACTGCTCTTGCCACATCATGGCGCTTGATAAAATGGAGTGGCTCATCAAAACCACTGGGCAGTGCTCAGCCCCTTGGATGTGTACAGCCAATTCGCCGCCAGGAATGGGGATCATTTTTGTAAGAATGGGAAATGTCATGTTCATTCGATCAAAGAGGGTTAGAGGGCAATAGTATCGCCTACGCGTTTGGGGCTCAGGCCAGGGCCTTTGAGAGTTTTGATTTTTCCACAGCACTCCAAATCGCTTGGGGCGTCATGGGCAAGTAATCAATGCTTGCACCCATGGGCGCCAAAGCGTCATTGACTGCGCTGGCAACGGCTGCTGGGGCACCTAAATAGCCCGCCTCGCCTGAGCCTTTTTGTCCAAACTCGGTGAGGGGCGAGGGCGTGCAGTGGTCCACAATGCTGATCGAGGGCACCTCATGCGCAGTGGGCAAGAGGTAATCCATGAAGGTGCCCGCCAAGAGTTGCCCCTCTTCAGAAAAAGCAAACTTCTCCATCAAAGCCGCTCCCAAGCCATGGGCAATTCCACCATAGGTCATGCCATGCACCACGTCAGGAGAGATCATCACGCCGCAGTCGTGTCCGCAGACATAGCGGTGTATTTGAACCTTGAAGGTGCCGGGGTCAATGCTTGCCAAAATCACATGGGCCTCAAAAGAGTGGCAGGGGTACATTTGGACGCGGCCATCGGCCGTGGGCAATTGCCCCCCTGTTGGCACTTCCCAGACAAATTTCTCTTGCAGTCCTGGCTCCATGCCGCTTGGCAAGCAGTGGTATTTGCGGTGCGCAATTTCAATCAAAGCGTCCCAAGACAGTTTGTGTTGAGGGGCGGCTTTTTCAAAAACACCCCCACCTTCAAAACTCAACTCTTGCACGCCGCGTTGCATGTTGTGTGCAGCAATCAGGAGCAGTTTGGTTCGAATTTTTTTGGCCGCTCCCGCCGCAGCGCCTCCAAGCATGATGGCCATGCGAGAGCCCACCGGGCTGTTGGAGGGTAGGGCGTTCAAGGAGTCCGCATGAAGAACACGAATGCTGTCGGGTTCACGCTCCAAGATTTCGCCAACCACCGTGGAGACCAAGGTCTCGTGGGCCTGGCCCGAGGAGGAGGTGCCCATCAAGGCGGTGATGCTGCCAGACAAATCGACCCGCACCAAACAAGAGTCCATCCAGGTGGTGGTTTCGTTTTTGGGATTAAAGAGAGGCTCAAAGGAGGAGTTGCCGCCTGACGGTTCTAGGCAAGTGGAGATGCCAACGCCAGCGTGAATGCCTTTGGCTCTGAGGGCGTCACGCTGTTGCAGCAAACTCTCTAGCCCCGCCTCTTTGAGCGCTTTGTCTAAAACGACCGAATAATTGCCCGAGTCATAGGTGGTGCCACTGGGAATCAAATAGGGAAACTCTTCATGGGAGATCATGTTGAGTTTTCTAAGCGCAATGCGGTCCATTTTGAGAAAGCGTGCGACTTTGTCAATGCCGGTTTCAAGGGCGTAGTTGGTGGGAGATTGGCCAAAACCTCGAACCGCCTCTTGAGGGGTTTTGTTGGTGAGCACGGCTTTGGCGTCGTACTCCACACTTTGGATCTTGTAGGGCCCCACAATGGCGCCCACGGGTTTGCCCAATTGGAGGGGCGAGCGGCCTGAATAGGCACCGATATCTTCAAGCGCATGCATCCTCATGCTCAGGATCTCGCCATTGCTGTTGAATCCAAGGCACACATCAAAGATGCGGTCTGGCCCTTGCATGTCACCTCCTCGCATATTCTCCAAACGGTCTTCAACCAAGCGCACGGGACGACCTAATTTTTTCGCCAAATAGGCCACCAAAATGGTGTGTTTTAAACCGCGTTTGACACCATAACTGCCTCCGACGTCGACATCAAAGTGCACGCGCACAGCGTTTCCGGGCAGCCTGAGCGCTTTGGCCACTTGGTCTGGGAACTTGGGCATTTGGATAGAGGCCCAAACATCCAAGACCGATGTGGCGTCATGCCACTCGCAGGCCACGGCAAAGGTTTCAATGGGTACGGTGGAGTTTCTGGCCCAATGCACGCGGTAGCTCAATTGGTGCTCACATTTGCTGAAGTCTTCTTCAACCGGGCCCCAGACGAATTTTCTGTGAAAGATGACATTGGAGCCGTGCTTGGGGTGGACCAAGGGGGCATTGTCCAAAAGGGCAAGTTCTGGGTTGACGATGTGATCGAGCACCTCGTACTCAATGTCCACCATCTCGGCCGCATCTTCGGCCAAAGCTCGGGTTTGAGCAACGACAGCGGCGACCCATTCTCCCGCGTAGCGTGCTGTTGCGATGGCCAAAGGATAGCGGGTGACTTGAGGGGCATCCACGCCAGGCAAAATGGGATCGATGGCTTCAAAGAGTTCCTCACCCGTCAAGACTGCATGCACGCCAGGCATGGCCAAAGCTTGGGAGGATTCGATCTTGAGGATCTTGGCGCAAGCATAGGGGCTTGAGATCAGGGCCACGTGCAGCATGCCAGGGCGTTGGATGTCGGCTGCGTAATGACCTTGGCCAAGCACAAAGCGCTTGTGCTCCACCGCGCGGCGGTGTCGTCCAATGTATTTGAACGTGCTGCTCTCAGTTGACATGGTGGCTCGCTTTCTTGGCATCGCTCTCAGCCGTGTGTGCAGTGCTTGCATGGATCACGGCATCGACAATTTGTTGGTAGCCTGTGCAGCGACACAAGTTGCCACTGATGGCCTCGCGCACCTCTTCAGGGCTTGGTTTGGGGTTGTCCTTCAAAAGTGCATGGCATGACACCAGCATGCCGGGGGTGCAGTAGCCACATTGAAGGGCGTGCTTTTCACAAAAGGCGTCTTGCAAAGTGCTCATCTGTCCCCTTTGCGTGCTCAGACCTTCAACCGTGGTGATGTTCATGCCATCGGCTTGGATGGCAAACATGCAGCACGAGCGCACAGGTTCGTCATTTAAAAGCACTGAACACGCGCCACAAACACCATGCTCACAACCCACATGGGTGCCAGTGAGTGCCAAGCTGTCTCTTAAAAAATCAACCAATGTCGTGCGGGGTTCTACCTCTCGCTCGTAATGCACACCGTTGACGGTCATGGCAAGGGGCAATGTGTTGTTCATGCGGGGGCTTTCCAGTAAAAAAAGTTTGGGGTCTTGTTGCGCTGTGGGCTAGACTTGAAGTTAATGTGGGCTGGTGCTTGCGTGACCTTGGGCCATTTGAGCCGCTTGGTGCGTTGCTCGACACAAAAGCGTTTGAGCCAAATGTTTGCGATAAGCGCTGCTTGCATGCATGTCACTGCTAGGGTCGCACTCCTGAATGGCCGCTTGGGCGATGTCTTGCATGGACAAATCGGAGATCTTTTGGCCCATCATTTGGGTGGCCAAATGAGGAAATACGCGAGGCGTTCCGTCGACGCCGCCCAATCCAAAACTCACGCGCTTGATCACGCCAGAGGGGTCGAGTTGGATCTGACACGCTGCCGAGGCCATTGCAAAGTCCCCTTTGCGAATGGCGGTTTCTTCAAATGCCACCCCAATGTGTGGGCCGCTCCAAATGGGCCATTCAATCGCACTCAGGCATTCATTGTCAGCGATGGCGGTGAACATGGGCCCCAAAAAGAAGTCCTCTGCCAAAACTTCACGTGCACCAGCGTTTTTGCTTTGAAGATGGATCTTGGCGTTCAAGATCAACGCACTCAATGGCAATTCCGCCGAGGGGTCTGCATAGACCAAGCTGCCCCCAAGGGTGCCACGGTTGCGGGTTTGGATGTGTCCGACCCAAGACAGGGCGTGCTTCAATAAGGGCACGTGTTGGTACAGTTGGGTGTTGAATTCAAGGTCTCTTTGCCTGACTCCTGCACCGATCAAGACGTGTTTTGCATGCATATCGAGTTGCTTGAGTTCACTCAAACGGTTGATGTCCACCAACCATTGCGGGCGGGCCAAGCGCATGGCCATCATGGGAACCAAACTTTGGCCTCCTGCGATCAATTTGGCCTCAGGGCCATGTTGGTCAATCAAGCTCAAAGCTTCATCCATGTCTTGCGCCAAGACGTAATCAAAGGGTGCTGCTTTCATGAAGGGGTGTCCCGTTGTATCTTTAAGCCACAGTCCAAAGCTTCGTGGCCTGGGCTTTTCTGTCAAGAGGTGAGTGAGAAGGCGTTCAAGTCCGCATTGGATGACCGCCAAGGGAGAACTTGTTGATCACTATTTTAATGCCTGTAAAAGACGAAAACTCACAGTTGTGGTGTTTGGTATTTTTTGATACGCATTGAAATTTGTATCGATGTGAGTGGAGAAGTCTGGAATATATTTTCATTGACCAAGAGAAAAACTCACAGTCTGAGTCATAATTGCAAAAGTTTGGGTGCGAAGGCGAAGTGTCTGGGCGAAAGAGCTCTGGGTTTAGCGAGAGTTTGATGCAGTAGGAGCTCAACCCATGGATCCAATCGGAGTTGACGGTTTTGAGAAAATTACCCCCTTTGAATGCGGTGCGGGCCTTTGAGGCGGCAGCCAGGCATGTGAGTTTTAGCAAAGCGGCCAAGGAGCTTTTTGTCACCCACGGCGCCATCAGCAAACAGGTCTCTTTGCTTGAAACTTGGCTTGGGGTGTCGTTGTTCAAACGCAATCAATCGCACTTGCTTTTGACCGAGGAAGGCAAGACCTTCTTGTCATCGGTGACCCCTGCTTTGGACCGCATCTCTGTGTCAGCGATGCAGGTGATGGATCAGACCCAACCCATGCTGCTTCGCATCAATGCGCCTCCCACGTTCACGATGCGGTGGTTGATTCCTCGCATCTCCGCCTTTCAAAGGCGAACAGAGGGCTTGGAGGTGAAGTTGACCACCTCCACAGAAAGCATTGATTTTGAAGCGCAGCATTGCGATTTGGCCATTCGCGCGGCCTTGCAACCCTTTGCAAATATGCAAAGTGTGCCGTTCATGACCGAAACCATTGTGCCCATTTGTCACCCCGATTTGCTTGATGCAGGTGCACTCAAAACGCCCAAAGGGCTTGATCACCAGACCTTGATCAGTTATGACACGGAGCCGGTGAGTTGGCAGCAGTGGCGAGGAGGGGTAGGCGTGCACAACAACTGGAGCGACTTGACGCAACACAGTACGTTGCAATTTGAGCAAATGTATTTTGCCCTCCAAGCGGCCATTGAGGGCTTGGGTGTCGTGTTGGTGCCTTTGTTCTTGGTGGCCGATGACATCCTTGCAGGCCGCTTGTGCGCGCCGTTTGGTTTGACAGGCAGCAGGCCGCGGATGTACTACGCCAGTTTCCCAAGCAATTTGATGACGATGAGCAGCATAGAGAACTTTTGCGATTGGTTACTTAAAGAGGGAAAAGACACGGAGCAGTCGATTGAGCAACTCTGCATCAGCATGGGTTGGAAAAAAAGCTGACTCAAGGGTTTTCTCATAACCCCTACGTGGTGTCGATCGCCTTAGGGTAAAGGAGCGCGCATCTGTGTGAGTTTTTCTCAACAGAGCACCTGGCATTTAAGCGACAATAGAGTCAATGCATTTGCTGCCCATCACGCCATTCATTTTTATAAAGTCTATGAGTCAAGAAAACACCGGATACCCAGATTTACAAGATCATTTAAAGTCACTGCAGCAGCACGGGTTGTTACAGGTCGTAGATCGCGCCATTGACAAGGACTCGGAGTTGCATCCCTTGGTCAGATGGCAATTTGTTGGGGGCATGGATGAGGCGGAGAGAAAGGCCTTCTTGTTCACCAACATCGTCAATGCACAGGGCAGAAAGTATGACATCCCTGTGGTGGTTGGCGCTTTGGCCGCCAACCGTGCCATTTATGGCGTGGGCATGGGATGCAGCGTTGAAGATATCCAAAAGAAATGGGATCAAGCCATTCAGCACCCCATTGCACCTGTTTTGGTCCATCAAGCGGTTTGTCAAGAAGTCATCCATGAAGGACAAGATTTGATCGGTGAAGGCAAGGGTCTTGATTTGTTGCCCATTCCGATTTCTACACCTGGTTTTGACAGTGCGCCCACCTTGACCGCAACCAACGTCATCACCAAACACCCTGTCACGGGTGTCCAAAATATGGGCACCTATCGCTGCGCGCTCAAAGCCTCCGATCGCATGGTTGTCAGAATGGCCACCCGTGTGGGTGGTGCGGGGGGTTATTTGCATTACCAAGAGTGGAAAAAAGCCGGTCACAAAACCATGCCATGTGCCGTGGTGCTCGGTTGTCCCCCTTTGGTGGCCTTCATGGGCCCGCAAAAGCTTCCCATTGGTGTTGACGAGTTTGATGTGGCTGGGGGCTTGGCCGGTGTGCCCATTGAGGTCATCCTTGCGCACAGCGTCCCCCTTAGAGTGCCCGCCCAAGCTGAAATTGTGATCGAAGGTGAAATTGACTTGGAGTTCTTGGAGCCTGAGGCACCCTTTGGTGAGTCCCATGGACACGTGGCTTTAGAGGAATTCAATTTGCCCATGAAGATCACAGCCATCACGCATCGCTTCAAGCCCGTGATCCCGTCTTACATCAGCCAAGTGGCACCTTCCGAGTCCAGTGTCATCAAGCGCGTGGCCTATGAGCCTTTGTTCTTGTCCTACCTTAAAAACACACTTGGCATTCGCGGCGTTCAAAAAGTCTCCTTGCATGAGCCTTTGACGGGTTTACTCAGAGTGACGGTGATCACGGTGGACAGAAAAATGCCCAAAACCGAAGTCTGGCGTGCTCTGTATGGTGCAGCCTTCTTCAAGGGAGATTGTGGCAAGATCTGCATCGCTGTGAACGACGATATCGATCCAGACAATGCAGACGCTATTTTATGGGCCATGGCTTATCGAATGAACCCGACAGTGGATGTGCAAACGTTGGACCACCGTGGGCAAGGTCATGGGCCCAAGAGAGAAAACGACGGCGAAGAGGATTCGACCTTGCTCATGGACGCCACCATGAAGTCGGACATGCCACCCTTGGCGCTGCCGACACGTGAGTACATGGAGAGGTCCAAAGAGATTTGGCAAGAACTCGGATTGCCCAAATTGCGTCCCCAAGCACCTTGGTTCGGTTATTCTTTGGGTGACTGGTTGCCCCAATGGGATGAGGCGGCCAAGCGGGCGGCGAGCGGTCGATATTTGGAAAACGGTTTGATCAGTTTAAAGCAGCAAAGAAACGACGTCAAAGCCGAAAGCAAGTTCAGACCCGATGAGCAATAAAGTCTAAGAACCCTTGGAGCATTACTTGAAAAGTCTGACCCCCAAGCCCAAAGTTGTCTCCTTAGGCACCAAGGGCAAGAAAAGCCTCTCGACCCAGGTCAAGACGGCGCCCCTCGCGTCTAAACACTCGTCCCAAGAGCCAAGGCGCTTGATTGTGGGCATCAGCGGTGCGTCTGGCATTGTCTATGGCGTGAG
>Ga0114978_10001519_pt1 | contig 19496 bp, 15 predicted proteins | sample S_140212_EF_Meta_FD_87027 | JGI IMG/M metagenome (GOLD analysis project Ga0114978, IMG submission 87027) | Freshwater microbial communities from Lake Simoncouche, Canada to study carbon cycling - S_140212_EF_MetaG | ecosystem: Environmental > Aquatic > Freshwater > Lake | place: Lake...
AATTCACTTTTTAATCTCATTCGTTGTTATATAATTTACATAAATAATTTTTAAGTGAATTATAGTATATATTTTTTTAATTTTCGCTTACGAGTTGAAGGGTTTCGTTTGTAAGTAATATCCTCTTGTATTCCGTAAGCATATTGGAAATAATTCTTATAATTTTCAGGTTTTACATTATCAACTGCCTTATCAATATTATTTTTTAATCCATCAAATGTATATACGTCTCTGTTCTTTTTGATGTATGTTTTTATTTGATTGAAATAATTTTCAATCGGTGAATTCGTCATAGGTGTATACGGAATAGAAAATAAATATTGATTGCTAATTTTTAAGATTGCTTCTTTTACCATATCGTTATTATGACTTTTCGCATTATCTAATATAATGAGATGGTCTTTGTATTTAGGTGCGATTTGCGTTTCTATAAATTCTGCCATTCTTTCCTTGGTTGTGCCTCCTTTTTCATAAAATAATTTACCAACGCATTTTGAATTATTGATAGCAACTAATAAGGTAAAACTATGAAATACAAAATTATTATTTGTTTTGATTACACATCGCTTACCTATAAAACATCTACTATATGATGGTTTCAAATGAGAACCAATGCTTGTTTCATCCAAACAAATAATTTTATTAAGTGGATACTTATGAACTTCGGTATAGAATGCTTCCATTTCTTTATTCTTGTCGGTTGGTTGCTTTCGGCGTTCTTTTGGAAAATGCTGATGACGTGTTCGCTTTCTGGTTCTGTTATTTGCTCTAATAACTCTACCTAAATGTTGCTGTGTAATATCCAAATCATTATATTTTTGTTTCATAGTAAATAAAAGTTCATTCATCGTAAGTTGTTCATTTTTATCAACTATATTTAACGCAGTTGTTACTTGTTCCTTTTTAACTTTATATGATATTGGATTTCTATTTTTACGAGTAAGGTTTTTATTATTCTTATAATAATGAACCCAATCTTTTAGAGTGCTTTTTTTACAATTAAAAATTTTACATACTTTATCCATACTATCTTTATTTTTCAAATAGTAATTTACCGCAGATACTTTATAATCATTGCCTTTGTGCTTCATTATACTATAATAAAGTTAGAAAAAATACTCATTTTTTGTGCGGATTTAAATGTTCAAGGGTGTATATTACACATAATTGAAATACTAAATTTATATAATTTACATATAATTCTTGCAAATACCAAAGCTTCTTCTATGCCAAATAGTTACCCCGTGTTCTTTTATTCCGTCAATATGTCTTTTGGCGCCATACCCTTTATTTGAATCAATTCCGTAATGATCTACTAAAGTTGGGTTTGATGCACATAATTCATTTATATATTTGTCGCGTTCAACTTTAGCTAAGACAGATGCAGCTGCTATAGCAGTATATTTATTATCACCTCCTTCAATACAAATGTGTGGGATACTTTCTATTTTATTTACCTTTTTATTTAGATATGTAACAGATTTAAAATAGTTTCCATCAATCAAAAGGAAATAAGAATAATCTATTTTTTCTTCTTTACCGCAATCTTTTAATTTTTTATTGAACTGTTTTCTAACTTCTAATATAGAATTATGCATACATAATTGAGTAGCTTGCAGTATGTTAATTTCATCAACCGTTTTTTCATCTTCATAACTTATATACCAAGCAAGAGCATTTTGTTTTATATAATCTGAAACCTCTTCAATCTTCTTTTTAGAATGAAATTTTTTACTGTCTTTTACTTTTGAATGATCAAAACTGTCATCTTTAGGTAAAATTACAGCGGCTGTATAAACTCTACCAAATAGAGGTCCTCTTCCTACCTCATCTACTCCAATTTCAAATATACAATCAGATTCATTATAATATTTACACAATATCGGTTGTTGTCTAGGTTTAATCACTTTTATTATTTTTGGTAAAATAACGAGTTCATCGTCTGATGATTCGTTAATAATTGCTGCAGATTCGTAATCAGTTTTCATATATAGGTAAAATATCTATATTTTATTTTTATAAATTGAATTCAATTTAATTATAAACTTTTTTCACTATATAAATTATACAATGAACACTGAAGCATTATTTCTATTCCTAATTTTATTATTAGGACTATTACTATGTTCTTTTTTAGGAGGAAATTGTAGCAAAGAAGGATTTGGTAGTAATTCAAGTGGCACAATTTATTACGGTCCTAATGGTGCTAGTGCTACTGTAATCACAAACAGCGATGGGACGCAAAGTATGCAATTAACACAAACTAGCGGATCACATATAGTTATCTTACCACAATCAGGAGGGTCATCTACTACATTTACGAATCCTATGGGATTTAGTGCTTCGATTGTAAGTGGAAATAATGGACAAACTACTGTTGTGTTTACTCTTCCTAACGGCACTACTCAAACTTTTACACCATCACAAAGTGGATCTACTTCATCAGGATCTTCTTCATCCAGTAGTTCTTCTTCATCCGGCAGTTCTAATTCTGGATATGATAATTATAATCATTATAGCGGATCTTCCTCTTCTGTAACAAATGGAACAACATATACCGGTCCTAATGGTGCTAGTGCTACTATAATTACAAATAGTAACGGATCACAAAGTATACAATTAATTCCAACTATTGGTTCTTCAAATAATATTATATTTACCCCGTCTACTTCTTCTCCTACTACATTTACAACTCCTTCAGGGTTTAGCGCTGCACTTGTAACTGGAAACAATGGACAGACTACTATAGTGTTTACATCACCAATAGGCGACACTCAAACATTTACACAATCACAATCTACATCAACTGATAATTCAAGTGATATTTCATCTACTCAATATTATGGAAGCACCGGCACACCAATTCAAACAGCTCAATATAACTTAGCTTACGGTGGAAGTGCTGGATCAATGACCGGACCTTATGGAAATACTGCTTATTACGCTCAAGGACCTTATGGAAATGCTGTTGCCGGAATTACCCAAAATCCTTATTATGGACCTTATGGAGGAAATGCGAATGCTAGCAGTAATAATGGCGTGAATCCATCAGATTATTATAGCTCAACACCACCTGGTATTCCTGCAAGTCAAATACCATCAGGTCAAGAGGATTTATATATCCTTAAGTCAGAAATTGTTCCACCAGTTTGCCCTATGTGCCCAGCATCATCTGCTTGCCCTAGACAAGAAAAATGTCCACCGTGTCCTGCCTGCGCAAGATGTCCTGAATCGTCATTTGAATGCAAAAAAGTACCAAACTATAATTCTATTAATGAAGATTATTTACCACAACCAGTTGTAAATGATTTTTCTACATTTGGAATGTAAATAATATATTTAAAATGGAACTTAAAGAAACTTCTTAATTTATTTTCCCAAAAGTATTTTCAGAATTTAAAAATGGACATTTTAGGAATGTCCAATTTTGAAAAAGGACGATTCACTCTCGGAAAAACGTCGTTTTACTGCATAATTGAAAATTAGCATAAGGTCACCAAAAAAATAATTTTCAATTTGTGACTGTAAAATTTAAGTTTTTTGATTAAAAAGAATTTAGGGAAATTTAGTGTTAGCTATATATAGAACAAATGGAAACATTTTTTTCCCCAAAATTTCCCCGTTTTTTTTGCGAATGTTGTGACATCAAAACCAATAACAAAAAGGATTATACAAATCACTTAGCCACATCTAAACATACCCAGCTAACAGAATCTACCAAAATGGAAACAAATATTTCCCCAATTTTACCAAATGTAATTTATGTGTGTGAATCTTGCAATAAAAAGTATAAGTCTAGAAACGGATTATGGAAACATAAACAACAATGCAAAAACAATTATTTCGAAGACATTGATAATAAAAATAGTTCTACCAATGTAAAAATAAATAATGATCCCAGTGATAAAGAGCTTATTATGTTATTGATTAAAGAAAATTCAGAATTAAAAACGTTGATGATGGAAGTTATCAAAAATGGAACTCATAATAATATAAGTAATACCACAAATAATAAAAACTTCAATTTAAATGTATTTTTAAATGAAACATGTAAAAATACAATGAATATTACGGAATTTGCAGAGTCTGTGAACTTACAATTATCTGATTTGGAAAATGTTGGTGAATTTGGGTTTATAAATGGTATTTCGGATATAATAATTAAAAACTTAAAACAACTAGATGTTACTCAAAGGCCAGTTCATTGTACAGATTTAAAACGGGAAGTGTTATATGTAAAGGATGAGAATAAATGGGAAAAAGAAAATGATGGAAACGGTAAATTAAGAAAAGTAATCAAAACCGTTGCTCATAAAAATACAAAAATGTTGCGTTTTTTCAAGGAAAAATATCCCGATTGTGGAAAAAGCGAATCTAAAAAATCAGATCAATATAACAAATTAATAGTTGAAGCAATGGGAGGTAAAGGTGATAATGATTCTGAAAAAGAAGATAAAATAATCACCAAGATCACGAGAGAAATTGTTATTGATAAAAGTTAAATAATATATATTGTTGAATATATATTATAACTAAAATGTTAATTGGGTATTTTACACCTTTTTACATAGTGAACACGCCAAAACTAAAATATACAATACTATAATTTTTGAAAAATATAATTATTAATAAAAATTGATTTAAATTTAATAAGAGATTACTAATATAATAATCAATATGGAAACTAAACAAACAAAGGGATTAAAACGTAATACTATTGACAAATATTACACAAAAAATGAAGTAGTTGATATGTGTTTAAAATTTATACGACACCATATACAAATAAATATAAATGATTTAATTATAGAACCAAGTGCTGGAAATGGTTCATTTATTTCAGGTATAAAATCATTATCACCGCATTTTATATTTTATGATTTAGAACCTGAAAATGATGAAATTATTAAACAAGATTATTTATTGTGCGATTGTGATGATTTCAAAAGTAAATTTGATAATATACATATAATAGGTAATCCTCCATTTGGTCGTCAGTCATCATTAGCAATTAAATTCATAAAAAAATCGTGTAAGTTTTGTGATAGTTTATCATTTATATTACCTAAAAGTTTTAAAAAAGATAGTTTAAAAAAATCATTTCCATTAAATTTTCATCTTATTTTTGAAACTGATTTGCCTGATAAATCATTTTTAGTAGATGGTGTAGAATATAATGTTGAATCTATATTTCAAATTTGGGAGAAGAAAAATTTTGATAGAGTGTCAATTAAAAAAATAGAACCATTAAATTTTATATTTGTTGAAAAAATAGATAATCCAGATATTTCATTTCGTCGTGTTGGTGTTAATGCAGGAACCATAGACATTTTGATTGATAAAAAAAGCGTTCAATCTCATTATTTTATAAAATTCATAAATAATAAAAATATAGATGATAATATAAAATTATTACAATCTATGCAATTTAATCATAATAATACAGTGGGCCCACGTTCAATAAGCAAACAAGAACTTATACTAGAATTTAATAAATATATATAAAATATTTAGATGTAATTGAAATATTCTGTAATTATATTTTGTAAATTATTTAGATAGCATAATGTATTATTTTCAAACCCTATTTCAAATAACTTATATGCTTTATTTTCTTTACTTGTAAAATTTGTTTCCTTACAAATAACACATAATAATTTACTATATTTATTATTATGTTTATTATCAACTAAGTATTTATATCCTCTATTTAATTGATGTCCGCCCTCAATTAGGTCCAATTGGTTCATACCTATAATAATTTTATTTGTTGATTTTTCAAGAATATACCAATCTGGTTTTTCAGTAGTTAAATGACTTTCACATTTTGTCTCAAACATAATTTCAAATCTGTTGGTATCTAATTCTAAGCCTGTAATAAATGTTTTAATTATAAAATTAAATTTGTTGCCTCGTATAACTCCTTTTGTGCCTGCTGGTATTAGTTGAAATAAATAATCTTGTATTATTTTTTGTTTGGTTTCTTCATCCAACTGTTTATGTTTATTTAAAATGTTTTCAAAATTTTGTATGTTATTTTTAACAGATTTACAATTCATATACACATCCATTAATTTTTCATCGGTTAATTCTAATAAAGTATCATAACAAATTTCTTTTTTTATTCTTGCATTAATTTCCTCCATAGAAATATCATATTCAATAATAAGTTTAACCTTTTGTTGCATTATGTAGTATATTTATTTTTAATTATTTTCAATTATTTATTTCATTTTTTTTATCTAGTTTTAATGCATTTTTTATCCATTTTAAACGTAGCGCTTTTATCTTCTTGTGGCACAATATTGATAACACATTTAGATTTTTTCCCGTATAATGGTTCAGTGCATCCGGTCTCTTTTTTTCTTCTTGTTTGCATTTTTTTAAATTTAAAAATAGTAGGTTTTTCTTCGGTACATCGCGAACGAAAATGTTCGTATCTTTCTCTCACGTCACAATAAGATAGACCTGATTTTTTATGTAACATTTTGTTAACAGTTTCGTGTAATTCGTATATATATCTTGAAAATGTTTCTCGATTCTTCAAATGGTATATATTTAATGGTTTCTTTTTAAAATTGTTGGTTAGATTTATTCTACAATACTTACAAGGTAATACATATTGTAAATTTAAAACGTAGTCTCTATAATGTATTTTTTCTTCTTCGGATGGATTTACAGGATAATTGAAACTTATGGTATGCAGTAATGTCCACGCTAATGGTCCCCATATTTTTGTCATCATACCATCGCCAGAAGAAAAATCTTTTTTTGTAAACGCTCGATTTTTTTTTGTTTTATTTTGCGCATTTCTATTTTTACGCGTATGTGTCATTATATATTATCAAGATAAAAATAATATCAATAACATCCATTAAAAACCGCATACAATGCTTAAAACCGCATACAATGCTTAAAACCGCATACAATGCTTAAAACCGCATACAATGCTTAAAATTGTAAATAAAAATATTTACAATTTTTATAATGGATATAGATTCTAATTTAAGTATTTTTACAAATGAAACTAAAAAAATATGTATATGTTCTTTTATTTCTATTTTTTTAATTATGCTTTTCGTAATCAGTCCATTAAGTTACTTATTTAAAACCTCTATATTTATGAGATTGGTCACATTGATAATTCTAGTTTACACAATGTACTTGAATAATATTCAAACGACTTATCTTAGGCAAATAAATGTTAACTCAAAGTCAGAACAATTTAAAACACAAATAAATATTAATATTGTATGTAGTTACATTTTTACATTATTTTTAGGTCTACTTGCAATTTTTGTTATTAAGAGTTTTATCTGATTTAGTAAAACTATTTTTAATTTCCATTATTTTTTCATAATATAATTTATCATTTTTATAATCATACTTATTAATTTCAACTAATTCTCCAGTTACAGTTCTAAACAACATACGTGAATAATATATTTATCTTTATATTGTATTCGTTAAAACAGAATCATAATTTCTTCTTTGAATATATATAAATGGTTAATTATGTGAATTTCAATGGTTCTGGTGTGAGAAGTCCTCTTGGAGGTAGCGACTCTTCTATGTATTCAAAAATTAAAAGTGCTGGAAGTAATTTGAGCAACACAACATTATTAATAATTATATCGGTTCTTGTATTTTCGGTTATTGCAGGATATTATATTTTTTACTATTATTTACCATCATTGAAATCTAGTTATAAGCCTAATAGCGAACAAATTCCTATTGGATCAATGCCTACTGGAAACGAAGCTGAATTATTATTTTTCTATGCAGATTGGTGTCCTCACTGTAAGACAGCTAAGCCTGTTTGGGAGGAATTAAGATCAGAATATGAAAATAAAACTGTAAATGGTTATAAAATTGTATTCACCGAAATAAATTGCACAACCGAAAGTGCTGAAGTTGAGCAAATGATGAACAAATACCACATTGAAGGATTCCCGACAATAAAATTATTAAAGGATGGGCAAGTGGTTGAATATGACGCTAAACCTACTAAGGCGACTCTAGATCAATTTTTAAATACGGTTCTTTAGAGTCATTCTGTTTAGAGTCATTCTGTTTAGAGTCATTCTGTTTAGAGATAAACTCTTTAGCAGATTCTATTCCACTATTTAATAAATTTACGCGAACCTCCATAGAGCTTAATGCGGTTCTTAACATATCAAACGACATTAATTCAGTATCACATACTACTTCATATTTGATAGATGGTTCTACATAGTTCATTTTTAAACTAAAAATAGTATTGAATAAAATACACATAATAAAATCTAACATATTAGAACTCGAATCAACACAATTTTTATTACTATTATTGTATTGATTTTTAAACCCCAATATTTCTTCTACATTTTTACCAGATTCCACGCAATACTTTAAAGGGTAGTTGCATACCATACCACCATCTATATAACATTTACCATCCTTGCAAATAGGAGTTAACAAGACAGGTATTCCGCAAGTCATTTGTATTGCAATTAAAAGCGAAAGCGACGGGTGGGTTAAATAAGAAATATCTTCCAGCTTAAATTCATTTATTTCAAAGGTAAAAAAATGAAGTTCTATTTTAGAATAATTATAAAATTCTTCTAGGGTTACATCGAGAGAAATATCTTTAGCGCTAAGAAGCGGTTTTAAACATTTTTCAATTGTTTTTGCATCAAAAATCCCTTTTGTAGCATAAGATTCAAAAATATTCTGAACTTTAATAGAAAACACATCTTGCCAAGGCCGTTTAATAATATAATCATTAATTGTTTCCCAATCAAATTTCAAACAAATCAATATACCGACTATAGCTCCCGCAGAAGTTCCGTAAATGCTTTCAATTTCATCTCTAATTATGAAGTTATTTTTTTCTAAGTGTTGGATTGAGCCTAATGATTGAACCATTGTAGGTCCTCCTCCAGATATTACCAAATGTTTAATATGCATTTATTTTAAATAATTAAATTAATTTTAATAACTTTTTTTCTTTAATCTTTAAAATGGCAAATATTTTTACGCTAGAAAATATAGAAGATTTTTCCGAAAAGCTCAATATAGACGAATTATACGAAACAAAACGCATTCAGGATTTAAATAAATTGACACTTTTCAATAAAATTTTAAACCGTATTCACGTAAGGATTAAAACAACTTCAAGACAACGAGTTAATGAAAATTTCTGTTGGTTTGTTGTTCCAGAGGTTATTATCGGAGTTCCAAAATATGACCAAGCCGCGTGCATAGCGTATTTAATAGATAGATTAAAAGAAAACGGGTTTAATCTTAGATATATACATCCAAATACGTTATTTATTTCTTGGATGCACTGGGTTCCTTCGTATGTTAGAACTGAATTGAAAAAGAAGACAGGTATAGTTATAAATGAATATGGCCAAAAAGTTATTGAAATTGAGGAAGATGCTAGGCAAATTCTGGATGTAAAAAATCCAAATGATTATATGATTAATTTGAAAACTCCTGATAATTTAAAAAATGGAAAACTGCAGAAGAAAGAATATACGCCTATTAGATCATATAAACCTTCAGGAAATTTAGTATATGATGACGAACTGCTTCATAAAATAGAAAATAAATTTGTTTGAGTATAATTTATTCAATAATATAATTTATTCAACGTATATATAAATGTGTTTCAATTACAAAGTTTCAATATTTACATTTGCAATTGGATTGATATTTTCAATTTTATTAATTAAATATGGAAATATTAAATATAAATTAGATAACACTGTATTTGGAATTTTTGGAATATTTATATCGTTTATTCAGCTAATGGATTTTATATTTTGGATAGATCTAAAAAATACAATAGGGATAAATAAAATTGCTACTATTTTAGGTCCTTTATTAAATGTAGGACAGCCAGTTATATTATATATAATTAAATTGTTGTATTACACTCCAAATATATATTCATTAAACAATTTTAATTTACCAGTAGCCATATTAAATTTAATGTATATTATTTATTTATTTATAATCTACGTAAATTTTCTATTTAATGAAAAACTAGTAACTGGGACTGAACATAATCATCTTAAATGGCCTTGGATTAAATATTCAAACCCTTATTTTTATTTATTTTTATTTGCTATAAATATTTTTTATTTGACGAATTTTAAGTATTCGTTTTTATTTTTTATAATTACATATTTATTTTTATATATTAGTGTAAAATATTTTTATTATAATGCTGGAGAGTTATGGTGTTTTTTTGGTTCTTTTATTCCATTTATTATGTATGGAATATCATTTAATATTGATAGTATTTAGAGCTTTATACAATTTATAAATAATAAAATATATTTATACTTTATGGCAACAACATTAAAAAAAAAGAATATAAAAAATAAAAGCATTAAAAATAAAAATAAAAGGCTTATTTTATCTGACAAACAAAGACAATTAGTTTGTAAAGATTATTCAAATGTGTATAATACATTTGAAAATAAATCCGAAAAACTATTAAAAATAAATAATATAGATAGTTCATCGAAAAAATTTAATTTAGACAAAGAAATTCTAGATGATTTAAAAAAAGCAGTTAGTCCGTCAAAAATAATTCCACAAAATGATTTTTATTCTTATATTAATGATAGATGGTTAAAAAAAATTCAACTCGAAAAAAGTCAACAATATATTGTCCAAATTGACGATTTTAGACTTGTTCAAGATAAAGTGTATGACGAGCTTTTAGACATAGTTAAACAATATATAAGTGATCCAAAAACAAAAAATACAGAAAAGGCAAAATGCATAAAATTATTTTATGAATCTCAGTTAAAATCTAATACACAATACCAATCAAAAATGTATGCAAATTCCATATTAAATAAAATAGATGAATTGCAGAAGGATAAATCGAATTTATGGAAAATGTTAGGATTTCTAAATTTAAATGAAATGGTTTCTTGGGGCAGCCCTTTTGTGTGGTCATTAAATCCGGACGATAAAGATCCAAATACATATAGATGTTACATAGAGCCTAATCAAACCTCATTAATTGATTTAAATATTTATTTCGATGATGGAACCGATATTGAATATAAAAAAACGTATAAAAAAAAATACTTGAAGTATTTGAAAGAATTATTCGATAATGTTTTTGGCGAAAATAATGATTTCAGTGTAGACGATATTTTTGAATGTGAAGTTAAATTGGTAAATGCGTATTCTTGCAATAAAAATATAAAAGAGGATATAGATGGTTATAATTTAGTAACAACCAATGAAGCAAAAGAAAAGTATAATTTCGATTGGTCGGAATTTGCAAATGCCTTAGGGTTTAGTTATGTTCCAGCTTTTTTTGTCACATCAAATTTAAATTATTTGTATTGTTGCACAAAAATACTTTCAGATGAATGGAATTCTCTTAAATGGAGAAATTATTGGATATATATTTTTATTAGACAAGAACAAAGATATAATACGAAAGGGAAAGAAATATTTTATGATTTTCAAGGTAAATTTGTGCGCGGACAAGAAGAAACGGTTGATATTAATAAATCGCCTGTTTATGGGTTAGGGTTTGCGTTTAATACATTTTTATCAAATGAATATATAAATAGATATGAAAATATTCAATTGATAAACTATGTGAAAACTATGGCTGAAGATTTGAAAACCGTATTTATTAGAATAATAAAAAGAAATAAATGGTTGCAACCTAAAACAAAAGAAATGGCTTTGAAAAAACTTAAGAATTTTAAATTAACTGTCGGATCTCCTAAAATTTTGAGAGAAGATCCTCTACTAGATTATTTAAATGATGATCCGTGGGGAAATTTGTGTAAAACATCGAATTGGAGGCACGATAAAGCAGTTAAATTAGAAGGAAAACCTACAGTTGATATTCCGGTTATAGATTGGTCTGTAATACCTCCAAAATTTATTGGCACTCAGGCGTATGTTGTAAATGCGGCATATACGCCATCTGAAAACGGTATATATATTCCTTTAGGCTATATCCAAAAACCATTTGTAGACTTAGATGAAAGAGGTATCGAATATAATTTAGCACATATAGGGTTTACAATTGCTCACGAAATGTCGCACGCATTAGATGATTGGGGAAGTAAATATGATATGAATGGAAAATTAAATGATTGGTGGACTGAAAAAGATAAAAAAATATATAAGCAAATTCAAGAAGATGTAATTAAGCAATATGAAACTTTTGCAGCATACGATAAAATATATTTTGACGCTAAACCAAGTATAGGAGAAGATCTAGCAGATATTTCAGGATTGTCTACTTGCATAGAGTATTTAAGAGATTTTCAATTAAAAAATGAAGATATACTACCAATACAGTCATTATCGTTTGAAGTATTTTTTGTTTATTTTGCATTTCAACAAAGACAAAAAGTAAGTAAAAAGGCTTTAGAAGCACAATTAAAAACAAATCCACATCCTCCAGATAAATACCGAACTAATGTTCCATTATCTAGATTGCCGGTATTTAGGACTTTATTTAATGTAATAAAGGGGGATAAAATGTGGTGGCATTCAACAAGTCGAGTTTGGTAGAATCTAATTACTTTAGAATAATATATCCCAATAAAAATTTAGGCGTTTATAATTTTTTTTTGTAAGTTATATATATAAATGGCCAAAACTCATCGCCGTCGTTCTATGTCTCGTTCAAGATCTGCTGCTCGTGGTCGCTCTCGCGCTGCCAGTCGTGCTGCCAGTCGCTCTGCTAGTCGTGCAGTTTCTGCTGCTGCTAGTCGTGCTGCCTCCGCCAGTCGTGCTGCCTCCGCTGCCGCTAGTCGCGCCGCCTCTGCTTCTCGCTCTGCCTCCGCTTCTCGCTCCGCTGCTGCTGGTCGTGCTGCCTCCGCTGCCGCCAGTCGTGCTGCCGCTGCCAGTCGTGCTGCTGCCGCCGCTGCCAGTCGTGCTGCTGCCGCCAGTCGTGCCCGCGCTTAAGCAAATTTCAATTTCAAATTTTAATTTCATTAAAATTTCATTTAAATATTTTTTACATTAAAATATTTAAATATCGCATTATATTATGACTACAAGACGTAGAATAATTTTAAAAAAAAGAAATCGCCGTAAAACGCGAACTCATAAAAGACTGGGTTTATCGAAAAGTGTGTCATTAAAAAGACGAACATTAAATGTTCGTAGTTTATTTGGTGCTATTAAGAGACAATAAAATACACTATAAAAAGGTGATATAAAGTTATACTAATATAACTTTATAGCCATATGCAAATACAAGAAATTCTGTTATTAATATTATTCGCAATTGCGTTTTTACCTAGTTTTCATATTTTATTAGTATTAGTTTATTTTTTGATAACTAGATAAGTAACTAGAAGTATATGCATTTCTAGTAATATAGCCAACCCTTTCTTTTTCTATAGTACTTATTGTTATCAATTTGTGTAACATTGAAGTCAGTATAATTATCCTCCAATACGTAAAATTTCAATTAACCCATCAAATGTTAAAACTCCAGCTGTAATATTATATGCTTGAACTGTAAATGTTTGGGTTGTTAGTCTTATAATAATAGTTACCGTGCTATTATAATTAGTTCCATTATATTGTGTTACGCCCATATATGTAAAACCTGTACTTAACAATATACGTATACCACCAAATAATGTAAACCCAAAAGCATCCACAGCATTTAATGCGGACCACGTCCCTGTAACAGTTATAGAATATGTAGCATCCGTATTTACATTTATAGTACCAAGTGTATGTGTATATCCATTATTTTCTATAATATTGGTCCATACAATTGCTGTTGAAGTTGTTGCTGCTATAGATTGTGGTGTTGCTCCTCTGCTAGCATAAAAACGAAAGTAGTTTATAGATGTCGGTGGAACAGAATTTAATGATAATCCAGAACCAGAACCAGAAAATGTTGTTGCTGTTAAATTTCCTGTAGATGGATTTAATATAAAAAGGGGTGTAGTTATATCTGCGAGTAATGGCTGAGTTCCAGAACCAGCAACAAAAACAGGATAATATGAAGCATTAGTACTTGTTTGAGTAATTGTAATAGCAGTGGCATTTGAGTTTGTTTGACCTGTAGGACCGGTATTTCCAGTAGGACCAGTAACAGAACTAGCTGGTCCAGTAGGTCCAGTATATCCGGTAGGTCCAGTAACAGAGCTAGATGCACCGGTATATCCAGTAGGACCGGTATATCCGGTAGGCCCGGTAACAGAGCTAGCTGAACCGGTATATCCAGTAGGACCGGTATTTCCAGTAGGACCAGTAACAGAACTAGCTGGTCCAGTAGGTCCAGTAACAGAGCTAGATGCACCGGTATATCCAGTAGGACCGGTATATCCGGTAGGCCCGGTAACAGAGCTAGCTGGTCCAGTAGGTCCTGTATTTCCTGTAAATCCATAAGAGCCAAATGTAGTATGAATATGAGAATATGTTGCGTTACTTTCAAAGAAAACATTTGTCTTTGGATTTGCGCCACCGGCAAGTGCGTTGCCAGTAATAATTGTATATAATGCATCATATGTTGATATGTCTGTATATGGAACTATTAATGATAAAATATATATTATTGGTAATACTCCAAGTATTCCAGAAATTGACGACCCAGTTCCTATTTCTGTTTTTGATGTAATAGTCCCCCCACCATTTACAGTTATACCGTATAGATGATATCTTATAGCCACTCGATCAGTGTCACTAGGGTTTGCAGCAGCCGCAAAAATATTCATATCCCATATTCCAGCTGGTATAAATTGTGGATTTTGTAACTCAGATTTATAAATCGCAAATTGTGCTATCCAAATTTCTTGCAAACGCACAGAAAGTCTAAGTTCAATGTCTGTTTGTCCAGAATTATTTGGAGTTAAAGCTAATAATCTTACTCGGGTTGGATTGGATGGTGATGGAGTTATTAAAGGATTTGTAACTGGCGGAGGGGTAGGGTCATAAATAGAAGTTCCTGAAATTGGACTTCCAGATAAATCAGTAATTAAAGGATTCGTAGTCTCACTATAATTCATATACAATATTAATCCAGAACTTACACCAGATATTCCTGTAGGACCAGTAGGACCAGTGTATCCGGTATATCCGGTAGGACCAGTGTATCCGGTATATCCGGTAGGACCAGTAACAGAGCTAGCTGCACCAGTATATCCAGTAGGACCGGTATATCCGGTAGGACCAGTAACAGAGCTAGCTGCACCGGTGTAACCAGTATATCCAGTAGGACCGGTAGGACCTGTGCAGCCACAGACAGAACCATAAACAATTAACCAAGCATTCGCAGATGTATCAAAAATTAAATGAATGTCGTCGTATTGATGATCTAATATATATGAAGTAGTTATTGCTCCTGTTGCCGAATTTATAAATGAACATCCAGAAGTATTAATAGTTACTTGATCTAAAACAGGTGCACTATATGGCACAAAATAAGATGACTGACTAAAATTATATGATGGCGTTGGAGCGCTAGTATTAAATTTTCCTCCAAAATATATATTTTGTCCCAAATGTAATATTGCATTACCTATTCCATTGCCAGAAGAGTCAACAAATCCATTTTGAAAAACCAGCGGAGGAGATGTATTTTCTATTGCTGAAATTCCGCGAGTGGTTGTATCAAGTAAAGCTATAAAATTACACGATAAGTTTGGTCCAATACCATAACCAGTACGTGTAAAATTTCCAGTTGTATATAAAGTTCCAGTATTGTAATAAAAATTTTTAACCCGAGGATTAGAACTAGCATAAAACCCGATGTCTGTTGGAGAAATGATAGGATACAAAAATTGAGCCCATAACTCGGATGATTGATCCCATTCTCCAACATAATTTAATATTATTGTGGAATTTTTTCCGGTGTCAGTAAAAGACCCGCCAACATATAATTTTGATCCGTTTGTTTCAAGAGCAAACACTTCATCATTTAATCCTACACCTACTGTTGGATATATAATATCAGTAACCAACGGATACCATACTTTTTCAAGTGTGTCCCATCTGGCAATATTATACACATTAGGATTGTATAACGCATCTACAGTATGATTTGGACCAACCGCATCAAAATTACCTCCAACATATAAATCGATCCCGATCATTTTTAAGGAATTAACTCTTCCTGGATATTTAACTCCAACAAGTGCATTTATATATGTCAAATTATTAAAACCATCATAATTATAATATCCAACTAAATTTGCGTTTAATGTGCTAGTTCCACCAAAATCCATTACTGTAAAATCTCCTCCTATAACTGCTGTTTGTTGTCCAGAAGGATTAATATAAGTATAACTTAATGCGCGAACATATCCATTAACTCCATTTCCACCTGGACTAGCACTGAATACTTCCCAATTATTATCATATAAACGATAATAAGCTACATAATTTGCTGTTGCTCCTGGATTTGTTATAATTGTAAATTGACCTCCTAATTGTAATTTAGCTCCAGTTGAACCATCTCTATTTATTGATAATGCTAAAACGCTACTATTTAAACCATTAGACATATTGTTTCCCAAATAATCCCAAGTAGGTGTTACGGTGGTTAATTGATATTGAGCTATATAAAATGTATTCAAATTATATGGACTATTAATTTGTGTAAAATCTCCGCCTACATATAAAGTAGGTTGAATCGCAGGACTTTCAAATGGTCCATAATAATAAGTTAAAGCTCTAACATATGAACTTGTGCCTACATTTAAGGGAGTATTTTCTATCCACGCGTTTGTATAAGGACCGCCAATAGGATAATCAGGATTCCACGCTCCTATATTTTCTGACAAAATAGTATCTGCTACAACTGAAAAGTTTCCGCCTACGTATAATCTTTTAAGTCCATAACCATCTGTTGGAGGAGGAGGAGTGGGTCCATCGACTGAAACAGACTGATCAACATATTTTAAAGCATAAACTGGTCCACCGGCTCCTTGTGTGTTTGTAGAGTCATTATATAATTGTCCATATCCACCGCCGGTATAAAATGCTACATTTGTTCCAACATTTGTAAATTGTCCGCCAACAAAAATAGCCGGATTGTTACTAGCAGCATCAGAATAACCAAATTCTAATGCGTAAACTGGTCCATCTGGACCTGTTCCACTTGTATTTGACCAAATAGCCAATGTTGGGTTCCAATAAGCTATATTTGAACACGGTTTGCCGCCAGCGGTACCAATGGAACCTCCGACATATACATTTCCGCCAGTATCATACGCAATTGCGTTCACGATTCCTGCTACACCATTTCTATTTGTATTTGAATCCCATAACGCTTCCCATATTTTATCAGTAATATGATATCTGGCAACATTATTTGCTTGAACGCCGCCAGCACTTTTAAAAGTTCCGCCAACATAAATATAATTTCCAATAACTTTAACAGCGTTAACAACTGGTGCCGAAATTTGTGTAACGCCATATGTAATTCCTTGTAATGGATTTAAAGTATCTAAACCAGGAGAGTAATAACATATACTATTTAAAGGTATTGTTCCGCTATTATTATTTTGAAAAATTCCCCCAATATAAATATCGGATGTATAACTTGGTGTTATACAATAAGCACTTCCTATATTAATTCCAGGCGAACCAGAATAATTAGCCATTTGTTGCCATCCATTTGGAATATTGTTTAAATCAATATAAGATATACCGTTTATTGGTATAGGACTAGTTATTGTATTAATCATATCACCAACAGCATATAAACGTGAAGAATTTATATCATAATACAATGAGTGAACGGTTGCTTGAGTATCTATAATATCAAATTCAAATCCTAAATTTAAATCACTTATAAATGTTCCATTTGATGAAAACGTTGCTACAGAATTGCACGTATTTCCATCTAAAGTTATAAAATTCCCTCCAATAAATATGTTCGTACCATCAGTTGCTAAAGCATAAACCGCATAAACCGCCTCTTGAGAAACCGTTCCAGTAGCTTCAGCAAATTGAAGGAATTGTGCGTTTTGCTCAATAGTTGGAGTTATATTATCAATAATGGTTAATTGTTGGTTCGATGCTCCTGCAGTAAGTGTATATAAAGCATTAGACACATATAACACTTCTGGAATATATGTTACTTCATTAGATGTTGGATTGTAATGGACATAATTAGAATATTGGGCGTCTGGTATAGGACCATCTGGAAAAACAGTTGCGTCGGCATTTCTTAATACCTTAATAACAGTTGTATTAGATCCAGCACCAGTTGCACCCGAACCAATAACAATCGAAAACCCATCTGTATTTACTTGTGTTTGTGTATTAGCGCCTATTAATGTATTATCATTACCTATATTTGAGGAACCAGATAAATACCCTAATGCAACATTTGCGCTTCCAGTTGTTGATGCTTGTAATGTAGCATATCCTAAAGCTGTATTTTTTTCTCCTGTAGTATTATTGTATAGAGAAGCCGCGCCAACAGCCGTATTAAAATCTGTATTTACATTTTGTAAAGCTAGAAGTCCTACTGCGGTATTATTATTACCAGTTGTGTTTACAGATAATGTGCGAAACCCTACAGCTGTATTTTGTATTCCAGAACTATTTAATTCTAAAGAATAAGAACCAATTGCTACGTTATAATCTGAATTAGCATTTGTAGTTAAAGTTCTATAACCTAATGCTACATTATCACTTCCATTATTATTTCCAGTCAAAGCATATGTTCCAACAGCGGTATTTCGTTCTCCTTGATAATTACTACCCAAAGCTGAATACCCAACAGCAACCGTTTCACTTACAAAATTGGTTGCTTGTGCGGCGCCTACGCCAATAGCAGTATTATAATTACCTGTTATATTTTGATATAATGATCCAGCACCCAAAGCTACATTTTGATATCCAGTTGTATTCTGATACATAGAACTTGCACCTACAGCAGTATTACTAAATCCTTCTGTAGTCTGATTAAGCGAATTATAACCAATCGCGGTATTAGCATCAGGATGAGTATTAATAAATGATATGTTCGTTAATGCTTGGCTACCTACTGCAGTATTATAATATATATAACCAGTCGTTCCAGCATTCTTCATTGTATTATAACCTACTGCTACGTTATCGTGTCCGTTTGTTATATTTTGCAACGTACTTTCTCCTATAGCTACATTATTATATACATCATTTGGCGGTGATACTGTTCCATAAATTGGTGTGTATTCCATTGAATGAGCTCCTAAATTAACATTTGTTAACCCTAAATATGAATTACTTGACCCTATAACCCAATCTCCGTTTAATGTTGGATTCCAAATAAGATACTGTCCTTCAATATTAGCTTGTATTAAAGGACCTGTAGGCCCAGTATCTCCAGTAGGCCCAGTAGGACCTGTATTTCCTGTAGGACCAGTAGGACCAGTATTTCCTGTAGGACCAGTATTTCCTGTAGGCCCAGTATTTCCTGTAGGCCCAGTAGGACCTGTATATCCAGTAGGCCCAGTAGGACCTGTATTTCCTGTAGGACCAGTAGGAGCAGTATGTCC
>Ga0114978_10001520_pt1 | contig 19494 bp, 13 predicted proteins | sample S_140212_EF_Meta_FD_87027 | JGI IMG/M metagenome (GOLD analysis project Ga0114978, IMG submission 87027) | Freshwater microbial communities from Lake Simoncouche, Canada to study carbon cycling - S_140212_EF_MetaG | ecosystem: Environmental > Aquatic > Freshwater > Lake | place: Lake...
AATTTAATGGCTTTAATAGATGCTTTAGATGCTTATTCACTAGAAACAAAACGTGCTGTAACCTTGCCCCTGGTGCGTGAACTATTGCAACCGAAATAATTTATTCAATACTCTATTTGTGACCCAGTTAGCCCTCTTCGATTTAGACCACACACTACTCCCCTGCGATAGCGATTACGAGTGGGGTCAATTCTTGGCCCGCATTGGGGTTGTTGATGGCGGACACTATGCACAAAAAAATGAGCGCTTTTATCAAGACTACAAAGATGGCAAGCTCGATATTCATGAGTTTTTGCGTTTTGCCTTAAAACCACTATCTGAGCACTCACAGGCTCAGCTAAAAGAATGGCATGACACGTTTATGGAAGAAGTTATCAGCGGCCACCTTCGTCCGCAAGCGATTGATTTAGTAAAACGCCACCTAGATGCAGGCGATCTATGCTGCGTGGTGACCGCAACCAATAGTTTTGTGACGCGTCCTATTGTTGAGAGTTTTGGGATTGAGCACCTGATTGCTACTGAGCCAGAAACTCGTGGTGATGGATCATTAGCAAGATTTACAGGGGAAGTGAAGGGTATCCCAAACTTTCGTGAGGGCAAAATTCATAATCTGCAGGCTTGGCTAACAAAGCAAAAGCTAAGCTTAGACACCTTGCCACGCAGCTACTTCTATTCTGATTCTATGAATGACTTGCCTTTACTCGAGCAAGTGAGCCACCCCATTGCTACTAACCCAGACGATCGTCTGCGTAAAGAAGCACAAAAACGTCACTGGCCTATTCTTGAGTTGTTTGCATGATTACGAAATTTATTAAGCGTATCTTGCGTCGCGACCCGATGATCAAGCATACGCAAGCAAATAATACGGGCGCACCTAAGCGCATCCCAAAAAAATCACATCGTATTGATCCGCACTTACTTTCTAAAAATGCCGTCAAAGTTACCGATACTTTGCAAGAAGCTGGCTATGAGGCCTTTATTGTTGGTGGCGCCGTCCGTGACCTCGTCTTAGGTATCGGCCCAAAAGATTTTGATGTAGCTACCAATGCAACCCCTGATCAAGTGCAAAGATTGTTTCGCAAAGCACGTTTAATTGGTCGTCGTTTTCAGATTGTGCATGTGACCTTCTTTGGCAAAGGACATCCTGAAATTATTGAAGTTTCAACCTTTAGAGCCCTGCTAGATAATGCTGGCGACCATGTTGCCGAAAGCGGCCGTATTTTGCGCGATAACGTTTGGGGCTCACAGGGCGAGGATGCTGCGCGGCGTGATTTCACGATCAATGCAATGTATTACGATCCAGCCTCCGAAACCATCTTGGACTATCACGGCGGCATGATCGACATGCAGAAGAAAACCCTACGGATGATTGGCAATCCCACCAAGCGCTATCGCGAAGATCCAGTGCGAATGCTTAGAGCAATTCGTTTCGCCGCTAAAACGGACTTTAAATTAGATTCTGAAACTCGTGCCCCAATTGCTGAACTGGGCGAACTATTACAAGATGTGCCTTCAGCTAGAATTTTTGATGAGATCCTCAAACTCTTAATGTCGGGTTACTCTTGGGCGGCTATCCAAGGCCTGCGAGATGCCGGTCTACATCATGGTTTACTGCCACTACTCGATCATATTTTGGATAACAGCGCAGCCTCCAAGGGGGCCAATGATTTTGTAAAACTAGCTCTAGCCAATACTGATCAACGCATTCAATCCGGTAAAAGTGTTTCTGCAGGATTCTTATTTGCTACCTTACTCTGGCCAGACCTTTTAAAGAACTGGAAAGCAAATATTGCCAAAGGTATGGCCAATATCCCAGCCCTACATGATGCGATGGATGACACCATCGCCACGCAAAGCAGCGGGATGACCATTCAACGTCGCTTTGAGAGTGATATGCGGGAAATCTGGTCTATGCAACCCCGCTTTGAAAAGCGGGTTGGGCGCTACCCTTACCGACTGATTGAATCGCCCCGTTTTAGGGCAGGCTATGACTTCATGCTCCTGCGGTGTGAAACTGGGGAGCAAAACCCAGCAATAGGTGAGTGGTGGACTAGCTTTATCGCATCTGATCCTGCAATGCAAGAGGAATTGATGGCTGGCGCCAAAAATGAATTGGGATCTGCCGCAAACGCTCCTGCTAAAAGACGCCGGCGCAAAAAACCCAAATTAGATACCCCATCAGAACCTACGGCAGTCTAAGCAGACTTAGAGAAATTTCGGTAAAGTAGTTTCATCTCTAATTTGGAGTCGTATGGCACGAGCATTTATCGGATTTGGCGGCAATGTCGGTGATACCCGCCAACTCATCACTGACGCAATCATCTGCTTGGCGCAGCGCTCGGAATTGCACATCCTCGCGAAAAGTTGTTTTTATCAAAGTGCCCCACTTGAAGCTGCTGGCGGCGATTACATTAATGCTGTAGTTGAAATCGATACTCAGCTGAGTCCTTACGGACTTCTCCATGTTTGCCAAGCGATCGAGCAGGAGTTTGGCAGAGAGCGTCCTTATACCAACGCACCTCGCACACTTGATCTTGATATTCTGTCTTTTGAGGGCGTCACGCAAAATGAAACCGAGCTCATACTCCCGCATCCCAGAATCGTAGAGCGCTCTTTTGTGTTGCTTCCCCTACTAGAAATTGCTCCCAATTTCTTCCTACCCAATTTTGGCGATCTGAAAGCTTACCTTCCTAAAGTAGCCCATCAGCGAATCGAAAAACTCCTCTGCCGTAACTGTAATTGCGGGGAAAAAGCGGTTTATACCCAAACCAGTCATTAATTCATTAAACTCTCGCCATGGGTTACTTACAGGGCGACAAGCCAATCTCAATTACTAAGCTCTTGGCGATGCATGCTGAGCAAGAAAAGATCACTATGCTCACCGCATATGACGCGACGATGTCTGCCCTACTAAATCGGTGCGGTATTGAGGTGATCTTAATTGGCGACTCTTTGGGCAATGTGATTCAAGGTCACTCCAGCACTACGCCAGTCACTGTTGAGCAAATGACTTATCACACTGAATGTGTGGCACGTGCCAATACCCATGCATTTTTAATCGCCGACTTACCATTCGCGAGCTATGGCGATCCAGAGCAAGCTTTAGATTCTGCAGCGGCACTGATGCGCGCTGGTGCCGATATGGTCAAGCTTGAAGGCGGTGATTGGCAAGTAGACATCATTCGATATTTAGTAGAACGCAGTGTTCCTGTGTGTGCTCATCTTGGCTTACTGCCACAATCAGTTCATCTCTTGGGTGGCTATAAAGTTCAAGGTAAATCAAAAGATGCTGCTACGCATATGTTGGAGCAAGCGATTGCATGCCAAGAAGCGGGCGCGCAAATGGTAGTACTTGAAGCCATTCCCTCCTCCCTTGGTGAAAAGATTACCGCTGAACTGCATATTCCAACTATCGGGATTGGGGCCGGTCCAGATTGCTCAGGTCAGGTGTTGGTATTACAAGATATGTTGGGAATCAGTCCAGGTAAGCCTCCCAAGTTCGTGAAGAACTTTTTGGAAGGTCACCAATCAATCGAAGCCGCTGTTAAAGCCTATGTACGGGAAGTGAAGTCCGGAAAATTCCCGGGACCCGAATACGGCTTTGCTGGCTGATGACGTACTAACTAAAGAAACTCTTTACGCCGTCAAACCAGCCCTTTTGTTGCGGGCTATGTTTGCCACCTGCAGATTTAAGGCTTTCATCAAAATTTTGCAGCATCTGCTTCTGCTCATCGGTCAATTTCACTGGCGTTTCAACCACAACGTGAACAAATAAATCACCCACTAGAGCAGAGCGCAAACCTTTGATACCTTTATTTCGTAAACGGAAAGTTTTACCAGTTTGCGTTCCCTCTGGAATTGGAAACTCAACCCGCCCTGACAATGTGGGGACTTCGATATCACCACCAATCGTGGCGGTCGCAAAAGAGATTGGCATCTGCACGTGCAAGTCACTGCCATCACGCTCAAATACTGGATGCGGCTTCACACGCACCTCTACATAGAGGTCGCCAGATGGTCCACCATTAACACCTGGTTCGCCATTGCCAACCGAACGAACACGCATACCATCATCAATCCCTGCGGGTATTTTGATTTCGAGAATCTTTTGCTCTTTGTGCTTCCCAGTGCCATGACAAGTCTTGCAAGGCTTGGGAATGTATTCACCAGTTCCACGGCATTTTGGGCAAGTTTGTTGCATCGAGAAAAAACCTTGTTGCACGCGCACCTGACCATGGCCATCGCAGGTCGAACACTTCTCCGCTTTTGTACCAGGCTCAGCGCCTAAACCAGAACATGACTTACAGTTACTCCAACTCGGTACCCGAATTTGAGTGGTATGGCCTTCAGCCGCTTGCTCAAGGCTAATCTCCATGTTGTAACGTAAGTCCGCACCTTTGTAGACTTGCGGACCAGCCTGACGACCACCGCCTTGGCCGAAGATATCGCCAAAAATATCGCCAAAGGCATCGGCAAAACCGCCACCGCCAAAGCCAGCACCGCCACCGCCAAAGCCACCACCCATGGATGGATCTACCCCAGCATGACCATATTGATCATAAGCAGCACGTTTGTTTGAATCGGTTAGGGTTTCGTAGGCCTCTTTAGCTTCTTTAAACTGGGCTTCAGCTGTTTTGCTGTCTGGGTTGCGATCAGGGTGATACTTCATTGCCAGTTTGCGATAGGCCTTTTTGAGCTCTTCATCGCTAGCATCTTTTGCTACACCAAGCACTTCATAAAAATCGCGTTTACTTTTAGGCACGGCCTATTCCTCTCAACAACCTGAATGACACAAGTCGGCACGAGGCCGACTTGTTATTTAAGTAAATCAAAACTACGTTAATCGATGTCCGATATCGGGATTACTTTTTCTCATCAACCTCTTTGAAATCAGCGTCAACAATATCTGCATCAGGCGCTGCTTTTGACTCGCCGCCAGGCGCTGCACCAGCTGCAGTACCCGCTTTCGCTTGCTCAGCAGCCATGACTTTTTCACCCAGCTTCTGACTTGCTTTGCCTAACGCCTCAGTCTTTGCTTCAATGGCTTCTTTATCGCTGCCTTTGATAGCTTCATCCAACTCTTTGAGGGCTGCTTCAATCGCTTCTTTTTCGGAAACTTCTAAGCTAGCGCCATGCTCTTCTAAAGTCTTCTTAGTGGAGTGCGCCAAGGCATCTGCAGTATTGCGAACAGTGACCAGCTCAAGGGCCTTCTTATCTTCCGCAGCATTGGCTTCAGCATCTTTCACCATCCGCTGAATCTCCTCTTCAGTCAAACCAGAGTTTGCCTTAATGGTGATCTTGTTCTCTTTGCCTGTAGTTTTGTCTTTTGCTGTGACATGCAAAATACCATTGGCATCAATGTCAAAGGTCACCTCGATTTGTGGCATGCCACGTTGAGCAGGTGCAATCCCTTCGAGATTGAATTCGCCAAGCAACTTGTTAGCAACAGCGATCTCACGCTCACCTTGGAAGCATTTAATAGTTACCGCAGGCTGGTTATCTTCCGCAGTGGAGTAGACCTGAGAATGCTTGGTAGGAATCGTAGTGTTCTTCGGAATCATCTTGGTCATTACGCCGCCAAGGGTTTCGATACCCAATGACAATGGAGTAACGTCCAAAAGCAATACGTCCTTACGATCGCCAGACAACACAGAACCTTGAATGGCAGCGCCTACAGCCACTGCCTCGTCTGGGTTAACGTCTTTACGTGGTTCTTTACCAAAGATTTCTTTTACTTTGTCCTGAACCGCAGGCATACGAGTTTGACCGCCGACCAAAATGACGTCGTCGATCTCCGCTGGGTTTACACCAGCATCTTTAATCGCAGTTAAGCAAGGACCAGCCGTACGGTTGATTAACTCTTCAACTAAAGACTCCAACTTGGCACGAGTCAGCTTCAAGTTTAAATGCTTAGGACCGCTAGCATCAGCTGTTACGTATGGCAGATTGATTTCAGTCTGTTGTGCGGAAGACAATTCGATCTTGGCTTTTTCTGCAGCATCTTTCAAGCGTTGTAATGCCAAAACGTCTTTGCTCAAATCAACGCCTTGTTCTTTTTTGAACTCAGTAATGATCCAGTCAATGATGCGTTGGTCAAAATCTTCACCGCCCAAGAAGGTATCGCCGTTGGTAGAGAGCACTTCAAACTGCTTCTCACCATCGACGTTAGCGATCTCAATAATGGACACGTCGAATGTTCCGCCTCCCAAGTCATACACAGCAATCTTACGATCTACTTTATCCTGCTTGTCTAGGCCAAATGCCAAAGCAGCAGCCGTTGGCTCATTAATGATGCGCTTTACATCCAAGCCTGCAATCCGGCCAGCGTCTTTGGTTGCTTGACGTTGACTGTCATTGAAGTAAGCTGGAACCGTAATGACCGCCTCAGTGACTTCCTCGCCGAGATAGTCTTCAGCAGTCTTTTTCATTTTGCGCAAAATTTCAGCTGACACTTGCTGTGGCGCCATTTTCTTATCACGTGCTTCAACCCAAGCGTCACCGTTGTCGGCTTTGATAATGGCGTAAGGCATCAGGCCAATATCTTTTTGCACTTCAGGATCAGTAAATTTTCGACCCATCAGACGCTTCACTGCGTAGATGGTATTTCTAGGATTTGTGACTGATTGACGTTTTGCTGGCGCACCCACCAACACTTCGCCATCTTCAACGTAGGCAATGATAGAAGGAGTTGTACGAGCGCCTTCTGCGTTCTCGACAACCTTAGGTGCATTGTTTTCAACGACTGAAACGCACGAGTTAGTGGTCCCTAAGTCGATTCCGATAATCTTTCCCATAATGACTCCAAAAAATTAAGTTACTTGTTGTACTTCAACGTTGTTTTTGGCAGTTCATCCGATATCGTCTGATCTGCCGCGAATAATCCAATACTCGATAAATGGGGTCTAAAAAGGGGAATTCAAGGGGGTCGAACAGCAAAAAAGGCAGAAATCTGCCTTTTTTATCTCTTTTTTGAGGTTTTAGCCCTTACTTATTCATTTTATTTCGGGGCGCTGACAGTTACTAAAGCCGGTCTTAATACCCGATCTGCCACGGTATAACCCCGCTGAAGTACAGAAACCACGGTATTGGCTTCTTGCTCTGAGGGAACAGAAGCGATTGCCTGATGATGGTGTGGGTCAAATTTATCACCCACACTAGGGTTAATTTCAGTCATGCGGCCTTTTTCAAATGCCGATAAGAGCTGCTTCAAGGTAATTTCTAGGCCCTCTTTGAACGCTTTCGCATCACCCGCATCAGTGCTCAATGCTGCATAGAGACTATCGGTCACGGGAACTAAGTGTTCAGCAAAACTCTCAATCGCAAACTTATGAGCCTTCGCAATATCCTCAACAGCGCGACGGCGAATATTTTCACCTTCAGCCTTGGCACGCAAAAAGTGATCTTGCAAATCAGACACCTTTTGCTGAAGTTCTACAATTTCTTGCTCAGGCGTTTTGTCAGAAGGAGTTTCTGATGCATCTGCAGTTGGCTCTACTGTAGGATTTTCTTGCTCAGGTGATGGGTTTTGATTGTCTTGTGTCATGGACGCTAATTCACTTTTCTGTAATGGGATCTATTGCTTTGCTATGTGGGGACAGTTTAGTCAATTTCAAGACTTACTCTGAGCGAGTTCAGCACGCTCATTGCGCTTAGCAAGCACTTCGGGTGATTCTGTACCGAGAGTCCAGCCTTGTAAATGCTGATGGGCGATATCACTTAATGCCTCTATCCATTTGGGGTTGCCGTTCAAGCAAGGGATATAGCGATAGTCTTTCCCGCCATGCTCAAGAAAAGAATCTCTAGCCTCCATGGCAATCTCCTCTAAGGTTTCAAGACAATCGGCTGGAAAGCCAGGGCAAAAAATATCGATCCGCTGACAACCATCTTTCGCTAACTGTTCGATAGTAGGTGCCGTATAAGGTTTTAACCATTCGGCTTTTCCAAAGCGTGACTGGAAAGTCACCATGTATTGATTAAGCTCTAAACCAAGTGCCTCACCCAGCAAACGACCAGTCTTTAAACATTCGCAGTGATAGGGATCGCCCTTCATTAAATTACGCTTAGGCAAGCCATGGAAAGACATCACAAAACGATCGCCCTTTGCAAAATCTGGATGCCCATCTTTATTCCAACTATTTAAAACCTGCTCGCACAATGCGGCAATGTATGCTGGATTATCGTGATAGTGCTTTACCAAGCGCAACTCAGGCTGATCACGCCAAGTACTGAGCACGCGGAATACCTCATCAAAGCTCGAGGCTGTAGTGGTTGCTGAATATTGGGGGTACAGAGGCAATAGTAGCAAGCGCTCCATCCCTTGAGCCTTAAGGGATTCTAGGGCTTGTTGAGCAGAAGGCTCGCCATAGCGCATCGCCAAATCCACTAAAACAATGTGGCCCTCATTCGTAAATCGCTCACCCAACTCTTTCGCTTGCAAACGCGAATAGTGCATCAGTGGTGAACCTAATTGTGGCAACCAAATCGAGGCATATTTTTTTGCAGAAGCGCTACTACGAATTGGCAAGATAATGCCATTCAAAATAAACCACCAAATAAAGCGCGGAATCTCTACGATACGCGGATCAGAAAGAAACTCTTTCAAATAGACTCTCACTGCTTTAGGCGTTGGCGCAGAAGGCGTACCTAAGTTCAATAAGAGCACCGCTGTTTTAGAGGTGCGTAAGTGTGGGCTTTGATTCAAAGTAATGTATCTCGATTAAATAGGTATTCATTCAACATATTTCATGGGGAACTTAGTGCCCCCGATAATAATTTAGAGGTGATATCCACAATGGGTATCACTCTGTCATAAGCCATACGGGTTGGGCCAATGACCCCTAAAGTGCCGACAATTTGGCCATCCACGCTATAAGGGGCGCTGATCACCGCTAAGTCTTCATAAGGCAAGAGATCACTTTCTCCACCGATAAAAATTTGAATACCATCAGCGTGACTTGAAACATCGAGCAATTGCATTAAGACCGATTTTTGTTCCAACATATCAAACATCTTGCGAAGCTTATCTAGGTTAGAACTTAATTCCCCAACGTTGAGCAAACGACGCTCGCCTGAAAGTACCATATCACCACGACTCATGTCGTAGTCAGCAACACCACTTTGTAATGCCAATGCCATCAAACCAGAAATATCCGTTCGCAAATTATCTAAATCAGATTTCAAGTGCAGACGAACTTGCTCAAAACTTTTTCCTGCGAATTGCGCATTAATGTAATTACCCGCTTCGATCAGTTGGCTTGGGGTGTAATCTTGATTTGTTGGCAAGATACGATTTTGTACGTCCCCCTCTGGGGTAACCATAATCAACAAAATCTTACCCTCACCTAAGCGCAGAAATTCAATATGCTTGAAAACCTGTGCACGCTTAGGCGTCATCACCACACCAGCAAAATGTGAGAGGTTAGACAAAATTTGGGCAGCCGCATTCATAACCCTTTGCGGCGAATCCGGCAAAAGTCCTTTTTCAACCTCTCGAGCAGCAATTTCCTCTAGGGGGCGGACCGTTACCATGGTGTCTACAAAGAGCCGATAACCTCTAGGGGTTGGAATTCGACCAGCAGAGGTATGAGGGCTGGTCACGAAACCCATGTCCTCTAGGTCGGCCATGACGTTCCGAATCGTGGCCGCTGAAAGGTCTAAGCCCGAGAATCTGGAGAGCGTACGCGAGCCAATAGGCTGACCCTCCTCGATATAGCGCTCGATGAGGGTTTTTAGTAAGGCGCGGGAACGTTCATCCATGGTGGAAGGGATTTTATGCCTATGGTTTAATCGTTATATGTTAAGCCCATCCCCCAATTCCTCCAAGAAGGCATTTAGCCGGGTGGCGCTCGTTGGTAAATTTCAGGCTGAAGGCATTAAAGACCACCTAAAAGATCTCGTCAAACTGGTCTCAGGCCTAGGTTGTGAGGTCTTTGTTGAGGCCGATACCGCCAATCACCTGGGTCTAAGCGACTACCCCACCAAAACCCCCCAAGACTTTGCTGGAGCGATTGACTTGGTAATTGTTTTGGGCGGGGATGGCACCATGCTGGGTATTGCCCGTCAATTGGCTGGTAGCAATGTGCCACTTGTAGGAATCAACATGGGTCGTCTTGGTTATATGACCGACATTCCGATTCAATCTGTCAATGAAATCTTACCCAAAATCATTGCTGGTGAATATGAAGCCGATACCAGAACCTTGCTTGATGCTGTCGTGCTTCGTGACGGTAAAAAAATTAATCACGCCTTGGCGCTCAATGATGTGGTCGTAAACCGCTCCGGTATCTCAGGAATGGTAGAGCTGGCCGTCCGTGTCAATGGCTCTTTTATGTACAACCAACGTTCTGATGGCTTGATTGTTTCTACTCCAACGGGATCGACTGCCTACGCCTTGTCTGCTGGTGGCCCAATTCTGCACCCCCACGTTGCCGGTATTCTGTTGGCCCCCATTGCGCCACATTCACTATCCAATCGGCCGATTGTCTTGCCGCAAGATAGCGTCACTGTCATTGAAGTAATTAATGGCCTTGGAGTAATTGTGAATTTTGATATGCAATCACAAACTAACCTGCAAAGTGGCGACAAGGTTGAGGTGCGTCAATCTGATAAAACGATTGCCCTTTTACACCCAAGCAACCACAGCGACTACAAAACATTGCGTGAGAAATTGCATTGGAATGAATACCCATCGACTTTTTGATGTCGAGTTTCTTGCTACGCTAATACATGCTTCAAACCATCTCCCTTCGTGACTTTGTCATTGTTGATCAACTTGAACTCGACTTTGCTAGCGGCTTCACGGTCCTTACTGGCGAAACTGGCGCTGGTAAATCTATTCTATTGGACGCTTTAAGCCTGGTACTTGGCGAGCGCGCTGATAGTAGCCAAATCCGCGAAGGTAGTCATCGCGCAGAAATCTCAGCCCTCTTTCAAATTGATCCAGAGCTCCTAGCTTCTTTTGGTCAATGGTTAGATACGCAAGGTTTTCCAATGGAAGATGATGGGCGCAGTCTTTTACTCAAAAGAACCATAGAGACTAATGGTCGGAGTCGCGCCTTCATCAACGGCAGTGTTGCCACATTAACTCAGCTCCGTGAAGCAGGTGATCAATTAGTTGATATTCACGGTCAACACGCGCACCAACTACTTTTAAAAGGTGGCGCGCAACGCGAACTACTAGATCGCCATGCAGGCTTACTTCCACTAGCTGTAGAAGTTACTCAAGCCTTCAAAATTCTCAAGGATTCTTACCATCTTTTAGAGCAAGCAGAGAATGCTGGTCAGGATATTGAACGCGAACGTGAGCGCCTAGAGTGGCAACTTGGGGAGCTCACTGAGCTGTCCCCCCAAGCAGGTGAATGGATCAGCATTCAAAGCGAACACGCCAGACTAGCGAACGGCGCCAAACTGATTGGTGGCTGCCAAGAAGCGATAGAAGTTTTGAGTGATGCTGATCATTCTCTTGAATCCTCCCTTTCTAAGGTCTGTAGCAATATCAGCGCCTTAGCTGAACATGACCCAGCATTAGACAGTATTAGCCAATCCTTAGAGAGCGCGCAAATTCAGCTAGATGAAGTGATTCATGGACTAAATCGCTACCTGCAAAAAATGGATTTAGACCCTACCCGACTTGCGCTTGTAGAGGAGCGGATGCAAGCCTTACATAGCGCCTCTAGAAAATATCGCACTGAAGCAGATGCGCTACCTAAACTACTGCTTGACACTAGAGAGCGCCTAGAGGCATTGACTGCCTCACAAAACATCGATGCGTTGCGCGAAAAAGTAAAACGAGAAGAAGCTGCCTATCTCAAGCTTGCAAAACAACTCTCGCAAAAGCGCAGTAAGGCTGCTACAGAACTTGGCCAGCTAGTGACTGATGCTATGCAAGATTTATCAATGGCTGGTGGACGCCTAGAAATTACCTTAGCACCTTTGCAAGAAGGTGGCTCTCATGGCCTTGAGCAGGTCGAGTTTTTGGTAGCGGGTCATGTAGGTAGTACGCCAAGACCTCTAGCGAAAGTAGCTTCTGGTGGTGAGCTTGCTCGTATTAGTCTGGCAATTAGCGTGATTACTAGCAAAGCTTCATTCACGCCTACCTTAATATTTGATGAGGTCGATGCTGGCATTGGTGGAGCTGTTGCAGAAACTGTTGGCAAACTATTGCATCAATTAGGTCAATCACATCAAATTTTATGTGTCACCCACCTACCGCAGGTTGCAGCCCAAGGTAATCATCACCTCAAAGTGAGTAAATCACAAAGTGGTGATAAGACTGTTTCACAAGTTCAAACTTTGGGTAGAGCAGAACGGGTTGAAGAAATTGCCAGAATGTTGGGTGGCGCAACTATCACCGATACTACCCGCCGTCACGCTCGTGAACTGCTAGAGCAACATTAATTTTTTCAAGCACTAGAAGGCGCCCTAAAGATTTCTTCCCAGAGCAACAACACGCAATCCCTGGCACCCTGGAGTTCAGGCTCACCCTCTAAATAAATACGAGTTTTTTCTGCCCCATCTAAACGTAGGCGGTGCTGACGAGCTCTTAATAAACGATACGCATCACCCACCTGAGCAGCACTACTGACTGTGATCAAACCCACTTCACTAGCGATACGCAGTAAAGCAATATTGCCGAGATTTCCGATCAATTGTGAATGTTGATGTGCATAAGCTAATACTAAAAACTGTACGATAAATTCAATATCTACCATTCCGCCAGCATCATGTTTTAAATCAAAATCTTTGCTAGCATTTGGATGACCCTCATGCACCTTACGACGCATCTCCAAGATTTCTTTTCTCAAATGATCTATATCACGCTTCTGACCTAATACTTCTGAGCGGACTAGATCAAACTCAGCACCCACCGAAGGGTTACCAGCAGCAAAGCGCGCGCGCGTTAAAGCCTGGTGCTCCCAAACCCAAGCAGCATTATCACCTTCACGCAATTGATACTTTTTAAATGCTTCTGAATTCGTGACTAAAAAACCAGCCGACCCATTGGGGCGAAGCCGAGTATCAATTTCAAAAAGACTGCCAGCAGCTGTATACGTAGTGAGCCAATTAATCATACGCTTGGCTAACAGTGCATACACTTCTTGTGCGGTGTAATCGTTTTCTGGAGATTGATATAAAAACACCAAATCTAGATCAGAGGCATAGCCTAACTCTTTCCCACCTAACTTACCGTAAGCAATCACCGCAAAGGATGGAACAGACTCTATCGGCACATCAAATTTTTTGGCCACTCCTGGCCAGACCCGCTCGTAAGTAGCTTGTAAAACCAGATCGGCCAAGGCTGATAGATCATCGCTCACCTTTTCTACAGATAGCGCTCGCTCAACCCCAATCCCTAAATCAGCCAGTAAAGTAATAAATGTTTCGGTGTGATGCGTAACACGTAAGATGTCCATTGCCTGCTCAGAGCCATCACCTTCAGCCATCACATCATCCAAACGGATATTTAAATTGGTGTGCACTTCACGCCAATACTCATCAGGCTGCTCAATGAGAACTCTCTCAGTGCGAGAGTTCAGCAAATAATCTAATAAGTGGGGATGCAAGGTTAGGTACTGTGCGCCCCACTGAGATACCTTCAATAAGGCCAGAACATTAGTGAGAGCCTTTGGATATTCAGCCAAGATGGATAGATAGGCGCTCCTCCTGGAAATGGCCTCCAGCAAATCGAAGAAGCGTAAGAGCGTTTGATCAGCAGTAGCTATGCCCCCATCATCAGCCAGCTTGGCTGCAGCACTGTGCATTAAATTATCAAAAATCAAACGGCTTTTTTCTGGCAACTGCTTAGCTTTTGGGCCTGCAATCCAAGTCTGCCAGCGTAGTAAAGACTGGGGGAACAAGCTTGCATCCGGCTCCCAGTTGCGATCTAAAGGCGCAAGATCCAGACGTGTCTCGTCATCCAGTAAAAAGGCTTTCTCAAATAGTCGCGCAACATCATTTTGGTGCCGCTCTAAAGCCGCTAGAAAACTTTTCTCGTCCAAGAAACCCATAGCCAACGCTAAGCGTGAGCGCGTACTCGAATCTTCGGGCAGGTAATGGGTTTGCTGATCATCCCAGACCTGAAGACGATGTTCAAGACGACGGAGAAAAATATATGCAGTGCTTAGGGCTGCTGACTCTTGCTCAGGAAGGATGCCATGCTGGCAAATCAAGTCAAGCACCTGCAAAGTTGGGCGCACTCTCATTCGAGGGTCAGTGCCACCTCGCATTAATTGAAACATTTGCGCTAGAAATTCAATCTCCCGAATCCCCCCACGACCCAACTTAATATCATGCGATCGACCTTGATGGCCCGTAGATCGCTTCTCTGCTTCATGCTGAATTTGTGCATGCAAATCGCGGATCGAGGCAATCACGCCATAATCTAAATACCTTCTATACACAAAAGGGCGAATCAGTTGATCTAAGGCTTTTTCACAATAAGCATAGTCGTGCGAGCCTGGCAATGGTGCAATCAATCTCCCCTTAATCCAGGCATAACGCTCCCATTCTCTGCCTTGAATCATGAGGTACTCTTCAAGCATATCTAGGCTGCAAACCAATGGTCCAGAGTCTCCGTTCGGACGCAAGCGCACATCCACCCGAAATACAAAGCCATTAGCATCGTGCTCTGATAATAATTTCATAAGACGCTTACCCATGCGAGCAAACCACTCATGATTTGATAAGCTTTTAGGGCCACCCTGTGTCTCACCCTCGTGTTCATACAAAAAGATCAAGTCAATATCCGAAGATAGGTTCAGCTCGTAACCTCCCAGCTTACCCATACCAACGACCATGAGTGGCATCTCATTATTAGTGGATTGACTCCAGGGCAGCCCAAAGCGATCGGATAAATCCTGACGAATAAATGCGATGCAAGCGTCAACTGACAATTGCGCAAACTGGCTAAGACTTTGAGTAACCTCATCTAGGCTGGCCATGTTATTAAGATCGCGATAAGCCAGCCATAGCATGAGACGCTGACGAGCTAAGCGCAAATCAGCCATGAATTGCGCCTCGTCAAGATCAGCACTTAAGCTCTCAATCTTGCATGCCTCAAGCAGGCCCTGTATTGCAGGTAAATCAATTTTTTGCTGCCCATAGGCTTCTAGCCAATCGCGCCACTCTGGTTTGGCGTGAAGCCAGCGCCGGGCGTAATTAGAGTGCAGCTCTAAAAACTCGATTTGCCTTGAAAATGGATCCATCCCCCATCTTAATACTGACTTAAAGTCGACCTTCAGAAGCTTGGCGGTGATGGAGAGGCTGACGGATAATAGAGCCCATGCTGCAAAACATCATTCCACCTCGCCTTAAGAGCGTGTTTGGCAAACGTCCTCCAGGTTTTGGTGCTGGTTGGCGTAAACGCGCCCTGATTTTGGCTGGTTTTGCAATCGCGCTTTTTTTAATTGGCCACCTCGGCGTCCGTTACGTCCTGTGGCCTCAAATTGAAAAATCCAAGGCTTCTGTTGAAAAACTCATCAGCGCACGTGCGGGGGTCAATGCATCAATCGATGATCTCAGAGTTTCTTGGACGGGAATCAGACCCTCCTTTGAAATCGATGGATTAAGTTTCAGCAACCCGAATCAAAATCAGCCCTTATTAAAGATTAAAAAGATCTATGGCGAGCTCAGTTGGAAATCTTTTTATCATCTGGCGCCTTATTTTCATGAGATCCATTTAGAGGATGCAGAAATTTATGCCCAGAGAAATGCCAAGGGCGCTCTATCTATTGCTGGAATTTCGATCAATAGTGGTTCAAGTGACTACTCTGCTGAGAATTGGCTATTTGCACAGGATGCAATTGAGGTCAGCAATGTAAAACTCTTTTGGGATGATCAGCTCAATAAAAAAAGTCTTACCTTCATTGACATTTCTAATTTAAGCCTCAATAACGGCATTCGTAGGCACAAGGGGCTTATTACTGCAAGCACCCCTTGGACCAAGGGAGCTATTGAAGTTAAGGTGAACTTCGCGCATCGCCTTGGTGGCCAAGCTGGAAACTGGCGTGACTGGATAGGCACACTCTCATGGAATCTCAATGACTTAGATTTAAATCAAATCACAAAAGACTTCAAGCTGGGTCTTAATACCTTAGAAGGGATACTCAGCTCAAATGGTAGTTTGAACATTGATAACGCTAAGCCTGATGGTGGGGAATTTTTCATTGCTGTAGATAACTTGGTAGTGCAATCTTCTAAAAGTGAAGATGCGATTGCACTCGGAAGATTAGAAACAAACCTTCTGCAAGAAACAAATGATGGCCTCATCGCAATATCCACCAAAACATTTACTTGGCGCGATATAAATACCCCGAAATCTGCACCATTAGAAAAGCTGAGCCCGATGACATTCCGTTGGCGCCCTCCTGGCGCAGATGGAGAAATCAAAGAGTTTGGCTTCTCATCACCAAAAATTTCTGTAGAAGATGTTGCATTATTTGCAGTCAACCTGCCACTCTCGAGAAAAGTGCACCAATGGATTAAAAACTCTAAAGCTAAAGGTGATCTAGAAAATTTAGATGTTCATTGGTCAGAAAGTAAATCAGCCTTATCTGCACTAAATATTCCGGGGGGATGGTTTAAGTCTAATAAACTAGATTTCACCGTAAGCGCCAAACTCATCAATTTGAGCTTTGTTGGCATGAATAAATCAATACCCTCTGTTTCTAATTTGTCTGGCTTTATTAGCGGCAACGAAAAAGCAGGTAGCTTCTCCCTCAACTCCACTAAGCTTGGTCTAGAAGTCTATGACCTCTTGGCGGATCCCAAAATTCAATTAGACAGTGCCAATGGTCAAATTACTTGGGCTAAACAAAAGGGTCACTGGGTTATTAATACCCAGAAGCTTGCGCTAAGCAACCCGGAAATTACTACTAATCTGAGTCTCAACTACATTATCGGTAATGCTAAAGAAGCTGACTTCATGGCTTTAGATATGAACTTTGATAAAGCCAACCTCAAAACTGCTTATCGCTATTTGCCTGTTGGCATGGATAAAGACACTAGGGCTTATCTTAGTAAAGCCTTTGATGCTGGCTCGATTCAAAATGGGCGCTTACATATTAAGGGGGATCCCAACCAAGTACCTTTCCCCGATAAGCAGCAGGGAGAGTTCAGTTTAAGTCTACCGATATCTGGTGCAACATTTAGCCCGGCGCCACTCCTCCCCAGTAATCAGGGTACATGGTCAAGCTTCACAAATATCAATGGCAATATTGCGATGACCAACTCAAACTTTACAGTTGATGTTGCAAAAGCCAATCACAAAGAAGTGGTCTTAAGTGGACTTCATGCAGAGATCCCTAATGTCAGCGCAAAGCAACTCATGCTTTCTGTCAACGTGAATGGTCAAGGTCAAGCGCAACAGTTACTAGAATATTTTTATGCGTCCCCAAGCGGAAAGAAACAAGCTGCTCTTGAGAAAAATCTCCTTGCAAGCGGACTAGTGGACTTGAGCCTAGACCTTAAAGTTCCTCTGTCTGGCTCAGCAGATACCAATGTTGATTTGAAGTTATCGCTCCCTAGCAACAGAGTCAAGTGGGCTGATTTCCCGCCTTTTGAAAATCTCACAGGCAAGATTCGCATCACCGAGGTTAACCCTGAATTTGAGAATATTTCTGCTAACTTTTTAGGTGGCTCAATCAAAATCACGAGCGCCGATCAAAATAGTAATAAACAAAACTTCAAGATCGCCGGCAACCTACAGGCAAACTTTTTTAAACAGTATTTCGCAAACTCCTCAGGTTCAGAGCTACGCACCATGCTCAATGCCATGAATGGATCCATCAAATATGAAGGCACCATTGGCTTTAACAAACTAGGTAGCGATTCGAATCTGCGCTTTGATCTTATTAACTGCTCAATGAATGCTCCTATGCCAGCAAAAAAATTGGCAGGCACGCCAATGTCTGGTGATCTCAATATTAAAACTCTCGCCAATGATAAAAATAATCCAGTTCGTGTCAGTTGGTCTGGAAAAATTGGCAATCTTTACGCTATTCAAGGCTCGGTGAACCAAGATGATGAAGCACGCTATAGCCTTGGAGTTGGAACGGCGCCTAACCTGCCGCAACAAGGATTTAGCCTCAATCTTGCTAGTAATGAGCTCAATCTTGATGAATGGCAAGATTTTTTAGCGGCCAAGAAAGTCCTCGCTGCCCAAGAGTCCGAACCAGATTTAGGCAATATTCAGGTCACGGCGCAAGTTAAAAAACTCACCTTATTTGATCGCCATTGGCAAGATGTCACCCTATCTGCAAATAATAAAAAAAATGTATGGGAGATGCGCCTTGGATCACCTCTAGTAGCAGGTCAAATTCAGTATCAAGAAGCTAACAAGTTACACAGCAATGGCCTTATAAGTGGACGTCTTACTAAACTTAAACTTCCGGATTCGGTTCAAGAGCCAGTCAACCAAACGAATGTAGCAACAAATACTGCTGTAAATACAGTGGTCAAGAAGCCTCTCAGTCCTGAATCTTTCCCAAGTATGGATCTCATAATTGACGATTTGTCTTGGTCAAAAGCACAGCTTGGTCAAATCAAGATTAAAACCAATAGCAGCAACAACCTATTAAAAATTGATTTAATCCAAAGCAATAACCCACAAGGCACTTCAACGATTTCTGGCCTATGGCAAGGTGGCACAAAAAATACCCTTGATCACAGCACCCTCAATTTAAATATGGATGTAAAAGATGCTGGTCAGATTATTGCTCATTGGTCTACCCAGAAATCCATTGAAGGGGGGCAAGGCAAAGCAAGCGCCAATGTGGAATGGGATGGCTCACCTTTTAGCCCGAAATTCGAGACGCTTTCTGGCAAGGTCAGCATCAATCTTGAAAAGGGGCGCTTATTAGAGGTCAATACTAGCGGCGCCAAAATATTAGATGTTCTTAGTCTGCAAAGTTTGCTTCGATTTGCTACGTTCGATCTACAGGGCAGTCTTGGAAATATTGTGACTAAGGGTACGCCTTTCAATTCGATCAATAGTAACTTTGACATCAGTAATGGTCTTGCCCAAACCCAGCAATTTAATATGAATTTAGATCAGGCAAGGGTAGCAATGACTGGTCAAATTAACATTCCGAAACAAACTCAAGACTTACGCATCACCATCTTCCCAACGATTGATGCAACTGCTGGATCACTGGCTGCATTTGCAATCAATCCGATTGTTGGATTGGGTGCTTTGATTGGGCAGTATCTACTCACTAGTCAAATCAACCGTAGCCTGCAGTCAGATTACTTAATACAAGGATCCTGGGAAGATCCTGAGGTGATTCCGCTTGACCAAAAGGGCCAGCCAATCGACTCTAAAACTTTAAATACCATTCGCAGCAAAGATTTACTGAAAGAACAAAGCAAGCCTAGTAGTGATAGCACCTCTATCCCTACACCACAGAATAATTCAGGTGCTACCACTAAAAACCCAAACTAAATTTTATGAGCACAACCATCAACGCTGAATCTTTCAAGATTGCTTCTATTCAAATG
>Ga0114978_10001521_pt1 | contig 19475 bp, 37 predicted proteins | sample S_140212_EF_Meta_FD_87027 | JGI IMG/M metagenome (GOLD analysis project Ga0114978, IMG submission 87027) | Freshwater microbial communities from Lake Simoncouche, Canada to study carbon cycling - S_140212_EF_MetaG | ecosystem: Environmental > Aquatic > Freshwater > Lake | place: Lake...
AGGTAGTTAACAGTGTTCTTCGCTGGGCTTATCTAACTATGTTAGATGAACTGGAAGATCTCAACTATCCAACTAGCTCACGTGTTCGCATTCGTGTAGGCGAGATGCTTACTGCGTTGTATGATATGGAACCATCAACAGAAGATGATGAACTGGTAGATGACTACCTTGATGAAGATGAAGATGAGGATGAAGAGGTTGAAGTAGATGTAGATCCTGCACTAGCTCTTGAAGTTGTCAATGCTTTGATCAAGGCACTGATCGATAAGAAATAAATGCTTGACTGTCCTGAGCTAAGACATTAAACTGGCTCAACCCACACAACCACATCACATTCAACCATGGAATTCCGTCTCCCAGAAAATCTGCATCATCAACTGCTAGCCTATGATCCAGCATTAAAGGTATTGGCCAAGGAAAAGAAAGCTGCTGAACAACCAGAAAAACCACGCAAGAAAACCAAGTATCCAATTGGTAATATCAATGATTTAATCCCAGCTAATATTGTTGATCCTGCTGTTATGCAGACAGTGATTGATCAACTTAACTTAAACACAGCACCCGAGAAACATCATGTATTTTATAATCCTTTATCACGATCTGTTACAGGTAGAAAAGTAAAAGCTATTCTCTATTACTGGGAATCAGTATGGGTGGCTGCATGGTTTCCTAATGCAGACGAAGATTACCTGTATGGCTTTAGCTATGCAATATCAACTACCAAGGCAGAATATAAACCCTGGAAGCAAATAACTTTTAATAGAGCAAGCATGAATTTAGTGGTGGCCGATATAAAAACAAGGAAGTATGGACGAGTTGACTATCATGTGCACACAGCAACTGTTACGTTAGACACGGTATGTGATTCAAACCGTTATCATTGGGATCCATTCTGCGTGTACGGATATTCAGCTAAAGGTAAACATATCAAACAAGAGTGTATTGCCTTGTTTACAGCAGAAATGAGGACGCGTGTTCCAGTATGGAAAGATGAAGCCATATTTGCTCGTGTTGATAAGAAAACAAATAACTTAGATTATTTGTTTGGCCAATGTCTAAGTATGTTTAGTTATAAAACACCTGAAGAAGTAAATGTTAACTGGGTGCCGACTGCTGCAAACATTGGTGACACAATATGTAAGTACTTAGATGTTCCTATTGCCATTTTTGCAAAACCATTTGTACAAAAAGAATTGCAACTTGCATGCACTGCATGTATTGAAGAGTTTAATAACCCTGAAGCTACTAACAGTCGCGGTGCACTGAAGCCTATTAAAAGATTCATTGCATATATGGAAGGTATCAAATGGATTAATAATTTTTGGCCAAATGCACCTATTGATTATTATCAAACATATAAAGAAACTTTAAGCAGTGTTGACTTTAATTCCTGGGGAATGATTCATCTCATTAATCATTATCACAAAGCTAGGAAATGGTTACAAGAACACATGCCTATTACTTCCATGTTTTTAATTCTTGATAAAGCAGTTCAAGAAGAGATGCTTAAGCGAAATGATAAAAATAATCCAGTTAGTGGATTAAGAATTCATGCTTTGAATGATACATTTTCAATGATCAATACTGTATTAGAGGCAGACAAACCGCTTAATCCACCTGCACGTTGGCGCCTCACTGAGTTCCATGATCACGTGCAATCTGAAGCCTGGAAGATCAAGCACAAGAAGGAAGATTTGCCCCAGGATTTATTCCCTGCGCCTATTAAGATTACCCATCAAGAACATACATGGACATTCTTGCAACCTATGGATACACATCAGCTAGGCCAATGGGGTCAAGCAGTACGTAACTGTGTAGGTACTGGTGGGTATGCGGAGGATGTTAAGAAACGTTTACAGTTCATTGTGCTTTGCATGTTGGACGGTAAACCTAAGTTTACTATTCAGTTGAAACTTAATCATGGACTGATGTCTGTACATCAAATAGCTGGCATTGGTAACGCTCGCCTCAATGATGATGAGAAGAGTTTGTATACTGAAACATTCAGACAAGCACTGGCTGTCCGCAGTGCAGTAGAGTAGGCTCGGCCCCCACAGCCGCTGGCATTAGGATTCACCTATGTAAGTCCAGCCCTCTACCATGACTGAGCATCGTGACATAACACCAGAAGAAGAAGCGTTGCTTAAGCAAGCATTGCAAAATCTTGGTGCATTCATTACAGAACACGGTCAGCCTCAGTACGTATTCTTTGATGAAATGGATCCTCGCAATGAGGATGACTATTCAACTTGGGAGTACGGCACTGAGCCATTGCCTCATGATCACACTTGGCGTTCAACATCTATTGATGTAAGCCCAAGTAATGAGGGTGTGGCGTAATTAGTAGCCGCGACGCACTTAAAATGCGTTGACCTTGGTCGTATCGGTGCAAGTCCGATCATCCTTACCAACCATCTACATTCAACTCATGAACATCTTTGCTTGTTTCCAACATCTCATCCCTGAAGTCCATGCATTCAGTGATGAAGATCAACGCTATAACCTTGGTGCTACATGGACAGCCGGTGATGGTCTCAAAGATTATCACAATCTTGAGCTGCGTTACGTTCATAACTCTGAGCGGCTTGCTCTCCAGGGGGAACCCCAGCCTGATGGTAGCTGGGTTTACCGAGATCCCAGTGGTACCGTGCATCGCATCAGTGCTGAGCGTGCAGCTCACTTCATGGAGCAGACGCACCAGCATGCAACCCTTATGTGTGGCATGCTGGACAAGCTGACCAAAGCTGGGGTTGCTGCCCCAGTAGTTGACACGGAAGCCCAACCTGCGTAAGCTGGCTACGGAATGTTTGGCCCCTGCGCAAGCGGGGGTCTTTTCTTACCTACACAACCATGCCTGAACTTACTTCAGTTGATCGTGACCTAGCTAATCAAGTTGTTGCAGTAATTGCAGATGGGGATTGGCCTAAGGTGCGTGAACATTTTATTGATAAAATCCTTGATGAAATGCCGACTACAATCATGCAGAGGTTGACTGGTACCAGGGATGACTATGATCAGGCAGAGAAGTTTCTGCTTGAGTATTACACACCAACTGAACGTAACAAGACTTTAATCTTGGATGCATTTCAAATCCTTGGTACAACACAAACATGTTACATGTTGGATTTAATTCTGCCAAAGGGGGAGCATGAACTGCCGAGCGTGCAATAGTATTAATACCCGTGTTACTTGTTCTAAGCAAACAGGTGATGTTACCAATCGGTGGTGTCGTTGTCTTGATTGCAAATCAAAGTTCAAGACTATTGAACGCTATGCAGTTGCTAAACCAATCCCACTTGATCCGCATGTATTATGTGGAGATAAAAATCCAAACGCAAAACTAAATGCACTTCAAGTACAAACGGTTAGGCATTTGCATCAGCAAGGATATAGCAATGGACAGATTGCATTAAGACTTAAGATGCACCGCAGTACCATCTGCAAAATTGTCAACTACAAAACCTACAAGAACATTAAATGACTCGAAACAAAACTGTGTTTCAAGTTGGTGACCGTGTTGCCGAACGTCCTAAAAACATGATCTTTTCTGGTCTTAGTGCCAAGGCAAGGCAGACGGCAGCAGCCAATAACCAACAGCGTTATGGTATAGTGACTGGGCTTACCACCAAGGTAAGTGCCCGCAAACAAGTAACAAAGTATGTACTTGTGAAGTGGGATCATTTGCAATCAGCAAGTGAACACAGCCAGTCACGCATCTGTCACATAGCAGATGTAGATTCAATCGTTGCAAACTACCGCATTTCCCTTGGAGAAATCAACCCATGACTAATTTATTTGATCTTACAAGTCAAGAATTACTTAATTCTTCCAGGCCCACAACTGTGGAGCCTACCAAAGAAAGACGTACTTATCACATTGAAGTTGATGATGATACTCATTGGGCACTAGTGAGTATTGCTGCTAAACAAAAACTACATCAAGAAGATTTTATAGAGAACTTACTTGTTGAGTTTGTTGCAGAATGGCGTGCCATTCACGAGGCAACATCATGAACGTTACCTTTGTTCACTGCTCACCAGATGCTGAGAACCTTATTGTCAAGATGGCGCGGGTATCTAATCCAGCCAATGAAGACAACATAGCAACAGCACCAAAACTTTTGCGGTATCTGATTGATCATCAACACTGGTCGCCATTTGAAATGTGTAGTCTTTGTATAAAGATTGACACTGAACGTGACATTTCTGCGCAGATATTACGCCATCGTTCGTTTAGTTTTCAAGAGTTTAGTACTAGGTATGCAGAAGCGCAAGCGCCTGTTGTTCCAGAATTACGTAGACAAGATTTAAAGAATAGGCAAAACAGTACAGACAATTTTGATTTTGAGACAGTTAGGTATTTTCAAGCACGCATTGATAATCTTTATTTAAATGCTAAAGAGCTTTACAAAAAAATGATTGTAGCTGGTGTAGCTAAAGAATGTGCGCGTCGCATTCTTCCGCTTAGTACACAAACTACTTTGTATATGCATGGCAACCTACGGTCTTTCATTCATTATATAAAAGTACGAACCGATGCAAGCACACAATTAGAGCACCGTTTAATAGCTATAGAAATTAAAAAAATCTTTTGCAATCAATTTCCAATTATTGGGCAAGCTGTTTTTGAAGCCGATGTTTAAACTTTGCAAATATTGTAAAACAGAAAAACTTAAAGAAAGTTTTTCTCCGCATCCACACACAAAAGACAAGTTTAGTAACAAATGTAAAGAATGCGTTAATGCATATAACAAGCTTAGGCATTCTTTGCGAACTCGAAAAGATTTAGATCAACTTAATTTAAAACGTAGACAAAATAGAAATACTTGGGCAACAGACAGAAGAAAACATTTTAAAAGAAAATACGGAATAACTGTAGAGCAATACAACCAAATGTTATTAGCACAAAATAACACTTGTAAAATATGTAAAAACACGTGCAAGTCCGGTAAGAATTTAGCTGTTGATCATTGTCATACAACAGGTAAAGTACGAGGCTTGCTATGTGCTACGTGCAATGTAAACCTAGGCCGAATTGAAGCATATCTTCGGGATCCTGTTCCTTGGGATAACTATCTTATGGATACACTATATTAATGTGCGTACTGATCCAAGTACACAGCTAGAGCATCGATTAATTGCAGAAGGCTGCAAGCAAGTCTTCATTGAACAATTCCCTACTATTGGTGAGGCTGCATTCAAATGACTAATCAACAACACCCGATTACACCACCGCCTGAGTTGGTTCAGCAGTGGATAACCGAGCCGGAGTATGGAACCCCTGGACGGGTCACGCCTCACACGATGTCTGAATCTCGTTTAACCCAAATGCTCACCCGCGCCGCCCAATGGGGTGCAGACCAGGAGTTGGAAGCGTGTTGTAACTGGTTAGAAGATCCTTGCGCTGCTGACATGTTTTCATTGGCAAAAGATCTTCGGTACTCTCGCCGTCCCAAGTCTCCGAGCTTGAAAGAGCAGGCCCTAAGTGCCTTGGAGCACCTTGCTCTTGGACCAGACCCAACTGCATTTCTTGCAGACATGGACACCATTCGCCGCGCCCTAGAGGCATTGCCAGAATGACTGAACTATCACCAAGCGCCCAAACCGTGCTAGATGCTGCCAACATGGTGTTTAGCCAGGCTGGTACTACTGCTCAAGGTATTGCCGCCGCCCTTCATTCTGCTGCTGCTGATCAAAACAAACAAATTGATGTTCCTTTTTCTAAAATTGACCAATGGGAAAAGATCAAAGGCAACACACTGTCTTATTGGACAGCAGCACAATGGGGATACCAAAAGGCTATGAGTGAACTTCTTGACATTGCCACTGAATTGAAGACTCACAAATAGTCAACACGTCCTAAGCATGACGTTAAACTGCTCATTAGTTTTTCTTATCATTCACTTCATTTAACACCATGCAACTTCTTAAATTCTCCACGGGTAATGCCAAGCTTGGTAAGCGTTTGATCTTTAGTTTGCCAGCGGGATACTCTTGTCCTAATGCAGGAGTATGTAAGACAATGGCTGATCGCACCACAGGTAAGATTATGGATCTGCCGCAGCAACCTATTGATCCGACTACAGACTATAGGTGTTTTGCTGCTATGTCAGAAGCCATGTATCCAAACGTACGTGATGCACGCTGGCACAACTGGGATCTGTTACGTGAAGCAATGTATGGTGGTGACCATTACGTGGGTAACTATGAACACCAAGTTCAAACAATTGCAAGCCTGATTGAGCTGTCACTACTTGTGCAGCCAGCGCTTGAGATCTGTCGTGTCCATGAAAGTGGTGACTTCTGGGCACGTGCTTACATGGAAGCATGGGCACGTGTTGCTACCAGGTATCCTGCCATTAAGTTCTATGCGTACACCAAGATGCTTAATGATTGGCTAGCTATACACGAAAAGATGCCAGCAAACTTTATGTTGACTGCATCGATCGGTGGCATGCTTGACCGTATGATTTCGCGCAATCCCAATGTGTTTAAACGTGTTGCTTATGTTGTGTACACAGAAGAAGAAGCTGCAGAACTAGGGCTTGAGATTGACCATGACGATAGCCACTGCTTTGGTGACAAGCCATTTGCATTGCTGGTCCATAGTCCGCAACGTGCTGGTTCAGATGCGCAAGCTGCTATCAATGCTCGGCGCAAGCAGGGTAAGTTTACTGGTTACAACAAAACAAAGAAAGTTCGTGCGTAAAATTGCAAACGTGTTAACATTGGCCTGACTTCTTTTACATCCATGAGCTACGTCATTGTTTCAATGAACACGGATCAACCATCCGCCATTACTGCTTGTACTCAAAGCAACTCTTTTGAGCTGGTTCCATTAGACTCTGATGTAGCCTTAAACAAGATTTTTTCTCACCCGCATCGCGCAGGTGCGCAACAAATCTTAACTTGGATTAACAAGAATGATCCCGCTCTCGCCAGTCAAGACCTCTCAATTCAAGATGAGTCCCGTTTTAGAAAATGAAACTTTGCAATGTTTGTCAAGAAACAAAACCTTTTTCAAATTTTTACAAACGAGGAGACTATGAAGGTTATCGAAGTGAATGCAAACAATGTATGCAAGCCAAAGCATCAAGGCGTTGGCGAAATGATCCAGAATTTAAAAAACGTGGTACAGACCGTAACAGAAGATGGCAACGTCAAAACTTTTATGGGTTATCTATTGAAGATGAAATTCTATTGCAAACAAAACAAAACAATGCTTGTGCAATTTGTCAGAAAAAATTTAAAACGGATGCGGATTACCATGTTGACCATTGTCATGCAACTAAAAAAATCAGAGGACTTCTTTGTTCTGGATGCAACCGAGGGCTAGGATGTTTTCAAGATAATCCAATTGCATTAAGGCAGGCTGCTAATTATGTTGAATGTCAAGACAACAAAATTTCCAATGAAGTTTCAACTGAATGAAACAGTATTGGTTTTTGATTTAGAAAGTGATGGTCTTTACGATCAAGTCACCAAAATTTTTTGTATTGTTATTTATGATATAAACAAACAGCAAACATTTAAGTATGGGCCTGAATTTATTGTAGATGGTATTAATCATTTAAAAACAGCAGATTATTTGATTGGTCAAAATATTATTTTTTTCGACATTCCTGTACTTCAAAAACTTTTCCCCGATACTGCAAAGTTTCGGGGAAGAATTATTGACACGCTCATTTGTACACAACTCATTTGGCCAAAGGAAGTTCTCTATGACCTTGACACAGAACAATATCCGGAGGTACCAAAGAACCTCAAGGGTAGGGCCGGTCTTAAAGCGTGGGGCTACCGCCTCTCTAATTACAAGATTGAATTCAAAGATTTTAGTGAGTACTCCGAAGAAATGCTGGCGTACTGCAAGCAAGACGTTAGGGTTACTCTTCAATTATTTCAATTCATTCAGAAACAAAACTATGCAGAAGCGGCGCTTAAATTGGAGCATGACTTTGCTCTTGCAATTAACAAACAAGTGCGAGCAGGTTTTCCTTTTGATGTGGATGCATGTCTTGATTTGGTGGATGTACTCAGAGCAAAGAAAGATGAACTCCATGCAAAGGTAATGGAAGTATTCCCACCAATCAAACAAGAGTCAGTGTTTGTACCAAAGGTAAACAACAAGAGTCGTGGCTACGTCAAAGGTGAACCATTTACTAAAGTGACATATCAACAATTTAATCCTGGTTCTCGTCCACAAATTGTTGACAGACTCAAAAGTAAATACGGATGGGTGCCAGAGGAGTTAACAGATAAAGGTAATCCAATCCTTGATGATGAAGTATTGAGTGCATTGAATTATCCTGAAGCCAAAGTCCTGGGTGAATACTTGACTATTAAAAAGAGGCTAGGACAAATTGCCGATGGACAAAAAGCTTGGCTTAAATATGTAAACAATCAAGACTCATGTATGCACGGTGAAGTTGTAACTAATGGTTGTATTACTGGACGTTGTGCACACCGTAATCCAAACATGGGTCAAGTGCCTGCATCTTATAGCCCATATGGTAAAGAATGCAGGAGTTTATTTCATGCACCAGATGGCTGGGACTTATTAGGTGTAGATGCCAAGGCATTGGAGTTACGTTGTCTTGGTGGATATCTTGCCCTGTGGGATGACGGTGAGTATGCCAATCTGGTGACAGATGAATCAGTTGACATTCATGTGTACAACCAAGAAAAGTTTGGTGTGCCTACCAGGGATATTGCTAAGCGTTTGATATACGCAATGCTCTACGGGTGTGGTTATGAGAAGGCTGGTGGCATTGTAGATGCTAAAGAGAAAGATCCTATGCGTCTAAAAGAATTGGGACGCAATGCAATCAATGGTTTTGTAAATGGTGTACCAGCACTTAAACAATTGAAGAACAACTTGGCAAGCGCTAAAGAACGTGGATACCTACGTGGATTGGATGGGCGTGCATTGTTTTGTAGATCAGACTTTAGTGCATTAAATGTATTGCTCCAAGGATCAGGTGCTGCTCTTATGAAACAAGTAGTGATTAACATTCACAATAATCTTGAGGCCAAAGGATTAGTGCATGGTCGTGACTGGGCACAGCACGCTATGATTCACGATGAGATTCAACTGTCTTGTCTTAAGAATCATACGGCCTTAGTCAAAGAGCAGGCGTTATTGGCCTTCCCGCAAGCGCAACAATTCTTTGCATTCCGTTGTGAGATAAAGGGCGATGCTAAGGTAGGCTGGTCCTGGGATCAGACTCACTAGCCATGGCTACCAAGAAACTCACCACTCTTCAAATTTTTAAAGAAACAAAAAAACTTGATGCAATCGAAACTAAAGCAAAACAAGATCGAGCCGCTTTGCGTATAAAATTAAGAACACAAAATAGAAAGTATAATGAAAAACTTGCTGTAGATGGTATTGTGTATGAGCTAAACGCAAATGCATTTGGAGAAGTTTGGATTACAAAACTTGGCACAGTAGAAGAGTTTAATAAGATCCTTTAATACACTAATGTTTCGTCCCAGGTAAGACGTTAAACTGCTTTCAACCACACTTTTGATCTCATGAATTTTGTTACACTCTGCGCTCAAACAACCGAAGCGCCCCGCGAAGTTTACATCAGTGCTAACTCCACAGCAACTCGTTGCCTAGTGTTGTTGCCACCTGTTGGAAACAAAGCACCTACTGCAATTGAACTTAATGTCTACGGTAAAAATGCTGAGCGTTTTTCTCGTGTTGCTAAAGGATCTCAGATCTACATCCATGGTGCAAAACTGCGGTTCGATCTGGAGACTAAAACTTATTCTCTCCATGGAGGAATCATTGCTCAAGTTAATGATCAGTTCCCTATCTTCAACACGGTAATCCTTAGTGGTCGCTGTGTTAAAGACATTGACCATCAAGATGCACGTGCCTTTAAAACAACTGCTGATGGCACCATGATTTGCAATCAAACCTTGGCCGTTAACACTGGACGTAATCAGTCTGATCTGTTTAACTTCTATGCAATCAACAGTGCAGAAGACAAGCTTAAGCAAGCGGAACTTCTTGTTAACTTCACGCGCAAGGGCACTGGCCTTACTATTCAAGGCCGTCTTGTTACTGACGCTTGGGTAGACAAGGAAACAAAAGAACGGCGTAGTATTACCAAGATTCAATTGGTGTCTATGACGTTGGCACCCAAGGGGCAGGCCGGTGCACAAGAAATTAAACCGCAAACAACGGTAGCCGCATCGGATAATGTAACTTCCTTGTGGGGTGGACGTACAGCCGATGAAGGATCTGACCCCTGGAACTTGACATCTGGTGGCGGTCTGCCAGAATTACCTGGTCAATACGGCACTGCACCGGAGCTTAGCGATGAACCCTTCTGAAGACGTCACGGAAATGATTCAAATGACTATCCCTCTTGGGGATTATTGTTTTGCTTATGTAGATGAAGACTTTACTGTTCAAGTTAGTACTAGAAGTACTGAACCGCTTGATTTAGTTGATGCTTTTGTTTCTTATATGAAAGCAGTAGGGTTTGATCCTGAAGCAATTAAATCAGCTTTGCATACCAAAGCAATTTTAATGAAAGCTCCAAGTTCAATCTTGACATCTGAAGAGTAAGTTGATCGTCCTGAGCATGACGTAAAACTGCTCACCAACAAACCCAACCAACCTTGACATGACTACGAAAACCGCTGTTATTGCAAAACGTGGAATCAATTCTTTCCAGCTTTTCCAGTCTAAAGAATTTGTTTCGGGGTACCAGAACCTCGTCACTATCCAACCTCTCAACAAGTCTAAGACACGAGGTTGGTTCGTGCGGAAGTCAGACCTTGACACTTGCGGATGGAGTGCCACTGAAGATCAATTTGCTAAGGGTTCAGTTATCTGGAACTACAAGCAAACTTTTGGTATGGCTCCCAACACTTCAATTGAAGAAGGACTCAATTTTACTGAGCCTCGAATTCAAGTCCTTTTACGTTCTCCCCTCATGGTTGAGGAAACAACAGGAATGCGTATGACCATCGGTACGTTTGACAACCCTGATGTTAAAGATCTGTGGGATGCTGACAAAGCTGCCTCTGATCTTGCTAACAGCAAAGGTGAAATGTACAAGCGCAAGTTCAGTGTGCGCACTAAGTACCTTGTATACATCCTTACCAAGGATAATGTGCGTGCCCACAAGATTCCTATGGTCCTAACATTAAAGGGATTGAATGGTACTGATGCAGCCGAGAAGATCAAGCTATATGAAAAAGAAATGTCCAAGTGCCTTAGCAAAGCACTGGCCGCTGAAGTTCCCCTTGCATTCAATGAAAAGTTCTACGCAACTACCGTATTTACTCCGGTACTTGTCAATGACATGCGTGGCACCAACAACGTTGAGATCTGCGCAATTGAATCTTTTGACCTACCTGATTACAGCACAGAAGAAGCCGCCATCGAATCATTGAATCGCATGTCGATTCCTGATGAAGATCGTGAATCAACTTGGAAATTCCAAGAGCTGTTTGCTGACTACATTAATCAGCATTCCAAGCAAGATGCTGACAAGCTAGGTGGTGCCTATGGAATTAAAGAAGGAGTAGAAATTCTTCCTGCTTCCAGGGGAACCGAGCCGCTTCAACTGAAGTCAGCTCAAGATCCTATGACAGGTGAGGATGATTCCTTGCTTTGATTAGGATTTAACCTCAGGGTTGGTAACAGCTGCATCATCTACAACAACATTGTTAAAGACGTGTATGTCTTTTACCAACCCTCTGATTACTCCTTGACGTTGAGTTGCAATGGTCACCAAGAGCATTGCAATCTCACGTAGTTCTTTGACTGATGTGGAATCTTGAATTGAGCGTTTGACTTTTTCTTCCCAGAACTTGTCATTAAGCGTGGGCTCTATGTCGAACTTACTAAGGGGGACATAAGTGCCAGATCCAAGCTCTTCCATGTCGGTCAAAGTTTTGTTTAGTCTACAGCCTAATCAACTTCAACTCAACCACGCAATCCGTATCAATGACTACACTTTTAAATGAAACACTCAATGCTGCGCAAGCTTCGATTTATTCTCGGACTAACATCCGCCGCGCCTTCCAAGACTTTGATGACGTTGATATCTCCGGCATTTATCTGCGAGATGCTGGTGTTGTTGTGGGTCGCACTGATGGTACAGAACAAGTGTACGATCGGGAGTTAATCAAACAAGCCCATTTAGATTACACATTCAGACTCAAAGATTTCTTTTCTTATCTCGGAGCAAACTACCGTGGCCCATCCATTTGGCACAACAACGCCTATGTCATTTTTAAAGGGTGGAATTATAACCATAGCTTGGGACATCTCACTGCTTCCGCTAGGCTTCAAGCAACGTGGGCTGACAAATTTATTCACATCAAAGACAAGACGCGCTTGGAGACATTACTTCAGTCTGACCAAACAGATCTGGGCCATCTTATTGCTCCGGACGGCTGGCGAGCTGAGTCACAACCTGTTGATATGGAGTCTGAATTTGGAGAGGAATCTAATAGCAGTGGAGTACAAACGCTGGCGCCGTATTGCTCGTGTGGATCGTTCACTAGGCAGTTAAATAACCTGTCTGATTTCCAAGCTGAGATAGAAGGATACAAACCGTGGTGCATTCACCTCACTTGGTTTAACAAGTATCGTGAGCTGCTTGTTAAACGCACAGACGTACGCAATAGCGCACGTGGTGGAGTCAGTGAAAAGTGTGTAGCGTGGGCTTATGCACCTCCATCGGATTTAGTAAGTGATGGAAGAATGGTTCTATTGCATACTCAGTCTGGATCTATGGCGCCTTTAACACATTGGCGCACCTACAAGCCACGCACATTGTTTACACAACACAACGCATGGGACCTGTTTGATAACATGATGGAGGCTGGCTACGTGCCTTTTCCTTTGACTTCATTACCACAACTTCAAGGGTTTTTAAAGAAATGAAAGCACACTTAATGCCGCCTTTTGAAATTTTAAATCACATGTTTGCCATCTCCGAGGAATCGCCTAGTGGTTTAGTATGGAAAAATTCAAATGCAACCTGGATAAAAGCTGGCCATATTGCAGGTTCTTTATGTAAAGATAACTATTGGCAAGTGAAAATTACATACAATGAACAAGGTTTTGCGTATCAAGTACATAGGATTATTTATTATTTACATACTGGAATCAATCCAGAAAACTTATTAATTGATCATGTCAATGGAAAAGAAAACAACGTAAACAATTTACGAATTGCCACTTGCTCGCAAAATTCTCAACACCAAAAAGCCAAAACAAAAGAAAACAAAACAAGTAACTACAAAGGAGTTTATTTAACCAATGAACCAAATAAACCAAGCAGGTGGCGTGCCGTAATTTCTGTTAACAAAAAAAGAATTTATCTTGGGCGATTTAAAACAGAAGAAGAAGCCGCAGAGGCTTACAATAAAGCGGCTATTCTGTATCATGAAGAATATGCAGTTTTAAACACATTGCTACCATGATTTATTCTTACCGTACGCACCACCAAGTGATAGCACAAGTGACGGACGGTTTGTATTGCTGCACACTCAGTCGGGATCCATGGCACCGTTAACGCATTGGCGGTCGTACAAACCACGTACTGTATTTACACAACACGATGCCTGGACTTTGTTTGACAGTATGATGGATGCGGGTTACGTCCCGTTTCCAGGCACAGCCCTTCCTCAACTAGCCTCTGCAATCAAAAAGAAATGAAATTTGACATTGGCGATTGGATTTTTCCCGTCTGGTTCACAATGGTTCTTGTTGTTATTTCAGTTGGTCCAGCTATTTTTATAGCCAAAACAATTACCACTCAACAAGCACTTAACAAAGAGTGCAAGACTAGCTACAGTGTTCTTCAAGTTGCTGTAGCAGGAGACAACCTGTCTCGCCTTTGTCAAATTAAACAACAAACCATTACAATCAAATGATTGACCAACAGATTGAAGAATTGCGTTACATTATTCAAGAAGAAATTGAAAATGCAATTTACACTAAAGAAGTTGGGTATTCTTCTTTACGAGAAGAAGAACGGCTTGAAAAACTATGGCAAAAATTTAAAAATAGCTTTAACGGTTTAAATTAAACCTACGTCCTAAGCATGACGGTAAACTGCTTAACACAACTACACACTTGGTATCAACTCATGTTTGAATTCTTTGCTGCTTCAGTTCTTCCAGTACTAACCAGTGTTCTTCACAACCTTTTGACTGCGGCAGCAGGGGCACTTATTGCCTGGACTCTTGCTAAGTTGCGTACCAGCTTTGCCTAATCGCTTCATTTGTCTTGGTTAATCGCTTCATCCCAACGCAACTCAACAATGACTCAACTAACTCACACTAATCTGTCCAAGCTTAATGTATTAAAACTTTATGAACACTACGATGCTCTTGAGAAATCACTGCCTCTACTTGCTCCTGAGTCCGAAGAGTTGGCAAAAGCGGAGCTTGAAGCTTGCGCCAACCTACGCTCAGAAAAGATTGATCGTATCTATTATGCGATCTCCTCCCATGAGGATGCCCTGGAGCGGGTAAAGAAAGAGTCCGAGTTACTCACGGATGCCAAGCGTCACCACGACTCCCAACTACGCAGCCTTAAAGGACTACTGGGTTGGTTGCGTCGGTCGTTGCCGGGAGACCGCAACAAAATTACTGGACGCAACTATCAGTTCACTTTGGTACCAAAGAAGAATTTGACAGTGGAGGTAACGTCTGACGTTAGTACCTGGGACCCTGAAGACCAACAAAAGTTTGGTATGATTCAAGAGGTTACCACTACCACACAAACTGTGGTACGTTTTATAGATGGGACAATCCTTGAAGAAAAGGTTGTCCCTAAAACCAAAACCGAACTACTTCCTAACCTTGACAACATCATCAGCGCCTACCAAGCAAATGAGCAACTACCAACCGGTGTCAAAGTCACCCAAGAATACGCAGTCCGCTCCAAACGAATCCTCACTGAACGCAAAGTGGACTTGGACTCATCCGAATATTTCGGAGACGTTCTACCAGAAGCTGGAGCCACCAACTAATCTTGATGATGCTCATGTGCGAATGGTTTGTCATCAACACTCAGTTGATGACTTCCAATTGCAGATTGATATGTGTTCCCTTGAATTGTCTTCTATGTTTGGAGACAATGATGAGGACATGGCACCCTATCAAATAAAACAGATGGAAGAACTTGAAGGCAAGAAGCTCAAGCTAATGGCCGGCAAACGATTCCATACAAATGCCAAGAATGCCTATTGGTATTACGGTATCAAAGCTGATAAGTAATTCGGTTTATACTGAATAAAACACAAGGGGGTACCATGGCAGTAGAAGATCGCTTGACGCAAATGATGGCGAACTTTACGGCGGAAGGTACCCCTCTTTCTGCCATAATGGGTAACCGTTTGGAATGGCAGGCTACTATTCTTACGGCTGGCATGCTTGCTAATGACAATTTGGCAGCCCGTATGGAAGCAGAAGAGATGGTTGATGCAGCAATTAGTTATGCAACAATCATTCAAAAACGTTTGGGTCATTATCAGAACAATCAAGTGCATTCATTAGAGCGCTTGATGGAAGGGTAGTAGTACAATAAAGAAAAAGAATTGTCATGGCTATTGTTTTTGCTTGGGGTATTGCTCAACTTGAGACTGCTGTGTCTGAAGATGGATTGACTGACGTAGTTAAAACTGCTCATTGGACTTTTACGGCAGAAGAAGTTGATGGGGATAAAACTTACGTTGCAAGCTCCTACGGTTCTATTGGTTTTGGTAAGCCAGATCCCCAAGATTTTACTGCATACTCGGGTCTTACCTTTGATGAAGTGATTGGTTGGGTCAAAGCCATTATGGGTCAAGAACAAGTTAATGCAATGGAAGAAGCTTTGGCCAACAATATTGAGTTGCAAAAACACCCCAAGATTGTGACACTACCCCTTCCTTGGGTTTGATCACCCCCATCTGGGGTGGTTTTAAACCTGCACCTACACTTTAAGTAGTGTAGAATTTGCACAGGTTTATTAAACACCATGGCCAACATCCAAGAAAAAATTCAATCCCTTTATGCGGATCTTGAGGCTACCGTTGAAAAATACAACGAAGCCTTGGGCGTAGTTAATGTAAGCAAGGAAAAAATTATTGCTCTTCAAGGGGCACTTGAAGCCTTGCGTTCATTGCAAGAGGAAGACAACGTTGATGCTGCCCATGCTGTCGTTGGTGCTAGTTGATTAAACATTAGCACAGCTTATTGATCCCCCTTGTCTTAACAGGCAAAAGTCTGTTAACCTAAGGGGGTCTTTCTTTTGTGTCATGGATCCCGTTCCCGTTCCAACTCTTACAGTTTCTTTTGCTGTTGACATTGAAATTCAATACGATCCATTCAAGGGTCGCACACCAGAAGAAACTGCAGGTTTATTGGAACAGTCTGTAGGAGACCTTTTGTTTGAAGCACATCCCAATGTGCTTTCAACTGCTGTTGGTATTACCAACATTGAGGTATCTGGTGATGCCTGAAATTCGTTACGATTACGAAACAATTCTTCGCAATTGGGATGCTAAGAAAGAACAGCAGAAGGCTGTTTTTTTAGAGCATATCTACCAGTGCTACAAACCTAGTAACCATTGTTACACAGGACTTTGGGAACGGTTCTGCATTCAAGAAGCTGGTCCCTATTGCAGAGATGAACACTTTGCTCGGCTTGAATTTATTGAATCACTAAAGGATCTTGACAATGAATAGTTTAATTTTTAATCCTGAATTTAGCATCATTACAAAATCCATGATTGACTCTCCCAAAGAAAAAGCCACTAACCATTTTGCAGATACCATCTGTGAATTTAGTGAACAGCTAACGCCTGAAGAATTGTATCAAGCTTTAGTTGATGCAATGGAAGGTCACTACCAATACACTAAAAAAAAATTTGATCACGCTACAAAGTTGCTTGATTTGATTAAATGACTAAACCTTACCCTGCATGGATATGTAATGACTGTGGCCCTAGGCTAGGCAAGTGGTTTGCTACAAGTGCATACACTGGTCCTAAGGGTTGGTCGGCTACCATGCACTACGACACTTGTGATGTATGTGGTAAACATGATGTCCCGTGCACTGAGCCACGGGACTATGGTCATCTAGTAGATGATTGGGAATTAGTTGCCAGTGCCAAGAGAGAATAGTACAGTTGCTGCAGTGCCGCCCGATTCAGATACAAATACTGGCCGAACGTATCTCATCGGGTGGTTTGCTAAATTGTAATGAGTTGTACCATTGGCGGTAATGGTTGTATTGGCAATTATTTTAGACCAGTTAGTTCCATCGATTGATCCTTCCAATGCAATGATGACGTTGGTATTAATTGATGCTACCGTAACAAACAATGAATAGTTTTTTGTGACAATAGATGGCGGTAGATATACTGAAGTATCTGCGCACGTAGCAGGTGCGCTGAGCAAAGGATAAGTGATAAATAAACTATCAGCAAGACGTGAGGACATGGTTTTACTCCTATCTTTTTATTTTACTCCATGAAATTATTGCTATACTTCCCTTTATAATGAAACTACAGCTAAAAAATTATGTATACTCCTGCCCCTCAACAGTACCAAGTTGCTGAGATGCCTTCAGCACAGCCTGTGCCGCAACCCCAGGACAAACCCAAAGCTCTTGCTAAATCAAAAGCTGGCAGTGACATCAATGCTTTTATTCAACAATGTATTTCACTTTGTGCTCAGTTAGAAGAACTGAGGACACAAGCTCATCTTATTCATTTAAACTATGAGGCACCAAACTTCTTTGGTGTGCATGACTTCCTGAAAGAACAATATGAATTACATCAAGAGCAGTTTGATAAGTTAGGTGAATTCATCCGTTCCATGGATTACCTGATGCCCATGTGTGCCACAGGGTTGGCTGATAACTGTCCACAATTTAAACATGTTACTAGCTACAAAGCAAATGATATGTTGATTACGTACTACAAAAACCTAGAAGATTTTGCAATGCATTGCAAGAAAGTAGAAGCACTTGCTGCCAAAGCACATGCTATTGATATCCAAAATTACATAGCAGAATTAGCAGGGGAAATCTTTAAGGCAGCATGGATGGTTAAAGCTACGTTGAGGAACGGGTAATGGAGTTATTTCAAAAATTATTAAATGCATACAAAGAAGCTGATAAACGTGTTGGTGGATTTTTGCCTGGAGGTGGTACAGGAAATGTTTTAAGCGGTGCAGCAAAACTAGTTAACCCAGTAGAACTTGCTGGTTTTTATGGCGGAAATATATTGAATGCAGCAGCAAAACAAGTTTATTCTAAACTTGAGCCTGCAATAGGATCTCAATCAAGAAAAACAACATATGAACAGTTACCTAAATTAATGGAAGCTACTTCTAAGCGTATGGCCCCTTTAGGCTACCCAGGTGTTTGGAGTCCGCATATTCCTGGAGGGCCTCCACCACCAAGTCCTTATATTGAGGAAGGAACTAAAGTAGGAACAAAAATTGATCTTTTTGAGCTCCCTGGAGTGGGTCTTAGGGCAAGATTTGGTGAAGGCCCGGCATTTTTAAACAGGGCCCCCTCACTTGGAGTGGATTCTCCTACTGTTTTAGTTAGCGAGAACACGCCTGGTTGGATGATTGCACATGAATTAGGACATGCTGTTCATGCAGCAAAACGTCCACAAGATTATTCTTTACAATATGATGTAGAAAATGAAAAATCAATAAATAAGTTTGTTGCACGTGAAGCCCTAAGAAAATCAAGCCCTGGCGCAATAGTAACGGGGTTTGGCTCCATGAAAGACAATGGTGATAAATCTTTATTGCAAGCGGGGTTTGAAGGTGCTCTTGCTGGGCTTGGCTCTGAACAAAAAACGTTAAGAAAAGAAGTAATGGCAGATAAGTTTGGAATACCTATTGCAAAAGAAGCGGGAGTACCTTGGAATACTCGCCAAAATATACTGGCTAAAAGCACATATGGGTTGGGGTCTGCAACCCCAGGATTTGTTCAGGGAGTTATTGGTGAGGTGTTGGGACGCGGTTCTCAGACTGTTGCGGATTTGGCTGGCACCGCAATGCGAGCGGTACGTGGAGATAAATTAAACCCTGTAGAGCAATCATTAGCAAAATATGGATACGATCCTTCTCAATATCAAATGTCACTCAGGGGTGAAAATACAATGATTGAAAAACAAAACCCAGCGCAACAAGCGTTGTATAATTTCATTAATAAAAAATAATTGTAATAAAGATTCGTTAGTCTTTCCAGTGAACAATCCTGTGACAGTTGCTGCATAGTGGGATGCATTTTTCAATCTCCTTTTGAATGCGTTCCCAGCTATACCCTTGGTTGACCATTGGTGACACGTTTAGATCTTTGTTGCCTGTGTGGTGAAATTCAAGGACACGATGATCAGCTAACTGGCAATGCGCACAACGCAACGTTTTTTTATAGACAAGAAATTGCTTGCGGCATTTCTCAATACGTTGTTTGTCTCTAGCCCA
>Ga0114978_10001527_pt1 | contig 19446 bp, 19 predicted proteins | sample S_140212_EF_Meta_FD_87027 | JGI IMG/M metagenome (GOLD analysis project Ga0114978, IMG submission 87027) | Freshwater microbial communities from Lake Simoncouche, Canada to study carbon cycling - S_140212_EF_MetaG | ecosystem: Environmental > Aquatic > Freshwater > Lake | place: Lake...
CATGGCTTGACCAGGGATAGTCCTGCGCCTGCGCCACCAACCCCGAGCGCACCGGATGGAGATCCATATAGACCATGCAGGCCAAGAGATAAGGGTTGGGCTGGACCAGGGCCGATTTGTAGCGTCCTTCCCACAAGGTTCCAGAGCGGGCCTGCGCGTCGTTGAAATAGCGCACATAACGCCGGCCGAGCATTTGCATCATGGCAGGCAGCGCATCTGCGGTCGGCGGAGTGGCGAGCAAATGGAAATGGTTGTCCATCAGCACATAGGCATGGACCGCGACTTCAAGGCCGGCAGCACATTCGCCCAATAGGTGCAGCCATTCGACCCGGTCGGCACTTGAGACAAATATGGCCTGCCGGTTATTGCCACGCTGGCTAATATGGTGCGGATAGCCTGGAACCGTCAGACGTGGAAGGCGTGCCATCTCGGAATTTCCTGAAGCCAGACTCGTCCACCATGGTAGCGCAATGATCAGAACCGGACCCTTATTTATCGTCCGATCCTGGGGGCGCTGGTCGATTAGCGCGCCCGGCGCCCTCGTCCGCCTTAGCGCACCAGGCCACCGAAGCGGGTGGCCAGCAGTTCCTGCAGTCCGAACTGCTCCAGGATTTCCAGCAGGCGATCACCCGACTTCACCTGACACCGGCCGTTGAAGCGGGCCAGGATGAGTTCGTTTTTCACGCTGTGCTCCCAGCCGACCAACTCGGTCACCGTGACCTGATACCCCGAGGCCTCCAGATACAGACAGCGCAATACGTTGCTCAGTTGGCTACCGAGTTCACGCGCATGCAGCGGGTGGCGCCAGAGTTCTGCCAGCGAACTGCGACCCAGGCGAATCACCTTTCCTGCGTTAAGCACCCTGGCGAGTTCCGCCTGGCAACAGGGAACCAGCACCATGAACTGGGCGCGCTTTTTCAATCCAAACGCGATCGCGTCATCGGTGGCGGTGTCGCAAGCATGCAGCGCCGTTACCAAATCGATCGTCTGCGGCAGCAGGTCGGAACTCGCGGCTTCGGAAACGCTGAGATTGACGAAGGACATCCGATCAAAACCCAGGCGCTGCGCCAATGCCTGCGCGCTTTGAACCAGTTCGGAACGCGACTCGACTGCAAACACCCATCCCTCGGCGCGCGCACGAAAGAACAGGTCATACAGGATGAAGCCCAGATAGGATTTCCCGGCGCCGTGGTCGGCGACACGGACGCCCAGACCACCGGCCTGGCCGGTGTTTCGTCCCTCAAGTTCGGTGAGGATTTTTTCGATGAACTGGTATAGGTGATAGACCTGCTTGAGCTTGCGCCGCGAATCCTGGTTGATCTTTGCGTCGCGGGTCAGAATATGTAATTCCTTGAGAAGCTCTATCGACTGCCCTGGCCTGATTTCCGAGAGTACGGGCTGATTCCGAGCCGCCTTGGGTTGGCCCTTCCCGTGTGGCCGGCTTGGTGGCGCTTGCTTCATCGCCTGATCTTGCCACGCGCCAGAGGCGGCGGCACCTTGGTGACATCCACGCTGCGGCTTATTCCCAGCGTGGCCCAGCCTGCATGACCCAGCTTCTGCATCGTGCGGATATTGGCCTCCAACAGCGGCTGCGCCGCGCCAAAAGCCTGCACAGCGCGGTCGATGCTCGCCTCGCGCAGCAGGTGCAGGGTCGGGTAAGGCGCGCGGTTGGTGAAGTTGCCGATGTCGTCTGGCGCCGTGCCGGCAAACTGGTAGTCGGGGTGAAAGCTGGCAATTTGAACGATGCCGTCCATGGCCAGGTCAAGCAGGAGTTGGTCGGCCCGGTCCAGAAAGTCATTGAACTCGAGGAAGTCCCCCAGGCTGTCACTGAGGATCAGCAGCGTCGTGTCGCGCTCGGCGGCGTCAAGGGCCACCAAATTGCGCAATTCACGCTCAAGATCCATCAATACTTCGGCCGCGCTATCCGCGCGGGTCACGGCGTAGTGAACCTGCCCGCGCACATGCACTGCTTTGGCAAAAGGGCACAGATTCAGCCCGATGACGGCGCGCTCAAGCCACCGGCGCACATCGTTCGCGACAGCCGCCGCGAACTGCGACGGATCGTTCGTGCTCATAGCATCTCCTTGCTTGCAGTCTGTAGCGCTGCGTTGGTCAGCACAGCCAGAGCGCATGCTGTCTACGGCAACAGCCGGGCACCGGTCAGGCGCTCGTGTTCCCGCGCTGCAAAACGGTCTGTCATGCCGGCGATGTAGTCGGCCACGGTACGCTCGATCGATCGCTCCGAAATCGCACCCGGGTACGCCGAACGCTCCATGTAGGAGCCTGGCATTTCACGCGGGCACGAAAGATAGGCGGCAAACAGTTCGCGAACCACCTGCTTGGCCAGGCCCGTCGTACGCATCACCGTCGGGTGGCGATACAAGTTGCCCAGCAAGAAGATCTTCAGCGTCCTGGACTGCGCCCGCATTGCTTCGCCAAATTGCACCAGCGGCCCACGCCTGCGCACAGCGTCTAGACTGTCCGGCGGGTCGGCGTCGATCGCTCTTTGGGTAGCGGCAATCAGATCGTAGACCTGGGCGCTGAGCATGCGGCGGATGCTTTCATACAGCAGGCGCCGACCCTGCATGGCATCCTGCAATTGGGGGTATTCGCTTAGGACCTGCAGCCGGAACTCGTTGAACAAGGGCACCTCCTGGAGCTGATCGAGCGTGACGAGGCCCGAGCGCACGCCGTCGTCAATGTCGTGCGCGTTGTAGGCGATTTCATCGGCCAGATTGCAGAGTTGGGCCTCCAGGCTGGGCTGCCAGCGCTCCAGGAAGCGTCGGCCGACACCGCCGGGCTCCTCGCGTTCGAAACGCTCGGCGCTCGCGCGTGCGCAGTGTTTGAGGATGCCTTCACGGGTCTCAAAGCTCAGGTTAAGGCCGTCGAATTGCGGGTAGCGTTGTTCCAACTGGTCGACCACCCGCAGGCTTTGCAGGTTGTGCTCGAAACCGCCATGCTGTGCCATACAGTCATCGAGTGCATCCTGACCGGCGTGGCCAAATGGGGTGTGGCCGAGGTCATGCGCCAGCGCGATCGCCTCTACCAGGTCTTCATTAAGGCGCAGCGATCGCGCCACCGACCGTCCCAGCTGGGCCACTTCCAGCGAATGCGTCAGCCGCGTGCGAAACAGGTCTCCTTCATGGTTCAGGAAGACCTGGGTCTTGTAGACCAGTCGCCGGAAGGCGCTGCAGTGCACGATACGGTCGCGGTCACGCTGGTACTCGGTGCGCGTAGGCGCCGGTGCCTGCGCAACGCGACGACCACGAGACAGGACTGGATCGCAGGCGTAAACCGCCAGGTTCATACGGTGGCTTCTCGCGCATACGCGCTTGGCGCGCGTGCCACTTCGGACCCGGGTTCAAACATGGGCTTCATCGACAGCAGGCGTCGATCACCTCCCGCACCAGTGCCTGCGGCGCTGCACGAACCGCCGCACGCGCCGCCCCATCGATCAGGACGAAGCGCAATTCCCCACCCTGGGATTTTTTGTCCATGCGCATCAATTCCAGATAACGCCCGGCGTTGTCCCCCTCGGCCAGCCTTGGCCCGCGTACCGGTAACCCGGCTCGCTCCAAAAGACGCGTCAGTCGGCGCACGAGCTCCGCATCAACCAGTCCGAGCCTGAGCGATAGTTGCGCCGCCATCACCATGCCGCAGGCCACGGCTTCTCCATGCAGCCAGTGGCCATAACCAAGCCCCGCCTCAATGGCGTGGCCGAATGTATGGCCGAAGTTCAAAATGGCGCGCAGCCCAGACTCTTTCTCGTCTTGCCCCACTACCCAAGCCTTGATTTCACAACTGCGCTTGACCACATGGGCCAGGGCAGCCGGGTCGCCCGCTAGCAGTGCGCCGATATGGCCCTCGATCCAGTCCAACAACGCCAGGTCTGCAATCGGGCCGTACTTGATAACCTCCGCCAGACCGGCACTGAGTTCGCGCTGCGGCAGCGTCTTGAGCAACTCCAGATCGCACAGCACCTTCAGCGGTTGGTAGAAGGCGCCGATCATGTTCTTTCCCAGCGGATGGTTGATGCCGGTCTTGCCGCCCACCGAGGAGTCCACCTGCGCCAAGAGGCTGGTCGGAATCTGCACAAAGGGAACCCCGCGCATATAGCTCGCCGCCGCAAAACCGGTCATGTCTCCGACAACGCCCCCTCCCAGCGCGAACAGGACAGTTTTGCGATCGCAACCGTTTTGCAGCAGCGCATCAAAAATCAAGTTCAACGTAGGCCAGGTTTTGAACTGCTCCCCGTCCGGCAAGACCAGGGTATGGATCTCGCGAAACTTGCTCGACACAGCATGTTGCAGTCTGTGCGCATACAGCGGAGCGATCGTCGCATTCGTCACGATCAGGGCGCTGGCAGCATCCGCAATATCGTCGTAGCTATGCGGGCTGTCCAATAGTCCGCTGCCAATGGCGATGCAGTAACTGTGGTCTGCCAGATGGATGGGAACGGTTTCGAATCGTGGTGCGTCCATGGGAGCGAGTTTAGAGCCATCGCAGGCTCGCTGCGGCAGCGAACCGAGCAAGGCTAAAGCGTCCCTGCCAGCTCGAGCTGCATCACGATCATATTCACCAGCGTCGCCACTGAAGGACGCCCGGTGTCGACGATGAAATGCGCCGTCTCCCGGTACAGAGGGTCGCGCAGGGCATGCAGGTCGCGCAAACGGCCCCGCGGATCCGCAACCTGCAGCAGCGGCCGGTTGACATCATGGCGCAAGCGTCGGAAAAGCTCGTCGGGGGACGAGTTGAGGTAGACGACCTGGCTGCGCTCGCGCAGTCTGCGGCGATTTTCCGCACGCAATACCGCCCCGCCGCCCGTTGAAATCACCCCACTCGGCTGTTCGGTCAGGTCGGCTAGCACCGACTCCTCGACATCCCGGAAACTCTCTTCCCCATCGCGCTCGAAATAGGCCCGGATTGAGCAACCCAGTCGCTGCTCAATCGCCTGATCAGCGTCGAAAAATGGGAGCTGGAGCCGCCGGGCCAATTGACGACCGACAGTCGATTTACCTGAACCCGGCAGTCCTACAAGGCTTATCAATGCGCTCCTGACGGACGAAATAGCTTGGCCCTACGGAATCACGAGGTCCGTCGAAGTCACAGTTCCAAGCGGTGTCGTCACGCTGATGTTGATCAAGTCTCCATTTTGACACGCCCTGAATCCGAAGCGGACCCGTGCGGGGCCGATTCTGTTGGGCGCTACAAACCAGTCCGCGCTGCTAACGGGCAAGCCGCGCGCGTCCACAACCGTCGCACGCGAAACCGTCACGCCATCGGCAGCAATCGATGCGCCGGGCAGGCTTTTCAAGAGCTTCACGGCATCTGTCCCTGCTGGGGCTTTGAAACGACTCAACGCGATGCCTTGTCGGCGATGGTCCTGGGGGTAATGAAAACCAGCATTTCCTGCTTGTTGGCCAGACGCGACCGGGTCTTGAACAGGTTGCCCACACCCGGCAGGTCACCCAACACAGGCACCTTGGTCTCCGTCTCGCTTTCGGTCAATTCAAATATCCCGCCGATGACGACGGTGCCCCCGTTTTCGACCAGCACCTGCGTCTTGATGTGCTTGGTGTTGATGGCGAATCCAGCGGCCGTCGACTGGCCCACCGTGTCCTTGTTGACATCCAGATCAAGAATGATGTTGCCCTCCGGCGTGATCTGCGGCGTGACCTCGAGCTTGAGGTTGGCTTTACGAAACGCGATCGACGTGGCGCCGCTGGAGGTCGCTACCTGGTACGGCAACTCGGTGCCCTGCTCGATCAGAGCCTTGATCTGGTCTGCCGTCACCACGCGGGGGCTCGACACCACCTTGCCTTTGCCGTCGGCCTCAAGCGCGGACAATTCAAGGTTGAGAAAGCGATTGGCCGCCGAGCTGAAGATCGAAATCGCGAAAGTAGCCGGGCTGTAGCCGCCCTGACCGATTGCCGGAAGACTGACGAAGTTGTTGCCGAGATCGACGGTACCGCCGGCACCACTGCTGGCAACCACATTGGCGTAGCTCGATCCAAAAGCCACCCGGCTGGCACCTGCCAGCTGGTAACCGCCATCGCCACCTTTTTGAGCGCGCAGGTCAGCGCCGCCGAGTCGAACTCCCAAGGATTTTCCAAAGGTATCGGAGGCCTCGCCGATGCGCGCTTCGATCAGAACCTGGCGCACCGGAATGTCGACCTTGGCAATCAGCTGCTGCACCTGCTCGAGCTTGGCCGAGACATCGGTCACAAACAGCTGGTTGGTACGCGGCTCGGCGATCACGCCGCCGCGTGCGCTCAGCACCCGGCTGCTGCTTGCCGCCGCACCAGCGCCACCACTGGTCGCCATCAGGCTGGCGGCTACTTCAGCGGCTTTGGTGTAGTTCAACTGAAACGACTGGGTGCGCACCGGCTCCAGGTTTTCCAGCGCCAGGTGCGACTCGCGCTCCAACTTCTCCTTCGCATTGATTTCGTCGCGCGGAGCAATCCACAGCACATTGCCGGTCTTTCGCACGCCGAGTCCTTTGGACTGCAGAATGATGTCGAGCGCCTGGTCCCACGGCACATCCTGCAAACGCAATGTGACCGCGCCGCTGACCGAATCCGAAGTAATGACATTGAAATTGGTGAAGTCAGCAATCACCTGCAACAGAGCCCGTACCTCGATATTTTGAAAATTCAGCGAAAGCTTTTGACCGCTATAGACCGGGCCCTGGCTGAGCTTGTCGGGGTCCGGTTTATGCGCAACGACCTCAACAACAAATTGGCCGTCGCTCTGATACGCGCTATGCGTCCAGACTCCGCGCGGCTCGATCAGCAAGCGCACCCGGTCGCCAACCTGCAGGGCCGAGACCGTCTGAACCGGCGTTCCGAAGTCGGATACATCCAGACGCCGGCGCAAGCCTTCGGGCAAGGCGGATTTCAGGAACTCAACGACCAGCATCTGGCCCTGCAACCGAACGTCGACGCCCACCTGATTGCTGGCAAGCGCCACCACAACGCGCCCGGAGCCATCAGGGCCACGCCGAAAATCCAGGTCCTTCAGCGGCAACGTGTCGCCATCGCCCGCCCGCGCAAACGCACTAGGAGGGGCGGTGAAGGGCGAAGCCCCGTTCACCGCGCCCAGAACCAGCACAAGCGCCTTGTCCTGCAACTTCATCACATAGGTCGCCGGCTGCTTCAGATTAATCACGACCCGCGTGCGCTCGCCGGACTGGGCCACACTCACCGACTTCAGATTGCCCTGGTTGATTTCCACGGTGGATCGGCCCACGGCACTGGAGACGCCCGGAAAGTCAAGCGCGATGCGCGCGGGCGACTGGATTGAGAATCCGGCCGGAACCGAGGCCAGGGATCGCGATAGGTCGATACGGACATATTCGGTGCCGGCTTGCACCCAACCGGTCACTGACTCAATTGTCGTCTGCGCAGCGCACGACAAGGCCGCCACCGACAGTGCAAGGCTGCACAGCAGGCGAGGCAAGGAACTCTGGCAGGGCCAGCGGCTTCGTTTGATCATTTGGACATCCCCTGCAGCTGCAATATGGCTGCGCGCTCGACCCATTCGCCCGATGCGTCCTGCACAATTTCCCGCAACGCGAGGCTGGTCTCGCTGATCTTCTGAACACGCCCGAAGTTCTGGCCAAGATAGTCACCCGTGCGGACTTGATAGATCAGGCTGTTAACCCTTAGCAGCGCCACAGGCTGTCCGACACGTCGCAGGCTGCCCACCATGGTCATGGCATCCAGCGGGAAGGCTTCCAACGACTGCTTGGCCCTCGCCAGCTCGGGTGCCACCAAGGCACCCGAGCGCACGACTGCGGCAGGACCGGCCGCCTGCGGCTTCGCCAGCCTGTCGCGGCCAAAGGGATCGACGCTCTGCGCCTGCGCATAGGTCTGCGGCTGGAACGGCACGGATTCGGCCATCGGCGCAATCCTGGGCTGCACTAGGCGGCGCTGCTCGGCCATCCAATGCTGCAAATCAGCGCTATCGGATGCGCCACATCCCACCAGCACCAGCATGCAGCACCCCGATAACGCGAGTCGGGCTGCGGTCACTTGGCGCCGCCCTTGGCGGCCATCGCCTTGCGCTGTGCGGCCACCTCTGTGGCGTCAAGATAACGAAAGGTCTTGGCGGTCGCGTCCATCGTCAAGACCGTCGGGCCGCCGTCGGCCTTTGGCGCGATGCTCAGGTTGCCGAGCGTGACAATCCGCGACAGCTGGGCGATGTCGGAGGCAAAGGCACCGATATCGTGGTACCGACCGCTGACCCGCAGCGCAATTGGCACTTCGGCGTAGTACGCCTTGATCACCACCTGACCCGGTCGAAACAGCTCAAACTGCAGGCTGCGGCTCAGACCGGCCTGGTTGATGTCCGATAGCAGGGCGTCCATCTCGGCCTTGCTGGGGAGTTGCTTTTCCAGCAGGCCCAGGTTTTGCAGTACCCGCTCACGTTGCGCTTGCAGCGGTTCAAGGTTCAGCGCCTTGCCCAGCTTGGCCTTGTAGTCGTCGCGCAGCCTGAGTTCGGTCGCCTGGTCGGCCTCGAGCTCGGCCCGCGCCGCGTCCAGCCAGGATAACCAGGACCCGATGACGATCACGATGGCCAAAGCCAGAAAAATCGCATGACGCGGCAGGAACGGCCAGCCCGATGGATCTTTGGCGTCGAGGCCGCCAAATTGCGCCTGAAACAGCGCCCGCAGGGCTGGGGCATCGAGTCGGGCTATCGCTTTGGGAAGCATGGCGTCTGCCTTTCGTCTAGGCCGACGATGCGGCTCTCGCCGCGGGCGCGCTAGCCGGCGCACCGGGCGGGCGGGCCCCCTTGGTCGGCGAGGTACTCCTGGTCATCCTGACCCGGAGCGTGAAATTCGACACCGCCCTCGCGTCGCGCTGCGACTGCACGCCCGAGCCCGTGCCAACGCCAGGAGCGGCGACTATTTCCACCAATTCGGGGCTGAAAAACCACGGCGTGTTGTTCGCAAAATTGCGCAGCAACTCCGAGACCTTTTGGTTCGACTGCGCCAGGCCCTGCAGGCTCACAGTCTGGTTTTCCTGGCGCACGGCGCTGAGCTGAACGCCGTCGGGCAACTGGCGCACCAGTTCTGTCAGCAAGTGCACCGGCAGGTTGCGGTCTGCCTGCAGGTCCTCAACAGCCTGTTGGCGCGCAACCAAACCTGCGATTTCGGATTCCAGATTGGCGATGTCCTTGATCTGGGCCTCCATTGTCCGGATCGCAACCACCAGAAGCTGATTGCGCTCTTGCTGCGCGGATATGCGGCCCTGGTAGGCAAAAAATATGATCGCCGACACCAGTGCGCCCGTCAGGATCGCAGCACCGACGCCCGCGTTGAAGTCGTCACGCCGGCGCTTGCGCGCGGCTTCGCGATGCGGCAGAAGGTTGATGAGTATCACGTCGCAAACCTGCGCAGCGCCAGCCCACAGGCGCGCAAGTACGAAGGCGCTTCGCGGGCTATCCGTTGTAGGCGTACCGCCGGGCCAAGCTCCATGCCGTCAAAGGGATTGGCCAGGCTGCAGTTGGTGGACATGGCCTGGCCAAGGGCCCGGCCCAGACCGGGTATCACCGCAGATCCACCCGCCAGCAGGATCAGGTCCACCTTGTTGTAGGGCGTGTTGGTGAAGAAGAACTGCAGCGTCCGCACCATGTCCTGGACCAGCGCTTCGACGAAGGGCCGCAACACGAGCGCCTCGTAGTCGCCGGGAAGAGCGCCGTCGCGCTTACCGCGCTCGGCCTCTTCAAGCGACAAGCCATACTGCAGGCCAATCGCCTGCGTGAGCTTCTCTCCGCCAAAAGCCTGTTCGCGTTCGTACAGCAACTCGGCGTTGCGGATAACCTGCAGCCCGGTGTTCAGCGCCCCCACCTCGAGCAGTGCGACTACCAGGTCGACCCCCTTTGCGGGGAGCGCTTCAATCAGGCGCGATGCGGCCAGACGCGAGGCGTAGGACTCGACGTCAAGGATCAGCGGCTTGAGACCTGCAGCCTCGGCCAAGCCCTGCAGGTCCTGAACCCTTTCGCGCCGCGACGCGGCGATCAGCAGATCGATGTCCCCCCTGGATGTCGGGCTCGGTCCTATGACACAAAAATCCAGACAAACCTCGTCCAGAGAAAAAGGGATGTACTGACTGGCTTGGGCCTGAACCTGCGCCTCAAGTTGTCGCTCACTCAATCCGCCGGGCAATACGATCCGTTTGGTGACCACGGCAGACGCTGGTAGCGCCATCGCTACCTGGCGGACCCTTGTTCCGCTGGCCTTGACCAGGCGCCGAACCGTGGCGGCGACTGCATCAAACTTTTCGATGACTCCGCCTGTGATCGCGCCCGGCTCCATAGACTCCCGTGCGCAGCGTTCGAGCGAGAGTTGGCCTTCCTTGCGGTGGCCCAGTTCGACCAATTTGGCGCTGGACGCGCTGATGTCTAGACCGAGCAGGGGCGCAGACTGAAGGCTGAACAAGGACCGCATGGAGATCAAGACTTCCCCCTGAAACAGGCCGGCAACAGATCAGCCGCACCGCTCGCATTGCCGAAAATCCTATCAGCAGGTGCCTGCACATGGGGCTGCAAATAGCAAGGGGCGAAGGCGCGGGTACCATCCACGGTTGCCGACCGGTCGTATTTCAGATGCGCCGGTGGGGCCATCCATCTGCTGCGAAAGCAGTTTCGATCGAACCGTGATGCCAAAAAATCTGTTGACCCCGAGCGCAGGGGAGATACCCCAGGCGCCTGTCCCGCGCTCGCTAGCCCATATCGTGCTGCGCTTGGTGTACTGGGCCGTTGGCTTGGCACTGGCCGGAGCGCTTTCCCTGGCGATCGTCATTGCGGTAGCGCTGGCCATCGCCTACCCCAACTTACCCGATATCACCGAGCTGTCGGACTACAGCCCGATCTTGCCGCTGCGCATTTTTTCGGAAGAGGGTGTTCTGATCGGCGAGTTTGGTGAAGAGCGGCGCAACCTGACGCGCCTGCAGGACATACCCCAAGTCATGATCGACGCCGTTCTGGCGATAGAAGACACCCGGTTCTATGAGCATGGCGGCGTCGACTACAAGGGAATGCTGCGCGCCGCCATGGCCAACCTGGGCAATGTCAAAAGCCAGGGCGCGTCGACGATCACCATGCAGGTCGCTCGTAATGTCTACCTGTCGTCCGAAAAAACCTACACGCGCAAGATCTACGAAGTTCTTCTGACATTCAAGCTAGAGCACCTGTTGAGCAAGGACCAGATCCTGGAAATCTACATGAACCAGATATTCCTCGGCAACCGCGCCTACGGATTTGCGGCCGCCAGCGAGGCCTATTTTGGCAAGGCGCTGAAGGACCTCAGCGTCGCCGAGGCCGCGATGCTGGCAGGCCTGCCCAAGGCGCCCGCCACCAACAATCCGATCAAGAACCCCAAGCGCGCCCGCAGTCGCCAACTGCACATCATCGACCGGATGGAAGAAAACGCCTTCATCACGCCGCAGCAGGCGGACGCTGCCAAGGCCGAGCCGCTCAAGCTCAGAACCGCGCAGGACACCATGCGCCCGCACGCCGAGTACGTGGCAGAGACGATTCGCCAGCTTATTTTTGCGCAGTACGGCAACGAGACCTATACGCGCGGCATCAATGTCTACACGACGATCAAGGCGGCCGACCAGGAAGCGGCGTACCGCGCACTGCGTCGCGGGATCATGGATTTCGAGCGCCGCCAGATTTACCGCGGACCGGAGAAATTCATCAGCCTGCCCAAGAGCCAGCAGGAGATCGACGAGGCGATTGACGACGTGCTCGACGAGCACCCCGACAAGGGCGACGTGATGTCTGCGGTGGTGTTGCAGGCCGACGCCAAGTCGATCAAGGCGATGCGGCAAAACGCCGAGGCGGTGGAAATCAGCGGCGAGGGTCTCAAACCGGCGCAGTCCGGGCTAGCGGAAAACGCCGCGCCCAACATCCGGATCCGGCGTGGCGCGGTCATACGGATTGCCAGAACCGCCAAGGGCAGTTGGGAAGTCACCCAACTGCCGGAAGTCGAAGGCGCCTTTGTCGCGCTTGATCCGCGCAACGGCGCCATCAAGGCGCTGGTTGGCGGTTTTGACTATGAGAAGAACAAATTCAACCATGTCACGCAAGCCTGGCGCCAGCCCGGTTCGAGCTTCAAGCCCTTTATCTATTCGGCGGCACTCGAAAAGGGCTTTACGCCGGCCACCGTGGTCAACGATGCGCCGCTGTTCTTCGACGCTGACTTCACTGGGGGGCAGCCCTGGGAGCCCAAGAATTTCGACGGCAAGTTCGAGGGGCCGATGACGCTGCGCCATGGACTTGCGAAATCCAAGAACATGGTGTCGATCCGTGTCCTGCAGGCTATTGGAGCGCCGTACGCGCGTGACTGGATCACCCGGTTTGGCTTTGACGAAGACAAACACCAACCCTACCTGACTATGGCCCTTGGCGCCGGTTCGGTAACGCCACTACAAATGGCCAGTGCCTACTCGGTATTCGCTAACGGCGGCTACCGGATCAACCCCTGGTTGATCAGCAAGGTGACCGAGCAAAGGGGCAAGGTACTGCTTGAAAGCAAGCCGCTGCCGCTGGACGAAACGGTACGGGCGATTGAGCCGCGCAACGCTTTCATCATGGCCAGCCTGCTGCAGGAGGTCACGCGTTCGGGAACCGCTGCCAAGGCACAGGCGACGCTCAAGCGCACCGACCTGTTCGGCAAGACCGGCACCACCAACGACTCGATGGACGCTTGGTTCGCCGGCTTCCAACCGACGCTGGCGGCTGTCACCTGGATCGGCTACGACACGCCGCGCAAGATGGGAAGCAGTGCCATGGAAACCGGAGGCGGCCTGAGCCTGCCGGTCTGGATCTCCTACATGGAACACGCCCTCAAGGACGTTCCAGTGGCCCAGTACGCTGCGCCGGAAGGGGTACTCCAGTCGGCAGGCGAATGGTTCTACGAGGAATACGCACGCGGCGCCGGCGTGATCAGCCTGGGACTGGGCGACAAGACGGGCAACCCAGCGGCTGCGGCAGTTCCCGGTGCGCAAACTCCGCCGACAGACGAAAAGAAGAAGATCCTGGACCTGTTTCGGAATTGATCAGCCGGCGAACACCAGCGCGCGCGCACTTTGCGCGCTGGCGTCGCGCGACAGGTCGGCGAAGAACTCGCCCTGCCCTTTGCTATCGCGCCACGACGTACCGTCAAAACGGTAGTGGTAGCCGCCGCTCTTGCAGGCGAGCCATATTTCATGCAGCGGCCTTTGCAGGTTGACGACTATCTGACTGCCGTTGGAAAAAACCAGCGTGACCATAGCGCCGACGCGCTGGTTGTCGATATCGGCGTCGGTCTGCTCGTTGATACGGTCGCAGCAGGCTTCGATGGCGCTCAGAACCCACTCGGCCCGCTCCATGAATTGCGCGTCGGTCATTACAATTTCGTCATGCTCATCATGGCCCGCATTCTAGTCAGTACGATTATCCTTGCTGGCGTCGCGGTAGACCTGAGCGCCTGCGGCCAGAAGGGCGCCCTGTTCCTGCCCGCCGAGCCGGCCGCAACTGGGCGCGCCACCCTGCCGCAAAGCCTCAATCCCATGCGGGCCAATCCAGCCACGGGCGGCGCCTCCGACGCGCTGCCCCATGTACCGCAAAGCCCATGACCCACGCCAACCAGATGCATCTGCCCGGCCAACCGCACATGGCCTACCGCGACGGCGCGCTATGGGTCGAGCAGGTAGCCCTGAGCGAACTCGCGCGCCAATACGGAACGCCGCTGTTTGTCTACTCGCAGGCGGCGATCATCGCGGCGCTGGCCGACTATCAGGCCGGACTGGCGGGACGGCGCGCGCGCATCTGCTACGCGATGAAGGCCAACCCGGCGTTGGGCGTGATCCGGATTCTGGCCGCAGCCGGCTGCGGTTTCGACATCGTCTCGGGCGGCGAACTGCAGCGCGTCGTCGCAGCAGGGGGCCAAGCGTCAACCGTTATTTTTTCTGGAGTCGGCAAGACCCGCGCGGAGATGCGCATGGCACTGGAAGCCGGCATCGCCTGCTTCAACGTGGAAAGCGAGGCCGAACTCGATGTCCTCAACGAGGTCGCGCTATCGACAGGTTTGCGCGCGCCGGTGAGCATTCGCGTCAATCCGAACGTCGATCCGCAGACCCACCCCTATATTTCGACCGGCCTCAAAGGCAACAAATTCGGCATCGCGCACGAGCGCGCGCTGGCGACCTATCAGCGTGCAGCGTCGATGGCGGGGCTGCGGGTGGTCGGGGTCGACTGCCATATCGGGTCGCAAATCACCCAGGAAGCGCCCTATATGGACGCCATGGACCGCATGCTGGATCTGGTCGAGGCGATAGAAGCTGCCGGCATACCGATCACACACATCGATTTTGGCGGCGGGCTGGGCATCAACTACAACGGCGAGCGGCCTCCAAGCGCAGCTTCGCTGTGGCCGAAATTGCTGGAAAAACTCGATGCACGCGGATTCGGCGCGCACCAACTGCTGCTTGAGCCCGGTCGCTCGCTGGTCGGCAATGCGGGGGTCTGCGTCACCGAGGTGCTGTACCTCAAGCCCGGCGAGACAAAAAACTTCTGCATCGTCGACGCGGCGATGAACGACCTGCCACGACCCGCGCTGTACCATGCCTACCACGCCATTGTGCCGCTGCGCCCGCGCAGCCAGGCCGCCACCGTCTGGGAGGTGGTCGGACCGGTTTGCGAAAGCGGGGACTGGCTCGGACACGAGCGCGCATTGGCGCTGTCCAGCGGCGACCTGCTTGCGGTGCTGTCGGCCGGCGCCTACTGCATGAGCATGGCCAGCAACTACAACTCGCGCGGGCGCGCCGCCGAAGTGCTGGTCAGCGGCAGCAGCGCGCGTCTGATCCGCTCGCGCGAGACCATCGACGACCAACTGCGCTGCGAACTGCGCGCCCTGGGCGATTGAAGCTCACGCCCGCCAGGCGCGCACGATACGCCAACCCAGCAGCAGACCCAAAACAGCGGCATAAGCATAGACCTCGCTGAAATTGTTTTTGCCAGCACGCATCCAGAAGAAATGCAGGATCGCCAGGCAGGCCACCAGGTAGACCAGGCGATGCAGCTGGACCCATCGCCTGGCGCCCATCGCCTTGATCACCCGGTCGAACGACGTCAGAGCCAGCGGCGTGAGCAGCAGCGCTGCAGCGAAACCCACCAGAATGAATGGGCGCTTGACGATATCGCGCGCCATGTCGGCGACGTCAAGGCCCATGTCGAACCAGCCGTAGCACAGCAAATGGGTCAGTACATAGAAATACACAAACAGGCCCAGCATGCGGCGAAACCGGGCCAGCGCGTGCATCCTCGTCAGCACGCGCAACGGCGTGACCGCGAGCACGATGCACAGCAAGCGCAGGCTCCAGTCACCGGTAGCGCGGGACAGCGCCTCGGCCGGATTGGCGCCAAGTTGGTTCGTCACAGCCGCAAACAGCAGCCAGAAAAAGGGCAGCAACGCCAACACAAAGAGGGCGGGTTTGGCTACCGGGCTCAGAAAAAAGCGGCTGTTCATGCGGGCACTGGAGATCCTGAGTGCCCTGGGGCGGTCTGTGTCGACGACAGCTTGCGCCAGCCAGCCCCCCGGTCGCTGCCTAGAAGAATTTTTTCAGGTCCATGCCAGCGTACATCTGGCCGACCTGGGCTTCATAACCGTTAAATAGCAATGTCTTCCTTTTCTTGGCCAGCAACCCGTCTTCGCCGATCCGGCGTTCGCTAGCCTGGCTCCAGCGCGGGTGGTCCACCTCGGGATTCACGTTGGAATAAAAGCCGTACTCACTCGGAGCTGCCTGATTCCATGCCGTCACCGGTTGCTTGTCGGTGAACCGGATCTTCACCAGGCTCTTGCCGCTCTTGAAGCCATATTTCCACGGAACGACCAACCGCACCGGCGCACCGCTTTGGTTCGGCAACACCTCACCGTACATGCCGAAGGACAGCAGCGTCAGCGGGTGCATCGCCTCGTCCATGCGCAAGCCCTCCACATAGGGCCAGTCCAGAACGCGAGAGCCTACAAAGGGCATGGTCTTGGGGTCGGCCAGCGTCACGAACTCGACGAACTTGGCGCCGCTGAGCGGTTCGACCTTGCGGACCAATTCGGCCAGCGAATAGCCGACCCAGGGAATCACCATCGACCAGCCTTCCACGCAACGCAGTCGGTAGATGCGCTCCTCCTGCGCACTGAGTTTGAGCAGGTCCTCCAGCGCGTACTTGGCGGGCTTCTTGACCAAGCCCTCGACCTCGACCGTCCAAGGCGACGTCTTCAGACTGTGCGCGTTCCTTGCCGGGTCGCTCTTATCGGTGCCGAACTCGTAAAAATTGTTGTAGCTGCTGGCGTCCTTGTAGTCGCTGAGCTTTTCCATCGTGCTGGCTCCCGCGACCGCGGAACGCGCGCTGGCCAGCGCCGCCAGCTTACCGGGGCGAGGCGCCTGGGCCATGGCCTGCCCCGAGGCCCAGGGCGCGATGGCCCATCCGGCCGCCCCGGCGGCGGCATTGCGCAGCAGCGCACGCCGTCCCAGGTAATGCGAACGCGCGCTTATTTCGCTGGCCAGAGGGTGGATGAATCCATCATTGCGGGTTTTGATCAGCATGCGTCAGTCCTCGAATTAGGTTGATGCAATCCTACGGCATCTGGCCGCGGCGTCGGCCCCGCCGCATCCGGTCTGGCTGCCTTTTCAGCGCAAACCGGCGATGTAATCGGCGACGGCCTTGATTTCGCGGTCGTTGAGCTTCGCCGCGACCTGGGTCATCGGCAAGCTGTTCTGACGCACGCCGTCGCGAAAGGCGGTGAGCTGGGCAAGCAGATAGTCGGCATGCTGTCCGCCGACGCGCGGATACTGCGCCGGAATTCCGGCACCGTTCGGGCTGTGGCAACCGGCGCAAGCGGCCACGTGACGGTCTGCGATGCCGCCGCGGTAAATGCGCTCGCCCATCGCGATCAGCTGCTTGTCTTTGGCGAAACCAGGCTGGGCCTGCTTGCTGCCGAGCCAGTAAGCAATATTGCGCATGTCGTCGTCCGACAGGGTCGACGCAAAGCCCTTCATCACCGCGTTATCGCGCCGGCCGCTCTTGAATTCCTGCAACTGCTTGAGCAGGTATTGCGGATGCTGCTGGGCCAGTTTCGGATTGGCTGCGATCGCCGAATTGCCATCGGCGCCGTGGCACGCCGAGCACACCGCGGTGAAGCTGGCCTCCCCCTTGGCGAGATCGGGCTTGCTGGCCTTGGCAGGGGCCGCGGCATGCGTCTGCGCGGCAACCGGGGCAGCCGGTTTCATCTCTTGCGCCATGGCGCAAACAACGGTCGCCGTCAGCGAACTGGCCAGCATCAGGTGAGCAATCAGCTTCATGGGAGGAGGGAGGGAAGTGGGAAAAACCGCTTGATTCTACAATGCACCCCGGTGCTTAGCACCCAAATCCCTCTATGACCAACCAGAACAAGCCGCAGACCAAAGCAGCCAAGGCGGACGGCGTGGGTGCCACTGCAGCGGCCATCGCATGCGGCTGGCTTCACACCGCCAAATTCCTGACAACGGCGCCCGAATTGCATTTCTTGCCACCGCTGGAGCTTCCCGAAATCGCCTTTGTCGGCCGCTCCAATGCCGGCAAGTCCACCTGCATCAACACGCTGACGCAGCAAAAGCAGCTGGCATTCGCGTCCAGGAAGCCGGGACGCACCCAGCACATCAACTTGTTCTCGCTGGGCAAGCAGGGGGTGACCGACGCCATCCTGGCCGATTTGCCGGGCTACGGCTACGCAGCGGTACCCAAACAAGACAAGATCCGCTGGCAGCAGGTGATGGCGAACTACCTGGTTACGCGCAAAAATCTCAGCGGCATCGTGCTGCTATGCGATCCGAGGCGCGGCGTGACCGACCTGGACGAAATCCTGCTTGACGTGATTCGGCCTCGGGTGGAAGAGGGGTTGAAATTTCTGATTGTCCTGACCAAGTCCGACAAACTGGGGAAGGTAGAGGCCGACAGGGCCTTGTCGATCGCGCGCCTACAGGCCGGTGGCGGCCAAGCCATGCTGTTTTCTGCTCCCAAACGCAGGGGCATCGACGAGCTGTCCGAACTGCTCTGGAACTGGGCCCACAGCGCGCCGCCGCCGCCGGCGGCAGGCGCGTCGCCATCGGCCCCCTCGCCTGCCGCCTGAGGCACCCGGCCAGTGCCAACCGGGGTGGCCATCAGCCGGTCCGCGGCATCTTGTAGCGCGCGTAGCCCCACAGATACTGCTGGGGGCACTCGCGAATCAAACGCTCCATTTCCTGATTGATTTGGACCAGCGCTGCGTCGAGTTCGGTCGCCAGCGGCCGCGCGAGTTCGCGAAAGTGCAGCCTGAAGCCTCGCCCGAAGGGCAAGCGTTCGCCCCACAGCAGCAGCAGCACGGCGCCGGTCTGCTGCGCGAGCCGCGCCGACAGCGTCATGGTGTAGGCTTCGCGTCCGAAAAATGGCGCCCACAGCCCCATCCCCTCGGGTGGAACCTGGTCTGGCAGCAGCCCCACCGCATGGCCCTGGCGCAGGGCGCGCAGCATCTGGCGCACGCCCGCCAGACTGGTCGGCGCGGTGTGCAGTCCCGGCCGGTTACGCGCCCTTGCCATCAGCCGCGCCAGCCAAGGCTGCCGCGCCGGGCGGTACAGGACGGTCAATGGGCCGTATCGCGGCCCGTAGCGCTGCGCCAAGGCCTGGGCGGTGACCTCGAAACAGCCCAGATGCGGCGTCAGAAAGACCACGCCGCGTCCGTCTGCGTAAGCCCGGTCAACGCAAGCGGCGTTGTCCCACAGACAAGGCGCCGGTTCGCCCAGCCACAGTCGGGGCAACTCGGCGACCATCCGCCCGGCGCTGCCAACCGCAGCGCACAGGCGGCCAAAACGGTAACCGGCCAAGGCGCCATTGGCGAGAAAGCGCTGCCGGTAGGGCCTTGAGAACAGGAACGCCAGCCAACCCATCGCCCAGCCGGTGCCGTGCAGCAACCATAGCGGCAGCCTAGAGAGCTGGTTGAACAGGAAAGTCATCCGTCTTGGGGTCTTAGCTTGGGTTAAGATGAGGGCGTCGCCGAGTTACCGAACTACTTGCAGGGCGACACCCATAGCCGCGTTGTACCGCGATTGTGCGCTTGCAAACTGCTAAAGCGTTCGCCAGAGCAATAGTGCCCAGGCAACGCGCGATGAAGTGTTGATGGAGCATGGAACTATATGGCGAACGATTTTCTATTCACTTCCGAGTCTGTATCTGAAGGCCACCCCGACAAGGTGGCAGACCAGATTTCGGACGCTATTTTGGACGCGATCTTCAAGCAGGACCCGAAGTCCCGGGTGGCAGCGGAAACGCTGTGCAACACCGGCTTGGTGGTGCTGGCCGGAGAGATCACCACCAACGCGCATGTCGACTACATCCAGGTAGCCCGCGACACCATCAAGCGCATTGGCTACGACAACACCGATTACG
>Ga0114978_10001530_pt1 | contig 19420 bp, 11 predicted proteins | sample S_140212_EF_Meta_FD_87027 | JGI IMG/M metagenome (GOLD analysis project Ga0114978, IMG submission 87027) | Freshwater microbial communities from Lake Simoncouche, Canada to study carbon cycling - S_140212_EF_MetaG | ecosystem: Environmental > Aquatic > Freshwater > Lake | place: Lake...
GCGCGAAGCGGCGTAGTAATTGCCGGCGGTCCATGAGTAATCAACTTCGCACTGGTGATCGATCTTGACAGCACTGATCAATTCATTGTTCACCGCCACCCAGTTCTTGACGCCGCTCAAATCCTCAAACAACACGGCAGTCTGGGTGGCGCCACGCGCCACGCACTTCCGCGCCGTGAGAACGTCGGTGCCTGCGCGCGCCCAAGGAATCTGATCTGCCACCTTCTTTGCCGCCGGTGCAGGCGCAGGCGCCTCTTCCACCACCGTCGCCTCTACGACGATCTCCGGCTCGGCAACCACCTTTCGGCGTGGCTTGGGTTCCGGGCGTGTTGGGCGAACGTCGATCACGGGGGCGGCAATTGGCGCGTCCTCGGTGATTTCGGTTTCACCGTGCGACTCAACGTAAACAGGCGCGGCGCCGAGCGCGTCGGGGCAGTGCTGCTTGTAGCCGGCGCTGATGCAGCGGGCAAACAGCATTGCCTTTGGGTACTTGCGCCAGTTGTCGCCGCTCAGTTGAGCGCGCTTGGCGTCTTCAAGGCTAAACGCAGCGTCGCCGATTTCATCCCATTCGTTCTTGTGATTGCGACCAAAGAACGTGATGCTGCATTCGGTATCGCTACATGTTGCGCGGTAGTCGTACTTGCCTGCGCGCTTGATCGCCGCAGCCATCAGGTTGGCAGCCAACACGGCTTTGCCCTTGATGATGTGCAAACCAGACATGGCGTCAAAGTCTGTCAGCCCAAGCCCGCGACCGATGATGATCTTGGCGCATGCAGCCATTTCAGACTGAATGTCAGGGAACATGCCTGATTCCTTGAAGACCTTTGCTACGGTCATCGGGTCGAGTTGCGAGTGGTTGTTCGTGCGTGTCAGTTCCATTGTGTCCTACTCCAATTAATGCGGGCTGCCACTACGTTAGTAGCAGTCCGAGAAGGGTAACCTACTTTGACAAAGGGGTCAAGCCCGCAGTTGACGGAATTCCGGCAGCGGCGCTTCCGTCACTTGGATCACGGCGCCGGCGCCCATGCCGTCTGGCGCCCACATCCGTTCGATTGAAAGGGCTGCAACTTGCCGGTCGTTGTGGTAAGCGACGCCGGCGAGCGCGTCGAGGATGGCGCGAGCCGCCTTGTCTACGTCGATGTAGCCGGGTCGGATAGGGCTAGATAGTTTCAGTTGCCCCTTGGTGCTGAAATGGCTCGCGGGGCGCACAAAGAACACGACCGCACGAATGGACACGTCGCCGTCGCGGACAGCGCACCGCGCTTCCTGCGCCGCTTCAGCCACGGCTGCGCGCCACGGGCGCACCTTGGTCGACTGCTCAATCAGAACTGATTTGCCAGAGCGCAAACGTACGAGCCGCTTAGAACCCTGAGCAGCCGGGTCGCCGTGAACCATAAATGTTGTGGTCATCCTTCACCTTCATAAAGGGTCTTAACTATGGCAGCCTTCAATTGCTCTGGGGTGAAACGCCTGCCCCGGTCGCCCAGTTCGCTGATCAGCATGGTGTTCCGCTGCGCTAGCCGGGTGCATTCGGCTTCAAGTTCATCAATTCTGTTGGCACCTTCACGCATAATGTCCGCTTCGTGCGCCGGCACCAAGCCCGACGCGATGTACCTGAGCCGTGTTGCTATGGTCATTCTGGTCATGTTCAATCCAAGGGGAATAGGGTAGTCACAATGTTGAGCCGCCACACGCGGGCTGCTCTGCCTGAACGGGTCGGGCGCTTGCCGTCGGCAACGATCAGCCCGCTGTTCATCAGGCTGTTGACGGATGCGCTGCACGTCTGGTGCGTCATGTCCAAACGCATTTCCAATTCGTCGCATGTACCGGGCGCGTCGCTGATCGAGCGCAACACACGCGCCGTCAACGTCCCAATGCGCGGTTGAATGTTTGTCCACGCACAGTCTTGCGTGTCCCATCGAGTCTTTTGTTTGCGCGTACGGCGCGGTTCATTTCCGTCTGCTGAGTAATTCATTGCTTTGCCTTTCTGCGGCGCCGGCGGTGGCGCGCTGCTACTGCGACTGGGTCTAATACTCCGGGGCTGCTCAGGTGGTAACCCGATATGCGAGCCTCGTCAACGACCGACGTGACCTTCACGCCGTACGTTCGCTTCGCATGCCCGATGACATACGAGACATTGCGTTGTGTGCAGTCCCAACGCTTCGACAAGCCAGTGCGATTCATCGGCATGTTGCTGCCGGCAACAACGATCAGGTCGCACACGCGATCAAACAACGTGTCTGCTGTTCCTCTTCCGCTCATGGGTTCTCCTTCTTTAGGCGGGCTTCTCTTGCGAGCAAGCGCGTTGCTTCGTGTCGTGTGTACTGGCTACGTCGTGCAACTGCACGTCGCGCCGAAACGCAAGTTGCACACCGGCAACCGTGCAGATACGCAGTCAATGAAGTCCATTGCAAGTGCGGACAATCAGGGCGAAGCAGTTTGTTTGCTGCGATCTTGTCAGCAAGTTTCTGCGCCCGTTCTGCAATCAATGCTGTTGCAACTGCAATGCGTCGTTTCCGCGCACATGCATTGCATGTGCAATTATCTTCGTGAATATCTGGGTATTTTTTCCGTGTCATTCTTCAGCCGATGCCTCAATTGATTTAATGATTTCAAACGCAAACGCTGTGGCAACACTTTGAATTGTGTCGCCACTGATGACCGGCGTCCACGACGTCAGCCTCACCCCTGCACTGTCGTTGTTCTCGCGTACGCAAACCGCGCAGCCCCATCGTTCGTGAACTTGCCCGATATCCCGGTTGTCAATCCGGTGGTATTGCGGCTGCTCAATGTACATCTGCATTCCGCCCTCTTCTTGAAACTGATCGACAAGCGTTTGGGGCGGGGACTCACACCGCGCGTCCCACTGTGGCGGCGTAATGGTGTCAATCTGTGGGATGGTGAATCTTCCGAGCATGACGGGACGATACCCATGACGCGCGTAGGTTGCAATATTATTTGCAAATAATTCTGTAAAGGTTCTTGCGCCTGCCGGTTTAGTCGTTATTATTCCGGTGTCGCTTTGGCGACCGGGGGTACTTGTACCCTCGTTACCTAACCCCCGGAAGCGCGCCGTGTTGATTGAAAGATCCACGGCGCGTTTGTTTTTGTGGTACGGTGTTAACAACTAACCGCCGTTTGACCGACAACGGCTGTATACCGCGTCAACAAGAGCGCGCGCGGCGCACAACCCTAGGCGTCGAAAGGCAAGGGTGCAATCGACAGTTGATTCTGTAGAACCCGCGACAAGACCTCGCGGGTTTGATTGTTTTTGACACAGCAAAAATAAAACCGCCGAAGACACGGACTTCTTCGGCGGTGGCTCTATGCACTGTGCTTGCCCCCGTGTACAGTGCGGGCTGCGAAACCTTCGAGCGTTCACATTCTAACGCTCATTCACCGGGAGTGAAGCAGTGCGCTGCAAGAATGTTGCAATTCCCCTCCGGCACGGTTGGGAGGGATCGGTGTAGACGCGGGGCTTGACCCTACCCCGCGCCAGTCGCAAGACTGCGCTCCTCCACGATGGCAGCGGCTGTAGACGAACAGCGAAATGGAACCAAGAAACGATACTGCTTGGAATCGTGGCATTAACTCGACGCGCGGCTCCGTGAGGGCTGAGTTAATTGATGACCCCGCGAGGGGTCATTCTCTCTGCGCTCACCGTGCGGACTGGATCAGAACTTCGATCCGTACTTTCCGCGACTAAACCAACCAACACCGAAACCTACACAAGCAAGCAAAAGTGAGAACCAGAGCGACCCCAAAAACGAACTTGCGTCAGATAGCAACATTGCGTTCTGCCTTCCTGCGGGCTGATGCCCGCTTGTAAGCCACGTCGAATTCGGGATCTTGACGCAGTGCCGAGATTAACTCCCGATTGGTTTCCGGCTTATCAGTGTCAATTGTATCGACTGCAAGGGCTGCAATAGATTCTTTCCGCCTAGGAATCCACCCGACCGCCACCCTAATTGCTGTGCCGATTCCAGTTTGAGCCAAAAGAAAAACAATTCCGACAACAATTACTGCGACTGACAAGTAACCAAGTAACGATGCCCACCACGGTGTTGAATCCTCAACGCCCGTCAACAACTGCAACGTGTCACTTGCACCATGAACAGTTCTCTCCGCTCGATCACGTCCGGCTTTAGCCTCCCCGGCTAGGTCAGGATGAATTTTTTCAACTCTGTCCCACGCAGCAATATCCTCTTGCGCGCGAGCCGACATGTCAGTAGCGTTCCGCGCTATAGCGGCGGACGGGCTGCACCCAACATGGCACAACACCACCAACACCAACAGCGCCCACTTCATGGGCGCGATTCCATGCGCTCCAATCGCTTCTCGACTTGGCTGACCCGCTCGCCAATCACACGGATCTGGGCGTTGGCATCCGCGTTCCGATCTTTGATCAGGTTGATGTCGCCGGCAATCGTTTCAAGAAGACGCTGTTGATGTTCGTCAGACTCAAGGCGCCGACCAACGTAGACGATGGCGCCGAGAATCAGACCGCCAGTCATAATCAATTGCGCTTTCTCTAAGGCGTAACGGGTAGTCGTGATTGGCTGACTCATGTGTTTGGTTTCTTTGGAGAAGTTTACATATCGACGATGTCAAAGACTGACAACGCCACCATCGCCAATAATCCTATAACAATTCCACAAACAAATGCTACTAAATACGATGCTTGAAAGCACATGTTCATTGTCGCCAATACGTTAGTGGGTCATTCCGGGTTCAATGCCCAGACGCAAAGTAACCGTGGCAACGTATTGAGAGGTCTTCACGCCGATGCGGTAAATGGCGCCTTCCGGTTCAAACCCGTATTCCTCGGCAGGGGCGGTGTACAACTTAACGTCAAGCCATGTAGTCCCGTTGTCAAACGAGCGCTGCAACGTAACGATGGTGCCGCCAAAGGTTGTTTGACCCGGACGCCACGCTGACACGTTGAACCAACCAATGACAAAGTGAGAACTACTCCATTGATTGGCGCCTGTGATGACTACTTGATTGAGTGTTGCCATTGCTTTAAGCAGTGATACTAAAAGTACCGTTGTGTTCTTCGTACGTTGTAAAGTTAACTACTTTAAATGTACCTGTTTGGTTTGTTGGAATAAACATGTTAATAAATAATTGAGCGCCAAACGATTGTCCCGGCTCGCACTTTAACAAGATTCCACCTAACCCGTAATCAGGTCGAAAGAAAGTAGGCGATCCACCAAGCCGAATATCTTCATCAACAATTCTGTTTGAGACAGGTTGTTTGATGTATGCATAGCCGTCAATGTTTGCGTTGTCCCAATACAACCCAATCATTACGGTTGTATCCATTGCATTAAAAGCAGAACCTGTGTTCTGTGCTACTTGATCGTTGATTGTGCAAACACTACCTGTGCCTGTAACAGTGCGACCGTACACAAAGCCAAGGTTCATCTTCCACAGCACAGGTCGCATGATTGGACGCATCACTAGATACGTCTGAATCTTGGACAACACCCCAGTGTTGTGCGCCGACCTGCCGTTACAGCCTCTCACGCAAGCCAACTTTCGCCGGCTTCAATGCCGTCAGCAAACGCTGTCTTGTCTGCGCCGGTAGCCGACGTAATGATTTGCGGGTTGACCATGCAGCCACGAAGATGGTCGACATTACGGCGAACCGTAGCGTTGTTCTCCTCGTTGTGAACATTTGCGGAAAGAAGCGTCGTAATCAACAAGCACGAATCGTGCGATGCTGAAATGTATTGGGCAAGTTGTTCTGGTGTCAGTGTTTGTTCGTCGCTCATGTTGTTCCTTAGATCGTATAAGAGGGATACCACTTAGTTGTCGTTGCGTCGTACGTCATAATCAACGCTCGATTTGTAATTGCAGTTGTTGCAAGTGCAATGTTTCCTGCGGTTGTAGTTGTAAACGCACCGGTAGGAATAAGTGTGATTTGACCACCAGTAGTTGCAATTCCTGTTGGAGGCGTAATCGTCACAATTGCTACTGCTCCTGATATAAACACAATGCTTGTTGTCGGCGCAATAGTTGCCGCGCTTGCAATTGTCGGAGCGGCTTGACCCGTTGCTTGCACACCAAATATCTTTGTGGCAAGAATGCTTGAGTTTCCCAAGACAGTAGTGTTGTTTGCAAGACTAGTTCCACCCTGCCCAATCACAATACAATTAGTGGCTGCCGCTGCATGTGCAGTAGTGTTCTGACCAATGAATACATTGCTTGATCCAACAGTTAAAGACTGCGCGCCAAGTTGCCCAATAACAACATTATAATTTCCTGTTGTATTTACATCCGAAGCCCGCTGCCCAATCGCGGTATTATTTGAACCTGATGTGTTAACTTGCAACGCGCCTTCGCCAAGCGCAACATTTGCTCCTCCGGTGCAACCAGTTGAAAATGATAAAGCAAAATATCCAATAGCAGTGTTTGATGCGCCTTGATTAAAATATCCGGAATTTTGTCCTACAGCAGTTAAATAATTACCCGTGTTTGTGTAACCGCTATTACTGCCTATTACAACGGCATAAATTCCTGTGTTTGAAAATCCGCTTTGATATCCAAACGCACTAAGTGTGGTGGCGGAATTTGTTTTTCCTGCCGAACCACCAACGGCTGTAGAATTTAATCCTGTATTTGTATTTAACGCATCAACTCCAACGGCAGAACATCCACCTTTAGTGTTTGTATACAACGCATTGTATCCAACAGCCGTAACACTTGAACCACCATTGTTGTATCCGGCTTGGAAACCAATTCCAGTACTTGAATTGCCAGTGGTTGCTTGCAATGCGCCATACCCGATAGCGGTGCCAGACGAAGTAGCGCCCGCAGACGCTAACGCGCTAGTGCCGAACGCAGTGTTATAAAGCCCGGTCGAAGACAACATGGCATTTGCACCAACAATTGTCGCGCCCGTTAACGTCTTGGTTCCAATAAACAACCCGTTGATATAAGAATCTTTATTGATACCAACGCCGCCGGCAACCGTAAGCGCTCCGGAAAGACTGTTTGTGGATGCAGTAGTAGCAGTAAGTGCAAGCGATGTACCAATAACGCCGCTTGCAACAGTAGTAACAGATGGATTGCCACTACCGTCAAACACAAAGTATTTGTTTGCGCGATCAACAGCGCTTGGAATTTCCAGATTAGTTGTGACACCATCAGAAATTGGATAGGTAATGGCTCGTTGCGTTTCATTGTGCAACTGCTGAATTTGAATACACGCTCGATCAAACGAGTTGTTAATTACGTCTGGGTAGAAGCCGCCCTGATTGCTCAAGTCAGTCGGTTGGAAATTGTCAATTGCTGACGTAATCGTTATATAGAACGACGACGTCACAGCCACAGTGGTAGTAATTGAACCACCGGGGTTGTAGTTCTGATCGTTGTTAAGTGCGACTGAGTAATCAGTATTCAAGGCAAGTACGGTTTCAACACCAGTTGAAATAGTTTGCTTGATGACTTGGATGTCACTTGCTTGGAAGACTTTGAACGTAAAGGAAAAGGTGCTTGTCCCACTTCCTGTGTAACGAATGATTCGATTGTTGCTGCTAATAGTCATGGTGTTTCCTTAGTGCTAGGTTACTTTGAGCGAGTTCCAAATATGATGGCTCGCGGGTCTGCGCTGTTCTTGTCAATCATCATTTGCACACCGTCAATTGTGCGGTTGATTTGAACGGACGGAATACCGATTAGATCGCCGGCGGTGTTTAGCATTGCGCGCCGCAAAGCGGCGTCCCATTCAGCCTGTCGGGCTTGGGTTGTCAAGTTTCCGATGTCGCTAAAGATTGCGGTGCCGGATGGTCCTGAGTAATCACGAACTTCCTTTGGGTCAAACTTGGCAAAGTTGCCCAGTTCGCGAACGCCAACCACTGTGCCAAGCATGGTTTGCAAAGACTCTTCGGCAACAAACTCAACCAAGCCGGCATCCTCGTCGTCGTCATCACGCTTGGGCTTGGTCAACTGATTGAGGAAGTACTTCATTACTGCCGGCACAACTACCAACAGCGTCAAGTCTGCCGCCAGTCTGGACTTGCTCTTGGTCATTGCTGACGTGGCAATCGAATTGAACAGGGTGTTCTGATACGAATAGAACACGGTGAACAGTTTGCTCCACGCGCCGCCACGCTCGACGCTTGCAAGGTCTTTCAATTGACCACTACCCTGCGAATCAATGACAGCCTGATCAGCAAGTGAAATTGCCGTGTCTTCGTCAACGCCCGATGTCAACGCCTTTTCATAGGCGCCTGCCCACGTTGGGTAGTTCACCAACGACTGCATAGTCGAACAGAATATGTATGCATTCGCATGCACCCTGCTCCATGCGCCGTCCTTGTCCTGCACCGTGTTCTTGATTTCATTCAAGTCACGGTATTGGGTGCGGGACAAATTCCGCATAAACAACGACTTCTCATTGATGTCGGCAATGGTCTTCTTAGGGTTGGCGATATACGTCTGCACACCAACGGCTGTCCACTTGCCGCCGATGCGGGACCATGTATTTGCAAATCCAGAAATCTGCATGACGCCGCTTGCGACGTTGAAACCTAGACGGGCAGAACTAATTGACCGCCGCATAAACGTGGCAAACCGCGCAGCGCCCTTGTCTGCTTGACCCTGACCCTTGGCAATGTCGGCAATCCATTCCTTGATCTGCTTAGTCATTTCACTGCCACGCGCTTGATTGACAGTCTCCGCAAACTTAGGGTCATTGACCATGCGGTTTGCACTAATCAACCACTCATGCCACGCCAGATCGTGAATGACTTCAGACAAGCCGCCGTACACGCCGGTCATGGTGAGCAGCAATGGTCTGCCAACTACTCGCTCTGCACGATCCTTGACGTAACTTCGGCGAGTCGTAGCAGCGGCTACGGTGCCACGCATCTGCGCCTTTGCCTCGTCCGCTGCCTCTTGCTTTGCCACCACGCTTGACGCTTCGGGGTCGTACTTGACTGGGTAGTAACCGCCGGCAAGGTTCAATGTCTTGCCGTCAGCGGTGACCACAGTGAACGGATTGATCTCAATCCAGTTTGGCGCCTTGCCGTACAGCCGGCGTTCCTTCGCTTCGACAAGCGGTTTAAAAGTCTCGAAGTGATTCCAGATAGCCTGAACAGCGTTCCATTCTGTTTCCGTCAGTTTGGCTAGCACTGGGGCAATCTGATCCATCGTCCAACCTTCGCCGTCAAGCAGGCGCTGAATGTTGCCCGCGTTACCCATGTTGAGCGCAATGACAAAGCGTTCGCCTCGCGTGAACGATCTGCCCATCTTTCCTTCAACGAGGGATGGGACGCCGTCAAAGTGAATGCGATCACCTTCCATGTTCCCCAATGCCTTGACAGGCTTGAGGATCTTCATAATGACTTCGGTCGACTTGCCGACCATCTCGGTTTCAAAGTCGCCTGCCTTGTTTGCAGTGCGGACGAAGTAACTCCAGACCTTGCCATTGTCTTTGCCGCCGTCCAAGATTCGACAGATAGCAGCAATCTTCAAGTGGGCTGCAAGGACAGTACGCATTCCCGCAAGCCGGCGCCCGTTTGCAACGGTTGATGTACGCGCCTTTGGAATGTCCTTGTAGTTTTTCCGCTCTTCCTTGATGCTTTCAACAACGTCGTCGCGAGTCTCAACAAACAAAGCCCGCTCGCCGGCTAGGCGAACTTCGGTCTGGTGCCTACCCATGTACTCAAGTTGTTGAATTGCATCGACAAGACTTCGGAACTCATCGACAGTCATTTCTTGATACGGCTTGCGAAGTGTTTCCTTTAGAAGTTTTGGATCAATGTCCGGGACAACACCAAGTTCTTCCTGAGCAGCAATCCACTCAGCCAATGACGCCCGCTTTGCCGCCGCTTCAACCGACATCTTTGCCAACGAGAACCGCTCAAGCATTGCGGTCACCTGATCAGTAACGTCGGCGCCCATGCGCTGCATGTTCTTGGCACTCAATACCTTTCGCAGATATTTGATCCCGGCATCAACTTCGTCGCGTACATCCAAAGCCTCTTCAGCCAATTGGTTGTTGAGCAACTGCTTCTGCTTCTGTTCGATGGCAACCATCAGCGGCGACTGTCCCTTGTACTTCGTGTTGTGTTCGTCCAACCGAGCCTGAGCCTTCTTGCGCTCTTCCTGCCCAACCTTTGTGGCTGCCGTGTCCGCGTCCATCTCGTCCATGCCAGACGCAATGTTTGCCTTGAGCGCCCGGTCGTACGCCGCCTTCTCGATCTCGTCTGGGGTCTTCTTGCCAAACGCAATTGCCTTGGTGGCTTCCTCGGCAGCGCGACCGGCGCGCGCCTCGGCGTCCGCGTAGTCGCCGGGACGAAGGTCCCGAATAACCTTGGCGCCAATGGTCTGCCTTGCAACCTCGCGGGCTGCGTCGATCATTACCCGCACAGGCTGCGTAGCCTTGGCTAGGAAGCGCAGTTCGACGGCGACGAACCTAGACCGGGCTTCGTTGTGCAAAGCCTTCTCAATGGCAGCCTGCTGCGCTGCCGGCGTGTTCATGTCGCCATACTCTGCCAACATGCGGGCGTCGGTCCGGGCGTCGACTTCCTCCTTGAACGGCTTGGCTGCCATGACAGCCCGCAACATCTGATCACCTGAGTCAAATCCAAAGACATCGGCAAGCATGTCCGGGTGGACCCCGTCCTTGCCAATCATTCGGTACTTGCCACGGGTGAACACCGAGAAGTCGGGGCGCAGCGCCGCCGGCTCCAGTTCGTACATCTTCTTGACAGCATCGATGTCGATGCGGTGTTTGCCATCCATCGTGACTTCGCTACCGTCCTCGTCGATAAAACTTCCTGTCTTGAGGTAGTTCATGGCGCGGTAAGTGCGCTCAAGACGAATCTTCTCACGCTCTTCGTCGCGGACTTCCTTACGCAGCGCGTCGTGTTCCTTCTGCATATTGGCAAGGACGCGAAGCCGAGCATTCGACAGCCACTGCATCTGGCGCATGCTCTGCTTGTTCAGGTCGGTCACCGCAGCCATGCGGGATTCCTCTGCCATGTGCTGATAGGCAGCCCACTCGGCGTCGTTCATGCCCGACTGCTCTTGAGATTGGAACATTGGCTTCATGCCGCGAACGGCTTCGGCGTGTTCAATCTGCGCGTCGGTTGCCAACAAGCGATCCATGACCTGACGGATCTCGCCGGTCAGCATCGGTAGATCCTTACCAAACTCGGCGTAGTACTCGGCGTTGAGGTTGTCTCGGATGTTGGTGTACAACTTCTTCAGCCACTCCGCGTACTTGGCAAACACGCCTTCAAGCGCAACGCTTGGCGCCTTACCTTCAGCAAAGTAGATTTCCACATTGGCTGACCACGCTTCGTGATACTCGCGCTTCTGTTCGTGCGTCAATGCGTTCCACGCTGCAGCATCCTTTACGCCGAACCAGTCAAGCACCGATTGAAAATCAGCCTTCTGCTGATCGGTTGCGCTTGGATGTGTTGCCGCAAACTCCATGCTCTCAAGCCAGAAGTGTCCTGTCTCATGCAGGAACGTACTCAGGTTGGCATTGCGCGTCAGCGTCGTCGTCAGGGTCTTCGGGTTAAATCGACCACGGTCGCCGCCTGCTGCCGCCTGACTGTAAGTGGACGACCTGAACGTCGTCGCCTGCTCGTTGCCACTGGCTTCGATTGCGCCGTTCGCTGCTTTGTGCATGCCGTTCTCAGCAAGCGCAACCATGTCGTCGACCGTCAATGACAGGGCTGCACCCTTGTCAGCCATTCGCGCGCGCACATGAGCAACAACCTTGCGGACGATTTCTCCTACCGTCTTGCCGAACATGTCAACGATCTTGGCAAAGAACGTGTTGTCAATGACGCTGAAGCCTTCTTGCCGTCCGGCAATCAATGCTTCTTCGACCATGTAACCGATGGCTTCGGATCTGTCGCCGACTACGCCGGCGCTTTCCATGCGGTTGTACACGCGCTCAAGGAACGCAGTCAGTTCTTCGGAATGCTCCATGCTTCGGCGATCCATGACAAGCGCAATCGCCGATTCTTCCATTTCCTCTGTTGCCACGCCGTGCATCACTTCGTGCGCCAACACTCCCGGCGCCGTGCGTGTAGTTACTTCAGAAGCAACAAGGAAATGCAGCCCAGTAATTGGATCGAACAAACCTTGAGTAGCACCAGAAACGCTTGATTGCACCTTGGGTGCCTTCTTGACTTCCTTTGTTGCGTTTCGATAACCGTCCTTAAATTCCTTCAAGAATTTTTCAGAAGCAATCGTTGCTTCTTCCCGTTGCAATTTTACACGTTCTGTTTGTTCTTCAACTTCTTTCAAGATCGCAGCAGTTTGTGCCTTGGTGTATTTCGTATTGTCTGCCATTGAATAAAGCGAGTCCAACGACGGACGCGATAAAGCAGAATCTCCGTCTGCTGCTCTCATTCGTTCTTCAAACCCAATTGTTTGAAAGAACTTGGTTTGCCTATCTACCGGAAGCACATCACTGGCTATGACTTCAACATAACCCATAACAGCGTCAAGCATTGGCACGGCATTAGGACCAGTCACATTCCCGTCCACTGCAACCAACGCGGTCAACTTTACTGGAACAGCAGTTTCTACATCTGCTGCAACATATCGAAGATCCGCGTATTCTCGAAGTTGTATTTCGTCTTCATCTTGATACCGATTTTCCCAAAGTCGAAACTCTCCCATTACAAGTTGCAATTTCGGAGCAAACGCATTTCGCATTGCGGTGTATCCATCTTGTGCAAATACCAAAGAAGGCACCACGGTGTTTTCAAGTTGAACCCTTCCGGTTGAAAGTCGTAACAACGGTGCTTCGCAGTTAATTAAACGTATACCGGCAGATTGAACCAAACTTGGCAATACACAGTTTTCCGCTCTGTTGTGATAGCCGTTAATAACCTTTAACGACGGAAGCGTTACGTCGTCAGCCCTGAATTCCCCATCTACAAGAAAGAGTTTGTCCATCTTGGAACCACTCTCGATTCTGCACTCCTTCTTTGCCCATCTCACATTTGGCAAAGAAGCACCGCCCTGCAATCTTATGTCATCACCAACATGTTCTAGTTTCGGAAGAATCACTGTGCCATAAATTGTTACTCCTGCCTGCACCTGCGATAACTCAGGAAACATCATTGTCATGTCACTTGCCATTTGGGCGTCAACACTTAAATACCCAGTAAGCATCGTTAACTTGGGCGCGGTCAATCCTTCTTTGCAGAAAATGGTTTCGCAATTAGTCAAATTGGGAAGAGAAACTATTTGCTCGTCTTGAGTAGCGGAAATGCTTCCAACGCTTGTCAATGACTCATACGTTCCAGAACCCATTGGCATAAATTGCTCACCAACAGTTTGTAATTTAGGAACGGCGTCTTTGACGTTGTCGGTTAAATGCTCAAAGTTACGCCCAACTGAAACTAGGTTCTTTGCAGTTGCATCACCGTCTATCTCCATGTCTTGTCCAACACGCACTAAACCGTCGACTGTTGCTTCTGCTGCCAACCGGCATGTTTCAGTGACAAGAACAATGTTTGGCACATGAGATTTTACAACACTAAGGTTTTCGCACTCAGTTATTAACGATGCAGTTGCGCCATTTCTAAACACAAGGCTTGGGCAACTACTTAACACAGGACAGTCCACAGCCTTTATATGAGCATGAACAGTAACTGTTTCAAGAACTGGATATGCCGCCCCAACTCCTAAGGTTGCAGTTCCATTAACTTGACGAAGCATTGGAAAATTTCCACGCCACAATGGTCCTTCTAGAAATTCGGCTACAATCTTTGGACTTAAAGTGTCTACGTCGCCGGCGTTAAAAACGCCGTTTACTAATTCAAGGCTCGGCAAAGACGCACTCAACCCGCAATGAACTTCGCCGTTTACTTCTCTTAGACGTGGCGCCTGCGCCCGGTTATCTTTGAGATTTATTCTAGAAGCGTTTAGCGTAAGTGGATCGTCAACAACGGCTACTAAATTTGGTGCTATGCCTTCAATTGAAAACCGTCCAGACACTTTCAAACTTCCGTCTGGAAGACGCCAAGCCCTAAAGTTGTGTGACGGATAAATCCCTTCTGCTACGTTTACTTGGTAATTCCCAAGGGGTCCCTGTTGAAACTCGGTGCTTGTAATTTCGATTGAGCCGTCTGCTTGAATTTGTTTTTCTTGTTGCGCTACTGCGCTTGCTTTGTCAAGGTCTGCCTGTGACTTGGCGCTTAAGGGCGCTGTAATCAAACCAGACGCTAGTAGTTCATGGACATGATGAACATGCTCTACCGGAATTTCGCGATTGTTTTTAGGTCCTTGAATTTCATAGACCTGAGAATTGTTTCGGCTTAAACGAACAGCAAGAAGCGGTTTGCCATTTTTAATGTATGCAAAGAAATCTCCATCCGGAAGATAAATTTCGGCGTTGGCGTTTCTCGTACACCATTCTCTGTAACTAATTGATTTTACGTCCGCTACATTTCGTTTGAAATTCGGATCTGTTTCGGCGGTCATGGGGACTTTGCGCCACCCATTGTCTGCGTCGCCAAGCACAACCAATCGCTTTGTAACTTCTATTAACGCTTTCTCGTAGACGGTGTTAAAGTTTGGCGCCTTACCTTGTGATACTTCGGCGTACACCAAACTCAACGCTTGAGAATTAAATGCTTGCCCGGTGTTTGGGTAATCCGGTTTGAATCCCGACATGACGTACGACATAACGTAATCGCGCCAAAACGAATCCCCTGCCATATCGAAGTTTTCTACTTCCATATAATGGCGAAAGAATTCAATATTTTCTTCGCGCATTCCTTTAACGCGATCAAACAATTGTTGTGCGCCGTTGTCGCGATCTCCTGCGCGCCACCGTTCAATGATGTCACGAATTGCCAAAGGCACTCCGGCAATCTCTTCATCCTGAATGCCGTTCATATAGGCATCAGCATCAAACTTTGGAGGCTCGGCAACAATCTTTTCGTAATGTAATTGTGCTAATACGTTTGCGTCTAGTTGTGATTTGACCTTGCTAAAGTCAACAAGTTTCTTTGCTTCAGTAAAGAGAACCCATGCGCGAAATGTTCCTTGCGCTTTTAACTTGTCAGCCTTGACGCTCTCTAGCGTTTCATTGTCCAGTTCGCGACCGGTCTTCTCTTTGAACTTCTCGATCAGGTCATTGACGTTGCTGACAATGACAAGCCCGCCGCGCTTGCCGGCGTTGCCAAGTTCAATCAATTTGCCAATGACCGACTCGCCAAACTTGGCGTCAAGCGCTTTACGCGCTTGTTCCATTGGCTTCAACCCATCAAGGGGAATTTGATCAATCGACGTAGCCGTTAAGGCTGCGGGGCTTCTGGAACGCTTGGGGGCTGCGGCTCCGGTTGCTCGCTCGGCTTGTTTGTCGGCGACGTACTTGTCGATGATGGTTTCGGTTTGTTGCCGAAGTACATCAACACGCCCCCCTTCGTTATCTTGTCCCAGTCCTGTTGATTCATCTCTCTTAGCATAATCAGTCCATGCCTTTCCGTGTGCTACATCGACTACTCGCGGATCATTGCCAATTGCTGCGTTAATCTTACGCGCCAACTCCAATACATTAACACCTTTTGGGAACCCCATCACCATATTTGTTTCAGTGGTCGAATGCCCAATAATACCCATTGGTTCCAAATGCTTCAGCCACAAATCGTCAATTTGTTCTGGAGTTGTTCCCGGCGCAAGTTCAATTGTGATTGCCCCGCCCTCTTCCGCCATTGTGCTTGGGTCGGATTTGGCTCCAAACGGGTATTGCGAAATCGTATAAACGGAATCTTGCGACAACGCAACAATGATTTCTTGGGCAATTTGTTTGACGCGCGCACTGGGCGGAAGCAGCAAAGCAAACGACGCGCTTGTTGTTTTTTCCCATCCGCCAACCTGTGGAACAATTTCCGCTTCGACGCCGTAATGTTTCAAGATTTGCGGAATGATTGCATTCGCAACCTTCATGCTGACTTCGGTTCGTTCCGCCGGCGTCAATAACGCCCATCGTTCCATTGCCTTCTTGTTTGCCGGATTTGGGGCAACCTCAAAGTTCATCGAGGTTGTTTGTGGCTTGACAGGAACCTTGTGCTTTAATTTGTCAGCCGCGACTTGCGCGACGCCGGTGTAACCGGCTGACGGTTTCATAGTCGTTGGCAGCGCAACCCACGACGGCTGCGTAATCCCGCCCGACAGCGCCATGACTTGTGCGCGCGCGTCATCAAGGCTGATCTTCTTGTCAACGTACTGCTTCCAGACAGCAGCCACCGGATCCTTCAATGCGTCTTTCTTTGCCGCCTCGAACATTCCGCGAATTGCTTCCCATGTGATGGACTGCATTTCACGCGGTTGGATTCCACGCTCGACAGCCGCACGGCGGTACGCCTCAAAGATCACGGCATAGGCGCCACCCAAACCGACCATTGCGTTTGTCGGGCTGCTACCCAGTCCGTGCATGACCAAAGCGTCTTCGCCCGCCAGTGGCATTAGGTACGCAGCGGCGATGGCATGGGTGTCGATGGTGGCAAAGCGTTGATCCTGTGGATCAAACAGGTTGTTGTAGAAGTTACGAACTTTATGCTCGTTACCAATTTGTCGGTGAATGTTCTCAAGACTTCCGTCCATAAACACAGACAACGCCTTTGCAACCATTCCGTATGATCCGTACCGCACCGTTGCGTTTGCTCCGCTACCAGTTGTTTTTGGTGCGCCGGTCCCACCTTCTGGGGTAATCGTTGCGTACGACCTGTCAGTCTGATTGATTTCGTCAAACTGACGAACAAGAACTGCGGCATAAGCAAACTTCTTTTTCTTTAACAACTGACCAAGCGTTTGAGTACCAATCTTTGCAACAATTTTAACTTTCTTGTCGTAGTCGGCTTGGGCTTTAACTTTTTTGGCAGCAATTACTTGTTCAAACTTTGCGTATTCGGCTTGAACTTTAGTAAGTTTCTCGTTCGCGTTGGCAATCTTCTTTTTGATGCTTTCCGTCTGCCTTGCTACTTTCCGAATTAGAACTTCGTAATCATAAACTGCTTTCTTATATTCCCTTGCAGTTTGACCCTCAACAGCAACAGGTGGTTCTAGTGGCGTGGCAAGTAGTTCGGCTTCTGTAGAGCGTAACTCAATAAGTTCTAAAGCAACCTTGTCGCGTCTTTCGGTTGCCTTACTTAAACGCTCGTCTAACTCCTCAACTTCTTGCCCCAAATAATTGGCAATCATTTCTGGAGTCATCGTTGCTTTGCGCTGTGTGGCAGCAATGTCCGCAATACGGTTGCCAAGGTTGACGTTCTCGTACCAATCCTTCTGAGGAGACAGAACGGCGTACAGCGCAGCAGCCTGCATAGGCGTGATGTTGTGGCGCTTTGCCATCCAGTCAACCAAGACGCGACCACCCTCGTACCATTTGCGCGCACGATCCCGCCATGCAGCAGGCATCTGATCATGCACATAAAGTAGGTTGGAAGTCATGTGTGAAATAATCTGCTCAAGTTGTTCCGCTTGAGACAGCGATTCGTCAACGCGAATCGGCATGCCCAATTTCTTGAACATGTCAAGGTTCTTGGCAACAAATTCTGGATCAGTAGTAAACGCTTTGTAATCCGCTAGCAGAATGGTCGTCAATGCGTTCTCGACACTCTTGACCGCACTTGGTATGCGGGTCGACATGCGTTGGCTATAGGTCTGTGATTTGCCGGCGTTTGCTGCTTCTGTAAATTGCCTGACCTGTTCGATCTGTTCGTCAGTGCCATCGAGCGCTGAATACCCTCCGTCCGACATGCCCATTTTGTATTCACCATCAATGATGAAACCACCGTCAATGGTTGTGTCTGCAATGTCAGGGAAAGTTTCTACAAGGTCGCCATGCATTGTGGCGTTCACGTCGTAGTAAATCTTGCCGTCGGCATTCATCACCGCAAAGATTGGTTTGTCGGAGACAGGCGGATTGGCAGAGTCAAAGGTGCCAGTTTCTGGCGCAGTTGTCTCAGCGCTTGGGTAAGTGAACGTGTACTTTTTCCCTAACTTTAGGTAGGCGCTTATTGGGTCTGTGTTCGACGACCTAAATTTGCCATTAACAAATTCCGACCACGTTCCTCCCGCAGCATCTTTTTTCCAAACACTAACACCGTCGTCTAACGTAGTTCCGGCAGGAGCGTCCTTTGCTTTCTGACGTAAAAGTGTGTGCTGCTCGGTTTGTTCGTCTTGGCTTTTTTGAACTGATTGTTCGTGTGTTAATCCTGCGAAGTCTCCTCGATCTCTTCGCGCTTGAAAACTATCAACCGTAGTAATACTTTCTTGGTTACCTGTTGTTTCAGTAACCCGTTGTTCCGTTGCCTGCTCTGCACGAATGACGTTTGGACGCGCGTCATGCACTTGCTCTGGCGTCAAGCCGTATTTATTTGCCGTTGTGACATACCACGCCAGTGCCATTTCAGCCATGACCTTGGCTTCGTTGGCTGAGTACGTTCCGATCTCTTCCAGTTGCTTTGCGATCCGTTCGCGAACTACCTCAGTCGATTTGATAAACTCGTCGTCCTTGCCGTTCTTCTCTTCGAGGAGTTTGGTAGCGCTTTCGACAAAGTCTTTTTGCGCGGCGACGCGAGCCTTCTGTTCGGTCAGGCTAAGAGCAGCCTCCGACATACGAAGGTGCGGGCGCAGGGCGGTGTTCAAATCAAGACCAACAATTTGCGCGGCGTAAGCAGCAGTGGAAATCTGTACATTGTCGTCAACGGTTGTCGCAAGCCGGAGTTGCTCGGTAATTCCCGGAATGATCTTCTCCACCTCTGCAAGCGGCGTACCTGATTCTTCCAGTGCCTTGCGGAATGCGTCCGCCCGGATGTAAATCGTACTGGCGTCAGTGTCGCGGGCAGTCTTAGCAAGAAACGCCTCGAACGTACCGGGGCTGCGCTTACGCAGTTCTGAATTCTCAGCAGTGCCGATCAGACTTGTCAGCGTCTTCTGTTCGCGGCGCATGTCGCGCGTTGCTTTGTGGTCAAGATACAAATCAATGGCAGGCGCCGGGGCGCCAACAACAATCATGCCTTGCGCTGTCTGAATAGCAATGTCAATGATTTCGTCAATTGCTGCTGCTCGACCTTCTGCCGTATCTAGTCGCGCAACTGCGTCTGGGTCAGACAATCGCATTGCCATCTGATCGCCAACAATAGAAGTGATTTGCTGACTAACTTCCTCAATGACGTTGGCACTGGTTTCTTTGCCCATCTTCTTGGCAAACTCTTTGATCGCATGATAAAAACCCGGCTTCATCATTTTGCGACGCATGGCTTGCGCGACTTCTTGCTTTATGGTTTTAGAAATAATCCCGCGAACCGATTGACTGACAGCGCCAAGAAGCGTTGTTTCAATAAGACCGTTGATGCCACCGACTACATAAGCAACTGGAGCAGCAGCAGCATGGTCGCCGGCAAACTCGTCAAACTTTCCGTCCCAC
>Ga0114978_10001532_pt1 | contig 19407 bp, 17 predicted proteins | sample S_140212_EF_Meta_FD_87027 | JGI IMG/M metagenome (GOLD analysis project Ga0114978, IMG submission 87027) | Freshwater microbial communities from Lake Simoncouche, Canada to study carbon cycling - S_140212_EF_MetaG | ecosystem: Environmental > Aquatic > Freshwater > Lake | place: Lake...
ACTCGCTCATCGACTGGTGACAATCCTCGAAACCATCGTTCCCGGTGCTTCCATTCCGGTAGGAGCGTTGGACGTCACCATGTACCGGGACGACCTCTGGCAGCATCCGACGCGCATGTCTTCCCCAACAGACGTCCCCGTGAGCATTGAGGGCGCCACCGTCATCTTGATCGATGACGTTCTGTACTCGGGACGCACCGTTCGGGCTGCCCTCGACGCCATGACCGACCTGGGACGCCCCCACATCGTTCGACTGGCCGTACTGGTCGATCGCGGTCATCGCGAACTGCCCATTCGTGCGGATTTTGTCGGAAAGAACCTGCCGTCCGCTCACGACGAGCGCATCAACGTTCGCCTGGCTGAGCTCGACGGCGAAGATGTCGTCACCATCGATCAGGCGGTCAGCGCATGAGGCACCTTCTCAGCACAGCAGAGCTTTCGCGTGACGCCGCCATTGAACTTCTGGACATCTCCGAGGACATGGCCGCTGTCTCCGATCGGGAAAACAAAAAGCTTCCAGCCCTGCGGGGAAAGACTGTCGTCAACCTGTTTTTCGAGGACTCCACGAGGACGCGGATCTCGTTTGAAGCGGCGGCAAAACGCCTCTCCGCCGATGTCATCAATTTCAGCGCCAAGGGTTCCAGCGTTTCCAAGGGAGAGAGCCTGAAAGACACAGCGCAGACGCTCTCGGCGATGGGCGCAGACGCTGTAGTGATTCGTCACGGTGCCTCCGGTGCTCCGGCCGTTCTCGCTGCCAGCGGGTGGATCGACGCCGGAATCATTAACGCCGGTGATGGCACCCACGAGCATCCCACGCAAGCGCTTCTCGATGCCTTCACCATGCGACGGCGACTGCATGGCACGGGCTCTCGCGGCAAAGGTCTCGACGGGATCAATGTCACAATCGTGGGGGACATCGTGCACTCACGGGTAGCGCGCTCCAACGTTTGGCTCTTGAAGACTCTGGGGGCAAACGTGCGCCTCGTCGCCCCGGCCACACTGCTCCCGGTGGCCGTCGATACCTGGCCCGTGACCATCGATTACGATCTCGACCACGCTCTGGCGGAATCAGCTCCTGATGTCATCATGATGTTGCGCATCCAGCAGGAGCGCATGAACGATGCCTTTTTCCCCAATCCCCGAGAATATGCGAACGTGTGGGGCCTCTCTGCCGCACGCTGGGCAACGTTGCCGGCACGCTCGCTCGTGATGCATCCGGGGCCGATGAATCGCGGTCTCGAAATTTCCTCGGCAGCAGCAGACTCCCCTCAGTCGACCGTTCTTGAACAGGTCGCAAACGGGGTTTCCGTTCGCATGGCGACGCTGTACACCGTGCTAACCAGTAATCGAGAGGCCCACGTATGAGCACCACACGTTTTCTGATTAGGGGCGCCCACATCGGCTCCGGTGCGGCCACCGACATCCTGACCGAAGGCAACGTCATCACGGCCATGGGGTCGCGACTCGATGCCACGGGTGCCGAGGTGATTGACGCCGCTGGCCTGGTGGCGTTGCCCGGGCTCGTCGACCTCCACACCCATCTTCGCGAGCCGGGATATGAGCAAAGCGAAACCGTTCTAACCGGCACTCAAGCCGCAGCAATTGGCGGGTTTACCTCCGTCTTTGCGATGGCCAACACCAATCCCGTAGCCGACACGGCCGGCGTCGTCGAGCAAGTTCTCGCGCTCGGAGACATCGCGGGCTACGCCACGGTTCGACCCATCGGTGCGGTGACCCAGGGGCTCGAAGGAGCGCGCTTAGCTGAACTGGGAGCCATGGCCTCCTCGCGGGCCCAGGTACGGGTGTTTAGTGACGACGGCAAATGCGTCTCGGACCCCCTGCTGATGCGTCGCGCGCTGGAATACGTCAAATCGTTTAACGGCGTAATCGCTCAACACGCCCAAGAGCCCCGGCTCACCGAAGGCGCGCAAATGAATGAGGGCGAGGTGTCAGCTCGCCTGGGCCTGACCGGCTGGCCCGCGGTAGCCGAGGAATCCATCATTGCCCGCGACGTCCTGCTCGCCGAGCACGTGAAGAGTCGCCTGCACGTCTGCCACCTGTCTACCGCCGGGTCGGTAGAGGTCATCCGTTGGGCCAAAGCGCGTGGAATCAACGTCACCGCCGAGGTCACCCCCCACCACCTCCTCCTCAGCGAGGAGCGCGCCGAGACCTATGACGCTCGTTTCAAGGTGAATCCGCCTCTTCGGCGCCGTGAAGACGTGATGGCACTGCGTGAGGCCCTCGCTGACGGAACCATTGACATTGTGGCCACGGATCACGCGCCGCACCCCAGCGAATCAAAGGAATGCGAGTGGGGCGCTGCCTCGTTTGGCATGGTTGGCCTGGAGTCAGCTTTGTCCGTCGTTCAGGAAACCATGGTCGAAACGGGACTCTTCACATGGGATGACGTCGCGCGCGTTCTCTCGATCGCTCCGGCGCGGATAGGAAGCTTGGCCACACACGGTCACGCACTCGCTGTGGGAGCCCCCGCGGAGATTGCCTTGGTGGACCCCAACGGGCGTCAGCTATTCTCGACCGATCGGCTCGCGGGGCAATCTCACAACTCGCCCTACCTGGGAATTGATCTTCCCGGGCGAGTGATGTGGACCATTCACCAGGGTTACGCCACCGTTTTTGGCGGAATCCTGATCGACGCCGACATCGTCTCGGCTCACGCAGAGGCGGTCCGTCGTGGATAAGTACACCATCGGAGCCATTATTGTTGTGGCCCTCATTGCCCTTACGTGGTGGGGCATGTACCGTTCCTGGAAACGTCGGTCTGCCGCTTCGGCCGCTGTCACGTCGGCCTGGGAATCCAGAAGTGTGGGACCCGTAGCCGCCTTGGACGATACGTTTTCGGTTTTTTACGTGGCAACCACTCCCACCGCTGCCCCGCTCGAACGTCTCAATCTTCCCGGACTGAGCTTTCGTGCTCGCGCCAGCGTGACCGTTTTTGCCGATGCCATTGTGATCGAGCCCCAAGGAGAGGTCCCGACCGAGATTGCACCGAATACGTTCTTAGGCGTTCGGACGACGCAGGTCTCGATTGATCGGGTGGTTGAAAAGGACGGCCTCACGGCCATCGACTGGGTCGCTATCGACACCGCAACGGGGGAGCGCCGACTCGTCTCGTCCGTTTTCCGTGTCCCCAATATCCGCCTTCGCGAAAGGTTCGAGGCAGCCCTTGACACCTTTGGCACGTCCCACATCGCAACAGTGAAAGAGGTCGCCTCGTGACGTTCACGAACACAAAAGATGCCGTACTGGTTCTCGAAGACGGCAGTCGGTATGAGGGCCTCTCCTACGGGAGTGAAGGAACAACGTTTGGCGAGATTGTCTTTGCTACCGGTATGACCGGCTACCAAGAGACCCTGACCGACCCCTCGTATGCAGGTCAAATCGTCTTGATGACTGCTCCCCACATTGGCAATACGGGCATGAACGATGAAGACATGGAATCACGCCGTATCTGGGTCTCCGGATTCGTTGTGCGCGATGCTTCCCGCATCGTCTCTAACTTTCGCGCGGAACGCAGTCTCGAGAATGACCTCGAACACGAGGGAATTGTCGGCATCCGCGGAATCGACACCCGGGCCGTTACGCGTCACATTCGCTCAAAGGGCGCCATGCGCTCGGGAATCTTTTCGGGCGCAGCGGCCCAGTCATCAGCAGAAGAACAGCTGAGTCTCGTTCTCGCTGGTGACGAGATGGCAGGACGAAACCTCTCGGCCCAGGTCTCGACCCAGGAAGAATACGTTGTCGCTGCCCGGGGGGAGCGCATCGGCTCCGTCGCCATCCTCGACCTCGGAGTGAAGACGTCCACGGTGAACTACATCGCCGAACGTGGCTTCGACGCTCACGTCTTACCGCAGAGCGTGACGGCCGAGCAGATCATCAGCATGAATCCCAGCGCGCTGTTTTTCTCCAACGGCCCAGGGGACCCCAGTGCCAGCGACGCTCATGTTGAGCTCCTTCGCGTCTGCCTGAAGGCAGGAATCCCCTTTTTTGGTATCTGTTTTGGAAACCAGCTCCTCGGTCGTGCCCTCGGCTTTGGAACCTACAAACTGCCTTTTGGCCACCGCGGCATCAACCAGCCCGTTCTCGATAAGGCGACCGGTCGTGTTGAAATCACGAGCCAGAACCACGGCTTTGCTGTGGATGCCCCCATCGAGGGCATTCTCGAATCACCCGCGGGCTTTGGCCGCGTCGAAGTGAGCCACTACAGCCTGAATGACAATGTCGTGGAGGGACTGAACTGTCTCGACCTCAACGCGTTCTCCGTGCAGTACCATCCGGAAGCCGCCGCAGGGCCGCACGATTCCAACTACCTTTTTGACCGTTTTCGCGACATGGTGCTCGCGTCCGCCTCGACCACTGGAGCAACCCTCTAATGCCACGTCGTACCGACATTAAATCTGTTCTCGTCATCGGCTCCGGCCCGATTGTCATTGGGCAGGCGTGCGAGTTTGACTACTCCGGAACGCAGGCGTGCCGCGTTCTGCGTGAGGAAGGCATCCGGGTCATTCTGGTGAACTCCAACCCCGCCACGATCATGACGGACCCTGACTTTGCGGACGCAACATACGTCGAGCCCATTACGCCTGAGGTCATCGAGTCCATCATCATCAAGGAGCGCCCCGACGCGATTCTGCCTACCCTTGGTGGTCAAACAGCTCTCAACGCCGCGATGGCCCTGCACGAGAATGGTGCCCTGGAGCGTCACGGCGTGGAGCTCATTGGTGCCAAAGTCGATGCCATCCGCAAGGGTGAAGATCGCTGGTTGTTCAAAGACATCGTGACCGAAGCTGGCGCCGAATCGGCTCGCTCGTTCATCACGCACACGCTGGACGAAGCACTCGTTGCTGCCGGCGAACTGGGATACCCCCTCGTCGTGCGCCCCTCCTTCACCATGGGTGGCCTCGGCTCAGGCTTTGCCTACGACGAATCAGACCTCATCCGCATTGTTACCGACGGCTTGCATTCCAGCCCGACCACCGAGGTCCTGCTCGAGGAGAGCATCCTCGGCTGGAAGGAATATGAGCTTGAACTCATGCGCGACACGGCCGACAACACGGTCGTCGTCTGCTCCATCGAGAACGTAGACCCCGTGGGTGTTCACACCGGGGACTCCATCACCGTGGCTCCCGCCCTTACCCTCACCGACCGTGAATACCAGAAGCTGCGCGACATCAGCATCAAGATCATTCGCCTCGTGGGGGTCGATACCGGCGGATGCAACATCCAGTTCGCTATTGATCCCAAAGATGGTCGCATCATCGTCATCGAGATGAACCCCCGCGTCTCACGCTCGTCAGCGTTGGCGTCAAAGGCCACGGGCTTCCCAATTGCCAAAATCGCCGCAAAACTTGCCATCGGTTACCGCCTCGATGAAATCAAGAACGACATCACCAAGGTGACACCAGCGAGCTTCGAGCCCACCTTGGATTACGTCGTGGTTAAGGTGCCCCGGTTTGCCTTTGAAAAGTTCCCGGCAGCAGATGCTACCCTCACCACCACCATGAAATCCGTGGGGGAGGCCATGGCGATTGGGCGCAACTATTCGACCGCGTTGCAGAAGGCTCTCCGTTCGCTGGAGAAGCGTGGCAGTTCATTCCACTGGGGTGCGGAAACTCGCACGCTAGAGGAACTCCTTCAGATTTCGAAGATCCCCACGGATGGACGCATCGTCACCGTGCAGCAGGCGTTGCGCAAGGGTGCCACCATCGAACAGGTTTTTGAGGCCACCAAGATTGACCCCTGGTTCATCGACCAGATCGTTCTCATCAACGAGGTGGCCGACGACATTGCGGCCCACACAGATCTCGATGCCGGCATTCTGCGTCACGCAAAAGACCACGGGTTCTCGGACGTGCAAATTGGTGAACTTCGTGGCCTGAACGAAGATGTGGTTCGCGCAGCGCGCTACGGTCTCGACATTCGCCCGGTCTTCAAGACGGTCGACACGTGTGCCGGGGAGTTCCCGGCCGAGACGCCGTACCACTACTCCAGCTATGACCGAGAGAACGAGGTCACTCCTAGTGACCGCCGCAAGGTTGTCATCATCGGCAGTGGCCCCAACCGCATTGGTCAGGGTGTCGAATTCGACTACTCCTGCGTGCATGCATCCTTTGCATTGGCGGATGCTGGTTACGAAACCATCATGATCAATTGCAACCCCGAGACGGTTTCGACCGACTATGACACGAGTGACCGCCTCTATTTCGAACCCCTCACGCTGGAAGATGTTCTCGAAGTGCTCCATGCTGAGAGCTTCTCCGGAGAACTTGTGGGGGTCGTCGTTCAACTCGGCGGCCAAACGGCCCTCGGGCTTGCCGCAGGCTTGAAGGCCGCCGGAATTCCCATCTTGGGAACGACTCCCGAGGCCATCGACCTGGCCGAAGAACGCGGGGAATTCTCGCGCATCCTCGATGAGGCTGGCCTGCTGGCTCCCCGTAACGACACCGCTATCGATGTAGAAGGCGCCGTTGTCGCCGCCGAGGAGATTGGCTACCCCGTGCTTGTTCGCCCCAGCTATGTTCTGGGCGGCCGCGGCATGGAGATCATCTTCGACACCAACGGCGTTCGCGACTACTTCGCGCGCATTGAGGGCCAGGTCATCGTTGATGCCAAGCGTCCTCTCCTCGTGGATCGATTCTTGGATGATGCCATTGAAATCGATGTTGACGCGCTCTACGACGGAACTCAGTTGTACATCGGTGGGGTGATGGAGCACATCGAGGAAGCCGGCATTCACTCGGGAGACTCGGCGTGCACGCTGCCTCCCGTCACGCTCGGAAACCGCGATGTCGACCGCGTGCGCATTGCGACCTTGGCCATTGCCCAAGGTATCGGCGTTCAAGGGCTGCTGAACGTGCAGTTCGCCATTGGTGCTGGAATCCTTTACGTGCTGGAGGCAAACCCGCGGGCGAGCCGTACGGTTCCCTTTGTCTCGAAGGCGCTCGGCATCCCCTTGGCGAAGGCCGCAAGCCGCCTCATGGTCGGAGATTCCATCGCCGATCTCATTGCCGAAGGAATGCTCCCCGTCCAAGACGGCTCGATTGTGCCCATGGATGCCCCGATTTCCGTCAAGGAAGCCGTGTTGCCATTCAAGCGCTTCCGCACCCCCACCGGGCAAATCGTCGACTCCCTTCTCGGCCCCGAAATGCGATCAACCGGCGAAGTCATGGGCATCGACCGCGACTTCCCCCGGGCTTTTGCCAAAGCTCTGGCCGGCTCCTTTGGGGCTCTCCCGGCATCGGGGGCGGTCTTTGTCTCGGTAGCAGATCGCGACAAGCGGGCCATCGTGTTACCCGTTCTGCGGCTCGCTCAGCTCGGGTTCACCATTTTGGCTACGGAAGGGACCGCCGAAATCTTGCAGCGCAACGGAATTTCTTCGACCGTGGTCGAGAAGGTCAGCGCGAAGGGCGGCGGCGTCACGATTGTGGAGCTCATCAATCGCAATGAAGTGGACATCGTAATCAATACTCCGAGCGGCAGTTCTGCTCGAGCCGATGGTTACGAGATTCGTGCCGCCGCTGTTGGCGGGGACAAGCCACTGTTTACGACCATGGCGCAGGTCAGTGCTGCCGTGGCATCCATCGACATCATTCAGGAGGGGTTCACGGTGACCAGTCTTCAGGACTATGCCATTGCGCGGGCCGCCAACCTCGCCGACGTTGCGGCTAAGCGGGTCGTGAGCACCGTATGACCAGTCCGGGCTTTGGGCAAAGGCTGGGCGCCGCATTCGACGAATTTGGGCACCTGTGTGTCGGCATTGACCCCCATCCGTTCCTGCTCAAGGAATGGGGTTTCAACGATGACTCGGCTGGCCTTCGTGAGTTCTCGCTGCGCGTGGTGGATGCGTGCGTAGGCAAAGTCGGAATCGTTAAGCCGCAAGTCGCGTTCTATGAACGCCATGGCTCGCGTGGCTACGAAGTGCTCGAGCTTCTCTTTGAGCGCGCCCGTAACTCGGGGCTAATCGTGATTGCCGATGCCAAACGCGGAGATATTGGTTCGACCATGGAGGCCTATGCCAGCACCTGGCTTACCCCCGGAAGCGCACTGGAAGCGGATGCTCTGACGGTCAGTCCGTACCTCGGTGCCGGTTCCCTCGCGCCCACGGTAAACCTGGCGCTGAAGGGTGATAAGGGCCTGTTCATGCTGGCAGCAACCTCTAACCCGGAGGCAGCCTCGCTGCAGCAATCCCGGATCGTGGACGGTCCTCACAAGGGGGAGACCGTTGCACAATCGATTCTGAGTGACGCCGAGCAATGGTCGCTAACCCGGGAGCCGGCCGGCTCAATTGGTGTCGTTCTGGGTGCCACTCTCGAGCTGGAGGAATTCGGCATCAATCCGGACGACTACCCCTCCGTCCCTGTTTTGGCACCCGGATTCGGCTTCCAGGGCGCTCGTGTCGAAGACGCCCGATCTGTTTTTGGCTCCATGACCCGCAACCTCATCGTCTCAGAAACACGCAGTGTGCTGGCTGTCGGCAGGGGAGGAGTCGTAGAGTCAATTACCCGCCGAGCTAACGAGGTTGCCGATGCGCTCTCCTGAGTCACTGACTCCCCCCGATGTTGACCGCGTTGCGGCGTCGCGGGCCGGTGTCTTGGCTCGGCAGGCTAGGGCCCGGGTAAAGCACTCTCTTGCCGCCGGGCAACGAACGCCGCTCGACGTTTTTGCGCTGGGAACCATCGACAAAGAGACGGTCGAAGCCGGTCTCCGTTTTCGCGAGTTTATTTTGGCGCTCCCCAGCGTTGGCGTCTCCAAAGCTGAGGAGATTTTGTCGGCTCTGGAGATTTCACCACGAAAGAAGTTGGGTGGTCTCGGAGTTCTCCAACGCGTCAACGCCGCACGCTGGCTGACGGAATTTTCGAAACGCCGCCACATTGACGAAAAGCCCCAGGTGGTGGTTCTCGCGGGGCCAACGGCGGTGGGCAAAGGAACCGTAGCTCAAGAGATTCGCAGACGGCATCCTGAAGTTCATGTCTCGGTATCGGCGACGACCCGGGCTCCTCGACCGGGGGAGACAGAGGCCGTGAGCTACTTCTTCGTTTCCGAACCGGAATTTCAACGGATGATTGACGCCGGTGAACTTCTCGAACATGCCACTGTGCACGGGCAGGCAATGTATGGCACTCCCCGCGCACCGGTCGAGGCTGCCTTGCGGGCAGGAAAAAGTGTTCTCCTCGAAATTGATATCCAAGGGGCTCGCCAGGTACGAGAAACAATGCCAGAAGCTCGTCTCGTCTTCTTGTTGCCGCCCAGCTGGGAGGAGCTCGTGCGCCGTCTCAACAGTCGTGGCACGGAGACAGAAGAGCAAAAAAGGCAGCGTCTAGGAACAGCGGTAGGTGAGCTCGCCGCCCAATCGGAGTTTGATTGCCGTGTCGTCAACGCCGACGTCGCCCAAGCTGCGCAACAGGTCGTAGACTTGTTAGGAATTCACAAGGAGTAAAACTCATGGCTACCAAGCTTGAAGGCATCATCAATCCTCCCATCGACGATTTGTTGTCGAAGGTTGAGTCGAAGTACGCGCTGGTAATTTTTGCCTCGAAGCGTGCCCGTCAGATCAACGACTATTACTCGGACCTTCACGAAGGTTCGCTCTTCGATAACGTCGGGCCCCTCGTCGACTCGAACATCGACGACAAGCCACTGTCTGTTGCTCTCCACGAGATCAACGAAGACAAGCTCATTGCTCGTCCACTCGCAGTCTAATTTTTAGGTCTGAAATGACCACCACTGCCGCTCGCCGTCTCCGCATTGTTGTGGGGGTAACGGGCGGCATTGCTGCGTATAAGGCCGTTAGCGTGATTCGTGCCTTCGTCCTCGACGGTCACCATGTCGACGTCGTGGCCACGGCGGGGGCCCTCGAGTTTGTGGGCCGACCAACGCTGGAGGCGATCAGTCGAAACCCGGTACACACCGAACTGTATGAGGGCGTCTCTGAGGTTCGTCACGTGGCGCTGGGACAGCAGGCAGATGTCATCGTCGTCGCTCCCACGACGGCAAACACCCTGGCGTCCATTGCGGCCGGTCTCGCGCCGGATTTGCTCGGGAACACCATCTTGGCCCGGCGTTGTCCTCTCGTCCTCGCCCCAGCGATGCATACCGAAATGTGGGAAAACCCCGCGACGCGCGCCAATGTTGACCTCCTTCGCCGTCGCGGAATCCTTATTGTGGGTCCGGGGAGCGGGGCACTCACCGGAGCCGATAGCGGCGTTGGGCGCATGAGTGAGCCCGAAGAAATCGTCGCTGCCACCTACTCCGCAGCTGGAGTTTCCACTCCCGGAGACCTCCAAGGAAAGCGCGTACTCATTACCGGGGGCGGCACCCGTGAGGCCATTGACCCCGTTCGGTTCATCGGTAATCGCTCGAGTGGCCGCCAGGCTGTTGCGCTGGCTCAGGCTGCTCAGGATCGGGGAGCCACTGTCACCCTCATCGGAGCACACCTTGAGGTTGCAGCTCCGCACGGTGTTCGCCTCATCGAGGTGACCTCCACGGCGGAGATGGCGGCGGCACTCGACAGCGAGACGGCATCCCACGACATCATCATCATGGCGGCGGCCATTGCGGACTATCGCCCAACAGCAACCAGCGAAACGAAACTCAAAAAGGCGGCGCTCGGCGAAACGCCCTCTCTTTTACTCGAGCAGAACCCCGACCTCTTGGCTGCGCTCGTCACCACCGCACGTCCGGATCAGTTCGTCGTCGGTTTTGCTGCCGAAACGTCTCAGGATCGCGATGATCTCGTTGCTCTGGGACGGGCAAAGCTTGAGCGCAAGGGGTGCAACGTTCTTGTCGTCAACGGAGTGGGCTGGAATACAGGGTTTGGATCTTCGCAAAACGACGTGATTATTCTCGGTCGTGGGGGCGATATCCTTGGAGAGGTATCGGGGGATAAGCACCAAGTGGCTCATCGAATCCTCGACATCGCCAGCTAAGTGCCACACCACATCGCTTTTTGCGGGGCATCTTTGAAAATTATTCTCAGAAAGGAACCCCGCCATGAGCGAGCTACGTCTCTTCACGTCCGAATCCGTTACCGAGGGTCACCCCGATAAGGTCTCTGATCAGATTTCTGACGGCATCCTGGATGCCATGCTCACCGAAGACCCTCACGCCCGAGTGGCAATTGAAACGATGGTCACCAAGGGTCTTATCCACGTTGCCGGTGAAGTGACTCTGGAAAAGGGCTACGTCGAGATTCCCGACCTGATTCGAGGAATCGTCAACGATATCGGCTACACCTCCTCCAAGGTGGGTTTTGATGGCGACAGCTGTGGAATATCGGTGTCTATTGGCCAGCAGTCTCCCGAAATCGCCACGATGGTTTTTGGTCATGAAAATTCCGAAGATCAGGGTGCCGGCGACCAGGGCATTATGTTCGGCTTCGCCACCAACGAGACCCCCCAGCTCATGCCCACGGCAATCTGGCTCGCTCATCGCATCGCCGAACAACTGGCTTATGTTCGAAAGTCCGGAGAATTGGCCTACCTGCGCCCCGATGGAAAGACTCAGGTAACCATTGGGTACGACGGGTTTACAGCGCGAACGGTGGACACCGTTGTGGTCTCCACCCAGCACGGTCCCGAATCCGAGGTTTCCCTGGCGCAGCTCAAGCGCGAGGTAGAGGAAGCCGTCGTGCGACCAGTTCTCGCCACAGCGGGGATTAACTCCGACGCGACGCGCTTCATGATCAACCCCAGCGGAACGTTCATCGATGGTGGCCCCGGTTCGGACGCGGGCCTCACCGGACGCAAAATCATTGTCGACACCTATGGGGGAGCCTCACGCCATGGTGGCGGTGCCTTCAGCGGAAAAGACCCCTCCAAGGTCGACCGATCAGCCGCGTACGCCATGAGGTGGGTCGCCAAGAACGCCGTTGCTGCCGGGTTGGCCGATCGCCTCGAGGTACAGATTGCGTATGCCATCGGGGTGGCCGAACCTGTGGGACTCTACGTGGAGACTTTCGGCACCGCTCACGCCGATGAAAAGGTCATCAGCGACGCGATTCGGGACACATTCGACCTCCGCCCGGCAGCCATCATTCGTGAACTCGACCTCCTTCGCCCCATCTACCGTCAGACCGCCACATATGGTCACTTCGGGCGCGACCTTCCAAACTTCACCTGGGAGCGTTTGAACAAGGTCGATGAGTTACGGCGTAAAGCGGGTCTCTAGGGATGGGCGAACGGGGCCGTGTTGCGCGCGTGTTGTTAGACACGCCTCTTCCGCAACTTGATCATCCCTTCGATTACCGTGTCCCCGATGCTCTTGACGACCTCGTTGTGGCGGGGGTGCGGGTAACCGTCCCGCTGCGCGGGGGAACGCGTTTTGCCGACGGGTTCGTCATTGAACGTGTAGACAATGGAGAGTTTCCGGGGGAACTCGGGGATATCGAATCCGTCGTTTCTCCCGCGCCCGTCCTGAGCCACGAGACCTACACGTTTGCGCGGGCGGTCGCCGACCGCCAGGCAGGCTCGGTCATTGATGTTCTCCGGCTTGCGATTCCCCCACGCTACGTTCGCGCGGAGAAGGCCTATCTGGCGTCCCATGCCGTTCACGGGCCCACACCGCCAACACCGCCAACGACGACACCAACGATTTCACAAACAGTGACACCGGCGACACCTCCAACCCTTCCCGCGGGGCCGAATAGTCTCACCGGGTTCGATGGCTGGCACCCCGAGGAGGGTGCAAAGTACGTCGTGAGTGTTCCCGGGTCCGTGTGTGAGCTGGCAACCTTGGAGTGGGTTCCTTCGTGGGCTCGCCTGTTCGCTGAACTCGCGGCCCAGGCTTTGGCACGCGGTCAATCAAGCATCTTGGCTGTCCCGGATTTTCGGGATATCGACGTCTGTGAAAAGGCGCTCATCGCCGCTGGTCTTGACGACTTCCTCTGTCGAGTTGATGCCAAACAATCGGGGCAACAGCGGTACCTCACTTTTCTACGCTGCCTAGAGCCCACGCCCCTCATCGTGCTGGGAAATCGTTCGGCCCCGCTCGCGCCCGCCCACAACGTCGGCCTCATCGCCCTCTGGGATGACGGAGACGAAAGCTTCTGCGAACCGCTGGCACCCTATGCTCATGCTCGGGACGTCGCCCTGATGAGGCAGCAAGCTGTTGGAGCGACGCTGGTGTTGGCCGGTCACACCCGGTCCACCGAGGCGCAACGCCTCGTTTCCGTCGGGTGGGCCCAGGAGGTCTCTGGAGCCCGCGGTGATCATCCGAACATTCAGAGGGCTGATCAAGAGATGGCAGATGAGGATGACCGACACCCTCGCATCCCTTCTCAGGCAATTCTCGGAGCCCGTTCCGCCGTCAAACAGGGCCCCATCTTGATTCAGGTTTCCAGCCCCGGCTTCGCTTCCGCCTTGGCCTGCACTAAATGCCGAGAACGCGCGCGATGCAACCACTGTGCAGGGCCCTTGGGCGCCGTGCGCAAGGGAGCGCCTCCCACCTGTCGGTGGTGTGGAAAGTTGGCGTCAGCGTGGGCGTGCCCCACCTGCCAGAATCGCGATCTCAAACACTTGTCACCCGGTAGCGAAGGCACTGCCGACGAGCTGGGACGAGTGTTTCCTGGGGTCAAGGTCATCATCGCCGACGGTAACCATTCGATCCAAAATGTTGACAGCACACCGGCGGTTGTCATCGCCACTCCGGGGGCCGAACCCGTCGCTCAAGGAGGCTACGCCGCGATTTTGTTGCTGGATGGCGAGCGGATGCGGATGCGCGAGAACTTGCGGGTCAATGAGGACGTTATCCGCCACTGGAGCAATGCTGCCGCCCTCGCCGCCCCGGACGCCATCGTGTATTTGGTCGGTGCCGGAGATGAACTCGGCACCGTCATGACGACAGGGGGCCAAGCCGAATTTGCTCAACGAGAGTTGGCAGACCGCCATGCCCTCCGTCTTCCTCCCGCAGTGCGCGTGGCCTCTGTCAGCGGCCCTCTGTCTGACGTGACCGATACGTGTGCCGGTGTAGCAGTCCATCCGGGGGTGCGTGTTCTTGGCCCGGTGGGAACGGGGGACGGCAATTCGCGCGCTCTTGTGACGTTTGACTACCGCGATGGCGACATGATGGCAACCACGTTGCGGGCATCCGTTATTCAAAGCGCGACGCGGGGGAGTAGGCGCGTCAAGCGCCCCGATCAGCCCAAACGAGTCCTTAGACTAAGAGTTCGCTTCGATGACACGGATATCGACTCGTTATGAGCAACATCGTCAGGGCCACATGAGAATTATTTTTGCCGGAACCCCCGAGGTCTCTGTGCCGTCCCTCAGAGCGCTTGTCGCTGCCGGTCACGACGTGTGCACCGTTCTCAGCCGCCCCGATGCTCCGCTTGGGCGAAAGCGCATTCTGACGCCTTCGCCCGTGGCATTGGCCGCCATCGAGCTGGGAATTCCCCTCATTCGGGCGGCAAAGGTTGATGCGGCCGTCAGCGCTCAGCTAGCTCGTCTCGACGCCGCTTTGGGCGTCGTCGTGGCGTTCGGCGGGTTGCTCCCCGACGCAGCCTTGGAGGCGCCTCAGCACGGCTGGATTAATCTGCATTTTTCGGAGCTCCCCCGTTGGCGAGGCGCCGCGCCCGTTCAGTGGAGTCTGATTGCCGGAGACTCTGTGATTGGCACGACAGTGTTTCGCCTCGTTGAAAAGCTTGATGCGGGTGATGTTTATTCCTGTCTTAGAAGCCCTATCGGTCGCGATGAGACCGCTGGATCCTTGCTGACACGGCTCTCCGTTTCAGGCGCTCTGCAGGTCTGCGATGTCGTCGCCGCCATGGAAAACGGAACTGCTGTGGCGACTTCCCAACAGGGCGAGGTCACATACGCTCGCAAACTTTCCTTGGAGGATGCCCACATCAATCCGGCCGCTCCCCACGACATCGTGTTTGCGCAGATTAGAGGTGTCACCCCCGAACCGGGGGCGTTCGTGATGCTTGCGGGGGAGGGCTTGAAGCTACATCACGTCAGTGCCCCCGATGATGCGTCACTCATTGCACCTCTCGTTGCCCCCGGTCACATCGAATTCCACTCCAAGCGCATCTGGCTAGGAACTGCCACCGCGCCCCTCGAGCTCCACCAGGTCCAACCCGCCGGGAAGCCCCGCATGGCAGCCGGCGACTGGTTCCGTGGACTCCACCAGCAAGAAAGTGTTGTCATCTCATGACCGATTCCCCCGTTGCTCCTCGTGAACGCCGAAAGCCCGCCGCCAGGCGTTCGCGCCCCGTGACTCCCTCTCGGGGCGTTGCCTTCGATGTCTTGATGGCAGTAATGCTCGACGACGCCTACGCCAACCTCGTGTTGCCCAATCGCATCAAAGCCGCAGGGCTGTCCACTAATGACGCCGGATTAGCCACGGAACTGACGTATGGCACCCTGCGGATGCAGGGCTTCTACGACAAGGTCATCGCCAATGCGGCCGCTCGTGACATCGACACCATCGATCCCGTCGTCCTCATCATTTTGCGCTTAGGCGTTCATCAGCTCCTTAACATGCGTGTTGCCACACACGCGGCGGTCGACGAAAGCGTCAATATGGCCGAGCATTTCGCCAGCCTTGGTGCGGTCGGCTTTGTGAATGCCGTGTTGCGTCGCACGAGCCGTCATGACCTCGAAGACTGGCAAGAATTCGTCACGAAAGATGAGACGAATGAAGATTCACGGCTCTCCACGATTTATTCGCATCCCATCTGGATTGAGCGCGCTTTTCGGCAGGCTCTGGAAGCTGAGGGTCGTGGCGACGAGCTAGAGAAATGTTTGGCGGCGGACAATGTATCTCCCCGCGTCACCCTGGTGGAGCTTCCCGGTTTTGCGGAGGCCAACGACGACGTGGAGGGCGAGCCGACAAAGTTTTCTCCCGTCGGCATGTCCCTCAACACCGGGGGTGACCCCCTCCGGTTTGAGCGCGTTCGCTCCGGAATCGTCAGGGTTCAAGACGAGGGCTCACAACTCGCAGCGTTGACACTCTCTCGCCACCACGACATCATCGCGGGGGAGCAGTGGCTGGACATGTGTGCCGGCCCCGGTGGCAAAGCAGCCCTTCTCGCGGCGGAGGCCCTGGCCGGCAAGGCTCAACTCACCGCAAACGAAATCATTCCGGGGCGCGCCGATCTCGTGCGCACGGCTCTTCAAGCCGTTCCCGGCGTCGAGGTCGTCGTTGGGGACGGATGCGAATATGGCGATACTCACCCCAACACGTTTGACCGAATTTTGCTGGATGCCCCCTGCACAGGCCTAGGCGCACTCCGCCGTCGCCCCGAGGCGAGGTGGCGCAAAATGCCCAAAGATGTTGCCGACCTCACGGGCCTTCAAGCCAAGCTCCTCGAAAGCGCCCTGAAGGCACTCAAACCCGGTGGCCTACTGGCCTATGTCACGTGCTCTCCCCACCTTGCCGAGACCCGCGGCATCGTCGAAGGAGCTCTGCGCAAAAACGCCGCCGTGACTGAGCTTGATGCTCGAGGTGCTCTCGCGTCGGTGGCTCTGGCCGACGTTGACCTCGGTGGCGACGCACTCTCCGTGCAACTGTGGCCCCACCGTCAAGGTACCGACGCCATGTTCATCGCGTTGCTGACCAAGTCCTAAAACTAGACTCTGATCATGAGCGTGCGCATCAATCCGAGTATCTTGTCGGCAGACTTCGTGAACATGGAACGAGACCTTGGCGTGATTGCGACCGCTGACTTCGCGCACGTCGACGTCATGGATAACCATTTCGTGCCCAATCTCACGTTCGGCCCGCAAATGGTGCGCCGGATTCAAGATGTGTCCCCTATCCCACTCGACATACACCTCATGATTGAGAACCCCGAGCGCTGGGCCCCGGAATATGCCGAATTGGGCGCATTCTCCGTCACGTTTCACGCTGAGTCAACGAGTGAGCCAGTGGCGTTGGCCAGACGCTTACGTGACATTGGAGCTCGTGCCGGGCTCGCTGTGAAACCGGGCACGGCGATTGAGCCGTACCTGCCGTTGTTGGCGGAATTTGATCAGATTCTCGTCATGACGGTGGAACCAGGCTTTGGCGGCCAGTCTTTTATCGCCGATGTGATGCCGAAACTCGACGCCTTGAGTGCCGCCAACAAGCGCCTTGGCCGGGATGTCTGGCTCCAGGTCGACGGCGGAATCACCCTCGACACCATCGTCATGGCCGCCGAGCACGGTGCCGATACCTTTGTCGCCGGTTCCAGCGTCTACAACGCGCCCGACCGGGACGAGGCAATTGCCAATCTCCGCCTCGCGGCGCAGGGCGCCACCCGCCACAATCACTAGCGGCGACCACTCGCCGTCACCCGAAGCAGCACCCGAAACTGCACACGCGGGAGAGGGCACCACGGCGACACGGTAACCTTAAGAAGTGAAATCCTTCGATTCTTTGTTCGCCGAACTCAGCGAGAAATCCGTCAGTCGTCCAGTCGGTTCCAAAACCGTCGCCGAGCTTGATGCGGGTGTTCATGCCATCGGCAAGAAGATTGTTGAAGAGGCAGCTGAGGTCTGGATGGCAGCCGAGCACGAGGGAACACTGCGCACTGCCGAAGAAATCTCTCAACTTCTCTACCATCTGCAAGTCCTCATGATTGCTCAAGGAATTTCTCTCAACGACGTAAACCAGCACTTGTAAGGCTGCAAGCGTCCCCGTATTTCCAAAACGTTAAGGTCCAAAAATGTTGCGTGTCGCCATTCCCAACAAGGGTTCCCTCGCCGAAACATCGGCAGAAATGCTCTACGAAGCCGGGTATACGGGTCGCCGCGACCCCCGTGACTTGCACTACGCCGACGACCGAAACGGTGTGGAATTTTTCTACCTTCGCCCGCGCGACATCGCCACCTACGTGGGATCGGGGGCGCTGGACGTCGGAATCACCGGTCGAGACCTGCTCTTGGATTCTCACTCGGAAGCCAAAGAGATTGCGGAACTGAGCTTTGCCGATTCGACCTTCCGTTTTGCCGGACCGGCCAACACCTTTTCCGCTCTGACAGATCTTCAAGGCAAGCGCGTCGCGACCAGCTATCCCGGCCTCGTCGAAAAGTTTTTGGCCACCGCCGGCGTGACCGCAAATTTGGTCATGCTAGATGGTGCCGTTGAGTCGGCGGTTCGTCTCGGTGTAGCGGATGCGGTCGCCGACGTTGTCTCGACCGGATCGACGCTCAAGCAAGCCGGCCTGGAAATCTTTGGGCCCATCATCCTGCAATCAACGGCTGTTTTGATTAGTCGTGATCCGAGCATCGACGGAATCTCAACCCTGTTGCGCCGTCTTCAGGGCGTTCTCGTGGCGAAACAGTATGTCTTGATGGATTACGACGTGCCGGCTCGTCTGTTGGAAGCCGCGTGCCTTGTGGCGCCCGGCATTGAGTCTCCCACCGTTTCACCGCTGCACGACCCAGAATGGGTGGCCGTGCGCGTCATGGTGCCTCGCGCCGATCGCAACGACGTCATGGACAAGCTTTATGATCTCGGGGCCCGTGCAATTCTGGTCAGCGCCATTCACGCGGCGCGCCTGTAGGAAAACCATGACACTCGCGGTTCGCGTTATCCCCTGTCTCGATGTTGCCGACGGCCGCGTCGTCAAAGGCGTCAACTTCAAGAACCTGCGCGACGCCGGAGATCCGGTTGAACTCGCCGCGCAATACTTTTTGCAGGGAGCCGACGAGCTCACTTTTCTCGATGTCACGGCAACGGTTGATAACCGTGCCACCATGTACGACGTTGTCGCCCGAACAGCGGAGAACGTCTTCATCCCGCTTACCGTGGGCGGAGGTGTCCGAACGGTTGACGACGTCAGTCGCCTCCTCGCCAGCGGCGCCGACAAGGTGGGGGTCAATAGTGCCGCGATTGCGCGTCCCGAGTTGATTTCAGAAATTTCTGCACGGTACGGTGCGCAAGTTCTCGTTCTTTCTCTCGACATCACCAGGTCTGTCTCAACCCCCTCCGGTTTCGTTGTCACAACACACGGCGGGCGTCAGGCCACGACCCTTGATGCCCTGCAGTGGGCTTCCCAAGCAATTGAGCTCGGGGCCGGCGAGTTGCTGGTCAATTCCATTGATGCCGACGGAACCAAGGAGGGGTTTGACCTCGAACTCGTCGCCGCAATTCGCTCTCTCTCGTCCGTTCCTGTCATTGCTTCGGGAGGAGCCGGACGCGCATCCGACTTCGCCCCAGCGATTGCCGCTGGTGCCGATGCCGTGCTCGCCGCCTCAATATTCCACTCCGGTGACGTGCTTATTTCTGACGTAAAAGCCGATCTTTCCCGCCACGGCTATCCTGTGAGGTCCTCATGAACAACCCCATTACGCTCGACACAGCCTCTCTCGTCTTCGCTGCCGACGGACTCATTCCGGCGATTATCCAGGATGTCGACACGCATCGCGTTCTCATGCTGGGCTACATGAATGCAGAAGCTGTTCAGCGCAC